>Ga0114996_10000928_pt1 | contig 40188 bp, 32 predicted proteins | sample ArcticOcean_MG_C_4_FD_87039 | JGI IMG/M metagenome (GOLD analysis project Ga0114996, IMG submission 87039) | Marine microbial communities from western Arctic Ocean - ArcticOcean_MG_CB4_134 | ecosystem: Environmental > Aquatic > Marine > Oceanic | place: Arctic Ocean: Canada Basin | collected... | reverse complement strand
CTGATTCATGGCTCCCCTCGAAACTTTTCACACCTAACCCTTCAGAAAGGAGATCCTCACCCTGCCGCTTGCCCTTTTCCGCCCTGACCCGTTTCAGGCTCATCCTTGCATTGGAAAATGCTGCGGGAGCCAGGCGGTAACGAAGATTCGTCGCTGCCAAACGGGGCTCGTTTGCGACCTGAGACAGCCGTTGTTTTTGGCGCTTGTGCGACGTTTGAGTCCGGGCGCTTGAGCCCAGGCGGTAGCGTGGACTTCCGTCCACGCCTCGGTGGTTGCTTTCCGGAAGAGAGGCTACTTGGCGCCTTCTTTCTTTTCTTCTTCGGCTTTCGCCTCTTGCTTCTTCTGAGTGGCCTCGACTTCCGCCAGATCCCAGCCCATCTCGATCTTCAACTCGGGAAGTGACTTCCGCAATCCGGCGGCGCCGGCATCGGTGACTTTCGTTTGCGACACGTAAAGGTTCTTCAATTTCTTCAGACCCTTGAGATGCTTGAGGCCGGCGTCAGTGATGGACGTGCCGTAGAGATTGAGGTAGGTCAGTTCCTTGAGACCTTCGAGATGCGCCAAGCCGGCGTCCCCGACTTTCGCGTTCTCCAGATGGAGACGGTTCAAAGTCGAAAGACCCTTGATGTGCGCCAGGCCGTCATCGGTCACGCTGGTCTTGCCCAGCCGCAACTCATAGACGTTGCTTAATTGGGCCACCGGAGCGACGGCCTCGTCGGTCACCGACTCGCCGGTTAATTGAAAGTTAACGTCCAATCGGACGTCGTTTTGGGCGATTTCGCGGACTGTTCCGCCAGCGTCTTCGATTTTCTGTATGGCCTGCTTTTCGGCATCGCTTCTTTCAGCGGCTTGGGACCCGGGCGAGCCAAGGAAGAGCAGGAGCAGGAAGACCGCGGGGAATATCTTTTTCATGAGGAACCTCTTAATTCAGTAGAGCGTCTGGTCGCTGCAACCTGATCAATGATACCATCGGCCTTCTCAAGATCTCGAATGGCAATGGCCTGAACAAGTTTGAAATTTGCGGTAGTTTTCTTTCGAAGCGGCGTGGAAATCAGCCTGTCCGGCCGTCCTCGCTGCATCGGCGATGTCGAAGGACTCGGAAAGAATCACGGCCCATGAACAACCAGACGCCGAAGATGACGCCGAAGATACTGACCCGTCCCTACTACGAGCGGCTCTCGGAGCTGGAGGACAAACACCCGTGGACCGAAGCCATGCGGCGGATGGCGTTGGAGCTAGTGTCCCGCCGCGCCGCGCCGGCGCCAACCCGAGTGCTCGACGCCGGCTGCGGGACAGGCCGGTTTCTGCATGAATGCGGCGGGCAGTGCGAGCAAGCAAGAATGTTCGGCTGTGATCTGTCGACCGATGGATTGCGCTTCGCCACCGGGCGCGGCTTGAAGCGCGCAGCGGTCGCGAGCCTGACCTCGCTGCCGTTCTTAACCGGCTCCTTCGATGTGGTTGTCTGCGCGGACGTGTTACAACACCTCTCGGCAACGGACGCTGACCGAGCGCTTGGTCAGTTTGCCAGACTTCTTAGCCCACATGGAACTTTGATCATCCGAACGGCCGCCCGCCGAGGAATCGGCCGCAAAAAGCATCGTGACAGCGGCGACTATCAACAGTGGGAGCCCGAGAAGCTCCGAGCCGCTCTCGAGGGCCACGGCTTGGACATCGTTTTCCTTTCGCGCGTCAACTGGCTGCCGTCCATATTGGCGGACGTAAAGGTGCTTCTCAAGCCGGCGCCAAAAGGCGATGTGGGTTTACGCCTTGAGCCGCCGCCGGCGAACCACTGGAAATCTCGATTGATGACGAGTTACTGGAACACGGAGCGGCGTCTCATCTTGGGCAGTGGCTGGCGCCCGCCTGGAGGCCACACCCTTTTCTGCGCCGCTAGAAAGGAGGGCCTGGATTGAGCGATCCTCGGCCCCGGCCGACGATTTCCGTCGTCGTGGCGTCTTACAATACTCCGAAGACGCTGGAGATGTGCTTGCGTTCGCTGGCCAGCCAGTCAGCCGAGCAGGTCCTGGTCCTCGACTGCTCGGATCAAGACCCGGCCCCGCTCCTTTCAAAGCAATTCCCCGCTGTCAGGTTTTTCTATTTCGGGGAGGCGGTATCGATCCCACGGCTTCGCTGGAAAGGCTTCCGGGAATCAACGGGAGATGTCGTGGCCAACCTGGAGTCCTGGATGGTGCCCGGCCCAGGGTGGGTGGAAGCTCTGCGGGAGGTCCACAGCGAACAAGCATCGGCTCCCGTGGTGGGGGGGGCGGTCGCATTCGATCCCGGCGACGGCGGGTCGGCGTTTCAATGGGGTGATTTTTTCTATGAGTATGGCCGTCACATGGCACCGGCGGATGGCGGAGGGGCGGATGACGGCGTGGCCACTGGCGGCGAGGCGAGTAGTCGCGAGACGGAGGATGGCGAGGTGGCCGAGCTGACCGGGGCCAACTGCTCCTACAAACGAGCGGCGCTCGAAGAATGCGACGATCTGCTGGAACACGGTGCTTGGGATTCGGCGCTCCACGAGCGGTTCCAAAAGCAAGGAACTCCACTTTGGAGGGCAGGCTCGGCGACCGTCGAGTATTGTGGCGATCCAACGCCGCGGCAGGTCATCTTGCAGCGTTTCCATTACGGCCGCTGGTTCGCCGCGGAAAGAAACGCCGAACTGACGTTTGCGGAACGTGTGGTGCGGTGCCTGACCTCCCCGCTCGTGCCGTGGATCTTGCTGCGGCGGCTTTGGCAATCACTCGACGGCAAGCCGGGCGCTCGCCGTCAACTGGCGAGGTCTGTTGCGTGGGTGATGTTCTCCTATTCTCTGTGGTCGCTGGGAGAGGCCCGCGGGTATTTGCTGGGCGGCGGATCGAGTGAACACAGGATTTTCTGATGCAACCTGAGCTGTCGGTTGTGATTCCATACGTCAACGGGGAGCGGTTCGTCTTGGAGTGCCTTGCAGCGCTAGAAAGACAGAACAACCGCGAGGCGATCGAAGTGATCGTCTGCGATCGCTTACGGGACGGCGCCGCTGAAGCCATCCGCGAGCGGTTCCCCTGGGTGAAAGTGGAGAGCGAGCTTGACGAACATTCGATTCCGGCGCTACGCTGGCACGGGATGAAGACGGCGCGCGCTGAGGTTGTGGCCGTCATCGAGGACCATTGCCTGGCCCCTCCCGGCTGGGCAACAGAGGTTCTGAGGGCCCATGCTCAAGGCCACGATGTCGTGGCCGGTCCGGTGGAGAATGCCAGCCGCGACTCATTGTTTGACTGGGCGTTTTTCTTACTGGAGTACGGCTCATCGATGCCTCCCCTGGCATCGGGCGAGGCGGCGGCTGCTCTGGAAACAGGCGAGCGCGCGGCAGTGCCGGCGTTGGGCGAGGGCGACCCTATTCCCGGAGTCAACATCAGTTACAAAAAAGCGGTTCTTCCGCTGGAGGACAAGCGCTTCGCCGAGTTGTGGGAAAGCTTTCTGATCGACGAGCTGCGGGGAGAGGGCGCACGAATCCACTTGGACCCGGGTATGCTGATCCATCACCGGACTCCGTTTTCGTTTCGTGAATTCGCGGTTCAGAAATATCTCTACTCTCGTTCATTCGCGGCCATGCGGATTTCCGGCAAAGGGCTCGCGGTTCGTCTCGTGTATGCGGGCTTTGCGGTAACTATTTTGCCCCTCGTGCTTTTGATACGACTGATCAGGACCGTGTGGCCGAAGAAGCGCAACAGGCCCGAGTTGCTGCTGGCGATGCCGATGATCGCGGTTTTCGTGTGTTGTGGCGCGGTGGGAGAGGCGGTCGGCTACCGCGCCGGTGATGGCGGAAGCCTGCTGGCGGTTCGGTAGGATGCGAGTGCCGAACGGACACCCCTCCCTCGGCCCTATTGGATATAACCCAAACTGCGCAGCCGGGTGATCTCTTCCGAACTCATCCCTTCGGCCGACTCCTCGTCAGGAAGCCTGGCCGCGGTAACCATCTCTCGCCAGGCAGCCAGCTTGGCCCGCAGTTCCTCGATGCGATCGGGGTGCTGTTCGGCAACGTTCGTTGCGTCAAGCGGATCCGCGCGGTGATCAAACAACTCGAACTCTGGCTTGTCCTTCGTCTTCACGTTGTGGATCAGCTTCCAACCCTCGAAGACGAGCGCGTAGGACTCATCGTCCTTGTCGTCCTTGTCGTCTCGGGCATGTTCCTCGGTAACCGCCGGACGCGACTCCCAGCCGAGAGCCGCCGCCGCTTCCCTGGCGCCTTCTCCGTTGGCCTCTTGAGACGCGGTGACCAGCGGCAACAGGCTCTGTCCTTGAGCATTCCCGGGGATCGCCAGGCCACTCGAATCGAGCAGCGTCGGCATCAGGTCGATGCTGCGCGTCGTTTCTTCGACACGCACCCCCGCAGGAATCGTCCCTGGCCGATAGAGTATGAGCGGCACGTTCGCCAGCTCCCCGTAAGCCGCGTGACCGTGGCCCATCTTACGATGCTCGTGAAGTTCCTCGCCGTGGTCGGCCACGATGCCGATCAGCGTATTCCGTTCCATCCCCAGAGTCCGCAACCTTTCGGTCAGCCGCCCGATCTCGGCGTCCATGCCGCGGATCGAGCCGTCGTACCAGCCCTTCTCGTACTCGATCCAAGCCTCCGCGTCGAGGCCCGCGGCCTCGAAATCCTCCGGAAACGGCAGTTCATTGAAGGGCCGGTCTTCGCCCTTCTTCTTCGCGGCTGCGAGAGCCGCTTTGCGCTGCTCCTCGTGCGCCTCCTTCCCCGCTGCCTCCGACCACAACGTGTTGTAGGGCGCCCGCGGCTCGAAACGGCTGTGCGGGTCATACAGATGCAGGAACAGGAAGTAGGGCGTGCTCGGGCGCTTCTCAATCCAGCCGATGGCGCGGTCGACCACCGGACGCGCTGTCTTGGTTCCGTTGGTCCCGCTCAGCGATCCGTGCTCGTGCATCTCCTCGAAACCCTGGTGTAAGTTCGTGAACCTCCCGGTAAAGGGGTTCGAGCAAAACGCCGCCGTCGCGTAGCCGGCCTCGCGGTAGATCTCGGCCACGGTAACGGCGGCAGCCGAAAGCCGGTCCGGGACCCTCTGCACGCGATGTGACTGTGGATAGAGCGACGTCATGATCGAGGGCGTCGAAACCTTCGTCCACACCGCTTGCGAGATATTGTCGAGGAACAAGGCTCCGTCGCCCGCGATGCGCGCCAGGTTCGGCGCTGTTTCGCGCTCATAGCCGTAAGCGTCGAGATGGTCCCGCCGCAGCGTATCAATCATGATCAAGATGACGCCTTGGGGTGGCGCCGAACCGCCCGCAACCGGCTGGGGCGAAGTCGGCGGGGCGCCGTGGCCGCGAATCGCCGCCGACCCCCAGAACCCGATCAGACGTTCCTGCTCGACATCCAGTGAAAAGCGCAAGCGCTTTCGCCCAGCCAACCGCGACAAGTCTACGGTCGCCGATTCCCATCGTTGCGGCGTCGTGATCGTGCGCTCAAGAATCGGCGTCTTCTCTTCGCCTGTCACGTCCTCGCCTGTCACGTCCTCGCCTGTCACGTCCTCGCCTGTCACGTCCTCGCCTGTCACGTCCTCGCCTGTCACGTCCTCGATGCGAAAGGTCACCGCGGATTCCTCGACCGTCCCGAGGTGCATATCGAGCTGGGCGTCAGGTGGAATGTCGAAGTCCACCACGAAGCTTTCTGGAGAACGCGAGACGATTGTTTCGCGAAAGATTTCTCCCAGCCCCTGCCACCCGACGCCGGAGGGAATCGAGGCGCGGTGCTCGCGCTGCGAGATCAGGCGAACCGACTCGATCTCGAACGTTACGCCCGCCGCCGACGCTGGGCGGAGCAGAATCATCTTGGCCGCCCCCAGACTGACGACTCGTGACTGGGTCAGCGTCACCGATTGGACCCAATCGCCGTCCAGCCGGCCTTCCATGAGCCAGTTGAAATTCTCGGCGGCCGCTAGATTCTTGAAGTCGGGTTCCTCGGAGTTCGACAGGTGGGCCCGAACCTCGGCTGCAGCCGAGGTGCGGGCCTTGACCTCGAGCGAATGAAAAAGGTCGGACCCGTCCACTGCATCAGGGCGCGCGGCGTAGATGATCGGCGTCTCGGACGTCGTGCGGCCGGTCAACTTTCCGTCGACAACTTTCAGCCCCGAGACGCCGATGCCGGCCTTCCAACCAAGCAAGGGAGAGTCGGCCTCGCCTGGCTCGGAGAAATTCCATAGAGCCTGTGGCTCGGGCGCTTTCGATGTCGGTGCGCCCTGGACCGAGTCGGGGGTGAATTCGTCCACCAAACGCACCACGGGAGGCTGGTCGCCGGCGCCGCAACCAAAAAGAACCAGCACGCAAACAAGAAGCAAGAAACGTTTCATATCTCCAGCCCGCCGATCACCAAGGAAGTACACACTGCCGCAAAGTATACGCCCCGCGCCCGCCCGACTGCAATCGTCCAGAACTGGAGATGGCCGTCGGGGGGTGCTCAGCAGAGCCGCGCCCGCAAGGGTGCGGTCCAGTCTTGCAAAGGCGCCCTCCACTCTGACCGTGACCGAAATCCGACAGAGGCCCCGACGCATGCCCCCCCCGGCCGCACCCTTGCGGGCGCGGGTCTGTTTCACAGCCTTGCGCGGAGCTGTTTCGCCGCCTTTTCCGATTCAGGGCCGCTAACGCGTCACCGCAGCGGCATTGATTTTCGGCAGGCGTGCGGCTAGGCGTTCTTTCAGATCGCCGTAGGCTCGCTCCGAAGCCAGATTGGTCCACTCGTGAGCGTCGGTTGCATGGTCGTAGAGTTCCTCGGAGCCGTCAGCGTATCGGATGTAGCGGTATCGCTCTGTACGAACAGCGTGATTGTTCCGTCGCCAAGTCGTGATGGCGGCGTGGTCCCAATCCGCCGCGGGGTCGCGCAGCAGCGGCAACAGGCTGTTCCCCTCGATATGAGAAGGGATGTCGATGCCGCACAACTCCGCCAAGGTCGGATACAGATCCATCAGCGACACCGGTTTCCCGGTGCTCGACCCCGCGGTTGTGACACCGGGCGCGACGATGATCAGTGGAACGTGGGTGGACTCCTCCCAAAGGCTGAACTTTCGCCAGTGCCCCTTCTCACCCAGATGCAGGCCGTGGTCGGAAAAAAGCACAATGACCGTCTTCTCTGCCCGCCCGCTACGGTCCAGGGCGGCGACCAGCTTGCCCACCATGGCGTCCGCAAAGCTGATGCTCGCTAGGTAGCCCTGTACCGCTGCTTTCCAATGATCGTTCTTCAAGACCCATTCGTGCATACCCACCTGGAGCCCGCGTTGCCCGGCCAAGGGCACATCCATCAAGTCATCAGCCCGGGTTGGCGGCAGCTCGATGCGCTCCAGCGGGTGCATGTCGAAGTAGCGCTGTGTGTTGTACCACGGCAGGTGCGGACGATAGATTCCGGCAGCAAGAAACCGCGGACCTTCGTGCTCTTGGGCTAATTTTTTCTCCGCCCAGCGGATAACTTGCCCGTCTCCGGTGGCGAAGTCTTCCGCGCTGATCGGACTCCAGTCGAACAATCCGAAGATGATCCCTGGATTGCGATTCATCGGCCAGCCGTGCGGGCGTAATTCGTCCGGTAACTGGCGCTTCTTGGATGGATAGAACTCGTCCCATGCCTCCGGCTGCTGCAGGCCAATGAAGCCTTGGCGGAAATAGGTGTGCGCATGGAAAATCTTACCTCCACCGAGTGTCCGGTAGCCGTTGCGCCGGAAGTATTGGGGCAGGGTGGGAGCCTGTCTCAGCTTCGGTGCTACTCTCCAATCCTCCAGGTTGGTGTAGACGCCGGAACTCGACGGACGTACTCCAGTCAATAGAGCGGCGCGCGATGGGTTGCAGGCTGGGGCGGCGGCATGGGCGTTGGCAAAGAGCATTCCCCGCGCTGCCAGGCGATCGATATGAGGAGTTCTTGTCTGGGGATGGCCCCCGAGAACGCCGACCCAGTCGTTGAGGTCGTCAACAGCGATGAACAGTACATCGGGCCGATCCACTGCCTCGGCGCCGGCGGCAGCCGTCATGCTTGCCATTAGGCCCGCCGCGACCCATGTCCAAAAAGGGTTCCAAGTTCTCATGGTGGCAGCGCTTCGTTCAAGAATATCTAGTCAGACGCCGATGCGACGAGGCGGGAGTCGCGATAGGAACGTGCCGCTAGTATTCTCCAATTCGCCCGCCGCTGTCCCTGAGTAGGGCAGATCGTTATTGAACTGACCTGCTCCATGAACCGCCCTACTCCATGAACTGCCCTACTCCATCTCGCGGTCTTCGCCGGCCAGCTTGCCGGTCTTATCGTAGACCAAATAGGCGTGCATGAAGCGGCCCAGATCGCCGTCGAGTACGCGGTCGACGTCGCCGCTCTCCAGTTTGCTTCGCAGGTCTTTGACCATGCGATAGGGGGCCAGCACGTAGTTACGAATTTGGCTGCCGAAGTTGATGTCCGATTTGGTGGCTTCGAGCTTGTCGGCCTCGACCTGCTTCTTTTTCATTTCGTGGTCGTAGAGCCGCGCTTGGAGAACTTTCATCGCGGAAGATTTGTTCTTGTGCTGGGATCGTTCGTTCTGGCACTGCACGACGATGTTGGTGGGCAGGTGGGTGATCCGTACCGCGGAGTCGGTTCGATTGACGTGCTGACCGCCGGCTCCTCCGGAACGATAGGTGTCGATCCGCAAATCCTCGGTGCGAATGTCCACCTTGATTTCGTCGTCGATCTCGGGGTAGACGAACACGGACCCGAACGATGTGTGGCGCCTGGCATTGGAGTCGAACGGGGAAATCCGCACCAGCCGGTGTACACCGACTTCCGATCGCAGCAACCCGTAAACATTCTCGCCGGCGACAGTGAAGGTTGCTGATTTCAGGCCGGCCTCTTCCCCAGCAATCGTATCGGTAACAGTGCTCTTGAAGCCCTCGCGCTCGGCCCAGCGAAGGTACATGCGCAGCAGCATCTCGGTCCAGTCTTGAGCCTCGGTGCCACCGGCGCCGGCGTGCAGAACAACGATGGCGTTGCGGTGATCGTTCTGGCCCGAGAGCAGCGCTTCGGTCTCAACGACATCGGCCCGCTCTCGAAGCGTGCCCATCTCCGACTCGATATCGCCGGTGACGGCCTCGCCTTCGTGGGCTAGCTCAAAGAGCGTGTCGAGGTCGGCGACCGCCTCCCCCATCGCCTGCTCGGTCTCAACGGCCGCGAGCAGACGCTTGCGCTCCTGCATGACCGTCTGGCTCTTGGAGGAGTCGTTCCAAAACGCCGGGTCCGCGATTTGCTTTTCAATCTTTTCTAGCAGTGGTTTTTTGCCGGCGACGTCAAAGATACCCCCGAATGGCTTGCACGCGGCCGCGCAGGGGAGTGAATTCTCGATCAAGTTCGTCTAACGTCATAGGGATTTTCTTGTGAGCTTGCAGTGGGGACGGATGGGTTCAGTCGCCTTGAACTTTGTCAGCCGTCTCTCTCTCTCTTGCGGCTCGGCGATTATTCTAATTATGATTCATCTGGGACAATCGTGGCTATTCGGGCCTCCCGATGAAGTCTGTCGAAACATTGTGAGGCAGGAGGCGGCGAGCCTAGTCGGTGATTCCCAGCAGGGCCAAGGTCGCCCACCCCGAGGTTGACATATGTTGCGCGTAGCTGGTCATTCCGGGGGGACGGGTCGTTTCGGGCCAGCCGCCGTCGGGGAGCTGAGTCTTGATCAGAAATACCCGGCCTTGAACGATCAGGTTCTCAGTCCGATGGTTGTTCGTGGCATCTTGGGTGCCACGAAATTCAGCCAGGCTCAACAATGCCAGCGCGGTGTCGAACGGTTCCGGCGGGCTGTTCTTGAATGGTCCCCAACCGCCATCGCTGCTTTGAGCAGCCGAGATTGTCTCGAAGGCTGCTCCTCGTTTTTCGTCTGCCGCCTGCTTGCTTCCCGCAAAACCGTCGGAATCAGAATGGGCCAGGATCAGAGCCGCCGCGCCAATGACTGACTTCACCGGCGCTTTCAGCAACCACTGATCGGCGCGGGAAAGCGGTCCCCGGAAACGGTCGTCGCCCGCGAGCTGCCGAGCATGGAGCAGGGTGCGGCGGGCCATCCGAGTTGCCAGCGCCGGTCCGTAGGTGGCGGGCGATCCCAACGGGTTGCCGGCACCGGCTGGCCAGGCCCCGTCCTCTGCCTGGTCGGGAAGCAGCATCTCCGCTGCCTCGATGAGAGCTTGCTTGTCGCCCACCAGTCCTGTGTTGAAAGCCGCGCCGAGCGCCGCGGCGAACTGAATTCGAGCCAGCTTCTTGTCGCTAAAACCGGGCTCGCCGCGATTGCCGTCCCACGCTCGCGGCCGCGCCAGCCATTCGATCGTGTCGTCGAACACGCCGTTCTGAATCGTGAACGATAGGCGTTTCGCCGCGAATAAGGCTCGAGCCGCGTCACCGTTGTTGTGGCAGGAAAAGCAGTGGTTTTCGCGTGACCAGGCGGGCACCTCTTTGGCGAGGTAAGCAACGGCCCGTTGCTCGGGGCTGGGTTGCTTGGGTTCGGCTGCCGGCGACGGGCAGGTGAGAGCCGCGAGCAGGATCAGGTACAGCCCTCCGCCGTCAAGCAATCTAGAAACGGAGCCTTTGGCTGAACGGACAGGTGCCACATTCCCACCGATTAACTAGGCCAGCCAATCACCTCACCTGCTTGAGGTGAAATTGGGCTTTTCTCCCACTCGGATCGAAAGGCCTCCACGTAGTCGGGTCCACGGAGCTGGGGTATCTTCGCAATGACGATAGCAATCTCAGGGCAATGACGATAGCAATCTCAGGAAACGCTTGAAGCGACCGTGCTGCTGATTGCCGAAACAACCGGTCCCTGGACAATCAGCACCTGAACCCGGCGGACAATCAGCACCTGAACCCGGCACGAGAAGCCGCTTCCAGTAGTTTACCGTTTGTCAAGACATTCCAGCCACGACTGTCGGCCGTCTCCGCCTCAATGCCGAATTCCGCGAGGACCGGAACAATCTGGCGTGGAACGTTGACGTCAAGCAGCCACATGGGGAGAGTCCAGAAGTTCCGACGCCGCTTTGAGAACCTCCGGGATCGCCTGATGGGGAAGAGGAGCGTAGGTTTCCTCGATCCCTTCGAGTGTCATCTGCTCGGCGAGACACGACAAAATGAACGATACCGAGAAGCGCGTACTTCGAATCGCCAGCTTACCCCCAAGCAGCTCCGGGTCGCGAACGATCCATTCGTAATCCTTGTACCGCCGCAGCCGTTCCGCATTCATGGCGCCGCCTCCTACTTCATTTAAGCAGCTAGAGGCTGGTTCGGCGACCATTGGGGTCCCCGAAACGCTCGCAACGCAATTGACTGGCCCAGGGTACTACGCTAGGAGCCTGTCCCACAGAACGAAAATCGCCGATTTTTTGTCCACGTCTTGGATCCGGGATCACTACCGATCACAACTGGTTGGGGTGGAGATTTTCTGTGGGACAGACTCCTAGCCTGCAACGTTGTTGACCGGCTGGCGGCACTACACTAGGGGTCTCATGAACCACGACTCACAGCTTACCTTCGGCCGGTCGGCCTTCCTGCAACTGCTCATCGACGAGGGCATTACGCACCTTTTTGGTAATCCCGGCACGACCGAGCTGCCGATCATGCACGCGCTGCCGGACCACCCGGAACTGACCTATGTGCTCGGTCTGCAGGAATCCATCGTGGTCGCCATGGCCGATGGGTTCTCTCGCGCCAGTGGCCAGCTCGTCGCCTGCAACGTACACGTTGCCCCCGGTCTCGGCAACGCGATGGGTTCGCTCTTCAACGCGCACTTCACGGGCACACCGATGATCCTGACCGCCGGGCAGCACGAGCAGGGTCATGGCCTTACTGAGCCGATGCTCTATAACCCGCTGACTCCGATCGCCGAGCCGCTGGTCAAATGGGCGGTGGAAGTTTCGCGTCTGGAAGATCTGCCGCGCATTGTTCGCCGCGCCGCCAAGGTCGCGACGACCCCGCCCACCGGACCGGTCTTCCTCTCGCTGCCGGGGGACATCCTCAACACCGAGGCTTCGATTGATCTCGGCGCGAGCACGCGAGTCGACGCTCGCACCCGTCCCTCCGGCGATGCTCTCGAAGCTCTGGCCGATCGCTTACTCGCTGCCCGATCTCCGGTGCTGGTCTGCTGCGACGAGCTTGTCAAATCGGACGCGTTATCCGAAGCAGCCGAGCTGGCGGAAGTCTTGGGCTCCCCCGCCTACCAGCAAAGCGTGCCCTATGGGGCCCATTTTCTCTCCGAGCACCCTTGCTATCTCGGCGCTTTGTCCCGCGACCAGAAACAGGTGCGCGATATTCTGGCGAAACATGATTTGCTGCTCATGCTTGGCGGCGACGGCTTGCGCATGTCCGTGTGGTCGGAGGTGGACCCTCTGCCCGCCGGTATGCCGGTGATTCATATCGGTCATCTCGATTGGGAGATGGGTAAGAACTTTCCGGTTGAGACGGCGCTGCGGGCCGACCTGAGAGAAACGCTGCGGGCGCTGATTCCGATCTTGCGAGAGAAGGGCGGGGCGCCCCTCGCCGAGCGGGCCGGAGCCGCGATGGCGCTTCTCAAGACCGCGAATTGGTCGGCGAAGCGAGCGCGGCTGGCCGACACTTTGGACGGCGAAAAGAACTCCGCAAACAACAACGGCCAGCCCATCGATCCGGACTTGCTGATGCTGCGAGTGGCCGAGGCGCTGCCGCGCAACGCCATCGTTGTCAACGAAGGACTCACGGCCGGCGCGCGGCTCCCGGAACTCGTGCCCTATCGTGACCGCTACGGCTATCACGGTCTGGCCAGCGGCGGCATCGGCTGGGGCATCGCGGCGGCGGTGGGCGTTCAACTGGCGCGTCCTGAGCGGCCGGTTTGCGCCGTGATTGGCGATGGCAGCGCGATGTATTCGATTCAGGCGCTGTGGACGGCGGCGCACCTGAAACTGCCGCTCACCTACGTGATCCCCAACAACGGCGGCTACCGCATCCTCAAGCAGCGGCTGCTCGCCTTCCACGGAGACGACCGCTTTGTTGGCATGGATCTCGAGAACCCTCCGATCGATTTCGCCGCCCTGGCCCGCTCTCTGGGCGTCACAGCCGAGAAGGTGACCGAATCCGCTCAGATCGAGCCCGCCCTGGCGCGCGCCTTCGCCAACAACGGGCCGAACTTGATCGAGGTGGTCGTGGACGGCCGCGTGAAGTGACGCTTGCAGGCGGCAGTATATAATCGGATGCTGATAACAGAGCCGCGCCCGAAAGGGTGCGGTCCAGTCTGGCGGTGACCGCATTCCGATAGCGGCCCCGAGGCGCTCACTATCCTCGACCGCACCCTTTCGGACACGGCTCTGTTTCGGTCAGGACACGCTTCAGGCGACTTTCAGTCGAACACGCCCCCCCAGCTTTCAGCCGTTAGTTGTTTAGTTCATTTCGCGGATGCAAAACAGCGATGTCTCGCTCCGCAGGAAAATCTCTTCGTTCACAATGGCGGGTGACGAAATGAACGAGTGCCCCGCAAAAGTATTCGTAGCCAACACCTCATATTTTTCACCCATCTTGAGGACGACCACGTCGCCGTCCTCGGTCGAGATATATAGCTTTCCGTTCGCGCCTACTGGCGAAGCCTTCAGGGTGTAGGGCTTCGGCAATCGCACCTGCTGGTAGTGCGGTTCACCCGTCGTTGCGTTGAAACAACTGAGGATTCCCTTGTCAGTGACGAAATACAGCTTGTTGTCGTGGAGCACGGGCGACGCCGTATAGGCGTTGGCACGCTGGTTCGTCCATAGGATCGAGTCCGAGCCGGTGAGGTCGCCTTTGCCGCCCAGCCGAATGGCCAACAGATTCGGGTCGCGGTAGCCGCTCATCACGATCACGATGTCGTCCTGGATCACCGGATTGGGTATCACGTTGCGCCCCAGGCCGGCCGCCTCCCAGATCACGTCGCCGGTTTCGAGGTCATAGCTTCGGGTCTTGGTCGTGCCGCTCACGATTGCCTGCGTACGCCCTTCGCGCTCGACAACCAGCGGCGCCGACCAGGAGCTCATCTCATCACGGTCTTTGCGCCAGATTTCCTTTCCGGTAGTCTTGTCGAGCACCACGATGAACGACTGGCCTTCATGATCGCGCTTCAAGATCAGCTTGTCCTCGAAAAGAACGGGCGGGTTTCCTTCGCCGAATTGCAGCAGCTTCTGCATTTCGCCGAGATCTTTTTCCCACAGAAGCTTGCCGTTGAGATCGAATGCATAGATCCCGCGCGAGCCGAAGTAGGCGAACAGATGCTTGCCGTCGGTGACCGGCGAGTTTGACGCAAAGCTGCCGTAGCGCTGGTGATATCCTTCGTGGGGTTTGGATACCCCGACCGTCTTCTCCCACAAGGTCTTCCCCGTATTCTTATCGAGGCAAAGGACGACGAACTTGTGCTCGATGCCGATCCCCTTGCCGACCCTCATGCCCCCGCCTCCTCCTTCTGGCTCCAGAACCGGCTTGGCTGGGATCGCCGTAGTCAAGAAAAGCTTGTCACCCCAAATGACCGGTGACGAGTAACCCTTGCCTGGAATGTCGATTTTCCACTTGATGTTTTTGGTGTCGCTCCAGTTTGTCGGCGCGTCGCCGGTGGCCATTCCGTTCTCAGTCGGCCCTCGCCAGCTCGACCAATTCTGTCCGTCGACGGCGGGTTCGCCACCCAAGAATGCCGCCGAAAAGGCGACCGCTAACAGTAGGACGGATGCATATCGAACGTTCTGTTTCATGACGGTTCTGCTCCCTTGCTATGATTCAACGGCTTTCCCACAGAATAGCGGAATGCCGGGCTGTCGGCGAATGGGCGACACCCGTGCCGGCCAGCGGTGTTGTTCGGCGGTCAGCGCATCTTCGGTGGTTGGAAAGCGATCGCTGGAGGCAGCTCAGCGATGAGCTTCGGTGTAGCGCTCAACGTAGGTTCGCAGGGCCTGCCGCAGCTTTTTCATGACGGGCCAATCGGTCGCGCCTCCCGCTAGTTCACGGTCGAGGATGCGGTCCACCGGGAGCAGTTCGCGGGTCGAGGAAGTAATGAAGACTTCGTCGGCTTCGTAGAGGTCCTCCACGCTGAGAACTTTCTCGATGACCGGTGTATCAACAGGATCCAACTCTTCGAGCATGACAGCGCGCGTCACGCCCGGCAACGGCCCGGAGGAAAGTGGAGGGGTGTATGTGATGCCGTCCTTGACAGCGAAAAGATTCGCGGAGGTACACTCGGTTGCTTCCCCCCGCTCGTTGAGAAGGATGACCTCGTCGAATCCCTGGTGTTTCGCGGTTTCCGCCAAGGTGAGATTATGAGCCCAGGAGAGGCTCTTGGTTCCGGCGAATGGGGAAGCAGCGTAGCGGGTGTTGGCGGCGACCGAGAGGCTCACCGAATCGCTCCACTGCTGCAAACCGCTTGTCAGGCCAATGAAGTCGGAAGGATTGCCGGATCCAGGTCCCGCCCAGAAACCACCTTCGCTACGCACAACGCAGAGACGCAGCGTCGCCTCTTTAGCGCCGTTGGCCTCGATCAGGCGAAGCAGGCTTGAGCGAACTTGCCCGGGTTTCAGGGTAAGAGGAACGTGCAAAAGCTCGGCATCGCGAGACAACCGCTGCCAATGGCGTTCGAAAGCAAAGGGAACCGCGTCGTAGATGCGAAACGTCGTGAAGACGCCCCAACCCGAGAGCAGTCCAAGCTGGCCAGGACGGAGAAACGGCTCCGCCGACTGGACGATTTGATCGTTGTAGAGAACGTAGGGATGCATCTGGATTCATTATCCCCGAAACCGAAACCGTGAATATGACTCCCGTTTGGCACTATGACCCCAATGACAAAAAGTCTTATAGACGCCGCATGGGTTGACAGGGTATACCAAAGTCAGGTGCGCTCCGCTTCTTCCGTTTCTGGCAATACGGAGCGGTATTCAAGTGGGCGGGGTGGACGCGAGATCGGTTCGCCATCCGAGGCGCCGGCCCGCAGCCTGGTGAGAAGTATGGAAAAAATTCGAAACCTTGTGCTCACTGACGTGACTAGAATCTTCAGACAGTCCGAGTTGAAGCTGTTCGTCGTCGACACAGCGGTCAGCCCCTCGGGAAAGAGCCCCTTTCAGATTGACGTTCTTGCGTTGGACCAGCAGGGCCGCTCGGTGGTCGTGATGATTTTCGAAACGATGGAACACGCCTCGGGCCGTGAAATGATCGGAAGGGCCATTGTGGCCGCGAGCATGATGGCGCAATGGAAGCACCAAGAGCTTTTCAACCTTCTCTCCGAGGAAACCGCCGAGGAACTGGGATCTTTTCTGGAATGCGAAGTTCACGAGGTCAACCGTGAGCAATGCATTCTGTTCGTCGCGGGCCGGTATGACAATGAAACGCTGACTGCCGCAAGCTGGCTGCGTGAACATCACGGCGTTCATATCGAGTGCCTGCAAGCGTTGGTCCAATCGGAGAAGAGCCGTCACGGGCCGATACTGTTGAAGGCCGAAGGTTAGTCCGCGTTTCTCGCCCAGCCACGTGGTGAGGAATGCGAACCAGCCGATCCGGTACCCGCCGCTGGCCGAAGGGCTGGCACTCAGCTCGGCCTAACGCTGCTGGGAATGCTCAGCCGGTACCCAATTCCGGGTTCGGTGATGATGTAGCGAGGGCTTGAAGGCGTGCGCTCGATTTTCTTGCGGATGTGTCCGATGTGTACCCGCAGGGTTTGGTGCTGATCGTGGTGGAAGGCCCCCCAAACCCTTGCCATGATCGTTTCAGATGTCACCACGCAGTCATGATTCTGTGCGAGCAAAGTAAGGATCTCGAATTCGGTTCGAGTCAGCTTAATCTCGCCCGAATCGAGCACCACGCGCCGCCGTGATATATCAATCCGCAGCTCCCCGATCTGGACCAGGCCGCTATTCATCTCGTGCCGGGAAAAGCGCCGCAGCAAGACTTGTAAACGAGCTGATAGTTCGTTGGCTTCGACCGGATAGGTCAGGTAATCGTCCAACCCGGCATCCAGCGCCGCCGCTATGGCGTGAATTTTATCTTGGGCAAAGAGGCCGATCACCGGGCCTCGAAACCACTGCCTCACCTGCTGGTAGTGCCGCAACCCGTCGTTCGGCTCTTCCGGCCACACCATCAATGTGACAATCGGCTGGCTTTCGACCACCAGCTGAATCGCGTTGTCTACGTCGTCGGCCGTTCGCACGGGGTGGTTCTGCCCTTCAAGCATCCCGCGGATCAGGCCGGCATCGAGCCGGCCTGTGTCCAAGACGAGGGTATCGACACCCTTCTCGGCCATTTTCGTGCCGTGCTCCGGCCCTAAACTGTGTCGACTTGATCTGTTCAGCGGTCGCAACGTCAATTCAGCCCCATTCCAGAAATTCGGCCGTTTTTGCGCCGGATTCTAATCTCCGAGGTTGCTCGCCGGCTTCATGGGGGGAGGTTCAGCAGCGCGCTCCATTTCCAATTCGGAGACGTCACAAGAAGCATCGCCTGAATACGGCCGGCTGTCAACCAGCTCATTAGTACTCTTCTGGTAAGCCAACTACCCAGGTTGTGCGGCACTCAATAACCAGGGGTCGTAAAGAGAATCACTTATGAACGAGGAGAAAATCGGGTCAACTCGGCGGCGGATGTTGTCCCGCCGATCGACTGCTGCCATACTGGCCCCATGTTGAAAGCAGTCCTATTCCTTGCCAGCCTTCCGCTGATCGTCTTTGCTGAGGCCCCGTTTGACATCGTTGTCGAAAACGGCCGTGTCATGGATCCCGATTCCGGGCTGGACGCGGTCCGTCATGTGGGAATTCGTGATGGAAAGATCGCTGCCATCTCCGAGGAAGCGCTGCAAGGGAAGCAGGTGCTGCATGCTTCGGGTCACGTTGTTACGGCGGGATTCATCGACCTGCACCAGCACGGCCAGAGTCCAGAGAATTATCGCGCCCAGATTCATGACGGCATCACGTCGGCGCTGGAGCTGGAAATCGGCGTCGAGGACATCAGCGCCTGGTACGGCGAGCGCGAAGGCAAATCGCTGGTCAACCACGGAGCCAGTATTAGCCATCCTTACTCCCGCAACGTCGTGATGACGGGCGAGAATCCGGGCTTGGAAGGCGACGCGCTGACCCAGCCCCTCAGCTCCGGGCAACTGCAAAAGCTCAAGCAGCGAATCTCTCGCGGGCTCGACCGGGGCGCCGTGGCCGTGGGTTTCGGGCTGGCCTACTCGCCCGGAGCGACGTCAGAGGAAATTCTCGCCATCTTCCGGCTGGCCGCTGAATTCAACGCCAACTGCCATGTGCATATTCGAACCACGACCGGTGACGCAAGCAACGTCGAAGAAGTGCTGGACTATTCGCGGCAGAGCGGCGCCGGGCTTCACATCGTGCACATCAACAGCAGCGGCAAGGATCTGATTCCCCAATATCTGGAAGTCATTCGCGAAGCCCGCGAAAGCGGCGTCGATGTAACCACGGAGTGCTATCCCTATAACCGCGGGTCGACCTTCATCGAATCTCATCTGTTCGATGACTGGGAAACCTACTCGGATGAAAAACTCGGCCAGCACATTTGGATCGAGACCGGCGAGCACCTATCACGGCAAACCTTCGGCCGCTATCGCGAACAAGGCGGCATCCTGATCACCCAGCCCGCTTATTCCGAAGAGATGGTTCGCGCGGCCGTGGCAAGCCCGCTGACAATGATCGCCAGTGACGGCATGTGGCTCAAGAAAGGCCGCGCCCACCCCCGCTCGTTCGGCACCTATTCGCGCATTCTGGGCCGCTACGTGAGGGAACAAAAAGTTCTATCCCTGATGGACGCGCTTGCCAAGATGAGTCTGCGGCCGGCCCAGCGGCTCGAGCGCCGGGTACCCTCGATGAGCAACAAGGGCAGGGTTCGCGAAGGCGCTGACGCCGATATCGTGGTCTTCGATCCCGATCGCGTGATCGACAAAGGGACGTTTGAAGATCCGGCCCAGAACCCAGTTGGTATTCGTCATGTGCTGGTCAATGGCGTTACGGTGCTCAACGAGGGCAAGCTGGTCGAAGGCGTCACGCCGGGCCGGGCGATACGGGGCAATCGATAGGTTTTATTCCTTGCTCTAGCCCGCATTTCTCATCGGCTGGCGAGCCAAGCACAGGAGAGGCCCGCCACGACTTCGTTGCGTACGGGTTAGTCATCGCGGTCTCGCAAGCAATCACAATCCCTACCAACGGATTCGATCGCACTGCCTCGCCCGCTCTGCGGTATCCTGATCGCTATGCGGAAGTTCCTTGGATTTGTAATCTTATCGATGGCAGCGGTGATGCTGCCGGCGCAGGTCACCTACGACCGGATTCTCAATGCACACAAGGAGCCTCACAACTGGCTGACCTATAACGGGACCTACGCAAGTCAGCATCACAGCGCGCTCAGCCAGATTACTCCCGAGAATGTGGGGGAATTGGAGATGACCTGGGTCTTCCAAGCTCGCTCCCTGGAGAAGTTTCAGGCCACGCCGCTGGTCGTTGACGGGGTTATGTATCTGACCGAGGCGCCCAACAATGTCATCGCTGTGGACGCCAAGACGGGACGAACTTTTTGGATGTACGAGCATGATCTTGCTGGCCCCGTCTCCCCCTGCTGTGGCAAGGTCAACCGTGGCGTGGCCATCCTCGGCGACACCCTTTTCCTGGCGACCCTCGATGCGCGCTTAATCGCTCTCGACGCCAAGACCGGTTCGAAAAAATGGGACACGCGAGTCTACAGCTACCGCAAAGGCTACACGCTTGCGCTTGCGCCGCTGGTCGTCAAAGACAAGGTCATTATCGGCACGGCCGGCGGCGAGTTCGGAATTCGGGGTTTCCTGGCGGCCTACGACGCGAAGACAGGCAAGCAGGTCTGGAAGTTTCACACCATCCCCGGCCCCGGAGAGCCTGGTCACGAGACCTGGGAGAACGATGCTTGGAAGACCGGCGGAGGCTCGATTTGGCTGACCGGCTCCTACGATCCCGAGCTGAATCTCACCTATTGGGGGGTGGGGAATCCCAGTCCCGATTGGAACCCAGACGTTCGTCCCGGGGATAATCTCTATACCGATTCGGTCGTGGCGCTGAACCCCGACACAGGAGAGCTAAAGTGGCATTTCCAGTTCACCCCGCACGACGAGTGGGACTGGGACTCGGTGCAAGTCCCGGTGCTTCTCGATGCGGAGTGGAAAGGGAGCCAACGCAAGCTCATGCTGTGGGCCAACCGCAACGCATTCTATTACATCCTCGACAGGGCTACCGGCGAGTTCCTTCAAGGTACGGCGTTCGTCAAGCAGGACTGGACCATCGGCCTCGATGAAGCCGGCCGGCCTATCAAGGCGCCCGGCCGCGGGCCTAGCGAGGAAGGCGCCGAAACTTTCCCCGGAGTTCAAGGGGGCACCAACTGGTTCGCTCCCGCGTATAACCCCAGCACCAATTTGTTCTATCTTTCCGTCTGGGAGAACTACGCCAGCACGTACTTCAAAGACGAGGCGGACTACTCGCCGGGGAACCGGTTTACGGGCGGCCATATCAAGCAGGGCTTCCCCGCGATTCGCCGCTCGCGAATCCACGTCAGGGACCAGGACACCGGTTATGGCGCCATCCGCGCACTCAATCCTCTGACCGGGGAGAAGGTCTGGGAGTATGCAACCGCCGACGTCTCCGATAGCGGCTTGCTGTCGACCGGCAGTGACGTTCTGTTCTCAGGCAGCCGCGAAGGGTCCTTTTACGCGCTCGATGCCAAGAGCGGAAAGCTGCTGTGGAAGCGCTATCTCGGCGGCCAGATCGTGGCCTCGCCGATCACCTATAGCATCGACGGCGTGCAATACGTTTCGGTGGCTTCGGGAAGTTCTATGTTTTCGTTCACTCTGCATGATTGACGCCTAGCGGTCTGTCCCAAGAAAGGGTTTCCCGTAAGCTCTCGATGCAAGCGACGGCGAGCTGCCGCGGAAGCGTTACCCGGGCGGGTAAAATCGCGGCCTCTCTGATCACCTACCGCGTCGACGGCACGCAACAAGAAAAACGGCTCTGCCAAGACTTGAGCCGGCTCAGCCGTGGAACCCGGCGGAGGCTACTTTTAGGGACTTTTCTTGCTGCACCATGGGCTTTGTTGAGTCCCGGGACTCGCCGCTCAAGTTGCCTGTGTAGTCGACATTTCCCACGTACTCAACGAGGAACTTTTTCACGGATGGCCTCAAGAAGGGCAGGCCTAACACGGCGAGCATCACGACCAGCACAAGGTACACGGGAGGAGCGAATTCGCTGATCAGCGTGATAGCTTTTTCAAATGGCATTGTTTACTCCGTTTCAATCTACTGACCTACGATGGTCCATCGGCGGAATCGCCAACGACTTTAGAATCGCCCCCGGCAGCTCCCTGAGCCAATGCTTGGAGAATCAGTGGCGCGGAGGCTCCGATGTGGAGGGCGGGAACACAGCGATCGACTCCGTACGCCACAGCCAACCCGCCAGCCACAATAGCCAAGAGCAGGCGGACAATCCAGAATCCAAGCTTGCGGTACCGGGCTGGCAGTCTCCGGCGTCCCGACTCGTAGTATTGCTGGAGCCTAAGGATCTCCACCGCCGCGCTGGCAGCGGCAGCGCAAACGAATATCTCCGCTTCTAGGTTGATCGTCATCGCAGCGTTCAAGAGTTAGGAGCCTGGTAACGGCTACCACGGCGCACCCCTTAAACTTGAACCGGCTAATTGCTAGTCACTTTCAGCATAATGGCACTTAATCAACTTCGCAACTACAAAAAAACGCAGACGACTGAAAACAAAGGGGTAATTTTTTTGAACTCTTTGTGACCGTACACCACGCGGATGCCTGAAATGTCGCTTACGTGTCCGACGGACAGATGCACGGGCAGACTTGCGCCAAACCGTCAGCCACATGATGGCCGGGTACCGCAACGCTGATGACCGCTAAATAACCCTCTGATCCACGAGAATAGAAGTTCAAAGACCGGGAGCAACATGCCCCAAAGAGATATTCAAATCGCCGTGGACCGCTCGCTGAGCGCCCCCGAGGCCTTTGGAGCGAAGTCGCCGAACAAGGCCATTGGTTTCGTAAATGGGACAAGGTCCCAGACGAGTCCAACAAGCCTTTTTGCCGCTGGTCGGGCGGCGAAGTCAATACCTGCTACAACGTGCTCGGACCTGCATATCGAAAACGGGCGCGGCGGACAACGGCTCTCAACCCAAAAGTCATCGTCTCGGTTTCCCGCGAAATTGAGATCAACCCGATTACCCACAGCCCCGGCGGCCTCGGGAAGTTCCCTGTTCTCGTTTACCTTGCATGAATGAAGTAACCCGGCCATACCGCCGACGAGTTTTCTCCAGCTTACGGGTTCGCTCACTTGCCCGGGCGGCGGCGGGGCGCCGCGAGGGCGTCATTTGACCCTCCTTCCAGCCCTGCTTATACTGTTACTGAACTTCGATGCCTCCTCCCTTTATTCACCTTCACTGTCACACTGATTATTCGCTTCTCGACGGCGCCTGCTCGATCTCGAAGCTGATGGAGCTGGCCGAGCGCGAAGAAATGCCGGCCATTGCCATGACCGACCATGGCAACCTGTTCGGCGCGGTCGAGTTCTACGGCGCGGCTCAGGCCAAAGGCATCAAACCGATCATTGGCTGCGAAGTCTACGTCTCGCAGAAAGGACATAAGGTCCGCAACGAAACCGACCGCTACAACCACCTGGTGCTGCTGTGTAAGAACATCCAGGGGTACCGCAACCTCATTAAGCTGGTTTCAACTGCTTACCTGGAAGGTTTCTACTACAAGCCTCGCATTGATAAAGATCTTCTGGCTTCGCATAGCGAGGGCTTGATCTGCCTATCGGCCTGCTTGCGGGGAGACGTGAACGAGGCGCTGCTCGACAAGAGCTATGAGGACGGCCGGCGGCTGGCCTACACCTATCTCGACATGTTCGGGAAGGAGAACTTTTACCTCGAGGTGCAGGACCACGGGCTGGATCTCGACAAGAAGCTGCTGCCGCAGGTCTTCCGTCTCAGTCAGGAAAGCGGTATTCCGCTGGTAGCGACAAACGACGCGCATTATCTGACCAAAGACGATGCACGCGCGCACGAATCCCTGCTGTGTATCCAGACCGGAAAGACTCTCAGCGATCCGAACCGGATGCGCTTCTCGACCGACGAGTTCTACATCAAGTCGAGGGCAGAGATGCTGGCGCTCTTTGACGGCAACGAAGCTCCGCTCAACCGCGCCTGGGAGATCTCGGAGCAATGCGACCTCAAGCTAGAGAAGGTCGATGATCCTTTTCCGGCCTTCGACGTGCCCGAGGGCCACACCGCCGACACTTACTTTGAATGGGTCGCGCGGCATGGATTCGAAGAGCGTAAAGTCCGGCTCGAAGCGCTCGGAGCCAAGGGCATGCTGCGAAGCGAGTTGGCCGAATATAGCGACCGGCTCGACCACGAGATTCGCATCATCCAGCAGATGAAGTACTCCGGCTACTTCCTGATCGTCTGGGACTTCATGCGGTTCTCGCGCTCGAAAGACATCCCGGTCGGTCCCGGGCGCGGCTCGGCGGCAGGCTCGCTGGTGGCCTACGCCATGCGGATCACCGACATCGATCCGCTGCAGTATGGTTTGCTGTTCGAGCGCTTTCTCAATCCCGAGCGCGTCAGCATGCCCGATATCGATATCGACTTCTGCATGCACCGCCGGGGCGAAGTGATTCAGTACGTCACCCAAAAATACGGGCGCGAGCAGGTGGCGCAGATCATCACCTTCAATACGCTACAAGCCAAAGCCGCGATCAAGGACGTCGGCCGCGTCATGGACCTGACCTTCGCCGAGGTCGACCGCCTGACGAAACTCGTCCCCAACGTCTTGAACATCAAGCTAGCCGACGCCCTCAAGCAGGAACCGGCCCTGGCCGCGCAGGCGAAAACAGACCGGCGAGTCGGCGAGCTGATGGAGATCGCGCAGCGGCTGGAGGGAGTGTCGCGCAATCCTTCGGTTCACGCCGCCGGCGTGGTCATCGCACCGCGTCCGCTTACCGAGCTAGTCCCGCTCTACAAAACGGCCAAAGACGAAATCGTCACCCAGTACGACATGAAGAGCCTCGACAAGCTGTCGTTGCTCAAGATGGATTTCCTGGGGCTGACCACGCTGACGGTCATCGAAGAGGCCAAGCGGCTGATCAAGCAGTACACGGGGATCGAGCTGGATCCTCATGAGCTGCCGCTCGATGACAAAGACACCTACGCGCTCCTCTCGCGCGGCTTGACCAGCGGCGTATTTCAGTTTGAATCCGAGGGCATGCGCGACATCTTGCGCCGCTATCAGCCCGAGCGGCTCGAGGACCTGATCGCACTCAACGCGCTCTACCGTCCGGGTCCCATTCAGGGCGGCATGGTCAGCGATTTTATCGATCGCCGCCACGGACGCAAACCGGTCACCTACCTGTTGCCGGTGCTCCAGGGCCTGCTCGAAGAAACCTACGGCGTGATTGTCTACCAAGAGCAGGTGATGCAGATCGCCAACCTGGTGGCGGGCTACTCGCTTGGAGAAGCCGACCTGTTGCGCCGGGCGATGGGAAAGAAGAAAGCCTCCGAGATGGCCGCGCAGCGCGAGCGCTTTGTCAAAGGCGCTTTGGAGCGAGGTTATCCCAAGCGTAACGTCATCAAACTTTTCGAGCTGATGGAGCAGTTCGCCGGTTACGGGTTCAATAAATCACACTCGGCGGCCTACGGCTTCGTCGCGTTTGTGACGGCGTACCTGAAGACCCACTATCCGATCTACTTTATGGCCGCGCTGCTTTCGTCGGAAACCAATAACACCGACAAGGTCGTCAAGTACATCAACGAATGCCGGGACATGAAGATTGAGATCTTGCCGCCGGACTGTAACTTCAGCGACTGGAATTCCAGGCCGGCTGGAGAGTCCGCCATTCGCTTCGGCTTCGGCGCCATCAAGAACCTTGGGAAGAACGCCGTGAAAGCGCTGAGCGAAGCCCGGGAGAAAGAGGGGAAATTCCGTTCGCTGTTTCACCTTGCCGAGTCCGTCGACTGGAAATACATCAATAAGCGAATGCTCGAAAGCGCCATTAAGGCCGGCGCGCTCGACTCACTGGGCGGCCATCGTGCTCAACTGGTATCCGGTCTCGACCGTGCGATCGAGCTGGGGCAGCGCGCCTCTCGCGACCGCGCCACCGGTCAGCACGGATTATTCGCCGCCTTGCAGGAGAAGGCCGACAGCACCGACGACGAACTGCCGCAAGTTCCCGAATGGCCCGAGCGCGACAAGCTGGTCGGCGAGAAGGAAATACTCGGCTTCTACGTCACCGGCCATCCCCTCAACGCCTACAAGGATAAAATTGCCGAGCTGGCTAAGCAAGACAGCTCGAATCTCGAAGGCTTGGAGCAGGGGAGGAACGTGGCGATGTGCGGGCTGTTGACCGCCATCGTTTGCAAGCGCAACCGCGAGGGCCGGCCCTGGGCGGCGGCCGTGCTCGAAGATCTCAAGGGCAGCGTTGAGCTGCTGGTCTTCGCCAACTCCTATGACGAGTTGTCGCCGCTGCTGGTCGACGACCAGGCGGTTCTGCTGCGCGGAAGTCTTCGAGTCGATGAGAACAGCTCTCCCAAAGTCGCTGTGAGCGAAATCGTGCCGCTCGACAACGCCCGCGTTTCCTTGCCTCAGCAGATCACGATTACCGTTCGGCTCGGGGCTCAAAGCGGTCAGACCGAAAACGGCCAGACCGAAAACAGCCAGACCCAAAACAGCCAGACCAATGCGAGCGGCACGGCAAAACGTCTGCGCGAACTCTTTGCGGGCAAACCGGGAGACACCGATGTTCGCCTCAGGCTGCTGCGAAGCAAGGAGTTCATCGTTTCTTACGACCTGCCGGACCGGGTGCGGGCGGATCTCGAGTTTCGCCGCTCGGTGGAGAAAATCTGCGGCGCCGGCTCGATCGAAATCTTGCCTGGCTAGCCCGCATTTCTCACCGGGTGGCGAGGCAAAGTGCATGAGAGGCCTGTCAGCACGAGGCGCGCGCCGCTTGACGGGCGCAGGCGTACTCTCACAGTCCGTTGAGCACGGCGAGCAAGCGCAACGAAGTCATGGCGGGCCTCTCATGTGGTTGGCCCGTCAGCCGGTGAGAAATGCTAGCTAGGGGCCTCGGAGAGAACAGCCGTACGCACTTCCCAGTCGCGGCAACAGAGCCGCACCGGCAAGGGTGCGGTCAAGCCGCGCTCAAACCTCTCCGGTACCATGTCAGCGGCCGCAATCGAAGCGGGAACAACAGGCGCGACCCGAACCTTCCCCGGACTTGCGATAATCGTTCCTTGCCCCTGTGTGCGGCACTCCATCGTACGACCGCTGGGCCACCTCGAACGCAGCAGCAACTGGACTGAACCGCGCCGCTACCAATTTTCATGGACACCAATCCCAGCGACAAGAATCAAGATCTGGAAGGACTGATCGCTGACTTACAGCAGAAAGCCCCAGACCCGGAAACGAAGGATCGTCTGGAAGAGACCGAGACCGAGCCGGCAAAACCGCGCGGCGAAGCGGCCGCTGAGTTAGACGACATCTCCGGTCAACCGAAAAAGCTGGACACGCGCCCGGCTTGGGAGCGCGTGCAGCTCGCGCGGCATCCGCTACGGCCTCACACCCTCGATTACATCCCGCGGATTTTTACGGGTTTTCAAGAAATCCGCGGAGACCGGCTGTTTGCCGATGACCCTGCCATTGTTGCCGGGTACGCCCTGTTTCGCGGCGCGCCGGTTGTCGTCATTGGCCAGCAGAAGGGCCGTGACACAAAACAGAAACTGTATCGCAATTTCGGCATGCCCAAGCCGGAAGGCTATCGCAAGGCGTTGCGGGTCATGCGATTGGCGGCCAAATTCAATCGGCCCATTCTGACATTCCTCGATACACCCGGCGCCTACCCCGGAATTCAAGCCGAAGAGCGCGGCCAAGCCGAGGCGATCGCCACGAACCTGCGCTCGATGGCTCAGATGCCCGTGCCGATTATCGTGACTTGTATCGGCGAGGGAGGCAGTGGCGGGGCCTTGGCTCTTGGTGTGGGCAACCGTATCCTCATCCTCGAGAATTCTATTTACAGCGTCATCTCGCCGGAAAGTTGCGCCGCCATCGTATGGCGCGACTCCAGCAAGGCGGAGCTGGCCGCCGAAGCCCTCAAGCTGACCGCCGAGGATCTGCTCGGGTTCAAGCTAGTTGACCGAATTGTCAGTGAGCCGGGCGATGGCGCTCACTCCGACTATGACGGGGCCGCCCTTCGCCTCGGCGACGCGCTCGATGCCACCCTGGCCGAACTCAAGGGTCTCAGCGGCGAAGAGCTGGTCGAAGACCGCTTTCAGAAATTCCGTGTTATGGGAAATTTCTTTGAGGAAGTGAGTTAGCCCCAATACTGTTCACTGAGAGCCTTCAAGCCGAGAGCCGTTCAGCCGCGAAGCGGCGCAGGATAGTAGCCCAGGGTGCAGCGAAGCGGAACCCTGGGTGAAACTCAAGGAGACAGCCCTGAAGGGGCGCGGGAAAACAGTCCGCATGGCTCCGATAACGGGGCTGGCTTTCGCCCAAAAAATAAAATGAACTTGGCCCATCAACCAGACCCGAAATCGTTAAGTGAAGAGCATCGAAGTTAGCCCGCATTTCTCACCGAACGGCGAGGCGCGATGTGGCGCGCACCTCCTGGTGGGCCGCGTCGGCCTCCGGGCCGACGTTCCCTCGACACAGTCTGTCGAGCACGGCGAGTAACCGCAACCAAGTAATGGCGGGACTATCCGGTGCTTCGGCCGTCAGGTGGTGAGAAATGCGAGCTAGCAGTTCCGCCGACGGTCATTCTCGCGCGGAGTGCGCTCTTGTTGCGGGCATCGTTGACCGCCCGCCGCGGATTGCCGTCGGAGGACATGAATGGGCCGGTTTGCTCCTATGCCCCGTCCGGGGCTACGATCCCGCACCGTTTCGCGCCTCAACGCCTCAACGGCTTGGCTCCATGATCGAGACCTGGGTCACGGAGATCGCGCCGCCGAAGCAGACGTCGACATCGGTTCCCGGCAGACGCTCGCGGTGAGAATATCGCCCGTTGTAGCGAAACATTTCGGCGTCTTGCTTGAAGTCCAGTAGAAGCGGTGACGGATCCAAGGGGCAAAAGACCACTTGCGGGTCGTCCGCACCGGGGTCGAGGCTCGGGAAGTTGATATTCCAGTACGTGCCTTCCCTCCAGGCGCGGGCCATCAGTTGCCGCACCAGCGGCTTGCCCCATCGAGCGGCGCGTTTCCAGTCGTCGCCGACCAGCGGGCGATTGTGATAGTGCGAGATTGCAATGCCGGGGACGCCGCGCAGCCCCGCTTCCCGCACAGCGGCCACGGTACCTGAGTGGTAGACGTCGACACCCAGATTGCCACCGTCATTGACGCCGGAGAGAACCCAGTCCAGCTCCCCGGCGAAACGGTAAAACGCCACCCGAACGCAGTCGGCCGGTGTTCCTTCGACGACGTGAAAGTTGGGGCTGCGATCAACAACCCGAATCGGACGATCGGTCGTGGCGCTGTGACTGCAGCCCGACATCGCTCCCGCCGGAGCGGAAACGATGACATCGCCCATCGTGGCAGCGATGCCGCGCAGAGCGGTCATCCCGGGCGCGTCGGCGCCGTCATCATTTGTGAGAAGCAGCTTCATGGGTTCCTGCTCGTGGGGGGTTCAAGAGGATTCAGGCTCGTTCATCTCAGGCGCCCGCCGCGCAAGCATCTGGAGGCTCGCGACGCCTGGGCTCGTTTTGGAGAGTCGCGACATCGATGTTCGTTGGAACGGTTCGTTAGCACCTCAAGAGTCTCATTTTGTCAGACCGCTAGGGGTCGAGGCGGTCCGGTACATATCATTCGCCCGCCGCGTGCAAGGCGACGGAGCGCTGGTGCGGGCTGCTGCGATGTTCGAACACGTAGATTCCTTGCCAGGTTCCGAGCACCGCCCGTCCTCCCATGATCGGAATGCCGAGGTGGCTTTGCGTCAGCGCGGCGCGAATGTGGGCCGGCATGTCGTCGGGGCCTTCGAGCGTGTGCGTGTACAGGCTCGAATCTTCGGGAACCAGACGGCTAAAGAAGGTTTCTAGATCGCGAACGACATCCGGGTCGGCGTTTTCCTGAATCAGTAGCGATGCCGAAGTATGCCTCAAGAACAGCGTCAGCAGGCCACTCTGAACCTCAAGTTGAGCGACCCAACGGCTTACCTCGGGCGTGATTTCATAGAAGCCCTTCCCGCTGGTGCGGATCGAAAGCTCATGCGTGAAGTGCGGCATGGGCTTACTGTAGCCGATTGCTCGAGAGTTCAGCGTCCACGCATGCAGCAGCCATCGTAGTCCAAGGGCCATGTGATCTGTTGTCGTGGCCACAGGGTTCCGGCCGCTCGGCTAGCCCGCATTTCTCATCGGGTGGCGAGGCAAAGCGCATCAGAGACCTGTCAGTACGAGGCGCGCGCCGCTTGACGAGCGCAGGCGTACTCTCACAGTCCGTTGAGCACGGCGAGCAAGCGCAACGAAGTAATGGCGGGCCTCTCATGTTCTTGGCCCGTCAGCCGCTGAGAAATGCGGGCTAGCCCAGTAAGTCACCGGGACCTTGCGCGCCGTAGATGGTCCACCAGGGTTTGGCTCGTTTGAGGCAATCGTTCACGGCGCCAATGTTGCGGACGCCGTCTTTCTCGAGCCAGTCCTCGAGCGCGGCGATCCCTTTTTCGGCGTAGACCGGGATGCCGTCTTTCCAGGTTGCCCGCCCGCAGAGCACGCCGGAAAAGTCGACTCCGGCTTCGGCCGCCCAATGAAGTGATTCAGTGAATTGGTCGTTGCTGACGCCGGCGCTCAGGTAAATGAAGGGCCGCAGCGCAACCTCAGCGGCCTCGCGATACGCTTCGAGCGCTTGTCCCTTCGTATACGCCGTTTGGCCCGTATAAACCGGGGACCCCTTGGCGTACGCCAGATTGACAGGGATCTCGACCTTCAGCACGTCGACGTGATATTCCTCTTTCGAGAACTCCTGCATGCCGCCGATCACAATCGCCGGTTTCCTTTTCGCGAACTTCAGGCCCTTCTCGTCTCCACCTTTGGGATCGTAACCAATGAACTCGAGAAAGAAAGGAATGTCGTTGGCCAAGCACTCGGCGCCCACTCGCTCAACGAAGGCGTGCTTTTCGTCATTCACGACGGCATCTTCGAAAGGGGTGTAGAAGAGCAGCACCTTCACCGCGTCAGCCTCGAAGTCGGCGAGCCGCTGAACCGAGAGATCCGGCAAAAGTTCCGCGCGTCGTCCCGGCTGGGAGTTGTCGTAGCCGGTTTTTTCGTAGCAGAGCAGCAGGCCGGTTTCTTCCGCGCGCGCTTCGGCCGCTTCCAGCCCCCATTCGGTATCGAGCAGAATCGCGCTGGCGTGGGGAGTTAACACGGACGAAACCGCCGTCTTGAATTCACGCATCATTTCGTCGCTGACTTCGTCCTCCGAGATTCCCTTGGCCGCCGCGATGGATTTTTGCAGCGAACCCCGTTGGTCCATCGCCGCGGCGGCAATCACGCCACGATCATCCGAGAGCGCCTTCATGTGCTCGATCTTGCGGGCGGAAAACTTGCGGGCGGAAAAGTTGATACTCATGAACAGGTCTCCGTTGGCTAGCTAGGTTGGTCCATCCATTGCCCACCGCAACGCGGTCTGTCCGCATTTGGGGCCGCCTGTCGGTGGAAGCAGGCGATAGGGCCGCCATTGCATTCGGTGCACTTGCTTGCCGTTCTCACCGTATTTTCAAGCGTGCGTCTTCGAGTACGCGAGGAGATGCCAAGCGGCGCGCGCCTCGTACTGGCAGGCCTCTCATGCACATTGCCTCGTTACCCGATCAGAAAAACGGTCTCGTTGAGAGCGCTTCTAAGGTAATTTTATCTTCTGGGATAATTCTATCTTCTGGAGTAATTCAATATTGTACAGCGCAGCGCGGCACTGCTTCGACGATCGGCCGTCCCAGCCGGCAACTCCAGGCTGCCGGCGCGATGGAGACAGGTGAGCATGGCAACCAACCGTGCCGTGCCGCTCAAGACATTCCAGCAGGGTTCTCGATAAACTAATCTGGTCCGTATTGTGCTCTGAGAACAAATCGACCCCAATTAAACCTGACGCCGAAACACGCCAGAACGAGAAGATCAATCGACGCTCTCTCGTTCGCAGGGGCGTGAAGGCAGCCTATGTCGTGCCAGCGGTCTTGGCGGCCATCAAGGCGACCGAGAGTCCGGTCATCGTGCAAAGCGGCTTCCAAGCCCCAACGTAGCCACCGCGGAGGGCAAAGTCGTCAAGATTTCGCGGAAACCACGGGCTCCCTCAGGCATCTCGGGTAGCTTGCTGAACGTCTTGGGACCGATAACCGCCGCAACCAGCGATCCGCAATCTCCGCCGGTTTCTCCGTACTTATCGCCGGACACTGAACTTGAGCTCTTGCTGTTTTGCGCCCGAATCTCGACGACCGGCGACACTCGTAATCGCATCGAGGCTCTCGCCGCTCTATTTCCTGATCAGACCTTTTCGAGTGCTCGGTGTTTACGGAATGCGGCCGCTGCGTTGGTGTGTTTCGCTGCTCGTGGGAGGCAGGGAATCGTAATCGCTGAACGGAAGCCTGATCGTGCCGGTCCCTACTTGGCTTGATCCGAACCCGCTGGACTGCGGGGGATCTTTCTGATCAGATCGTGCAGGCGTTCCCAGGTGTAAATACCGGTGCTGTGGCCGTCGCTCCAGTGGATCTGGATGGCGTAGCGGCCGACTGGGTCGATGCCAGCCGGATGGACATCGGAGGGCACCATGCTTTCTTGCAATCGCCGAACGCCGCTCAATTCGTCAACGCAAACCGCGCAGGGGCATTCCATTCGTAAGAACCGGGCGGGATAGACCGTTTCGGGGCCGTCCTTCCAGCGGATCTTGATGTCGTGCTCCCCGGAGCGACTGATTTCGACGGGTTTCGGAGATTGGGCTTTCGAGTCGGACATTTTCGATTCGTTGCGCGTGACTGGAGCTTGGGGCATATGACCAGACATGGTGGGCCTGGAGGACCCACACGGCACGCCAGAGGGCTGCGCCACGTCGGCCGCCACCGGGGCCGCCATCGCCTGACTTTCTGGCTGCGTCAGAAAGTGATCTTGACCAGGTCGTCAGCCTCGGCATTGATGTTACGGATGCTGATCTGCGCCGCCAGGTTCTTGGCGGCATCGGTAAACGCGATAGCCGCGGGCGACTCGGGATCTTCCAGCACGATCGGGCGGCCACCGTCGGAAGTTTCGCGAACCGTCGTCGCCAGCGGAATCTTGCTCAGGATCGGGATTTTCCACTTCTCCGACACTCTGTCCGCACCGCCGCTGCCAAAGATGTACTCCCGCTCGCCGGTCTTGCTGGATTCAAAGTAGCTCATGTTCTCGATCACGCCCAGCAGCGGGCACTTGAGCTGGTTGAACATGATGATCGCTTTCTCGGCAATGTTGACGGCAACCGGTTGCGGAGTCGTCACGATGACCGCACCGGTCAACGGAATGCGCTGGCAGAGAGTTAACTGCACATCGCCGGTGCCGGGTGGCAGATCAACGATCAGATAGTCTAGCTCGCCCCACTCAACTTGTCCCAAAAATTGTTCGATCATCTTCGCGAGCATCGGCCCGCGCCAAACCACAGCCTGGTCGGGCTTGACGAAGAATCCAGCCGAAATCACTTTGACTCCGTGGGCAATCACGGGCAACATGCCGCGCCCACCTGGGCGCGGAGACTCAGTGATTCCCAGAATCGTCGGGATGCTGGGGCCGTAAACGTCCGCGTCCAAGAGACCGACTTGCGCGCCGGTCTCGGCCAGTGCAACCGCCAGATTGGCCGAGACGGTCGATTTACCAACGCCTCCCTTGCCCGAGCCGACCGGAACGACGTTCTTGACGCCGGGCAGCATCGCTTGACCGACCGGTCCATGAGGCCGCACCTGCGCGGTCATCGTCACCTCGACGGCTTCGACATCGGGCACCGAACGAACCGCGTCTTCAGCCTGCTGGCGCAGCTCGTCTTTCACCGGGCAGGCCGGCGTGGTCAACTGCAAGTTGAAGGAGACGCGGTTGTCGCGGACCTTGAGTTCCTGAATAAAACCCAGCGACACGATGTCGCGGTGCAGGTCGGGGTCGATGACGATGCGGAGAGCGTCGAGAACTTGTTCCTGATTTACCATTCTTAACCTAGCCGGGCGTCGGGCCTATTTTCATTCATGTTGCCAGTGAGAAGCACCAAATCTTGGACAAACGAATCCATCTGGCGTTCACTGGTCGCCAGATCCTTGATCGTCGTCTTGGAAAGCAGCCGATCAACGACTTCCTGCACGGCTCGCCACAGGGAGCGAATCGAGCAATCGATGGAGTGCGTGCAGGTATCCTCACTGCCGGAGTGATCGTCACAAAACTTGCCTTCAAACAGCCTTCCGCCGAGAACGGCGAGGGCTTCGCCGACGCTAATGTTTTCCGGAGGACGCGCCAGCTTGTACCCGCCTGCCTGACCGCGGGCGCTGGTGACCAGTCCGCCTTCGCGGAGAAGTCGCATCATCTTGGCGGCATAGGGGACAGAGATTCCTTCGGCCTGGCTGATTTCCGCCAGCGTGGCGCTTTTGCCGGACCCGGCCAGCTTCAGGCGTAACAAGCATCGTAAGCCGTATTCTTCCTGCGAACTAAATTGCATGTTTCACCGCCTTGGGGTCGAGCGATTACGGCCAGCACCCATCACAACATGTTCAATGCTAGTTTGGCCGAGTCGTCCATTTTTTCAGGAGTCCAGGGCGGGTCGAAGACAACTTCTACCGTGGCCGCTTTAATTCCTTCGACAGCTTCGACTTTGATCTGCACATCGAGCGGCATCGACTGGGCCGCCGGGCAGTTCGGCGCGGTCAGGGTCATCGTGATCGCCACATTGCCCTCGGGGGCAATATCGACGTTGTAGATCAAGCCCAGCTCATAGATATTGACCGGGATCTCCGGGTCATAGCAGTTCTTGAGGGCCGCGATAACGCCCTCCTCCATTGATTTGGGGGGCGCCGAACTCGCGCCGGTTTCAGCGGCCGGCTGCGCTTGTTCCGGCGGCTTCCAGCCAACAGGGCGCGGATTGATTAGTTGATCCATGGCAGTCTCTCACTCGGTGTGGGCGCTATCGCCCCGTCCTTCGATCGCGTTCTTCAGCGTGTGCCAGGCCAGCGTGGCGCACTTGACCCGAGCCGGATATTCATTCACGCCCGAGAATACGGCCAACTTACCGAGCCCTTCATGTGCTGACCCCATATCTTTCGGCGAGGTCAGCATGAAATGAAAAGTCTCGAAAAGCACTTCCGCCTGTGCCAGTGTTCGGCCCTTCAATGTCTCGGTCATCAGAGAAGCCGAGGCCGTCGAGATGGCGCACCCGGCGCCGATGAATTTCACCTCGCGGATCACTCCGTCCTCGATCTTGAGAAACAACTTGATCTTGTCGCCGCACAGCGGGTTGTAGCCGCTGGCCTCGTGGCTGGAATCTTCTAGCTCGCCAAAATTGCGCGGACGTTTGCTGTGGTCCACGATCAGCTCTTGATAGAGATCCCGCAAGTCGCTCATCAGCCGAACAGCTCCTGCACCTTGCCGACGGCGGCCACCAGCGCGTCCACCTCTTCTTCGGTGTTGTAGAAGGCCAGCGAAGCGCGAGTGGTGGCGGGCACGCCGAAGCGGTCCATGACCGGCTGTGCGCAATGGTGGCCGGCGCGAACGGCAACGCCTTCGCGGTCGAGAATTGTTCCGATATCGTGCGGATGCACGCCTTCGACGATGAACGAGAGCACGCTCGCTTTCTCGCGGGCCGTGCCGATCAGACGAATGCCGTCAACGGCGGAAATCGCCTCGGTCGCGTAATCCAGTAGATGCTTTTCGTAGGCGGCAATGCGATCCATGCCGACTTGATTTAAGTATTCGACGGCGGCTCCAAGCCCAATCGCGTCGGCAATGTTCGGCGTTCCCGCTTCAAACTTGTAGGGCAGATCGTTGTACGTTGTCTTCTCAAAGGTGACGGACTTGATCATGTCGCCACCGCTTTGATACGGAGGCATTTTTTCGAGCAACTCGCGCTTGCCGTAAAGAATGCCGATGCCGGTCGGGCCGAACATCTTGTGACCCGAGAAGGCGTAGAAGTCGCAGTCGAGCTCCCGCATGTCCACCTTCATGTGCGGAATCGACTGAGCGCCGTCGAGCAGAACGGGAATGCCCCGCTCGTGCGCCATGGCGATGATCTGGCGGACCGGATTCACCGTTCCCAGGGCGTTCGATACGTGATTGACGGCGACGATGCGGGTCTTATCGCTGAGCAGGCGCGCGTAGTCGTCCATCAGCAGTTCGCCGGCGTCATTGATCGGGATCACCCGCAGCGTTGCCCCGCGCTCGTCACACAAGATCTGCCACGGGACGATGTTCGAGTGGTGCTCGAGGGTCGAGATAATGACCTCGTCGCCGGCTTGGACATGCGTCCGCCCATAGCTGTGAGCGACAAGGTTGAGCGCGTCGGTCGTTCCGCGGGTGTAAATAACCTCTTCGGACTCAGCCGCGCCGATAAACTTCTGAACCGCCGCTCGGGCGCCTTCGTAGTCGTCGGTCGCCCGCTGGCTCAGCTCGTGTACGCCGCGGTGAACATTGGCGCAATCCTCGAGATAGAACTTGCGCATCGCGTCAATGACGGCCAGGGGGGTCTGCGACGTGGCGGCATTGTCCAGGTAGACCAGCGGTTTCCCGTGAACTTTTTGGTCAAGGACGGGGAAGTCGCGGCGCAGCGCGGCAACGTCGAGAGGCGCCGTCCCGCTTTCCTTGGGAGAAGCGACACTGGGAGTCGTTACGCTCATGCGATCACCTCCGCTTGCTCGACCCAATTCAACAGGACCTGCTCGAGCGGCTCGCGAAGCGGCGCGACGTTGAGACTCTCGATAATATCCGCCGCGAAAGCGTAGGTGAGCAGGCTGCGCGCGTCGTGCCGGCTGATGCCGCGAGATTGCAGGTAGAACATGGCCTCGTCATCGATTTGGCCGACGGTGGCTCCGTGCGTGCAGCGGACATCGTTGGCGTCGATCTCCAGTTGCGGCTTGGTGTTGATCTCGGCGTCGCGCGAGAGCAGCAGGTTCTTGTTGCTTTGTTTGGCGTCGGTCTTCTGCGCGTCTTGCCGCACGATCACCTTGCCGTTGAAAACTCCGCTCGAGTGACCGTCGAGAATGCCACGGTAAAGCTGGTGGCTGTTGCAGTGCGGCATGGCGTGGTCAATGATTGTGTGGTGGTCGATATGCTGGTGCCCCGTGACGGCATAGAGCCCGTTGAGCACGCACTCGCAACCCTCGCCGTTCAGCCGCACCTCCGTGTCGCTGCGTACGAGCTGCCCGCCGAACGATAACGAATTGGACGCAAAGCGGCTGTCCCGCGCCTGATGGGCGTAGGTGAAGCCGGTGTGCAAGGCGCGCACGTGCTCTTGCTGCAACTTATAGTGATCGAGGCGGGCGTTTTCCCCCGTCACCACTTCGGTGACAGCGTTGGTCCAGTAGGATTCGCCCATGCCGATATAGGTCTCGATGACGGTGGCCTGACTGTCGCGTCCGGCTACGATGAGCGTTCGCGGGTGGCAGACCTGATTCGCTTCCTCCGCCAAAGTCACGAAGACCAGGTGAATTGGCTTTTCGACGACGGCGCGGTCGGGGATTTGTACAAATGCCCCGTCTTCGATGAACGCCGTGTTGAGCGCGGCCAGGGCATGATCTTGTGAATCAGCTAGGCGGCCTAGATGAGCCTCGACCGACTCGTTCCCGAGGTTGTCGCCTAGGCGGCCCGCAACCACGCCTTTGGGCGTGGCTTCGAGGCGCGAAAGGTCAGCCGAGAATCTGCCGTTGACGAAGACCAGCCGGCAGCCTTCAATCTCGTTGAATCCCACGGACCCGATCTGATCGGGCGAAATCACGCGAGTCGCCGGCCCGGCGAGCCGAAAATCCTTGCGCGCCACGGTCGCCAGGCTCGTATACTTCCAGTCTTCGTCGTGAACGGTCGGGATGCCGAGCTCGGAAAAACGCTGCATGCCGGTTTCACGGCGCTGTTTCAGCCAAGCCGGTTCATTCCCGGTTCTATTGCCAGCGACACGTCCGGCGATACGCCCGCCGAGGGCTTCAAAGCTCTCCAAATAAACGCCCAGATTTTCTGCTGCCGCTACCATCGTTTCCATGACCCTTCGTTCCTAGCAATCTTCGTCACTAGCACCCTTTGTTCCTAGCCAGGCTAGGAGCCCACCAGCTCGCCTTCGGCGGCAACTTGCTCGATCCAGCTATAGCCCTTCTCTTCCAGCTCAAGCGCCAGGTTCTTATCACCGGACTTCACGATTCGGCCATCGGCCAGCACATGGACGAAGTCGGGCACGATATAGTCGAGCAGCCGCTGGTAATGCGTCACCACAATGATGGCCCGCTCCGGGCTTCGCAGCTTGTTGACGCCCTCGGAGACCAGCTTCAGCGCGTCAATGTCGAGGCCCGAATCGGTCTCGTCAAGAATCGCCAGCTTCGGTTCGAGGATGGCCATCTGGAAAATTTCGTTGCGCTTTTTCTCGCCGCCCGAGAAGCCCGCATTGACCGAGCGTTTCATCATGCTGTCGTCCATCTGAAGCGCCGCCATGCGGCCCTTCGCCAGCGCCAGGAAGTCCATGGCGTCTAGCTCTTCTTCGCCGCGCGCCGTTCGAATGGCATTCAGAGCGGTCCGCAGGAAGTAGAGATTGCTGACTCCCGGAATCTCGACCGGATATTGAAAGGCCAAGAAGATGCCTTTTTGGGCTCGCTCTTCCGGGGAGAGCTCCAGCAGCTCTTCACCTTCGTAGGTCACTTCGCCGGCCGAGACTTCATAGGCGTCGCGTCCTGCCAGGACCTGGGCCAGGGTACTTTTGCCGGATCCGTTGGGACCCATGATGGCGTGGACTTCACCCTTTTTGACGGAGAGATTGATGCCCTTGAGAATTTCTTTGCTGTCCGCTGATACGGATAGGTTTGTTATTTCAAGCATGGTGTTTATTTCGTTCTTTCACTAAAAAACTTCAGATGATCGGACAGAGGCGTGGACGGAAGTCCACGCTCAGCTCGTGCCCTCGGAATCGCGGGACTTCCACGCTCTTGCAAGCGATCGCTCCCGCTACCCAACACTACCTTCTAAACTCACGCCCAGCAGCTTCTGCGCTTCCACCGCGAACTCCATCGGCAGTTCCCGAAAGACTTCCTTGCAGAAACCGTTAACGATCATCGACACGGCATCTTCGGTCGAAATTCCGCGCTGGTTGCAATAGAAAATCTGATCTTCGCCAACCTTCGAAGTCGTCGCTTCATGCTCGACCGTCGCCGTTGGGTTCTTGACTTCGAGATAAGGGAACGTGTGCGCCCCGCACTTGTCGCCCATCAGCATCGAATCGCACTGCGAAAAATTGCGCGCTCCATCGGCGCCCTTCTGGATCTTGACCAGTCCGCGGTAGGAGTTCTGTCCGTAGCCGGCCGAAATGCCTTTCGAGACGATCGTGCTGCTGGTGTTCTTGCCAATGTGGATCATCTTCGTGCCTGTATCGGCCTGCTGGCGGTTGTTGGCTACCGCGACCGAATAGAACTCACCGACCGAGTTATCGCCGATCAGAATGCAGCTCGGATATTTCCAGGTGATCGCCGATCCGGTTTCCACCTGCGTCCAGGAGATCTTCGAGTTCACGCCCTGGCACTTGCCGCGCTTGGTGACGAAGTTATAGATGCCGCCCTTGCCGTTCTTGTCGCCCGGATACCAGTTCTGGACCGTCGAATACTTGATCTGCGCGTTATCGAGCGCGACCAGCTCGACCACCGCCGCGTGAAGCTGATTCTCGTCACGCATCGGGGCCGTGCAGCCTTCGAGGTAGCTAACGTGGGATCCTTCGTCGGCTACGATCAGCGTGCGCTCGAACTGCCCCGTGTTGGCGGCGTTGATCCGGAAGTAGGTCGAAAGCTCCATCGGGCAGCGCACGCCCTTGGGAATGTAGCAGAACGACCCGTCGCTAAAAACAGCCGAGTTCAGCGTCGCGAAGAAGTTGTCCGTGTAGGGAACGACCGTGCCGAGGTATTTCTCGATCAACTCGGGATGGTCGCGTACCGCTTCGGAGAAGGAGCAAAAGATCACCCCCATCTCGGAAAGCTTGCCCTTGAAGGTGGTGGCGACCGAGACGCTGTCGAACACCGCGTCCACCGCGATGCCCGCCAGTGCCGCGCGCTCGCTCAGCGGGATGCCGAGTTTCTCGTAAGTGGCCAGCAGTTCGGGATCGACCTCATCGAGACTCTTGGGTCCGTCTTTTTCCGACTTGGGAGCTGAGTAATAGCTGATCGATTGATAGTCGATAGGAGAATAGTGGACGTTGTGCCAATCCGGCTCCTCCATCTTGAGCCACTGCCGGTAGGCTTTCAGGCGCCAGTCGAGCAAGAACCGGGGTTCTTCTTTCTTGGCTGAGATGTGACGCACGACGTCTTCGTTCAGCCCCGGAGGCATCGAGTCCGACTCGACGTCGGAGACGAAACCGTACTTATAGTCTTGCGTTGCCAGGATTTCCAGTTCATTCGCCGGAGTACTCATTCAATTCCTCCACGCGGCCCGCGGGCGCGCTTGGGTCATCTCACATCGAATCTCTGAACTTCGCCCTAGCCTGCCGGCGTGTCAGAGCCCGGAACGCCAGTGACGGGTCCTGCTTCACGAAGCACCGCGCCTGCGTTAAGGGGTCCCCATCTTCTTTTTAGCTATTGCCGACGTATTCTCAGCTCTTGCCGACGTGATTCAGGTCCCGTCACCCGCCACCAGGCAGGGTTAGGCAGGACTCGGTGTCTAATCTATACAAATCAGTAAAGATTCCCTATCTGCAGCGTAGCAATACTATACGAAACTGTCAAGATTGACCCGCCGAAGGGCGCTTGCGAGGGTTGAAAGGGGATTTCTAGGGTTTAGGCCGTAGCCCAATAGCATACCGGCTTGTTCAGTTTCAAGATGAGGCCGCCACCGTGACGACACGAAGTGCATGACAGGCCCGTCAGGCACTGAGAAATGCGCCCCAGGCCGGCCCGCCCAATTAGACACTCAGAGCCCCGCGCGTCAGCGCGGGGTCAAGTCAACAAACAGGCCCCGACAGCGCAACCAGCTCTAAGCAAACACGCAGAGCCCCCACCCCAAGCGCACCAACTCCGAGCCGGGCTT
>Ga0114996_10000922_pt1 | contig 40349 bp, 28 predicted proteins | sample ArcticOcean_MG_C_4_FD_87039 | JGI IMG/M metagenome (GOLD analysis project Ga0114996, IMG submission 87039) | Marine microbial communities from western Arctic Ocean - ArcticOcean_MG_CB4_134 | ecosystem: Environmental > Aquatic > Marine > Oceanic | place: Arctic Ocean: Canada Basin | collected... | reverse complement strand
TTCCCATCCCGAACACGGAAGTTAAGCTCTTCAGCGGCGATGGTACTGCAGCGGAATGCTGTGGGAGAGTAGCACGTCGCCGGCATTTTTTTTTCTCTGAAAATAGCTGAGCCCCTCCAAATTACGAAAGCGTCAAGGCCTGTTTCGGGCTTTCTCAAGGGTTGAGCGCTCTTCGTCTGTTAGGCTGTCGATCCCGGCTCTGCCGATTTTGTCGAGGATCGAATCCATATCGTCGTCGGCAGTGAGATCGGCTTCGATCTGGACCGACACGTTGCGAACTGTCCGTCGCCGCTGGCCTGGAAATGTCCCGAACCAGCGCAGCCCAACAAAGCCGCCGAGAGCACCACCCAGAAACTGGGCGAGCTGGCTGAGTCCATGGGTCATGACACACATGACAAATTCGGCAACGCAGACGACGGCAACGAACGACCGCATCGGCAAAGCGACCGATGGAAGCTGTACAGTGGTCGTAGTCTGGGCGATCGCCGCCGCAACCACCACGCCAGCCACAGCGCCCTCTGCCCCTACAAGCATCGAACCGCCATGACCAACGACCATCCAGCAAACCATGCCGGTCAGACCGCCAATTGTGTATATGATGAGCAGTTTGCGAACCCCGAGCCGTCGTTCCAGGGGACGTCCAAGGGTCCAAAATATCCACATGTTCAACAGCAGCATCCAGAAATAGTCGTGAGTGAATAGGTGCGTCACGACACGCCAAGCCTGCCACGATGTCGCAAATGAAATCCCGAACAGCGAACTCAGCTCGTCATTTGCCATTTTCTGCAATAAAAAGACTACGGCATTGGCAATGATGATCGGAACAATTGCACTCGTTCCGCCTATGCCCGGAGAATCAAGGCTCGAAGGCGGCTGGCCACCGCGCATGTAATCTCTGTCTTCAAGCGGCATGGGGTTACATCTTGACGGGCGCCACAGGATCCCCCGCGCAGCTTTTCACGCGCTTGAGCGATGCCGGGTGCTCGACATTTATCTCGATTGCCGTATCTGTCTGCCACCAATGCACATAGATCGGACCGGCCACCGTAGACACCGAACCGCGACACCATTTGATGCCTGGTGCGTCCGGGGCGATACGAAATTCGGCATAGCCGGGGGCGACGCGTTCGATCCCGAGCAGGTAGCGCGTGAGATATCTGCTGATGTAGGTGTTGAACGTGTGACACCGACACGGTTGCGGGGGATGGCTGTGATGTGGCAGGGACTGCCAGATCGTGCTGTCACCCGAATGCACCATGCTCCCCCAATAGTTACGGACGATGCGCAGGATCGAAACGCCGTCGCCCATCATATCGAGGAATTCCAGCACATAATACATGCCGGCCGGGTTCCCGCATGGAAGCAGTGTCGGGCTGTGATCTTTAATACTTTCGTACAGCAGGTCGCGCCGGGCACTACTGGCCATGCCGTAGCGACAAATCATCGCATTGGTCGTTTGACTGGTCACCGCCGATCGCGTGCCGTCCAGGTGAATACTGTCTGCGTAGGCACTCTTTCCTTCGTCCCAGAAGAGTGTATCAACTGCGATGGCCAAGAGCGCCTGAACCTGCTGCCAATCCTGCATGTCGTTGTCCCAGGCGTCGGCGGCGTCTGCCAGTTGAATGGCAGCTTCGAGAGCGCCGGCGAATCCGGCCTGTTCGGCAGCGTTGATGGCATGGTCGTCGTCTCGCCCGGGGCCGCTGTCGATACAGTGCCAGACCTGCGGCCATTCCAGCAGATTGTCGTCGTTCAGTCGTCTGCAGCATGCCTCGATAGTTGCGGCGATGCGCGGCATTACCTGCGCAATAAAGCTTTTATCAGCAGTCTGGAGATAGTAATCCCAGCACCACATGACCCAGTGAAAGGCGTGCATGGGGATCGTGCACAAATCTGCCGACGGGCATACCGCTGGCGGCACGTCCGCGGTTTCCGGGTCCTCTGCGAAGAGCAGGATGCTGTTGGCAACGACCGCGCTGCTGGTGCAGGAAAGCGAGTGTGCGTATGCTGCGGCACGCCCGTCGAAAGCCCAATTCGCCTGCTCCCGTGTCGGGCAGTTGATCAGCGTATCGTCACTGCCCGCGATGGCAGTGTGCACGCCGAGTTCAAAGATATCCGTTAACAACGCATCGGAACAGTGCAGCGAAGCTCGCGAGAGCGATCCGCAATTCGCGCGATGCAATTGCAGGTTCTGCAGTTTCGCGGACTCCGGCCCAACGTGAACGATCGCGATGTATCTCACGCCGTACGCGAAGAAGCTCTCGAACTGCTGAAATCCATCCGTCAGCCGGTAAGTAAGCCCATTGCTACAGCCGTCGAGCCATTGCAATTGTAGCGGCACATTCTCGGTTACTGCTTCAAGAAAAGCTATGTGCAGAACGCTGCCGGCTTTCCCTTCAACGTCAAAGGCCAGCCACCCGTAACAGACGCTGCCTAAATCGAAGATATACCTCGACCCGTCTCCTTCGCCGGCGCCGGCTAGCTCCATGCCTTCGCCGCCCGACCCGAAACCGCTGAGTCGATCCGTATCAACAGGTATCTGATGGACATGCCTGGCATACGCAACGACATCCTGAACATTCCCCCACGGCATGCTGTCGCGCGGATCCATGCTGGGCATCGGCTGCTTCTTCCAATCAACCTCCGGCATCGTTGCCGCGAAGTTCATAGCTTTTTGGGGGGGGATGGGCACCACCTGGAAGCAGCCGTCGCCGAACGGATTCTGCCACTCAATTGCGGACGCGGCAAAACCGATGAGATTGACATCGGTCAGCAGCGATTTTCGAGTCAAACCGACGAGGCGGTTCTTGCCGGCACGCAGGCTAATGGTGCCGCCACTGTCCTTATCCCGTCGATTGTCTGTGGTGCGGCAGATTTTACCGCCCTCGAGGTACCAGTCCACAGCGCCTAGTGATGGCAGCAATTCGACATGTTGCTCTTGCGCCGATACAACGTCCGTGACAATCAGTGCAAAATCATCTTCACTCCCGAGGTACGGTTGCGTACGAAAGCTCATGCGCACGTTGGGTACGGTGACCCAATCGTTACGCAGCAGCCGCGTCGGCACGATCACCGCGCGTGATGGCAGTGGCACTCGCCGGTGGTAGACCTCCGCCGACCGCGTCACGACTGTCGCCGGGACCCACGGTTGCCCTGAGCCGGTGGCATCGACGTCTTCGGTGCATGGCAGTAACCGCCGTCGCACGGTACGTCGGTTCCGAGTCGCATCCGTTCGTATTTTCGTCGAATCGTCGGAGACGATCGTGGCGTGTGGCAACTGCATTTCGAAGATCAAGGCTGCGGCGTCGGCGCAGGCGTTGATAGTACCGGTCCCCAGACTCAGCACGGCAATGTGCAGTTCATTGACTCCCGTCCGCAGCAACCCGGTGATACTCCAGGTATCGACCGAACGTCGACCGGCAGCGGACTTCGCCGGGCCGTGGCCGACAACCCGGCCGTTCAGCCGGGCCATATAGCCGGCCTCGGCAGTTATCCGCAGGCGGCAGTTGCCGGCGCTATGAACGATTTTCCACTGTTCCGGGCTAATCTCAAAGTGCCGACGCGCCTCGGCGTAGTAGCAGTACTGGTGCGGATTGCTGCTGTCCCAGATCCATTCGGCGCCTGGGCTGAACACACCGCTGCTGTGCTCCGGAGAAGTCATGCTGGGAACGTAATGGTCGGTCAAAGATCTTTCAAGCGTATCGATGCGACATGAAATGGGGTTGCATCGGGGGCGGAACAACCGTACGGTTTGCGGCGTCAATAGCGTCAACACAACTCGCTTATTACCTCAACCAGGAAGTTCAGATGCCCGAAACGCGCCGATGCACATACACCAGTGACCCCATAATTGTCGACGGACATCTCGATGAACCGGGTTGGGCGCAGGCGGAAGGCCTCGAATTTTTCGTGCCGGAATCCGGTGAGCCGGTGATCAGCAGAACTGACGGCCGAATGCTCTGGGACGACAATTTTCTATATGCCGGCTTTCATGCCTGTGACCGCGATGTCTGGAGTTACCAGACGGAGCGCGACTGCCCAACCTGCCATGAGGATGTGCTCGAGTTGTTTTTCATGCCCGACGAGGCAAGCGGCGTCTATTACAACTTCGAGATCAACGCGCTTGGTACGGTGTACGATGCCTGCAACCGTCCACCCTACCAAGCGGGCGGTGTCAGTATGCTCCGCTGGCAGCAGTGGGATTGCCAGGACCTCGGCGTCGGCATCCATGTGGAAGGGGCGATCAACGACCTCGATGTCGAGGACGAGTTCTGGCAGCTCGAAATCGCCGTGCCGTTTGCCAGTCTGCCGACCGTCGATGGCCCCCCTGCACCGGGAGATCGCTGGCGGTTTCATCTCTCGCGTTACGATTACTCGATCTATCTGCCCGAGGGTCGCGAGTTGAGTTCAACAGCACACCTGTCGAAGTGTGACTTTCACTACTTTCAGGATTGGGATGTGCTCGAATTTCAACAGTAACTGGCGCATCGGCGCGGGCCGGGATATCGATGGATAAGCATGTGAACGCCCAAAAAACTGTGACATCTTCCCGCCTGCCGTCCTGGCTTGCAGCCCTTGTTCTACTGATCCTCGTCGCCGCTCACACTCAGTTGACGGTCCGTCATCTCGCCCTGTGGTTTACTGGTGTCCGCTACGGCGCGGTCGAGGCTATCGAAGCCGCGCCGGACGGAAGTGCGACGATCGTTGATCAATTCGCAGTTTACGAATGCGACGAACTGGTCGGCAGCTCGCTGTGGATCGGTGACCGGAAATTCACCGTGGTGCAGAATGATCGCACGCATATTCGCCTCGACGTGCCGGCCACCGAACTGAGCGCTGTCGAGCGCGAGGCTGGATATCTGACTGGCGTCACCGAGAAATCGTTTATTGTGCGGGCGGCGATAGCCTGTCCGAGTATCGGCTTTACCCTTGCTGACTGCCTGCTCGGGCTCGGAGTCGTTTTTCTGGCCGGGTATCTGCTGCTCACGCGGCAACGCCCCGGGCAGTGGCTGCCGCCGCCCGGCATCCTCCTGCTTCTGTTGGTCTGCCTGCTGTCGTTGTTCGATTGGGCACGTGTTTTCGACAAATCCGGAAACGAGGCCGACCGTGGCGCCGGTATCAAGGAATTGATCCAGTATGTCGAGGTGTGGGTTGTTGCGTACCTGTTCTTTGTTGAGGTGCTGCGCCGTGTCCGGATGCGCCGGCTGGCGGTGGCAACGGCGCTGGTGATGTTTGGTGTGGTCGTCGTTGCCGGTCTGGTCGAATACTGCCTCGTCCTCAGCGGCGGCACGGCGCGCGGACTGCTCGACATTGCTGATATCGATTCGCTGTTCGGTTTCCGTTTCAATCCTGGCCGCCAGGGGGTTGCCGGGACGGAATCCGGCAAGAACGTCCTGGGTACCTATATTATTGTCATGCTGCCACTGGCTCTCGCCATGCTGCCGGTGATCCGGCCGTTGTGGCAACGATTGGTGCTGGCGATGCTCTGTCTGCTGTCGCTGATCTGCGTCCTGCATCTTGGCCTGCTAATCTGTGCTGCGTCGGGATGCTGTGCCGTAGCCGTGGCGTCGTCTCGGCGCTTTGCCGTGGCGCTGACTCTGGCTGCATTCCCGGCTGTTGTAGGTGTGACGTGCCTGGTGTCGTCGCATCACGGGAAGGTGCTGCTCGACTCCGTGGCCCTGCACCGGTCTGCCGATCCGTACGGGCTCCAGCCGATGCCGATGAAGGGGCAGAATTGGGAACATCCGCGTTGGAATCCCTGGCAGCAGAAGTATCTGGAGATCCAGGCAGCCCTGAATGCGGTCGGGTATTCGCCTGTCCTAGGCCACGGCATTGGCGGTTATCAGCGGCGCGTCAACGTGTTCTATGGCAACAGCCCGATGTGGTCCACAGGCGTCGAAAAAAGCCCCGTGAACCTGATGGAGAAGGACGCCCATGGGCTGTTCTTCGTGCAGGCTGTGGAAACTGGTGTGCTGGGGCTAGCCTGCCTGGCAGGGCTGCTGTTGGCGTTTCTCGGGCGTGCCCTGAACGTCCGTGCCGCAGCCGCTGAGCCGTACGACCGGGCGCTGCTGCTCGGTGTTGCCGCGGCGCTCGTTTCGATTCTGCTTGGCAGCTGGCTAATTTCCTTCGTAGTGCGTGGCATCCAACTCGTTGTCATTGCCCTTCTCGCCATGCCGGCGGCGGTCCACAGCGAAATTGCCGATTCATCGGTGGAATAGCGTTCCAGACCGCCATATCGGCCAGGCTGATGGGTATGAAATTTGCACTCGAAACCTACCAGCAGAGTCTCCCGAAGCGTTGCATTTTCTGCTTGTAAAACTATACTATGGTGTGCCTTTGCCACCGCAATAATTCGTACGGAGTCGAGCAGCGATGCGACTGACGGCTTGCCTTGCAAACACAAATTCACCGCGTCCGGATCAGGGTGCCCGTCAACCTGGTGAGATCACCTTGACGGCGATTGTTGCCTTGCTGTTGCTTTGTGGTGCAGCCTGCCAGGCGGGTGAGATTGGTACTGTCACGGTGATCAGCGGCAAACGTGTCGATATCCGTCTGCATAACCCGAATGAGATCGAGGTGCACAGCCTGGTTACGGTTGCGCGGTACATTAAGAAACTTGTCCATCCGGTGACCGGCGGGATTCGGGAGGAACAGATCGAAGTCATCGCCCACGGTCGTATCGAGAACATCCGGGGCGGCATTGCCAAGGCTGAACTCAGCGGATCTGTCGGTACTGGGATTCGAACCAATGATGCCGTTGTTGCCGGTACGCTTGGGACGCCGGGTGAGCGGCTATGGGTGGGGCCGCGAGGCGAGACCAAGTTGCATGAACGTTTCAATGGGGATCTGCAGAACTGGTCACGTCGCGTCGGTTCGTGGCGGATCGCAAAAGGCAAGCTGCACGCCGAGATCAACCCGGCAAAAGGCTATGCCGAGATCATGAGTAAGACCCAGTTTGGAACGAATAATTCGGTGTCATTCGATCTCCGGGTCTGGAAGCTTGGTGAGAAGGCACGGATCGTTTTTAACCTGCACGACCCGCGTACCAAGAAGGACCAATACTTTTTCCGCATTGACGAGGCGGGTGTCAAGGCGGTTAAGATTCAACGCGACAGCGATGGCAAGCCCGGTGCCGTACTCATTGCCTCGAACGACAACTTCAAACTCGAGCCCAAGCGCACCTACACGGTCACATTGCGCCGTGAAATCTGGCATATCGGACTTGATATCGATGGTGTTCAGATGATCAGCTATCTGGATACAGACTATCCGCGGCGCGGCACCAAGCTCGGTTTCTACGCGTTCGACTGCAAGAGCAAATTCGACAATGTCAAAATCATTCAGTTTCCCAAAGTCGCGGCGCTTCCATCGAACGATCTCCTGGCCGAAGACGGCAAGATTATCCATGTCGACGGAAACAGCCTGTGGGCCAACCTCAAGTACGACGACGTCGAAGCCGGGGACAAATTCCCGGTGGCGCGTCAGACCGATGTGATTCGCTCGAAGCGCAATGAGATTCTTTTCATTTGCTACGAGAAAGTCGGCGAGATCGAGGTAATGGAGCCGGGCACCGAAGTCTCTCAGGCGCGGCTCACGGAGGGCGATCGTGTGATGATCGGGGATGTTGTCTTTCGCGAGCGCCCGAGTAATCGGATTCGTGCCTGGCAGCGCCCGCCGCCCACCACAAATTGAAGCTAACAATCCTTCCTGCCTAATACCGCATTTTTCCACTCCCTCAGCCAACTGAAATTTCTCTAATATTCTCATAACATTCCTGTTATGAGACGATTGGAAATAAATTGTTCGCTTGTTCGGACCGGATAAGGCAGGCCGTGAAGATTTTGTTGGAACAGGTACTTGCAATCGTTGTTCGTGGCATTAGGGTGAACTTTGACGGAGGTTCACCGGTGACCCTGGCTTGCCAACCTCACCGGGTATTGTAATCGGTTCAATACCAGTCACTTGTTGTAACTGAATGTTCCTGGCAGTGGGCCTGTCCTTGGCAGTGTTTTTAGCCTTTTTCCGCGGTTTATTCCGCCGGCATCAACCGTGGGGTGTCGGGCAATGCGATTTTGCGATGTTACTGCGGATTCGAGTATCCTGGAGTGAATGGTCAGCAATGGACGTTACAGCGTAGCGTTGGCAAATGTTGTTCCAGGCGTGGCAATTAAAGTTGGAGTTGGGAAGAAGAGATAGTCGGCGCCTGCGTCGCGCAAGATCCGCGATGTATTCATGACACGGCGTGCGGCGTAACGTTTGACCAAAAGTTGTGGTCGTGGGCCCTGTTGAAAACAAGGATGTACTGGTGCTCGGTGCCGGTATCAGTGGCGTTGCAGCTGCTGAACTGGCCTTGCAGAGCGGTGCCCGGGTCACGGTGCTTGACGGCTTCACGAACGCGACGCTGGTTGAGCGTGCCCGGCGACTGGAGACTCTTGGGGCGACGGTTTATTTGGAGTGGGCGGGGGAAACCTGGCGTGAAGCCGCCGATGTGGCCGTACTCAGTCCCGGTATTGGTCCTGACAATGTGTTGGGGCGTCTGGCTCGGTCGCTGTCGTGTCCGGTGCTGGGCGAGCTTGAGTTCGGTTTTGCCTATTGTGCATGCCCCGTCTTGGCGGTGACCGGCACCAACGGCAAGACGACAACGGTGGAACTGGCGGTGCACTTATTGAAGGGCGCCGGTTGTAAGGCTATCGGGGCGGGCAACATCGGCCTGCCACTGAGTGAGGCGGCGCGCAAGAGCGCGGGGCTCGATTACATTGTAGCGGAGGTCAGTTCGTTCCAACTGGAGCGGATCAACGGGTTTGCACCATTGGCAGCAGCGGTTCTGAACATTTCGGATGATCATGGCGATCGGTATGAAAACTTCGACAGCTATCTCGAGGCGAAAATGCAGGTGATTGCCAATATGCGCAATCCTCGACGCGTTGTCATGCGCGACGATGTCTACGCGTTGCCCGGCGTGCGTGCACACCCGTTGTTCAGTCAGGATCGACCGATGTGTTTTGCGCCTGTTGGCGATGATAATGCCCCGATCGACAGCGACTATCTGGTCGATTCGACGGGACACCTTGCCTGGCGGCGGAACGGCACTGCCGAGCCCCTGCTGCACCGCGACAAGCTGCGGTTGCAGGGCACCCACAACGCTGAGAACGCGCTGGCGGCGCTCGCCTTATGCGGGGCCGCAGGGGTAACGCTTGACGCTGTGCAGCCGCATCTCCAAACGTTTGCGCCAAGCGCGCATCGACTTGAACTGGTGACAGCGCACAACGGCGTGCGTTACGTCAACGACTCCAAGTCGACCAACCCCGATGCCATGGTCCAGGCGCTCCGCACTTGTGCCGCCAGCAGGAAGGGCCGTATCCTGCTGATCGCCGGCGGTCGCGACAAACGGATGAACTTCAAGCCCGTCATTCCGTATCTCGAGGCGCACGTAAAACATGTATACCTGATGGGCGAAACCAGATCCCCTCTGGCGTCACTCTGGTCTCCTCATGTTGCCTGTCGCATGTATGCCTCGTTATCCGCCATTGTCGATGATGCCGTCGATGACGCTGAACCGGGGGACACCGTTTTGTTGTCTCCGGGGTGTGCCAGCCAAGATATGTTTTCGGATTATACTCAACGCGGCAACTCGTTTGCCCAAGAAATCAGGAGGAGAATCGGCGAATGAAAAAAGTAACCACAATTGTACAGGGTCTCTCTGTGGCCACCATGACGATCGCACTGACTATTACCTCGGGTTGCCTGACACGCGATTATTCCGCGGAGAGCCAACGTATTCTGCATCCACGCACGGTCGTGCCTGCACCATACGGTGAGCCCTCGATTGTTGAACCAATTGTGGCTGAGCAGGCCCGTGCGCCCGCAGGGGAGACTCCCGTGGCAGCAACCAACCAGGCGCCCGCGCCAGCAGCGGACAACGAGGCGCTCGCGATTACTTCTTCAAATGTCGCGGAAAACCTGAACGTGTCACGCAAGGGACCGCCAACGTTGGATCGTCTGCCCGGCGGTATCAATCTTTCCAGCCGACCGCCGATCATAAATCGGCCGCCGGCGATCAGGATCAAAGATCCGCGCGAAGTGCGCACACAGACGCCGGCACAACTGGAAGTGACCACGTTGACAAAGCAGGCGCCGCTGACGGGAGTAAAACAAGTATCGAAACCGTTGACCTACAAGGTACGCAAGGGCGACACGCTATGGGAAATCGGTTACATGTACAACGTCAGTATGCACGAACTGGCGGCGTACAACGACATGGGGCTGAACGGCCCGCTGAGTATCGGTAGGGAATTGACGATTCCCCCCGGCGGCAAGTTCATCGGAAAGGCCAGTCGCCCGAATCGAGTGGTTACTGTGGAATCGCACAAGCTTGATGGCGGCAGTGGGCCGCTGTCGGCTCGTACGGCCTCTGTAACAGGCCCGAAAAGGCAGGTGCCCGCGAGTGGCGTGTATCTTGTCAAAAGCGGCGACAACCTGTGGGATATCGGCCGCAAGTTTGGTCTCAGTGTCAAAGACCTCAAGGGATTGAACAACCTCAAGGGTGATACGCTGAAGATCGGCCAGGTGCTGATTCTCCGACCGGGGGTCACTGTTGAACAGCCGCGCGCGGCGGCATCGCCGCCGGCACCGAAGAAGCAGTTGCCAGCGGGTACTAAGTACACCGTGAAGAGTGGTGATAACTTGTGGGAGATCGGCCGAAAATTCGGTATGAACGTGCGCGAGTTGAAGCTGCTGAATGGCCTCAAAAGCGATTCGTTGCAGATCGGGCAGGTCCTGATTCTGCGGTCGGTTACGGCCGCGAAGTCGCTGCCCCAGAGCCATTCTCGCCGGCAGCAGGTGGGTGCTTTGTCGCCCACACGAATGGCCGTCGATGTGCAGGCGATACCCCGGCCGATCCCGGCCGTTGCCATCAGGCGTACGATGGAGCACGATATCGACGAGGGCGATTCGCTGGCTCATATCGCGGCGTTGTACAGCGTCCCGCTGGCGCTCTTGAAGCAGGTCAATCCCGGTATCGAAAGCGATGCCGATCTCAAGTCCGGCATGCAACTCAGGATTCCTATCGAGGAATAGGCCACACGTCCGGTATTCTTACAGGGCCGCCCGTAATATTTGCGGGCGGCCCTTTTCTTTTTGTCGGCGGCGGTTGTCTCATTTGCCGATGCGATGTATCGTAATTCTAGCAATACCGGTAAGGGTGCCATTGGCCCAGCCCAGCCGGAGAAAACATTGCCTACAGGTTGAGGAGACGAAAAATCCCTGCCATGATGCACGTCAATCCATCTTCATTCAACTGTTCGGAAGTGGAACGATTCCTCTATGAGTATGTCGAGCGCGAGCTGGACGCCAACATTCTCATTGCTCTCGATACTCACATCATCTCCTGCCCTGATTGTCAAAAACTGACCGACAGTTATCGCGAGGCGAAAGAGACACCACGTGAGCACTTGATGCAGCCGGTCGCGATACCGTGCGACATCAAGTTCGAGATTGTCGAATCGCTCAGCCAGACCGGCCAGTGACCGACGCCTGCTTTGTTGCCCTCGACTTTCATCAGGACCAACCGGGCAAAACCCGGATCTTTCGCTCTGACGTACCGCCTGTCATCGCGTATTGCGCCGACGATGTTCTTCCCTGTCTGCAGACTGTTGAAAACGTTGTCCGTGATGGCCGCCACGCCGTAGGGTTCATTGCCTATGAAGCCGCCGGCGGCATAGATCCCGATTTGCTTACGCCGCAGCCCGACGGTAATCTGCCGCTGCTGTGGTTCCTGCTGTGCGACGAACCTGCAGTTACCGACGACCTGCCCGACGTCCGGCGCGGTGACCCCAGCGCTGCAGTGCCTGCTCTCGATGACTGGCAGTTCAGCGCTGATCAGCAGGTCTACGACACGGCCTTCGACCAGGTCATGCAACACCTCCGTGACGGGGAGACGTATCAGATAAACCTGTCCTTCCGCGCCTGTTCGCAAGTCAACGGCAGTGTCACCGACTTGTACCGCAACATGCGCCGAGCCCAGCGCGCCGAATTCTGTGCCTGGATCCACTCCGACGACTGGGACATACTCTCGGCCTCGCCGGAGCTTTTCCTGGACCGCCGCGGCCAGCATCTGGTGACGCGTCCGATGAAGGGCACGCGTCCACGTGGCTTGTCCTCGGCTGAAGACATCACAATTGCCGGGGAGCTGCAGAGCAATGACAAGGATCGCGCTGAAAACGTCATGATTGTCGATCTGCTGCGCAACGACCTGGGCCGGGTCGCTGAGTTCGGCTCCGTTCGCGTTACCGATCTGTTCCGCGTCGAACGATATCCCACCATTTGGCAGATGACCTCGACAATCGAAGCTGAACTGCGGCCTGAAGTGACGTGGACCGATATCCTGCGGGCGACATTTCCGTGCGGTTCCGTAACCGGTGCGCCGAAGGTCAGGACCATGGAGATCATTACCGATCTGGAAACCGTGCCGCGCAATGTCTACTGTGGGACGATCGGCTGGCTGCGCCCAGGCGGCGATGGCACCTTCAACGTCGCCATTCGCACGTTGACGATTGACCAGCAAGGGCAGGCAACCTACCCGATCGGCAGTGGGTTGGTTGCAGACTCGGAGAGTGCCGGCGAGTATCGGGAGTGCCTGCTAAAAGCAGCAGTGCTCGGCGATCATCCGTCACCGCCGTCTGGACTGGTCGAGACCATGCGTTTCGAGCCGGGTACCGGCATCTATCTGTTGGAGCGTCATCTTCACAGGCTACGTGAGTCGGCCGACTATTTCGGCTTCGAGATGCCGGAGCTGTTACAGCCGGACTTGCAACAACAGCAAACGTGCTGGACAAGTCCGATGCGCGTGCGCGTCGTGGTCGAGGTATCCGGCAGCTATACGATCGAAACGACGCCGTTGCCCGTAGACTACGGCGCTCGTCTCGTTACAGTTGCCTTGGCCATCGGTCCGGTCGACAACGACGACGTTTTCCTGTATCACAAAACGACGAGCCGCTCGGTGTACGAGCGCGCTGCTGCCGCTGTCGATACGGATGATGTCATTCTCTTCAACAAACGCGGCGAGGTCACGGAAACCAGCGTTGCGAACATTGCAATTCAAACCGAGGTCGATGGTGACTGGTTAACGCCGCCGATCGCCTGCGGGCTGCTGTCGGGGACTATGCGCGAAGAGCTTCTGGCCCGCGGGGAGCTTCAGGAGGGCATCATTCAGGTCGGTGATTTACATACTGCCGCAGCCATCAAGTTGTTCAACTCCGTGCGCGGAGAATACCCGGCCACGTTCATCACCGACTGAGTCACATATCGACGCCGGCTCCAAGGTTCAACCCGACCCACCGTCGGATCAGCTGAAACGGGTTCTGAGCCGATAACGATCCGATTTCAAAGGTCGTGGAAACGCCCTTGCGTCTTTCCCTCAACACCCAGCAGAGTGCCGAAGCCGAACGCCTCATCAGCGCGGACTCGAATACAAACCGACTGGCGTGGCTTCCGTACACGCTTGAACTGATTTCGTCTATTGAAAAGAGTTGGTGAGTCCGAATCTCGAGATTGCTTACCTGCCAGCGGTCAGATCACAGATCTTCAACGCGCAGCAGTACCGGTTCGCCGTTGACGACCTCCAGTCCGGCAATCTTCTGCAACGCTGACTGCACGTCCTTCTCTCTCGCGACGTGAGTCATCAGAACCACCTGTACCGGCTCGGTTGTCTCTTTCTGCAGGATACTGGCAATACTGATATTTGATTCGCCGAAGATGTGAGTGATGCGGGAGAGCACATCGGGCTTGTCTTCGACCTGCAGCCGGATGTAATATCGGCTGTGGACGTCGTCGATCGGCGTGAGGTCGCCGTAGGTGTCGTGAGCCTGGAACGGCACGACCCGGCGGACACAGTCATGGGCGATATTGAGGCCGACTTCGAGAAGATCAGCAACGACGGCGCTGGCGGTTGGGTCGCCCCCAGCACCGCGACCGTAGAACATCGTTTCCCCGACCGCGTCGCCCTTGACACAAACAGCATTGAAAACGTCACTGACCTGCCCGAGCATCGAACTGGCGGGGATGAGAACGGGATGCACACGCATATCGACATCATCGCCGGTCGGTTTGACGAGCGCGAGCAGCTTGATCTTGTAGCCCATGTCCGCGGCGTTCTCAATATCTTGGACGTCGAGTCTGCGGATGCCGGAGATATGCATGCGCGAAACATCGAACCACCGGCCGAAGGCGAGGGCGGTGAGGAGGACGGTCTTGTGCGCCGTGTCGTCGCCGTCGATGTCGAAGGACGGGTCAGCCTCGGCGTATCCGAGCGTCTGCGCCTCTTTGAGCACATCTGCGAAGGCGATGCCTTCGTGTTCCATGCGTGTCAGAATATAATTGCAGGTGCCATTGAGAATGGCGTAGATCGATTCGATCCGGTTGCCGGTCAGCCCTTCGCGAAGCGTCTTGATGATCGGGATGCCGCCGGCGGTACTGGCTTCAAAGTAGACATCGACATTATTGGCCTCGGCGGCCGCGAAGATCTCGGCGCCGTGAAATGCCAGCAACGCTTTGTTGGCGGTGACGATGGACTTGCCGTTGCCGATTGCCTGCAACACAAATGTTTTGGCATCCGTCGTGCCACCGATGAGCTCGACAACAACATCAATATCGTCGGCATTGAGGATGTCGTCGACATTCGTTGTGAGCACGCCTTCCGCGACTTCGACGGCGCGGGCGATATCGAGGTTACGGACCATGATCCGTGCCAGTACCGGCCGGATGCCGATACGCGCGGCCATCAGGTCACAGTTTTTCTGTATACATGCCGCCACGCCGGTGCCGACGGTGCCGAAGCCGATCATGCCGATTCGAAATTCCTTCATCGCAGGGTCTCGTCAGAAGTTGAATGTCAGTACATAGGCGAACGAGTAAGATACGACAGGACGCGCCCCTTGTCTATGCGCTGATCTGCCTCGGAGGCGTAGCTGCAGCGGGCGGGCTTTTCGTGGGGCGGATGCGGATTGGCCTTGCCAAACGTTGTGTCCCGGCGGCACAAGGCTCGGTACGATGCTACAACAGGTACTCACGCAGCGCAGGACTGGGAGCGTACGGCGCTCAGTGCCAAAATGATGATTCTTCCCGGCGCATGGGCGAGCTATCAGTACGTCACCGGTCTTGACTCGGGCGGAGTTGTTGCTACACTCACTTAGTATCTCTTTTTTTTTGAAATTTCACCGGGAGCTAACCAAACTATGCCACACATCCTTATCGTCGGCGTGGGCTCGATCGGCCAGCGTCATGTCAAAGAATTTTTGAAGGTCGATGGCGTCCGCTGTTCGATTGCGGAGATGGATGAAATGACGCGCCAACAGGCCACAGACCAATTCCCGATTGAGCAGGTCTACGCCGATTTTCGTGACGCCGACCTGCCAGCTTTCGATGGTGTCGTGATCTGCACACCGACGAACACGCACGTACGTCTAGCCACCGAAGTAGTCTCTGCAGGCACTCATGTGCTTTGTGAGAAACCGCTGGACACGTCGTTCGCCGGCGTTGACGAGTTGAAGCGCGTCCGTGACGCTAACGGTGTGTCCGTTGGCGTCGCCTTCGTCATGCGCTGCAATCCCATCTTTGAGGAGATGAAACGTCGGCTCGATGACGGTGACATCGGTGCCGTCTACATGGCTCATTCAGTTGCCACGCAATACTGGCCGCGCATGCGCAAAGATTTTCCACCGCAATATGCTATGAGCCGCGCCACCGGCGGCGGTGCCATTCAGGATCACATGGTGCATCACATCAATCTGTTCGAGTGGTTTTTCGGCCAACCGGTCAGTGTCGCTGCCCGACACTGGCAGCTCGGGCTTGGCCTGCCCACGGAGGATACCGCGGCCGTCACTATCGAATTTTCGAACAATGTCGTTGCCCAACTGGAGATCTCCCTGTGCCAGCAGAATTCGGCCTGGAGTGTGCATGTGGCGGGTGAATCCTCAACCTTGCGGGCGGGCTCAAATTTCGATCATGTCGACCGCTACGACCCGGACACTGACTGCTGGCAACTCGGCAAGGCTAAAGCGAGTGGACGCGACAGTTGGTTCCTCAACCAGGCCCAACGCTTCATCGATATGATCCATGGCGAGGCCGAGCCGCATTGCACTATTGAGGAAGCGGAGCAGACAATGCGGACAATCATGACGGCCCACGAATCCGCCGACGGAGATGGCCGCCGGCTCACACCGGCCTACAGCAACAGCTGAAAAAGTGATTCGGAACAGTCAACGGAGGCGCTGGTTCATGGGTGTAACGCATTGCGTTTTTCATAGTCCCGCATTAAATTTCCCATAGAAACGACCCCAAATGCAGCCGCAAAAATAATGAACAGATTAAACGTAAGCTGGGCACAATACGGATGTCTTGCCGTATGTCTGACTCTGCTGCCCCTCTCGCTGCCGACTCGCGGCGCCGAAGTTGTGTCGCCAGCCGCGCCTGTTGATGTCGTCGATGTCGGCGCAGCGCCCGCGCCGAAAGCTGCTGCTGCACCGGTCAAGGGTGAGCGGCCGAAAGTCGCCGTCATCCCGTTGCGCGATGAGATCAACGACCCGATGCTATACTTCATCCGCCGGGCATTGAAAGATGCTAAAGCGGCCGAAGTCGACATGATCGTCATCGACATGGATACGCCCGGGGGGCGAATCGATCACACCGAGGAGATCATTGCGCATATCCAGGAGCTCGAAGACATTCCGGTCTATGTCTTTGTGAACCAGGATGCTATCAGCGCCGGGGCCATAATTTCCATCGCCTGCGACCGAATCTACATGTCGCCGCACGGCAGGATCGGCGCCGCGGCGCCGATCTGGTTGACTCAGGGCGGGGTTGCCGAAATGCCGCCGGACGTGCGCGAAAAGATGTTATCGATCATCCGAGCCATGATGCGCGGGCTGGCCAATGAAAACGGCTACAGCGAAGAGGTGGCCATGGCGATGGTCGATGATCAGGTCGAAGTAAAAATCGGTGATGAAGTCATATGTGACGTCGGCGAGTTGCTGATGATGACTGCACAGGAAGCGGTGCGCATCTATCCACCGATGACCGGTCCGATCCTGGCCACCGACATTGTCGATGACATTGACGACTTGCTGGCGGTCCTTGACGTGCCCAATGCTGAAATCATCGTCATTGAACCGGCAGGCTCCGAAAAGCTGGCGAAGATCATCACTGCGTTGGCACCACTGCTGATGTTCGTTGGTATGATAGGTATTTACATGGAGCTGAAAACGCCGGGCTTCGGCGTTCCAGGCATTGTCGGAGCGGTGTCTATCTCCATTTACTTTTTCGGCCACTACGTTGCCGGTCTGGCCGGGATCGAAGACCTGGCTCTGGTGATCATCGGCATCGCGCTGATCGCGCTGGAGATCTTTGTTATCCCGGGGTTCGGCATTCCCGGGGTCCTTGGCATATTCTGTCTGTTCGGTGGCCTGTTCATGGCGATGATACCAAATCTGCCGGACGTAACGAAAATGCCTGATTTCATGCCGGAGATCAGCCTTTGGCCGTATATCCAGCAAGCGTTGATGAATACATCGATCGCTATCCTGCTGATTGCGGTTGGTGGATACTGCCTCGGCAGGTACCTGCCGAACCTGCCGTTTCTCGATAGCCTGATTCTGCGTAGCGCCACCCGCGTGTCGGATGGCTATGTGGCACCGAACATCGAAGAGAATTCCAAGCTCATCGGAGAGATAGGTGTGACGCTGACGCCGCTGCGGCCGAGCGGTATCGCGAGAATCAACAACCGGCGTGTTGATGTCGTGAGCAACGGTGATTTCATCGACCAGGACGAACACGTAATGGTGAAAAGGGTGCAGGGCGCCCGCGTCGTTGTTATCCCGGTCGCCGCCAATCTCGAGCCGGCCGAGTCAGCGTAATACCGCCATGAGTCTCGCGTACCTTTCACTGCATTTACTGGCTGGAGAGCCCGTGCTACAAAGACCGTTCTTTCAGAATCGTTTGAATTGCCTATGACGCTCCACGCCTTTTGGCTGCCCAACAGCTTCGTGATGTCGTTCTGGCTGGAGGATAATCAGCGCGCCGGATCCGGCCTCGGTCCCGGCAGCACCGAGCACCCCCGTGGCATGTCGTTCGACGATCTGGTCGGACAGCTGCCTCCTGAACTAGAGTTGTATCAGGAGCAGCGGTTCGGCCTGTTTCCGGCCGAGCACGGCCTGCCGATTGCCTCGCATGTCGACATCCCGATCGACGCACGGTTACAGCCCTGGTGCATCGACACCGGCGAGACGATTGCCGAGTGTGTCATTGAGTTCCTCAGGACATGGCCGTTGCCCGTCGACGAAAACACGACGATCGGCGACAGCCTCTTGTATTGGCAGCAAATTGCGGAGTTCGCAGTGTCGCTGGTCGACGCGACGTCGATGGTCCCGGGTATCGCCGAGCTCGAAGGCAAGAAGTATCCTGTCTGGCAGGCTGCCGTGCCGGTTGAGCGCGAGCCTTACTGGCAGTCGCTCGTGGCAGCCATGCCGCCGGTCGTTCATGCCTTGACGCCGGAAAATGAATTCACCGACATGCCCGAGGCGCTGCCGTTGTCTTTTCTCGATGCCTGTGTCGACTTTCAGGTACGGCAATGGGCGATGCAGCGCAACCCGAAGTTCCATAGACCACGCAAGAGTCAGCCGCCGTTGCCGAAGCAATGGCTCGACGCTTTGCAGGCGGGACATTTTTCAGTACTTTTTGCCGACTCGCGACGGCTGGAAACGTTTGTCGAGGAGATCGGTCTGTGGAATGATGGACTGCGTCCGCTAAGTCTGTTTTCGCCGTACCGTCTCGGCTTCGACCTGATGCCGCCCGCCGATCACGACGGCGACTGGGAGATCCACCCGGCGGTCAAGTCGAATCGCGACAGAGAACTGAGCGTGCCGGCCGACGAATTGTTCGACCCGGCGGTCAGCGCCGATCACCCGACGGCTTTGTTGCCGTGCCTGCTGGCGGGCCTCGGGCGTGCTGCCGTGGACTTTCCGCCGCTTGGCGCCTGTCTGGAATCGTTGCCGCCGGCGCCTTGCCGCATTGACCGGACACAGGCCCTGACTTTTATGTCCGAGGCGGCGCTGTCGCTGCAGAAGCACGGTTTCATCGTGCGGCTGCCGACGTGGTGGGAGGAGCCGCAGGAGAAGATCGGACTTCTGCTGCGGATATCGACGGCGCAGAACACGGTCGCCGATCGACATGCCGTGCTCGGGCTTGACCAGATGGTGTCGTATAGTTGGGAAGCAGCCATGGGCGAAGAATCACTGACGGAAGCGGAATTTCGTGAACTGGCGACGTCGAAAACGCAACTTATTCATCGCAACGGCCGCTGGCGCCGCGTCGATACTGGCGCCATCCGCAAGTCGATGAAGCAACTCGACAAGCGCGGTTTCAGCGGCGGTGCGTCTTTGGCGAACGCCATGGAGATCGGGTTTGGCATGGAGCATGCCGGTGGCTTGCCGGTCCTCGACCTGCACTTCGATCACGGCGGGGACGCCCCCTGGCTGGAGGACTTTCAAGCGGATGCCCGCTTCACGATGTTGCCGACACCGAAGACTTTCCAGGGCACCCTGCGGCCGTACCAGGTGATCGGCTATTCGTGGCTGCAGTTTGTCGCAAATACCGGACTCGGAGTTTGTCTGGCGGACGACATGGGGTTGGGCAAAACCGTGCAGATGATCGCTGTGCTGGCCCATCAGCAGGTCAACAAACTGGCGGAAGGCCCGTCACTGATCGTTTGCCCGATGTCCGTTGTCGGCAACTGGGCGCGCGAACTTGAGCGGTTCGCCCCGTCGCTGCGGGTGCTGGTACATCACGGCGGCGATCGCTCCAGCCAACGGACGTTCGTTGATTCGACCGGTGAGTACGACGCGATCATCACGACATACAACCTGATCGTCCGCGACCAGCCCAGTTTTCTAAGTTGCCGCTGGTGGAATATCATTCTGGACGAGGCGCAGAACATAAAAAACCCCAATACCAAGCAGTCTGTCGCGGTCCGCTCACTGCGTGGTCGCAACCGGTATTGCCTGACGGGCACCCCCGTCGAGAATCGCTTGGTCGAGCTGTGGTCGATCATGGATTTCCTCAACGCTGGGTTCCTCGGCTGGATCGGTGCGTTCCGTACCCATTTCGCGGTGCCTATCGAACGCGACGGCTCCGACAGGCGTGCGGCGATTCTGCGTAAGATCACGCGGCCGTTCATCCTGCGCCGGCTCAAGTCGGATCGCTCGATCATCCGTGACCTGCCTGAAAAGAACGAGATGAAGGTTTTCTGTAACCTCACGGCCGAGCAGGCGGCATTGTACCAAGCCGTTGTTGACCAGATGTTTACGTGTATCGGCGGCGAAGGCGAGACTTCTTTTGAACGCAAGGGGCTGATCCTCAGTGCGCTGGTGAAACTCAAGCAAATCGCCAATCATCCGGTACATTTCCTAAGGGACGACAGTGAATTCAGTTCGGCCCGCTCAGGGAAACTGCAACGCCTTGAAGAAATGATGCAGGTGGTGCTGGACGAAGGCGACAAGGCACTCATCTTTACACAGTTCGCGCAGCTCGGCAACCGTCTGCACGAGAAACTCACACATAAATTTGGTGTCGAGGTATTGTATCTGCACGGTGGTACGCGGCAGCGCCAGCGCGAACAGTTGATCAATAAGTTTCAAACCCGGCGCGGGCCGCCGATATTTCTGCTGTCACTCAAAGCCGGCGGATTGGGACTGAACCTGACCGAGGCAAATCACGTGTTTCATTATGACCGCTGGTGGAACCCTGCCGTCGAGGACCAGGCCACTGACCGGGCCTTCCGTATCGGTCAGACAAAGGCCGTGCAGGTACACAAGTACATTTGCGTTGGTACAGTCGAGGAAAAAATTGATCGTATGATCGACAACAAACGTCAGCTCGCCGACAACATCATCACTCCCGGGGAAAACCTGGTCACCAACCTGTCCCTAACTGAACTGCGCGATGCGTTTATGCTCTCGCGCGATGCAGTGTCTGAACAATGATCTCTCATTGGCTAACCAATCAGGAAATCGACATTGATGTACCGATCAGCGTCGAGCATGGATTGCAGCTGCGGTCGCAGCGGGGCGAGATTGCCCAAAACTGGTGGGGCCGCGGCTTGCTTGCTGTCATGGGCTCCGCAGCGGTGAAAGATGAGTTGGATGCCGGGAAGCGATATGCCCGCAAGGGCCAGATCGAATGGATGGAGTGCCGCGAGATCAACGTCAAGGCGACCGTGCAGGGCAGAGATGACAAACCGTATACCGTGACGATCGCATTCGACACGTTGCCCAGCGCGGCCTGGACCGCGGTCCTCACCGAACTGTCGCAGCGCTTGGATTTGTGTGGTGCTATTCTTGGCGGTGGGATGTCGGAGGATATCCAGGCACTGTTTGAACGGCATGGTGCCGCCGTGCTGCCTGCCGACCCGCCGCACAGCACGTGCGATTGCGAGCGCAACGAGCGACCATGCCGCCACATGCTCGCAGTTGCCTGTCTGGTGGCTGAACGCGTGGATACCAAACCACTGCTTCTTTTCGAACTGCGCGGCTTGCCCCAGACTCAGTTCATGACGCGGCTGCGCGAGCTTTGGAATCTGCCGCTGCCGGCCGTTGATGATTCGGATGCAGAGCAGCCCTCGGAGCGGTCCGTCACCGACTACTACCGGCGTCTCGATGTCGAGCCAGAGACCCAACCGACAGAGCCGCCGAAAGTCGATGTCCTTGCAAAGCTCGGAATTCCGCAGTTCTTCAATCAGGACGATCAGGCAAGTCTGCAGACGCTACGCAAACTCTACCACGACCACATCAGGCGATGAAGCTCGACCGGCTGCTACAGGGCGTAAGCGGACGCCTCGGTGTTCTGGTTGCATGCGGCCTCATCGTCTGCAGCCTGCTGGTTCTCAGACTGTGGTATGAACAATTGCGCCAGGGCGACGACCATCGCGAAGCGATCTCAAAGCAAAGTTTGCGACGCATACGCACAGCACCCTCGCGTGGTCATATCCTCGATTGCAATGGCGTTGCACTGACCCAGAACGTACCGTCGTACGACGTCTACTTTCATCCGCACGAGATGCGCCGGCCGCATTTCACCCGGATGCGCCGGACCATTGCGCATGTGGCTCAGCAGCTTGACCGGATTGCCCGACTTGCCGGCACCGATCACGACTATCAGCGCAGCGATATTGCGGACATGCTGCGGGCGAAAGATACCCATATCATCATGGCCGGCGACCTGCCTCGGCAACGGGTGCTCGAGATACGCAATGAACTGCAGGACGTCCGCGGCATCGAATTTGACCTCGGCCGCGGTGAGATAGTCGTTCACCCCGATTTCATGTGGCTGCCATACCAGAGCAGCCGGGATCGCACGATCGAATTCATTCTCAGCCGCATTGACCTGGTCGGCAAACTTGTTGGCCGCCCGCACGATGCGACCCCGGAGAAGATCAATCGCCATCTGCGTGTGTCACCGGCCCTGCCGTATCGTGCCTTTGAGGATCTCGAGGAAAACAATCTGGCGCAGCTGATGGAACTGATGCCGCGAATTCCCGGGCTCGAGATCAACACGAACCTGACCAGACGCTATACGCAGGGTGAGATTGGCGCACACCTGACCGGTTTCGTCGGTGTGCGATATCCGGAAAAAAAAGATCTGGAGGAATTTGCTTACTATCTGCCGGAGTTGACTGGCAGCATGGGCATCGAACGGCGCTTCGACGACATACTCAAAGGGCAGGGCGGCCACCGTGAAGTGCGGGTCGACAGTGTCGGCTACTTCTATGCGGATGCCATTGAAGCACAACCTGCGATTGCCGGCGACGACGTTGTGCTGTCGATCGACATGCGGGCCCAGCGCATCGCGCAATCGTTGCTTGGCGACAGCAAAGGCGCTATGGTCATGCTCGACTGTCAGACCGGTGCCGTGCTCGCCATGGCTTCGGCGCCGACTTACGACCTTAACGCCGTGCGCCAACAGTTCAATGAACTGGGCAAACATCAGGACCGGCCGCTGCGTGACCGTACGATCACTGCCGATTTTGTTCCCGGTTCTATCATCAAGACGCTTGTTGCATTGTCCGCACTTGAAAATGAAGCGATGACTGCGAACGATACCGTCCACTGCGGTGGCGGCTACCGCTTCGACGACGGGACCTATGTCAAGTGCGCCAACCGATCCGGGCATGGGCACCTTGGCATAGTCGATGCCATCGAACGGTCTTGCAACACCTATTTCATCGACGTCGGCCTGAGCTGCGGCCTTGACCGGTTGCGCCCCATGTTCGAGGCGGCCGGCATCGGACAACAGACCGGCATCGAGCTGCGTTCCCGCTGGTACGCAGGGCGGCTGCCGGACCGCGCCCGGAAACACCAGGAAACCGGTGAGCCGTGGGTGCTTTATGACACCGCTGCTATCGCGATCGGCCAGGGCTACATCACGCTCAGCCCGCTGCAGGCCGCCGTCTTCACGGCCGCGATCGGAAACGGCGGCAAGGTCTATGAACCGTATCTCGTCAAAGGCATCATGAGAAAAGGCCGATACCTGTCACAGACCGAGCCACGGCTGCGCGGGCGGTTGCCGGTAAAGGATGAACATCTGGCGACGGTACGTGAGGGGATGCGCCGGGTCGTTAGCGGTGAGCACGCCACGGCACCAACGGCGCGCATGGCGATTTTCGAAATTGGCGGCAAAACGGGATCGGCCCAGACCGGGCCGCGCAGTGACCGGCGCGTCAACGCTTGGTTTGTCTGCTTCGCGCCATTCGACTCACCGCGATACGCCATCTCCGTCATGTTGCCGAATCGTCCGGTGAACAACTCCGGTGGTCGCGATGCTGCACCGATAGCGCGGAAATTTCTGGAACGTTATCTGTCCGCTGAGTGACACCAAAACAGTGTGGTCTTTACAATCGCCGATGGCCCCGTGACCATTGTCCGGCGAAAGCTACGAAGATATTTTCAAGATCATCCCGGCTAACCCGAGACCAAAAAGATGTGTTCCCAGTTCGATGACGACGACGTTAGTATATGCCGGGGGGTGCTGTTTCGGTGCCCGATTAATCGGACCTATGCGTGTGAACAGTGAAATTCTCGTCACATCCAGAATCATCCGGTGCTGGTTCGGCCTTGCGGACTTGGAAATCCAGATAGCTTCGGGAGATTTCGAAGCAGGGATGACTCCCGAAGGGGTTGCTCGAGTACGAAGCGTTGCGCAACTGCCTCTACACTCGCGTGCGTGGTTTCGTATTGCCGTCGCTGGCGGCCGAATTGAAAAACTGGTTCGACGTGCTATTAGTTCCCTAACGGGGAGCGTGAAAGACAACGTTACCAGTTTCGCCCGCCTCTAGAAAATCATTTCAGTTCCTCGATCAGACAAGCATGGCAAAACGCACGTTAACCTCCTGCTGGAAACAGTTCGAAAAGCTCTCCATCGACTACCTCGGCGGCGAAAAAGACTGCGCTGCCATTGCGAAGAAACTGGAAACACTCACTTCGCGCACGAACGTCGACAAGATCGGCGCGGCGCTTGAGACGCTGTTCATCCGGCCGCATATCACCCAGAAGGTCGGGGTCGCATTCTCCGTTGAATTCGAAGACGGCGAAATTCCGACCTGGCAGACGCGCTACGATGCCGAGGCTAACCGCGTCATTGTCCACCCGCCGTCAATCTTCAAATTCATCAGTGATATCCGCAAAATCGTTGTAGTGGAACACAACGATGATTTCGTCGATCTGCGATACGCCAGCTTCCTGTACGAGATCGGCAAGATATCGTCGGTGTATCTGCTTTTCCTGCTGGTGCTGCAACGCGTCGCTTATCTGCTGGAGATCGCCCACCTCGAAAAACGCGGCGGTCTCATCGAAGTGGCCGAAGGCGAAGCTTACCACACCTTGCTATGGGCCTTCAAGGAACTCGAAGGCTTCGTCCAGCGCACGCGCGGAGACAGTGTCCGTGCCATGTTCGCCATCTCATGGTACGAGTCCGACTGGATCACCGGCCGCTAAGCGTCCAGTACTTCACCCAGCGCGGCAGCCAGATCCACCAGCGTCCCCAGCTCCTTCGACCGCAACTCGATGTTGGTCCCGTAAACGGCGTTGCTGTCAATACGTCCGTGTGAGCCACGGATGCGAGCGTGATTCTGTGAAGTTCCCAGAAATGGCCCGAAGAAAAGTTCACAGGGGTCGTAGCCAGGCTTGTTATGAATGTCGACGTGCGTTGCGTAGTCCGGCGCCTGACGCTTCTCGCGCCACCACGGGTAGGCGAACCAAGCATCAGGCGCCGCCACTAGGACCAGTTCGCCGGCCCGGGCGTGATCAATATTGTGTGCCGCCTGAGCACCGCGATCTAGCACCAGATCGATACCCGGTTGCGCCGCCAACAGCTCCCGTGCCGCCGCAGTCGTTGCCGGGCTGTCGCAGATGACATGCGCCACCTGATGGTCGACCACGACGAACGCACCGCTCGTGTGCAGGTCCAGGTAGTGCATGCCGTTGACGTGACGTACGTGTGCCAGGTCGTTGTCGAGCAGTAGTTGATTGGGAAAAACCGGGCGCGAAACATCGGCAATGGCGTAGTCGCTGAACAGCAGAACCGCATAGTCGTTTTCCGTTGCGGCCGCAGCAATTGTTTCCAGGCAGGTTTGCAGGACCCCGAATTCCTTGGCTGTCGCTGCGGCTGACGGGCCGGTTTTCTGCAGCCCGTAGTCCAGGTGGGGCAGGTAGGCCAGTAACAGATCAGGCGCAAATTCGCCGGCCATCACCTCACACGTCGCCGCGGTGATCCACTGCGTCGACCGTGCCGAAGCCAGAGGACCCCAATAGTTCTGCAGGCCGAACTTGCCGATCTTCGAAGCCAGCGTCGGGTACAGCTCTGCGGGTTTCGAGAAACAGTCCTGAATCATCCCGCCACCATGCTTGTGAATTGGTGCCGGCGACAGGATCAGATCGCTGTCTTGTCCGAGGCTTTGCTGCCAGAACATCTGGCCGACGGTACCGCCGCGTTGTCGGAACGAATCCCAGATGCGGCGGCCGTCGTACAACGACGAGGACTGCTCCCAGAACAGCGCTTTATGGTACGTTCGATCGAAGAATCCGTTGCCGACCATCCCGTGCTGGTCGGGCGTTGTTGCCGTGCGAAAGGTCGCCTGCGCGGTACACGTGACAGCCGGAAACACAGGCTGCAACGGTTGCAGTTCCAAGCCGGCGATCTGCATGTCCGGCTTTAGTGTCTGCACCAGGTTATGCCCCAGCCCGGCAGCTTGAATGACAAGAATCCTTTGCATCATCATTTAACCTTGCCCCCGTCACTCAGATTGCAAAGCACCAAAAAACCAACGGGTTTTATTAGCCAAGGGCTTATAAAAATGCTTTACTATTAAGTAGTTAAGAGATTTTATCCTGTATTTCGGGGCAGCGGGATGGCGTGCTTGGGAAAGCTGTCCGATGCTTGACAGCTATTAGCGACAAGGTACAGTTTTTGGGTCCTTCCGGCGTAACCCGATACCCAGGCGCTTGCATCGATGGCGAAAAAACGACAGCAAAAGCATAGGAAGCCTGCCCCGCCCCTTCCGCCGGAACCAGTCGACCCCGATATCGATCCCATTCTCGACAAAGTTAGCAGAGTGGGAATTGACGGCCTCACAACGAATGAGCGCGAAACGCTGGAACGAACACGAAACCAGCCGCCGAAGTCGAAACTTGAGGCGGACACTGATCGGGGAGTTGTTGCACAGACGGATGGTGCCGATGCAAACTACGCTGAAGCATCGACCCGGCCGTTGTTGCCGCCTGTCATTTTTTGGATCGGCGGGTGCGTACTGATTTATTTTCTGACGTTCCTGGTGTATTGGCCATCCATGAATGGTGGCTTTTTTTGGGATGACATGAAGTATGTCGTTGACAACGAGATGCTCAAGCGGGCAGATGGATTGTGGCCGATCTGGTTCGACCCGAAAGCTTACGAGATGCAGTTTTATCCGATTACCTACTCAACTTTATGGCTTGACTACAAGATCTCCGGAACCGACTCCACCGTGAGCTACCACCTGGTCAATGTAGCGATTCACGCGCTGAACGCGATCCTCGTATGGACGCTGCTGCAGCGCTTGAAAGTGCCGGGCGCGTTATTTGCCGGACTGCTGTTTGCGGTGCACCCCATCAACGTAGAATCCGTCGCCTGGATCACTGAGCGCAAGAACGTGCTGTCCTGTATGTTTTACCTGCTGGCGATTTTGGCGTGGATGAACTACTCACGGCGTAATGGCATACAGCGGTATCTCCTGGCCTTATTCTTTTTCTCGTGCGGCATGCTCAGCAAGACGCTGGTTGCTACGCTGCCCTTCGTGCTGCTCCTGTGGATATGGTGGAAAGCGAAGCAGAAAAGCTACCGGCGCGAGTTGATCGGACTGATCCCGATGTTGGCGATCGGAGTCAGTTTTGTGAAAATTACGATGTGGCTGGAATCACGGAATACCGAAGGCCACGACTACGGACTGTCGTTCCTTGATTCCTGCATGATCGCTGGTCGTGCGCTGTGGTTTTACATCGGATCGTTGCTTTGGCCGTTTCAGACTACGCCGATCTATCCGAAATGGCAGATTGATCCGACACAGGCCTGGCAGTATCTTCCACCGCTCGCCTATGGCCTGGTGTTGTACTTGACCTGGCAATTCCGGCACCGTATAGGTCACGCAGTTTTCATTGCCTTGATGTTTTTTGGCATGACCCATGGCCCGAGCCTGAGTTTTTTCCAGTTCGGGTATCTCGGTCATTCCTTTGTCGCGGATCATTTTCAGTACATCCCGTCGGTTGCAGTCATTGGCCTCGTCACCGCGATCGTAGCCACGGCTCTGCGGACCTGGTTGCCGACGTATGCGATGGCTGTGGGTTGCATGATCGGTGTGGTTGTGGTTGCCGTGTTTGCCAACGTTTCCTGGGGTCTGAATCATCACTATGTAAGCGATCAAGCGTTCTGGAAACACGGTGTGGAAACGAATCCGATCCACACCAACCTGAGCGCCCTCGGCGATGTTTATTTGCGACAGTCCCAAGCGCTGATGCAGTCGGCTCAGGCAGCCGATTCCGGGCTGACCGATGATGGCCGAACGGCCATGCGCCAGGAGGCGAAGGAGAAAAAGGCGCTGGCATACGAGTACATTGAGCGGTCGCTCGAGGATAGGGAGCATGCCCGCGGCAGATACCGCCTTGGCGAACTGTACATGGTTGACCGCAACTACGCGGAGGCAATCCCGCAGTTCGAAAAAGCGATCGAGGCGAATCTGGGTAACAAAGTTCGCGAACTCACCGCTGGTGCAGCTTACATGCTCGGTGTGTCCCATTTCAACCTGGCACAGTACGAAGAAGCTGAGCCTGCGTTTGTACAGGCAATCAAAGTGAATCCAAAGGGGTTCGAGGCGCATTTCATGCTGGGGCGGGTTTTTCTTCGGAACAAGCAATATGCCGAGGCTGTAAACTCCCTCGAAACGGCGCTGCAACTGAACCCGACATACGGTTCTGTTGAGCGCTATCTGAAATCCGCGAAGACGCAACTGACCAAGGAATAGTAATTATGCCGACTGCAGAGAACGAACTCCAAATCAGTATTGTGGTGCCGGCGTACAATGAGCAGGACAACGTGGTGCCTTTGATTGAGGCTTTGCGTGAGACTCTCGAGGGTCGCGCCTACGAAATCATCTTTGTCGACGATGGCAGCACGGACGAGACATTCGAGCGCCTTCGCAGTTGCTCGGATCCACAACTGCGTGTCATCAAATTCCGCCGCAATTTCGGACAGACCGCGGCACTCGACGCCGGATTCAAGGCTGCCAGAGGCCGGGTCATTGTGCCAATGGATGCAGATTTGCAAAATGATCCGGCGGATATTCCGAAGCTGCTTGAGAAGCTGGATGAAGGCTTCGATGTCGTGTCCGGCTGGCGCCGTGATCGTAAGGACCCGTTCTCGAAGCGCGTGATCTCCCGGGGTGCCAATCTGCTTCGCAAGGTCCTGATCCACGATACAATTCATGATTCCGGCTGCACGCTGAAGGCATACCGGTCCGAGTGTCTCAAAGGATTGGATCTTTATGGCGAAATGCACCGCTTCATCCCGGCGCTGCTGCAATGGCGCGGTTTCCGCATTGCCGAGCTGCCGGTGACTCACCATGAACGCCGCCATGGCCAGACGAAGTACAATGTTTTCCGTGTGCTCAAGGGCTTCCTCGACATGGTCATTGTGTCGTTCTGGATGAACTATTCGGCGCGGCCTATCCATTTGTTTGGCAGCTTGGGGATGATCACCACTGGGTTGGGTTTACTTTGCGGTCTGTATCTGTCGATCATCAAACTGATGGGTACGGCGATTGCCGGGCGGCCGCTGCTGCTGCTTGCGGTGTTGTTGATCATAGTCGGTGTCGAGTTCATTATCTTCGGCGTGATGTCGGATATCCTGGTAAAGATCTATTATCGCGATCAGCCGACCTATAACGTCGAGGTGGAACTGGACAACAGCGGGTCGGACGGTAGCTGTGGATAAGGACGTTTTTGTCGGTATCGACCTGGGAACGGGCGGTGTACGGGTGCTGGCCGTCGATGCTTCGGGATCTGTAGTCGCGGCGCACAGCGTGGCGTTTCCACCCTCGGCACCGGTTGACGGCAGGCATGAACAGGACCCGGAATCTTGGTGGGCCGTCGCCTGCCAGGCCTGCCGCGGATTGGTTGCAGAGTTGAGCCGCTGCGACGTCGATCTCCAGCGGCTCGCAGCCGTTGCCGTCGATGGTACCTCCGGGACGATTGTGCTACTCGACGCGGCCGGTGCACCCGTGGCACCGGGGCTGATGTACAACGATGCCCGCAGTACTGTCGAGGCGGCGCGACTGAATGAGCTCGCCGCTGATTTCTGTGAACGTCTCGGCTATCGCTTCAACGCATCGTTCGCACTTGCCAAAATCGAATGGCTGCGCTGCAATGAGCCAGACCGTTTTCGGGTGGCCCGATATATCGCGCATCAGGCTGACTTTGTTGCCGGCCGGCTGTCGGAGTGCCTGGGAGTTTCAGATTACAGCAACGCGTTGAAAACAGGTTACGATTTGCTCCAGGAAGCATGGCCGGACTGGATCAAGGAACTTTCGGGGGTGTATGAACGACTTCCCGCTGTCCGGGCACCCGGTGAAAAGATCGGCGAGGTTACGGCGGCAGCTGCTGCTGCGACCGGGCTGCCCTCCTCGTTGCCGGTGATCGCCGGTGCCTCGGATGGCATCGCTGGTTGTCTGGCCTCGGGGATTCGGCAGCTGGGCGACCTGAACAGCAGCCTTGGCACGACGCTTATTTTCAAGACGGTCAGCTCCAGCCCGACAAAGGATCCCGATGGGCTCATTTACTCACATAAACTGCCGGGCGGGCTGTGGCTGCCCGGTGCTGCGAGCAACGTCGGGGCAGAGTGGATCACGCGATGGTTTCCCAGCGCTGATCTGCAGGCGATGGATGCTGCTGCTGCGGGACTGTTGCCGTGCGAAGCCATTGCCTATCCGCTGGCGCGTCGTGGCGAACGATTCCCTTTTCTCGCGCCAGACGCATCGGCAGTGGGTGTCCCTGATGGTGATGCGATACTGCGCTATGCGGCCTGTCTGCAGGGGACCGCGTTGTTGGAGCGACTTGCCTTTGAGACATTGGAACGCGTATCGGGCCACGCCGGCAACGACGTATACACCACGGGCGGAGCCAGTCGGAGTGACGTCTGGACCCAACTCCGTGCCGATGTCACCCGGCGCCGCTACCACCGCTCAGTTTGTCCGGAAGCTGCCTTCGGCAGTGCGGTTCTGGCTGCGAGCGGTGTAACCGGATGGTCAGTACAGCAGGCGATCACGGCGCTTGTCCGGATCGACCGGGTTTTTGATCCGGATTCCGACGACAAATACGCCGAAATTTTCGCGGCCTTCCGCCAAGCTATCGGTCTTTACACCTGAAATCGCAAAGCTATCCAAGACGGGCAACGTCATACAGCCCAAAGCTTCTAAAACCACTTTAACATACGTAAGTTAAGAAATTGTCGGATCCATTTTCGATGATTATTTAAGACTGTAGATTCCATTCCAGACTTGGCTTCTTTTTATAAGACAAGGGCATTGAAAAGCACTGGGAATATGAGAGTTATGGAAAGAAACAGCAGCTCAACCGGATTGCATATTATTGGCATTCGCCGTATGGTGTGGGATGGCGACCACGATTCAGATCTGTACGGGGCCGGAGTGCGGTCCGCTGGGGTCGCGTGAGATGATTCGGCGTCTCCGGCGGTTGCCGGACGAAAAACGTAGACAGTTGACGATCACGTTTCAGCAGTGTTTCGCCAGGTGCCAGATGCCGGGCACTCTGTGCCCCTGCGTTCGCGTTGATGGCGAGTGGATCGTGCAGGCGGATATGGCGAAAGTGGAAGCCGCTCTCGAACCGCATTGGCAAGACGAGCCGGACGATAGCGATCCGTTTGCAGATTATTTCCCTTAGCTGTAAAATTCCGTCACCTACGTCATTTGAATCCCCACCATCCCTTCTATATTAGGGACTGTTTCTGTACCAACACAGACTCCGCGACATACCCTGTGAACGGCGCCATGGAATTCGTCATAATCGCCAGCGATCAGATCTATCCGTTTGCAGAGAAAGTCGTAGATTTCATCCGCAACCGCGGCGGTGACGTCGATTTTCAAAGATGCGAATTCACGGAGTTCGCGGACCAGAGCTTCGACGCGTTCATTCCGATCAACGTGCGCAAGAGCAACGTTTATCTGCTCCACAGTTTCGTCAATCCCAATGACGGTTACATGCAACTGTTCCTGATGAACGATGCACTCAAGCGTGCCAGCGCCAACGAAGTCGTGAACGTCCTGCCCTACATCCCCTATACCCGCAAGGATCGCAAGGATCGACCGCGCGTCCCGATCTCCGCCAAACTGTTCGCGTCGTTGACCGAAATGTCCGGTGCCAACCGCATTATCACCAACGATTTGCACGCCGGCCAAATCCAGGGTTTCTATGATATCCCGGTCGACAACCTCGAGGCGGTGCCACATATCGCACGATATATCAACGAGCAGGTGCCACACATCGCCAAGGATTTGGTCGTTGTCGCGCCGGATACGGGCGCAACCAAGATTGTCGAGTCTTTGGCCCGTCGACTGAGCACGCAGATCGCCATCATCAACAAGCGTCGCAAGCGGGTGAACCAAGCGACGGTCGGCTACGTCATTGGTGATGTGGTCGGCCGAATCTGTCTGATGTTCGACGATATGATCGACACAGGCGGCACGATCTGCGAAGGCGCCAGGGCATTGAAAAAACATGGTGCGACCGCAGTGTATGCGGCTTGTACCCACGCCGTTTTAAGCGACAAGGACGGTGAGCAGGCGTCAGAGAAACTCCTCGGCGAAATCGAGGAGATGATTGTGACGGACTCGATCCCCCGGGAATATTCAACCGACCGCATTCACGTGTTGAGTCTGGCAGACCTTTACGGCGAAGCGATCTGGCGCACGCAGCGCGGCGAGTCGTTGTCCGAGCTGTTTCGTTAGCCGGTCGTATCCCAGAGATCAGAAAGGGGTTCGGCTCCGGCATGTGCAATATCACCGGGTGCTCCACTGAGGTCTGCCCGGAATACATTAACATCATAGATAACGGCATCATTCCTCTGAAGGCGCGGGTCGCCGATCGGTATTATGATCCGGTGATGTGGATGTGGAACAAAATTACTGGCGGCGACAAGCAAGGTTGATACTCGCTGATAGTCCGGGTGCCCGGCATATGACAAAATCTCGGATGCCATCGAACCGATTCCATGCGGAGAACGCAGCCCCTGAATCGATGCTGTGCCCGTTGTACAAACTGGCACAACGTCAGCCCGATGCCATCGCCGTCTGCCAGGACGGCTGGGAATACACCTTCGCCGACTTCGACGTTCTTGTGCAACGATATGCCGCGGCTCTCGCCGTGAGACATGTTGTCGCCGGCCAGTGCCTGGTGGTGGCCGCGGCGAATTCGGTCCAGTACCTGGCCTTGATCGTCGCTGCCTTACGGCAACGCATCGTAATCTGTCCGCTCAACACTCGCTGGCCAGTCGCCAGTCTGCGGGCTGCTATCCAGCACGTTGATGCAGCATTGATCGTTGCCGACGATGCAATGCTTGCGGTGCTTGATCTGCCCGCTGTCACCTTCGAGGAGCTGAATGCAACTGCAACAGTCTCTCACGCGCCGTCCTGGGAACCGTCTGCGATCGCCACAGTCGTCTTCACTTCCGGTACATCGAGTGCCACCCCGAAAGCCGCCGTGCACCGGCTCGAAAGCCATTGCTGCAGCGCCCGCGGCGCCAACACCAATCTGCCGTTGGTGCCTGGCGACAGATGGCTGCTGGCGTTGCCGCTTTACCACGTCGGTGGCCTCGCAATTCTGTTTCGCTGTCTCTTGAGCGGTGCGGCGGTCGCCCTGGCACCCACCGATCGACCGATCGCAGAGTCCGTGTCTCAGGTCCGGGCAACACACGTGTCTGTGGTACCTACGCAGTTGGTCCGCTTGCTCGAGCAGCAACTGTTGGGCGACCACTTGCGTGCCGTATTGGTTGGCGGTGCCCCATTGTCCGCCGCACTCGCGACGGAAGCGCTCGAGGCCGGGCTACCTGTGCACACCACTTATGGCAGTACCGAAATGGCGTCGCAGATCACCGCCACCTCTCCCGCGGCCGGCCCAGACGATCTTCATACCTGCGGGAAGGTGCTGCCGTATCGGGAAATCAAGATCACAGATGACGGCGAGATTATAGTACGCGGTCCAACCTTGTTCGACGGGTATCTGGTTACAGACGGAGTCCGTGCGGCGGTTGATCGTGACGGTTGGTTCGCTACGGGAGACCGTGGTGAACTCGACGACCAACTGCGACTCGTTGTACACGGTCGCGTCGACAACATGTTCATCTCTGGTGGCGAAAACGTTCAGCCCGAAGAGATCGAAGCGCGTCTGTGCGAGTCGGAAGGAGTGGCTGAGGCCGTTGTATTAGCGGTACCCGATGAAGAGTTCGACCATCGGCCGGCTGCGTTTGTCCGGATGCTGCCGGGCTATCGTCTCGAGGCCGGGGTATTGGCTGCTGAACTGGCGGCTGTCCTGCCAAGATTCAAGGTGCCGGTGCGCTTCCTGACATGGCCCCAAGCCCTCGACCAGAAGGGGGGAAAGCCCTGTCGGCATGCCCTGCAGATGCACCTCAAACAACAGCTGTAGCGCTGAAGGTCGTATCTATTGTCTAGTATTGGCGCCTGAGGTTGGAGGCGAGGATGCCCATGTTTTCACGGTATTTGGCGACTGTACGTCGTACGACCGTGTACCCCTGTTCATTGAGCATTTTGGCAATCTGGCTGTCAGACAGAGGCTTTGTAGCGTCTTCTTCATCGATCAGTTGACGTATCGTCTGCTTGACGACAGTATTCGACACCAGGCGTCCATCGTTCGCCTGGTAACCGGTCGAAAAGAACTGCCGCAGCGACAGCAACCCGTATTTGCAGCGGAGGTATTTGCCAGCGACAGCACGGCTGACCGTCGTCTCGTGCACCCCGACCTGCTTCGCGACCTGCGCCATGATGAGCGGTTTCAAGTGGTCCATGCCGTACTTGAAAAAGTCTTCTTGCACCGACACGATCGCCATTACAATCTTGCGAATTGTCGTCTGGCGCTGGATGATGCTGTTGATCATGAAAACGCCGGCGCGGATCTTTTCCTTGACATAGTCCTTGACATCCTTTGGCGTGTTCGGATCGTTCAGGAGCTGACGGTACTGATTGCTGATGAATAAGTTGGGAAGATTGTCATTATTCATCTGTACCTGCAACCCGTTTTCACCTTCGAACACCCGCACTTCTTCTGTGACATACTCACTGGGCTGTACATGACCCGGCTCGAGCCGCGGGTTCAGGGCTTGGATTTGCTCGAGGATCTCTTTCAGATGACCGATTGTGACACGCATTTTACGCGCGATCGCCGGTAGGTGGTTGGCGGCGATGTCGTCGATGTGGTCGCGAACCGCGATATATGCGAGTGACTGCTCCTTGCCTTGTCGGCTGAGCTGGATCAGCAGACGCTCACGAAGATCTCGTGCGCCGACCCCCACAGGCTCCAGACCCTGAACCACTGCCAGAGCCTGATTCACAATCGACATCGGCTCGCCCGCGGCCATTGCCAGGTCGGCCGGATGCACACTCAGAAAGCCACCATCGTTCAGTCCGGAGATGATAAATTCGCAGCAGTCCTGTAGCTGCGGATCCAGATCCAGAAATCCAAGTTGTTGAAGCAGTGACTCCTGCAGCGATTGCTCAACCGTGATTGACTCCAGGTAGTGCTGCCGGCGTTCTTCCTCTTCCGGTGATACCGGTCGAAGGTTCCCGGTACCAATAAAGCGGTTCTCCTCATCAAGCTGAATGACCCGATCGAGCCATTCGTCATTATCCGGCACCTCCACGGGCTCTGCCTCGTCGGGTTCACTTTCCAGAATCGGGTTTTTTTCCAGTTCCTCGTTGACAATTTTATGCAGTTCCAGCACCGGTGCGAACAGCAGTTCAAGGGCCTTGATCTGCTGATGCGTCATCGTCTGGTCTTGACGTATAATCTGGGCGGTCGACTGGGTCTGGGTCAATTTCACAGCCAAAATATCACCTCTTGAGAATCAGCTGGAGCGCTAAACTGCTTGCGCCACCGGTATGACAGTTGGGTTGAAAGTAAGGTAGGTTGGGATCGCATTAATTGCGAAGTTATAGAATTACGCAAAAACTGTTCCACCATCTGGGAATCCCAGAAAAAATCTCATATCTGTCCGATAAATGGTCTGTTTAAGATAACATAAATAATTAATAATAAAATAGTTATATGATATTTTATTATTAATAACCCTGCGAAAAATAATTTAATTTTCTTGACCGATCGCTGTCAACAAGCTTTACAAAGGCCCAAACAGGGAAGCAGATAGTGGCCCTGCGGATCCAGTGCGGTTGGCTTGCTCACAACGTGACAGTTATCGCTTTCAATTGTGGCGCTCATAAAATATCGTTTTTATATCAGACGCATACGCAGCGCACTCGGGTATGGTTGGCAATGCGTCCCTGAAATCCACGCCACGCCCAAGGCTGACGGGCTGTGATGGTCAACTCTTCCGCCGGAACCGAGCCCATAAAATGATTACACTCCCGCGCCATTGCATCTCAGCACCCATGTTTGGGACGATATCAATGGATTGTTTTCGAAAGTTGTCAGTAAAATGTATACATGTCGCAAAAGAAGAATTAACGGACTGTCCTGATTCGACTCACCCTGATTCGACTCAATGCAGGGCATGACTTTAGAGGTTGCGGCGGCGCAGACAGCTTTGCAATATCTTTGAATTGCCGCTACCTTGATGCCTTGAAATCGGAACAGGTTGCAACCGGAACTGGACGTTTGGGCCGGCCTGGCCAGTCATCTCGCCCAACCCCCTGCAGCGTAGCCGCCACGGAATGAAGCCGTACGACCCTAACATCGAGAATTATCCCTTGGACGGGCACACCACGTTCCAGATGAACTCCGTTGTCCGCCACCGCTTGCGGAATCTATGCGCAGGCATGAAAATGGCCGTGGAACGGATCGCTGATCAGGTAGGCAGTACGTACCCGCAGGTCACCGAGATGACACCGCTGATGATCGCTGAACTAAATAGTCTGCAGATGTTTACAGACCGTGCCGATCTATTGTTCGACCGCTTGCCGCCGCCCGGGTGCAGATGTATCGGCGAAGTTGTGAGCAGGGTGCGCGGCGAATTTCGCGAACAATTTCCTGATACCGTCCTGCACCTGAACTTTCTCGACACCGATACCGATCATATGCTCGAGCACGGCAACTGGTTGCTGATCATCCTGCGCGAGCTGTTGCTCAACGCTGGTGAGGCCGCTGGCGCCGCCGGCGAAGTTGAATTGACCTGGGCTCAGGCCGCAGGCGCGAAAATCATCGTCACAAATTCGGGGTTAGAAATCCCTGCCGAAATTCCACTGGCGCCGCCCCTACCGTTTTTTACCAGCCGCAGCCGCCACGACGGCATCGGTCTGGCGATCATCGCCAGGCTGTGTAAGGCGCTTGTCGCCGACCTGGCCATCCAGTCGGGCAGCAGTGGTGTTTCAGTCACAATCGAATCTGTTTCCGGAGAATGGTAATGGGCAAGTTGAATCTGCTGATCGTCGAGGACAACCTTCTGGTGGGCACCGCGGTTCGCGATATACTGAAGGCGGAAGGCCATGACGTTTTCGTTGTCGAAAATGGCGAGTCCGGTCGTCGCGCAGTGTCAGACCGGATCTTCAATGTCATTTTTCTTGACCTCATGCTGCCGGATGTCGACGGCCAAGTGCTGCTGGAGGAATGGGGTCAGGCTTATCCCGACACACAGATCATTGTGATGACCGCATACGGCGACATCCCGCTCGCGGTCGAATGCCTCAAGAAAGGCGCATACGATTTTCTCACCAAGCCGGTCGAGAAAGTAGAGATGCTGAAAACCCTGGAACACCTGCAAGCGGTCCGCAAGGCTTCTGTCCTCACTGAATTGTCGAAGCGGGATTCGGATACAGCGGCAATACAGGAGGTCATCGAAAGTTCGCCCGGGTTCAACCGGACCATCGAAATGACCCGGCGAGTCGCAGAGAATGATTTCTCCTGCCTGTTCATCAAGGGCGAGACTGGCACGGGCAAAGGGCTTTTCGCTCGGACTATTCATAAAATGGGGCTCCGACGCGATCGGCCATTCGTCGAGGTCAACTGCTCGGCACTGCCGCCGACGCTGATCGAAAGCGAACTTTTCGGTCACCGCAAAGGCGCTTTCACGGATGCCAAGGAGGATCGCGTCGGCTTGTTCGAGCTGGCCGATGGCGGCACGCTTTTTCTTGACGAAATCGGTGACATGGACATCACCCTGCAGTCGAAGTTGCTCAAGGTTATCGAAGAACAGCGTTTCCGCCGCATCGGCGGCACTTCAGACATTACCGTCGATGTCGCGATTATCGCGGCCACCAACCAGCAGGTCGAGGAACTGATCGCAAGTAATCAGTTCCGCCTCGACCTGTACTATCGGCTCAATGTCATACCGCTGGAACTGCCGCCATTGCGCGAACGGATGGAAGATATTGACGCTATATCCAAACACTTCATCGACATTTACTCCCGTAAGTTCGGCAAGAAAATTAGAGGTTTTTCAAAGACCGCAGCAGCGGCGATAAATAACTATTCTTGGCCCGGAAACGTGCGCGAACTCCGCAATGTCGTGGAACGTGGTTGCCTGCTGGCTAAAGGCCGGACGATTTCAGTTGAGGAGCTGATGTTTCCGGAGGTTCACAATGGCGACACACCGGCTCGCGGTAACATTGAATGTCTGCCTGCCATGCCGTTGGCAAAGGCGGAAGAACTCGTCATCCAGGCCGCCATGGACGACGCCGAAGGGAACAAGAACAAAGCTGCCAAGATCCTCGGCGTGCCTCGCACCACATTGTGCAAGAAACTCGAGGAATACGGCATCGATTGATCGTCATTCCATCCCATCGAGCAGCGCCATCAACTGCTCCATTTTGTAGGGCTTGGACAGATACGCTTTGGCACCCAGCGCGCACAACTGCTCGGCACCGCCGGCATCGATGGCGCCGCTCGCGATGATCACCGGCAGGTCCGCCCGCCGCGACAGCAACTCCTGCAACAGTTCTATGCCATTACGCTCTCCGGGTAACACCAGATCCTGCATGACGAAATCGATTGTTTGCTGATGTGCCTCGAACATCTCAATGGCTGTATCCGAATTGTCCGCTTCCAGAACCTCGAAGCCTGCTTTGATCATCCAACTCCGGACGGCGTTGCGCAGCAGCGGGTCGTCCTCGATCAACAGCACCGTGCGTGCCGCTGCCGGATCCGTCACACGGGCTGCGGCTTGTGCTACGCCGGTCACCGGCAAAGTCAGTTCCCAGCGCCATTCGCCGTCTGATAGTAATGTGCCGCCCACCGCTTCGAGCATCTCGGACAATGCCGCCGACGTCTTATCCGGATCAACCAATCCTGACGCCTCCGTCTCGGTGCCTGCCGTCACATCCAACCGGCACTGTCCGTCAGATATTTTCCCGAACACGGAAAATGAAGTCGGAACACTGCCGGATCGCGTGATTGCGTGCACCAGCAACGCCACCAAGACCCAACGTCCATCACCATTGTCCAGTTCTTTTACGACACCTTGTTCCAGGTCCAGCGTCAGATTGCCACTGCCGACGACAGTTCGCAAAAGTGCTCCCAGTGAAGGCTGAGCCTCAGTGTCGCCGGGGCTGCCGTTGAGCTCTGTCAGTACGCCAATGAGATGCCACAGCCGCGTGGTCGTCTCGTAAGTGCGGCTCAGAACCATGTCAATCGCCGATGTGCTCGGTCGGCTAGTCAGACACTCGCTGACGATTTCCCGCAACTTCGTCACGTGGTAGTGCATCTCACTGAGCAGCAATCGGCACGAGCGCGCCAACAATTGCGCCCGAATCTGGTCCGGACGGTCGGACTTCGGCTCGGCTTTGGATTTATGTCGCATGGCGATGGGCTGCTGGGGCGGCGCGAAGGTGTGTGTTCGGCGGATTGATTTGAACAGAATATAATTGTATTTTTAACAACTCCCAGCAACCTCGTGTAACTGGCTGATCGACCCGGGCAAGATGCTTGCTAATCCGTGTCAATCTGCCGGCACAGTTGTTCATGCCCAGACTGTTTCTAAATAGCGGTTTCCCAATGGAAAATTCTCCCGATATCGACAGTACGACATCGGCGGATCCACTACTCACCCGCGCACAAAATGCTCTTGAACTGCTGCGTTCGCTGTAGTTCGAGCATCTCGCCGAAATGGGCGTTACCGACGTCTCCGACCTGCCCCCGCTGCCATTGCAATGGTATATCGGCATGCGCCCAGAAGAGCTGCACGAACAGTTGCGGGCCAATGCCCGGCAGATCGCCTCCGACAGTGCTGCAGTCATTCCGGGGCGTGTCTATTGCTACCACTGCCGCCGCGCCGACTGCGAACACAGCGCTCAGGCCGACGTCGGCCTGGTTTTTGCCGGCTATGGCGATACCGGCCGGCCGAAGTGGGCGGAATTGTTCAACTTCCTGACCGATGCCGGCGACGACCGTATTGATCTGCTGTTCGAAAAGCCGCGGCGGCGATCTCGGCCCAAGGCCTGATCCGGCTCGGGCGCTACCTGAACGGCCGCGGTTGCACAGAGGAGGGGAGCAAGTACCTTCAGGCCGGCCTGACGGTGGCAAGGCGCTTGTTCG
>Ga0114996_10000920_pt1 | contig 40362 bp, 28 predicted proteins | sample ArcticOcean_MG_C_4_FD_87039 | JGI IMG/M metagenome (GOLD analysis project Ga0114996, IMG submission 87039) | Marine microbial communities from western Arctic Ocean - ArcticOcean_MG_CB4_134 | ecosystem: Environmental > Aquatic > Marine > Oceanic | place: Arctic Ocean: Canada Basin | collected... | reverse complement strand
GATGGTAGCGCGTGTACCATGGACCACTGCATCGACACGTATTGCATCAACACCAAGATTATCGATTGCTGCACTACCGCAGCGGACTGCGGTGATTTCGACAATTGCACCACCGACACGTGCAATGTCAGCACGTCTACGTGTATTCACACCGCGTTGGACACCTGGGAATGCATTGCACCGTCGTGCTTCAACAATCAGGATTGCCCCGCGAATCCCGAAAATCCGTGTGATTACCCCATCTGCAATCACGAGACGTACAAGTGTGAGTACGCCCACCTGAAATCCGATGGCGCCGGCGGCTGTCTCCCTTGCGTGTTTGGTGATCCGGGCTGCCAGTACTGCGATCCCAACTGGAATTATCTCGAAATATCGTACAACTGTAATGATCAATTTTACTGCACGGCAGCCCACTGCGATGAAGAGCTAAATATGTGTATTCAGACCATGTACACCAACTTGGCCGGCTGCGGAGATATAGGGTGTTCCTCGAACCATGATTGCAACGACAGCGAGGCAACGTCGTCTCCGAAGTTCCAGAGCGAAGACGGCGTTGCTATGTGCACCGTGGACTACTGCGACTTCACCGAGGATCCGCCTGTCTGCAAGTTTGCAAAGGTCGATACCGACAATGAGTTTGCGATGAATTGTCCTTTCTCATGCATCCAAGACTTTGATTGCTGGGATGGCAATTCGTGTACGATTGACACCTGCAACACGAAGACAAAGGTGTGTGAGTGGACTGCCGTCGACTGTACGGACGGGGACCCTTGTACCACAGACCATGCTTGTGACGAGGGGTGTCAGTTCACCGCAGATCTGACGTGCGATAGCTATTGCGACGGGGATAAGGATTGCGTGAACAACGACCCCTGTGTGGTGACGACCTGCGTTGCTAATCAGTGTCAGACCCAACCCAAGGCCTGTGACGACAATGATCCCTGCACCTTTGATTGGTGTGAAGCGGGTAGTTGCAAGACGCTCGCCCAGGCGGACTGCGATTGGACAGGCTGTACGGGCATGGCGGAGTGTGAGCAAGCCTACCTGGCGGCGGGGGGCGAGAGCGGTCACTGCGCACTCTTTCAGTGTACCGAGGCCAAGACGTGCACCCTGGCGCTCAAAGAGTGCAACGACTACTCGCCCTGCACCCACGACGCGTGTGAGCCGGATATCGGTTGTGTGTTCATCAAAGATGCGGCGTGCACTTTGGGCTGTACCACCAACAGTGATTGTGAAGACGACGACTACTACACCGTGGACACTTGCGATGTGGCCGCCAACACATGTGTTCATGAGTTCGTCCCGACCTGCGAGAAGGACAAGGACTGCTGGGACAAGAACGCGTGCACCTACGAATGGTGCGACAGCGATGGCCTGTGCAAGAGCAAGCCGACACTGTGTACCGATGAGCTCCCATGCACCAAAGACCTGGCCCCCTGTGGTGGATGGATTACGGACATCGCTCCTGAATACATGTACGAACAGACGTGCGCGCCAGCCACAGGCCAGCAGTCTGCGTGTGACCCGGCCGCGGGGTGCATCTTTCTGCCCGTGCAGGGCTGCAACCCCTCGACAGACACGGAAATAGAGTGTGTGACCGACAACGGTGAACCGTGTGTCGAGGTGTTAACGGTCGCGAAATGCACCACCGCTGCGGACTGTGATACGGGATCGAAGTGTTGGCCGGGAGGGTGCGAACCCTTTGGGGATTCGGGTGAACACTTCTGTCAGTCCGGGCCCGTGGTCTGTGGCGAACAGAGCCCACAGACCCAGTCGTTTTGCGAACACACGACGGGTCAGTGCACGACCATCGACAATCCCGGATGGAACGGCTGCAAGAAACACACAGACTGTCGTCATGTGGCCGATGATCCCATGGCGGGATATCACCGCTGCCAAATCGCGTTCTGTAATTTGACCGACAAAGATCCCAAACAGTGTTTCTTTTACGAGCGGAAGTGCAACGACTTGAACCCCTGCACCGTAGACCACTGCGACCCCGACAAAGGCTGCATCTTTACGCCGATTGTGGGGTGCAAAGGCTGCGCGACGACCGCCGATTGCAACGACTTTGATCGGTGCACGATCGATTCGTGTGATGCCGTCACCGGAGAATGTAACAACGTGGGTGTGCAAGGTTGCACGGCCTGCACGATCGCCACCGAAGGTTACTTCTGTGATGACGGAGACTCCTGTACAGAAGACATCTGCGATCCCTTCGATTCACCCTATCCGAACGAGCCCGGCACCTGCTATCACGTGGACATCCCCGCCTCGGTGGATCCCTTGTGCGCTGCGCCTTAAGGCCCGACTATCGCTTTTTCAAGAGATGCCGGGTGAGCTTCTCAGCCAGGTCGACCATAAAACGATCGCCAAAACCGTATTCGTATTGGTTGTCATTGAGCACACCGTTTCGATTGGTGTAGATGGCCGCGGTGAGGAAGAAGGAACGGCCCGATTTCTTGTCTTCGATGTACGCGTTGTCGATTCGGAATCCATAAGCGCGCCCGGCTTTGCTGGTGACTTGGAATTGAGTGCCCGACCCGATGCGCTCCAGGCCCTTGAGGAAGGGCTTAAAGCGGTGGGGATCGTACCGTTCCCGGGGCCATATCGGGTGGGTCGACTCATGGGGCAATTGGCGCAAGGCGCGGATTAAGAATGTTCGCTGCGCTTTGGTCAGGTCAAACCCCGGCAGGCCCAATTGGATGTCGGGCCGGACGATCATGATCAACATGTCTTGCAAGTCCTGCACGCCCATGTGGTTCTTGAACTGAAAGTCCATGGGCTCGTCGATCTGCTCGCCCCCATGCATGTGCGCACGCCCTACGGACAATCCGGCGACGTCGCGTATGGTCAACTCAAGGGGGCTGGTGAGGGCCGGGATGTGGACTTTTTGGGTGCCGCGTCCGAGGTCCACCGCTGGTGTCTTACGATTGGCCTCCACGCTTCTCAGTCGGCTCAACGAGTGACTGAGTCGCACGCTCTTCAGTCCGGCATTCCACATCATCTTGTTGAGCGCCTCTTGGCCCACCAGCGAGTACAGGTGGTTGTAGGCGTGATTGCCCGAGATGATCAGCAGCTTGCGAGTCTCCCGAGCGACGGTCAGTCCTCGCTGAACGCGAGCAGAGCCTGGAACTGGTTGGAGAGAGAAGGGGGTGTTTCGGTCGATCCACGGGCCGTGTTTTTTCTTCATCGCGTTGAGCCATTGCAGCGCTGCAATGGCGGCGGCGGGCTTCAGTGCGCTGGCAGGGTAGATGTATTCCGCACCGACGCGATAGCCCGATCGACGGAGGGTCGGGTGTCCCTCTCCCTGGATGACCTCCGACAAGAGGGCTTGAACCCGGAGCTCCTTCGCGTTTTCAACCACTCTGGAAAAGCGTTTGGGGTGCTGCTCGAGGACCCTTTCAATGGGATTGGAATCTGCTGGTGGAGCCGCCAGACCTGCCGAGATCGTCGTGATAAGCCATCCGACAATGAGCAGTGGGCGGAGACTCATAGGGAGTTGGGGATCTTGGGAAGCCTCGTCAAACGCACCAGCTTCGTCGGCACGCGATGTCGCTGGATCATATCGTAAAGTTTCTTGGTCTTTTTGTTCCGCATCCAGGCGCGCATGGTCGGGAAATCTTGCGTCATGAAGGTGTACTGGATGGGGCCCATCTGCTCAGCCTCACCCTTGATTCGCCTCCGCCAGGGGCGGGTCCGCAAAATGAGAGAGCGCTCATCGGTGTGTTGAACGGCGATGTTTTTTCGATAGTCGTCCGCAAAGGAAAAGTACTGCTCGCAGTTGGAGATGTAGAGCGTGCGCAAGGGGCGGTTAAATCGCTTCATGACCTTGGCCAGGTCGCGCATGGTTTGGGTGGCGGTCAAATCGCCACGTACGGCAAACACCCGGTCGGCTTTGAAGAGCGCCACAAGGTAGTTGTATTGCTCGGGATCCGTAAGAAAGCTTACAGAGCCCTTCTTCTTGTCCCGTCGAATGGTGCTGTTCAACTTTCTATACACCAGCTTTCGGGCGTAGCGAAACGCCTTGAGCGCCCCTTTCTGTTTTGCGGAGTCGGTCACTGTAGCTTGGATGAGGGCCGTGGTATTGCGCATCTCCTTCGGGTGCCACATGCGAACAAATTCTTTGGGTGTTGAGGCGTTAAGAAACGCCACTCTGTACACCGCGTGCAGGTCGACCACCATCTGGTCAAAATCCAAGAGGACGGCCACTTCCGAACGAGCCCAGGCGATCATTTCGTAGTTTTGGTTCGTGCCCACGCCCACGAATACGCCACCGCTATTGTCAATGGCCGAGCGGTACAGGTCATGCCTGCGTTCGTCACTGATCACATAATGGGAGTTTCGGGTCAGCATGCGCGGAGGCGGGTCTGTCCGAACGGAGCGCCAGGCGTTGCTTTCTTCGGTGGATAGCGGGGTCAAAGGGGGGGGCGGAGCCGCCCATCCGACGCTGCTGGTGAGCAATGATAGGCCAAGGAGTAGCCGCGTTACTTGGCCCATGATGGTAGTCCTTTCTCTCGGATCATCTTGGCTTCGTCCGGGGAAGCCGCACACCGAAAGCCAAAGTGATGGTAGGGATCGTTGGACGGTACATGACGGCGACGATAGGTGGTGGTGGCATAACTCGCCGGCCAGTACCATGACCCGCCGCGGACAATCTTGAAACGATGTCCTTTACAGCGCTTTGCGCCGTCACAAGGTCCCTTCGGGTTGACGCCTTCGCAGTGTTCGCCGCAAGCGGCGTAGCTCTTGGAGGCCCAGTCACTGACCCATTCCCAGGAGTTGCCAGCCATGTCGTACAACCCGAACTGTGTCGGGGGTCGCGTGCCGATCACAAAGGTACGTCCTTTCTCAGGTTTGCCCCCCCTTGATTTTTTTACGCCACAACTTCGCCCCCGGTGGTCCTTGATCACCGCCTCTTTGCAGGTCGCGGTTTCATTCCCCCATGGGAAGGCGCGCCCATCGGTACCTCGTGCCGCTTTTTCCCATTCGGCTTCGGTCGGGAGGTGTTTTCCCAGCGCGCGACAGTAGTCTACGGCGTCATACCAGCGGATGCCGACTTTGGGTTGTTTCGGGCGGCTGTAATCTTGGTAGGCTGTCCGCGCTCTCTTACATTGCTTCGCGGCCACACACGCTTCGTATTGTTCCACGGTCACTTCGTTCTGATCCATGAAGACGGTCTGCAACCAGATCGTCGATTGGGGCTTCTCGTTGTCTTCACGGTCATTGGAGCCGCGGACAAAGGGGCCTCCCGGAACGCAGCCCATACCGGCGGTATCCGCGCATGTCGCGATCGCCGTGCCATCGGGTAGGGACTGTTCAGCGTGTGCTGGAGCACTGATGAGACCAGCCGCGAGGACAGTCCAAAGAATGTGCGATCTGTTTCTTTCTACTCTCATGGAGCGCGAACCCTATCAGATGACTGTCCGGATGCGAAGTATGTCCTGAAATGCCTGCGTTGGCGGGTTGTACTTCCTGTCGAGAAGGAACCGTCTGGGCTGTCATTGCATTCCCGACTCTGGCATGCTCGCGGACATGAATGCGCTCACGTTGGCCATATTGGGTGTCGCAGCTCTGGTCACCGCCACAATCTCCGCTTTCCTGGGGATGGGCGGCGGCATGGTTTTGTTGGCCATCATGGCTCTGTTGCTCCCGGCGCAGATGGTCGTTCCCATACACGGTGTGGTTCAGATGGCCTCCAACGGCACTCGCACGCTCATCTTCTTGCGGCATGTGCGGTGGCGCGTGTTTGCGGCCTATGTCCCGCTGGCGACCGTGGGTCTCATCGTCGCCACGAGCGTCTGGTCCGGCGACAAATTGTCCTGGTTCAAACCGGGCATTGGGTTGTTCATCTTGGCGTTCCTAATCTACCGTCGCTATTCGCCCAAGCTGCGCAACCCGCCCCTCTGGATTTATGCGCCTTTGGGGTTGGTGGTGGGTTTTCTGGCCATCTTTGTGGGCGCCACGGGACCGTTTTTGGCCCCGTTTTTTCTGCGGGACGATTTCAAGAAAGAGAACGTCATCGCCACCAAGGCTGTCTGTCAGATGTGGCTGCATTTGGCCAAAATCCCGGCGTTTCTCACGCTGGGTTTCGACTACGCAACCCATTGGTCCCTGCTGGCCGGGCTGGTGGCCGCCGTCATGGTGGGAACCTTCGTGGGCAAACGTCTGCTGGGCAAGATGAGCGAGCGCTTCTTTACCCTCCTTTTCCAAGGGGTCCTGACGGTCATCGCCATTGTGCTCATTGTGAATGGTCTCGGGGAGTGGTTCGCTTAGTCGTTCATGGCCAAGAAGATAGAGCCGAACACGAAGAAAAACGAGATCCATGAGAGCGCGAAGCAGAACCGGAATCGTCGATGAAGAGACTGGGCCTCTGGTTCAAAGTGTTCTTTACTCAGCACGCGGAACATATGGGACAGCCAGGAGCGATTCGGGGAGTCGGCGCGCTTCATTTTCCCCAACTCGGTCGCGGTCATCATCGCTACGACGACCGTGAGAACAAACACAGCGGCAAAGATCCGGAGAAGAAAGAGACCCATGGCTCTATTCTACAGGACTGAGTCCTCGGCGCCATCCGTGATGGCAAATGTGGCGATATTGGAGAGTTCGCTGGCGTTTCCGGCCTCATCCACGGCGATGATTCCCGCGCAGTATTGACCCGTATCCAAACCGGTGACGGTGTAGCGCTCGGGGTTGCCTGCGGGGAGCGGCGCGTCGGTGGCGACCAGGCTCGCCGTATTTTGGTCGAATGGACATGTGCCCACACGCAGCTCGTACGCCGCCGCTTGTCCAGCTACATCGTCGTCTCCTGTTGCGGTCCAACTGACATGCACTGTTCCTGGCTGCACATTCCCTGCTATCGCCGTGATTTCGCTCACGACGGCGTAGAAGAGGCCATTGTCGTGCGTGGCCAGTCCTGTAGCCACAAACTCGACGTAGCGGATTTCCTCCGCGGGGCCCGTGGCCTTGTATGCTGTACCGGCATCGGCGGCGTAGTCCGACTCGCTGGCGATGGTCGTCATGGTCAGTCCATCGCTGCTCACCCGGATCTCGAAGTCCGGTGGAAAGAGGTCGAGGAAGCTGTCGGCCGGCCAAATCTGAATGTGGTCGACCGCGGTGAGGTCGCCCAAGTCGATGCGAATGGACTGCTCATTGTTGGCGGACTGCGCTTCAGTGGACCACATGGTCGTCAACGAGCCGTCCACGGCAGAGTTGGCTTCAAAACCCGGCGTCTGCTCGCTGGTCACAGCGTTCACCGTGGCGTCCACGACCTCGCCGCCCGAAGCGGGAATGGACGAGTACAGGTCGGAGATGGCACTCGGTGCGGTGGCATCGGGGCCTTCATCCGTGGTGACGAACTCGACGTTGGACAGGTACGACGTCGCTCCCACTTCGTCTCGGGCCACCAGGGCAAATTGGTAGGTGGCGCCCGGGTTCAATCCCGTCACCGTGACCGATTGTACGGTGCCAGCCACCAGGGGTGCAGGCATATTCTCTACCTTGGTGGCCAAGGGGAACGACTGGCTTGTGATGGGCCAGGTTGCGTATCGGAGCTCATAGCTGGTCGCAGTGCCCTCGTCCCCATCATCGCCCGGTGCCGTCCAAGACAGGCTGGCTGAACTGATGCCGGCGGCAGAACCACCCAAATCGGTCACGGCTGCCGGGGGTACGGGGTGGGTGTTGGCCACGACCATCGCCGTGAGTGCACCCGCGTTGTCGGCTTCATCGATGGCGCGCATGGCCCAATAGTAGGGGGTTTCACCGGTCAGTCCGGAGACGCGATGGGTCTGCAAGGTGCCGGCGACGGCCGGTGCGGGCGTGTCGCCAACGAGCGTGGCCAGGTTCAGGCTGCCTTCATCGAACGTCTCGGTCGCGAAGTAAAGTTCATAGAGTGTTGCTGTCCCCTGATTCGCGTTGTCGCCGGGGGCGACCCAGGTCACGTCGATCTCGCCGGTGGTCACGCCACCCTCAAAGGCGCGCACGTCGGAGAGCAGCGCGTAGTGGTAGTTGTATGTCTTGGCGGTCTCTTCCACGGAAACCCGTACGTACCGGGCGGCTTGCGGTTGGAATCCCCATCCGATCCAGTCGGCGTCTTGTGCTTCAAAGGCTTCCACCGACGCGACCTCGGTCCAGGCGCTTCCGTTGGTGCTGATCGCCAGGGTGAACGACACGGGGAAGAGTTGCAGATAGGACGCATCCGGCCGCAGCTCGATGCGGTCGATGACCGCTTCCTCAGCCAACTCGATGGTTACGTCTTGCGCTTCCATGGCTCCCGTTCCCAGGGATGCCCACGCGGTGGTGGCGTCGCCGTCAATCAGGTGATTGGCGCCCCACTTGGCACCCAGAGCGCTGGATGCATCGGCGCTCAACGCGGCGACGGGCTTGGTTCCGGGAGCCGGCGCAACCGCCGTCAGCGAGTTGGGTGCGGCCGGGACGGTCTGGTCCGGTGTGTTCGCGAGAGCGATGTTGGACACAGGACTGGAAGAGCCGACATCATCGATCGCCTTGATGGCGAACCAATAGGATTGGTCGTCGCTGAGGCCCGTGACGTCGTAGCTCTCGGGGGTGCCGGCTTCGGCGGGAGTAGGCTCGCCGTCTACGGTGGTTCCTTGGTCAAATATCGGAGTCCCTACACCATAACGAATGTCGTACGACGTGGCGCTTCCCTGGGTACCGTCATCACCGGTGGCGGTCCAGGTCAACGTGACCGAGCCATTCTTGGCTTCCGCGGCCAAGGTGCTGATTTTCCCGGGCGCGACCGATTTGGTCATGGCGGATGTGCTCGCTGACAGGGGGCCTTCGTTGCCGTCTTCATCCATCGCGCGGATGGCGAAGTGGATCTCTGTCTCGCCGGGGAGACCGCTGACGGTCGCTTGCGAGGCCTGGCCTGCTGCCTTGGGTTTGGGCAGGGTCACCGGGGTTGCGCTGGCCCAATTCGCAGCGGTTACGGGCTCCAGCGCACGGCGACAATCGTAGCTGGCCGCTTGTCCTTCGCTCCCGTCGTCCCCGGTGGCGGTCCATGCCAACACAACGGCGCCGTTGAAGGCACCCGAAGTGGCTTGGAGGTCATCGATGAGGCCCGGCGCTGACTCGTCCAGCGTGTTCGCCAACAGGACATTGGAAAGGTCGCTTGTGTTGTCTTTATCATCCGTGGTTCGCAGGGCCACATAGATGGTGTTGTTTGCCGATAGGCCGTCGATTGACGCAGACTCGGTGGAACCCGCGGGCTGCGGAGCGGCGGTGGGTACAGACGTGGCTGCGTCGAAGTTTCCACTGGTGATTGGGCTTGTGCTGTACCGCAGGTCATAGGACGTAGCGGTGCCCTGGGAACCGTCATCACCGGGCGCTGTCCAACTGACGGTTACAGATGTGTTGCTCTTGTCGGTTTGCGACAGGTTCACGACCTTGGCTGGCGGCACCTCGAGGGTGTCGGCGGAGGCCGTGTTGGATACATCGGACCAATTCCCTTGGTCATCGCCTGCCTGGATAGCCACGTAGATCAACGTTTCATCCGGAAGCTGTCGGAGTGTGGCGGTCTGGTTCTGACCACCTTGCACGGGGATGACTGTAGCCACACCCGAGGTCGCTTGGTCGAAGTTTTCCGGCGTGATGGTCGCGAGTGACCAACGAATGTTATAGGAACTGACCTTGCCCGTTGCGCCGTCGTCACCCGGGGCCGTCCACTGGAGGTTCAGCCGTCCCGTGAGGTTGGCGGTGGAGGCCGTGAGGTTGGACACCGTGTCGGGCGCAACGCCGTCCGGGGTGGCTCCGCTGACGACGTTGGACAGGAGAGAGGTGTTGCCGCGTTCGTCCGTCACCGTCATGGCCACGTAATACAATGTCCCTGGAGCGAGCGCCGAGATGGCGTGCTTTTCAACGCTTCCCGCCGGTTTGGGCGAGGGGGGATCGGTGACCAAGGTCGCGTTACTGAAGTTATTGGCGGTAATGAAGGTGGTGGAATATCGGATCTCATAGCTTGTTGCGGTGCCTTGATTGCCGTCATCGCCCGCGGCCGTCCACTGCAAGGTCATCCCAGCGTCGATTCCTCCGGTGACGTCCACGATGGCGAGGTCGGTGACGAGCGCTGGCGCCTCGTCTTGGGTCCATCCAGACGACACGTTGGACACGTCGGATTCATTACCGTCATCGTCGGTGGCTTTGACCGCCGCGTAATAGAGGCTCTCAGTGACAAGGCCCGTGACTACAACACTTTCCGTGGCCCCTGCTTCATTGGGGGTGCCGGTTGGGACCGGCTGGGCCTGATCAAAGTTGATGCTGTTGATGGGTTGAGGAGAAATCCGCAGGTCGTACGAGCCTGCTTTTCCTTTGGGTCCGTTGTCGCCAGGAGCGGTCCACGTGACCACAACGCTGCCCACGGTCTCGCTGTTGGTGTTGACCGCCAAGTCGACCACGGCCGAAGGCGGAACCGTGTCCGCCGTGGTGCCCTGCGCGTTGTTGGAGATGGGGCTGATGTTGCCCGCGCTGTCGATGCTCCGAATGGCGAAGTAATAGGTGGTGACAGGATCCAAGTTCTCCACATGAACGGTTTCCACAGACCCCGACGGACTCGGCGAGGGGAGATTGGGAAGCGCGGTTGCGTTGTCCCAATTGACCGACGAGATGTGCTGGGTCGACATGCGCATTTCGTACGCGGTGGCTTGTCCCTCTTGGGCATCGTCTCCGGGGGCCAACCACGTCAACGTGGCCGACGATCCGGTCACGGCCAGCACAGCCAAGTCCGTGATCGTGGACGGTGGAATACCCGGTGTGGTCGCGCAGGCGGCGTTCGACATGTTGGACCAGTTGTTGGCGTCATCCACAGTTTTCAGCGCAAAGCAGTACGTGGTTTCTGGATCCAGGTCCGTGACATCGAGGCGCTCCAACGAACCCGCCATCGAAGGGATGGGCGCACCGTCCACCGGGTCGCCACTGTCGAAGTTGTCTTCGTTGAGGTCATTCGGGCTCATGCGGATGTCGTATTGGGCGGCTACACCGGTATCGCCGTCATCGCCAGGAGCCGTCCAAGACAAGCGCATGGTCGTGTAATTGGTCGGATCATCATAGAGTTCCACCTCTGCCAAGGAAGCGTAATGAAGTCCGTTCCACACGTTGGTCTTGGTGACAACCAATCGGACTCTGTTCGCTTCCACAGCACCCAGGGCCCACTCGGACCAACCGGTGGGACTGACATAGTCAGACTCTGAAAGCACCGTAGTCCACGAGGGATTGTCTTCGCTTTGCACATCGAGGCGGAAGTCCACCGGGAAGAGATCTTGATAGGCATCGGCCGCTCTCAACCGAACCCGTCCCAGCCGATGGGTTTCGCTCAGGTCGAAGACCAAGTACTCCTCGGCAGGGTCGGCGGCACCGGCGCTGAGCCAGAGGGTGTCTTCCTGTCCGTCGTGGGTGTTCTTCGCCGCTGTTTGTTCCGAGTATTCGCTGCTCGCCGAGTCCAGCGTCAAGACCAAGGGCTCCGCCTCGTTGGGATCCACTGGGCCTGCTTGCAACGACGTGGTGTCTGCTGGCGGGATGCCGTCGGCCGTGCTGGTTTTCACGATGTTGGAGATGAGCGACTGATTCCCTTGTTCATCCAGCACTCGGATACCCACGTAATAGAGGGTGTTCGGCTCAAGGTTGGCCATCACGAAGGCTTCGGTGGCCCCGGAAACCTTGGGTGTAGGGACGTTGGGGATCTGGGGTGCAGTGTTCCAATTGGCACCCGATAAGGGGGCGGTCAGGTATCGGATGTCGTAGGCGGACGCGGTTCCATCGAGGCCATCGTCTCCCGTGGCGGTCCAACCCAGGAGCAACTCGGTGGCGGACTGGGTTTGCCCTACCAAGTCCGAGATGGCGGCAGGCGCCACGCCGGGACTGTCGATGTGGGCGATGTTGGACAGCCCACCCATGTTTCCGGCTTCGTCGATGGCCTTGACCGCAAAGTAGTAGCTCGTCTCGTTGGCGAGTTGGGTCAAGGGGAGAACCTCGATCATCCCGGCCGGCTGGGGCAGGAATGAGCTGATGGAAGTGGCGCCATCAAACGAGTCTTCGGTGATCATCTCTTGACTGCTACGCACGTCGTACGCGGTGGCAGTGCCCGTCCAGTTGTCATCCCCGGGCGCGACCCACGTCAAGATGGCGTCGCCGCCGCCTTGGCTGCCAAAGACTTCCAGCTCGCCCACTTCCACGGCCCCACCGGGCTCGCAGCCGTTCAGGTCTTTGCAAGGGACTGCGTGACGTTCTGTGACATACAAGCGCAGGTATCGGGCGTAAGTGACCGGAATCCACCATTCGTTCCACGCTTGGGGTTTTGCCGGCAGGTTGCTCGCGGCCAGCATGGTCTCCCAGCCCGTTCCGTCTACCGAACCCTGAATCTCAATGCTCTTGGGATAGGACGCTTGGTACCAAGCCAGTGTAGAAGGATGCATACGGAAACGACGCACGGGCTGCAACGAGCCCAGGTCGAGGACGGCCCACTCCGGGCTATCCGGCGTTGCCCACGAGCTGGCCCACGACGTGCTCGGATCGCCGTCCGTGAGCAAGTTGGCCTCAAAGCTTTGTTGCTGCGTGGAGTAATCCGAGACGGACGCGCTGATGGGGAAGTCGGTGGTCCACACGGTCGCCGCCAGGTCGATGACGGAGGCGGGCGGCGTGGTGTCGGGACCCGATTGCGGGACGACCGCGACCAGGTTGGATAGACCGCTGGACGCGCCGGCGTCGTCGACCGCTATGATCGCGAAGTAATAGAGCGTTCCTTTTTTCAACCCTTTGACGGTGGCGACCTCGGACGTGCCTGCGGGCGCCGGTTTCTTCAAATTCGGGACCGACTTGGCGTCGTCGAAATTCGCGGGAGTGATCGGTTCCTGGGAATAGCGCATGTCATACGCGCTGGCTTGGCCTTGGTCTCCATCATCGCCCGGTGCAGTCCAACCCAACACCGCTTTGTTGGGACCCACATCCAGCGCAATGAGGTTGGTGATGACGGACGGCGGAACCACTTGGGTCGTGCCCACGGCAACGTTGGACATGGGGGAATGATTGCCCACTTCGTCGAAGGCCTTCATGGCGAAATAGTAGGTCGTTTCGGGAGCCAAGTCGTCGACGATCATGACTTCTAGCACGCCAGCGGCAGATGGCGTCGGCGCATCGGCTTGAGCGGCTTGCTCGAACGTGGATTCGTCGATCGGCGTTGTCGCGTAGCGAACATCATATTCGGTGGCATGCCCTGCACCGGGGTCATCACCTGGGGCGGTGAATGAGAGCGCGATGGCGTTGGGTGTTTCGGACGGAGCATATGCGCGGACTTCGGCGATGCTCGTGTAGAAGAGGCCGGAAGGATGGGCGTAGGGTGTCAAAATGCGAATGCGCACAAACGCGATAGATGCGGTCGGAAACGCGAAGGAACGCCACTCACCGGGGCCGACTGTTGCGCCTCGCATACCGCCAACGACCTTCCAATTTACGGAGTCGATGGAGGTCTCGATGTCAAAATCTGCCGGGAAGAATTCGGGATACGTGGGATTGGAGGCGAGGTCGATTCGGTGGATGCCCTGCGCTTCGGGGAGCGAAAGCATGAGAAACTCCTCCTGAGCTTCTGCGCGAGGAGGGCTGATCCAGGCCGTGTCGACTTTGCCGTCGAGTGCGTTGGCGGAAGTCCAGTACGCCGAGGCCTCGCCGCTGGAGGAGGCCAGGCTGGTCTGAGCAAGCTCGCCGGTGGGGGTGGTCGCCACCAGATCGATAATTTGCGGAGGAATATTGACGTCTTTCGGGACGATGCTGACTTCATTGGAGGGTTGGCTCTCGTTGCCGCCAGCGTCTACCGCATGGACCACCATGAAGTGCTCCACGCCGCTCTCCAGACCTTCGAGCACGACCGTGGATTCCGCGGCGGGGACGGTCGCGTCTTCCGAGTAGACGCCACTGGCGAAGCCCCAGCGTACGCGGTACATCGCCAAGTCATCGTTCGTGGGTGCTGTCCAACTGAGCCGCACGGCGTCGCTACCACTGGGGGTCGCCACAAGCTCCTTAGGTGCTTTCGGCGGGGGATCCATCTCGTTGAGCAAGGCGTAGAGGTTGACGGTTCCGTTGGCGACCACTTTGCCGGCCACCTTGGAGTCTGGATCCGACGAATCAATGAGCGCCTGGCGGATCTCCACGGGCGTGGCCTTGGGGTTGGTCGCTTTGAGCAGGGCCGCCATGCCCGACACGTGGGGTGCCGCCATGGAGGTGCCGCTGAGTTTCCCGTAATTATTGCCCGGCATGGTGCTCAGGATTCCATGTCCGGGGGCTGCCACATCCACGCTCTCAGACCCATAGTTTGAGAACCAGGCCAACCCACCACTGGACTGGGTTGCTGCAACCGCCACCAGGTTGTCATTGGTGTGAGCAGCTGGGAAGAAGGGTAGGTTGTCGTTGTTGCTGGCGTTGTTTCCGGCGGCGGCCACAAAGAGCCCCCCTTGGGCACCGAGCTCGTCAATGGCCTCTTCAATGTAGGTGGTTTTGCAGCCCCCACATCCCCAACTGGCGCTGACCACGTCAGCCCCGATGGACGCACCGTAGAGAATGGACTGGGTGGCACCCCAAAGTGAACCGCGACCCGAGGCTGTGAGGAATTTTAAGGCGGCGATCTTCACGGTCCAGCTGACCCCGGCCACGCCTTCACCGTTGTTCCCAGTGGCGCCCACTGTGCCGGCGCAGTGTGTGCCGTGATAGTGGTCGTCCATGGGATCGTTGTCACCGTTGGCCCAGTCCCAACCGTACACGTCGTCCACATACCCGTTGTTGTCGTCATCGATGCCGTTGTCCGGGATCTCGTTGGGGTTGGTCCATGCGTTGTCTGCCAGATCGACGTGTGTGTAGTCGACACCTGTGTCCGAGACAGCAACCAACACCTCGACCGATCCCGTCGAGATGTCCCAAGCGGCCTCGGCCTTGATGGCCTTCATGCCCCAGAGGGCGTCGTATTGAGGATCATTCGGTGTTGCGATGGCTTCGACGACGTAATTGCGCTCGGCGCTTTCGACCGCCTCCATGGAGAGCAAATAGGACACCGCTTCGTCGGCGGTCACGGTGGGTGGGAGAAGAACGCGCTCATGAGCGGTGTCGGACACGTCCACGGGGACCGCCTGGAGGACGTCCAAATGGTACTCGAATTCTTCGTGGGTCATGTCTAGGTGCCGGCGGACGATGACTTCGTTGGAATAGTAGAGTGCACCCTCGGCGCTCATCATGGATTCACCGGCCGGGATGTCAGGGCCTTGTGACCAGGGGCTCGAGCAGGTCTTGTTTTTACTACAGCCAGCCAATGCGATGGAGCCACAGAGCAACGCCATGGTGAAAGCGCGCTGTAATCGCCCCGGGTTGCCGGTGTTTTCGAGGATGAGATTGATGGGCTGTGTGGTTTTCGAGTTCTGCACGACGAGTCTGTCCTCCCTCCCCAGGGTCCACCAAATCTTGCAACGAACACACGAGTGCGGATCCAACAGGTGTTGGTTTCCGGCGTCAAAACGACATTTGTTTACGTTCCCTTGCAAAGTCGGCCGACACGGAGAAAGACTTGAGGGGATAATATTAATTGGTCCGCAGTCATCGGGTTTTGTCGGCCACCTCCCGCTAGGACAAGTGGACGGCCTGTGGTAAAACGGAGGGGCAACATCCGAGGAAAACCATGCGTAGAGCAATCCGTGAGAAGAAAGGTGTGTTTCAGAGCAGTGTTATTCGGGTCGGAATCGCTCTATTGCTTTTGTTGAGCCCCTTGGCCTGTTCATCGGCCGAGAATGGAGGCGACCTGCCACCCGGTTCCTGTGCTTCCGATGACGATTGCGCCGATGACAATCCCTGCGCGCGGCGGATTTGCCTGGTGGATGGAAGCTGTGAGTCCATTTTATTGCCGGGCACCGCGTGCGACGACGGCGACGCATGCACTGAGGGGGACGTGTGTGATGAGTCTGGAACGTGTCTGGCCGGACTGTCCCTGATTGTGGACGTCGGTTCGTGCCAAACGTGTGTCTGTGACCCAGTCGAAGGGTTGAATTGTGAGGTGTTGGAGGCGGGGGCCGGCTGCGACGACGGGGATTGTTGTACCTTGGACGACACGTGCGCAGGCTGTGATCCAGAGACCGATGAGGGGTGTGGTACCCATGGGATGTCGTGCGAGGGAGTCCCCAGGGCGTGTTTCGACGATGATCCCTGCACCGATGACACATGTGCGTGCACCGAAGCGGATGATTCGTATTGCCAAAACCCACCCGCCGAAGACGGTACGGTCTGCGATTACGACGAGGCGGACTGCACCGTGGGCGATTCTTGCTTGGGTGGCCAATGTATTCTCAGCGAACCCTTGCCCCTGGACGATGGCAACCCCTGCACCGTGGACACGTGCGTGAAAGGGCTCCTTGAGCATGGAAAACTCCTCGAGGGCCAATGCGACGATGGCGACGAATGCACCGCCGATGACCACTGTTACCAGGGCAACTGTGTGGGCGGCGCTCCCGTGGTTTGTGCGAAACCCCTCTGCGCAAGCTCCGCCTCGTGTGTCAACGGTGCGGGGTGTACGGTTCAGTGGCAGCCGGTCGGCGCGGAGTGCCAAGACGGCAACAGTTGCACACTCATCGACCATTGCGATGGATCGCACAATTGCACGGCGATGGCGTATCAGAACTGTGACGACGGCGATCCCTGCACCACAGATGTGTGTGTGCCATCCGTGGGTTGTGCGAACCAACCGTCGCTGGATCCAAACTGCGCTGGCATTTCGCCGTGCGAAGATGCCAACGCATGCAACGATGACAACCCCTGTACGGCGGACATCTGTGCGATAGACACCGGGGAGTGTAGCCACCAACTCACGGAGTCCAAGACGTGCATGGTGCTCACCAATGGGAACAACTTGATCAGTTTTAGTATCATTCCGCCCGGAGGCGATCTGGTGGAGACGCTGGGCCCGCTGGAGCCCTACGTATTGCACCTCTTCTCCGAGGCTCGGTTTGCCAAACGTATGCCGACGGGCCAGTGGCGTGGCAATCTGAGAACGATCGAGCGGCATCGCGGCTATTGGATCTATCTTAACCTGCCGCCCGGGCAGTCTCCTTTTGCCCTGCACCTAACGGGTTCGGTCACCGATCCAGACATTCCATATCGTTTGCACACCGGGGTGAACATCGTGTCCTTTACGGGGCCCGTGACCGACACGGACGTTGCCATTGGTGCGGCGTATTTTCCGCTGATTGAGGGTGTGGTTGGACAAGGAATTACCGCATTTCCGAAAGAAGGGAAGTGGATTGGTAGCCTGACCAAGCTCCGTCCTAACAAAGGGTATGAGATCAAGATCACCGCGCCCATCGACCCATTCCAGTTTGCTTGTTCGAGCTGTGATGGGAACGACGGATACGTGACCGGTTGCACTCACTGGGCGGCCACCAATTTCAACCCGCAATCCGTTGTGGATGACGGCGGATGTGTCTTTGACGTGCCCGAAGGCTGGAGCACGCCGGCTTGGGGCGGCAACAAGGATCAAGCGTTCTTGATGGCCCGCGACCTCGGCGTGCAGGGCGTACCACTGGAGACGGGTGACGCCGTGGCTGCATTCATCGATGGCGTGTGCGCCGGGGTGGGTTTTGTTGAGGGCACCGAGGTGACCGTACCGGCCATCAACGGACTGAAAGGGCAGCCCATCGCTTTCCAGATGTACGACGTGAGCGAGGGGACAGTGGGTGATCTGACCTTCAACACGCCCATTTCCTGGAGCTTGAACGCCATTCACATGGCCGGATGCATGGAACCCACGGCGGGCAATTACGATGGCTTTGCCGACGTCCAGCCAGCCGAGGTGGTTTGTCAGTAGAGTCCACCGAGATGAAACCCTTAAAAACGAATCTGGATGCCTTCTTTGCTAGCTGTTGGCTCAAAAAACCGGTATGAGTCCGGTCCGACCCCACGGAGAATTTGTGGCACTTTCTGAATCGGTCAGAGTCTTGGAGCGCGGAGACAAACGGTATTACATCGTGGGTACTGCCCATGTCTCTGAGCAAAGTGTGACGGATGTCAACAATGTGATCGATGAGGTCCAGCCTGACTCGGTATGCGTTGAGCTTTGTGAGGCCCGTTTTACGGCTTTGACCGACGAAAACCGTTGGAAGAAACTCGACATCTTTAAGGTGATTCGCGAAGGCAAAATGCTCTTCCTGTTGGCGAACTTGGCCATCGGTGCGTATCAGCGACGTATCGGGGCCGACTTGGGCGTCAAACCGGGTGCTGAAATGCTCGCTGGTGTGGAGAGAGCCCGCGAAATTGACGCTCATTTGACGCTGGCAGACCGGGATATACACGTCACCCTAAAGCGAACCTGGGCCAACCTGGGCTTCTGGCAAAAGATCAAGCTACTGTCGGCGATTCTCGGCGGTGTGTTCGGCACAGAAAAGGTGGAAGCCGAAGACATTGAACAGCTCAAAGAGCAAGTGCACCTCAATGAAATGATGAAGGAGTTCGCCGAGGCCATGCCCGGCGTTAAAGAGCCGCTCATCGACGAGCGGGACCAATACCTCATGTCGAGCATTGAGGAGGCGCCGGGAAACACCATCGTCGCTGTGGTGGGCGCCGCCCATGTTGCAGGGATGGTACGTCATTTTGGTCAGCCCGTGGATCGCGACAAACTCGATGTCATTCCACCGCCATCGGGATGGACTCGGCTGCTCAAGTGGATCGTTCCTCTGGTGATCCTGGGCGCGTTCACGTACGGCTATCTCGAGCACGGGGGCCGCACATTTGAAGACATGCTCACCGCGTGGATTCTCCCCAACTCGATTGTGGCAGCTGTCCTGACTGCGGTGGCGTTGGCACGTCCCTTGTCTATCGTTACGGCTTTTGTGTGTTCGCCCATCACGTCGCTCAATCCTCTATTGCCATCGGGCGTCGTGGTTGGTCTGGTCGAGGCATGGTTGCGAAAGCCCACAGTGGAGGACGCGGAACGGATCAATGAGGACGCTCAATCGATTGGAGGCGTCTACAAGAATCGGTTTACGCGGGTTCTTCTGGTTGCGGTCATGTCCACTCTTGGAAGCGCATTGGGAGCCTGGGTCGGCTTGGGTTGGGTCCTTATGTTGGTGGGGCAGTGAACGCCATCCTGTCCTGTACGCGTTAGTCCTTTACAGCGTCCTGATAGTCCAGCACCTCGGTGGGTACCGGCGGCATTGGCTTGGACAAGTCCCGTTTCAAGTATCGCTCCATCCAACGAATCATCCGCATGTTGAAGTCCAGTCGAGAGGCCGCCCGCCGGTTGCCGTGCCCTTCCCCAGGATAGAGCACCAAGCGCACCGGGACTTTCCCCAACGTCTTCAGGTGCCGATATAGCTCCATGGACTGTCCGGGATGCACGCGCGTGTCCGCCTTTCCATGCAGGATCAAGAGCGGTGTCTTTCCTTTTTGTACGTGATAAATCGGGCTACGCTCCAAGGCTTTTTGCCAATCGTCCCAGAGTCGAAACCGAGCATGCACCAAGTACATCTCCTCGGGAATGTCGGTGGTTCCAAACTTGGAGATCAAATCACTGAGTCCTACGAACATCACACCCGCTGCGAAGCGTTCCGAATAGTAGGTTGAGCCCCATGCAGTCGCATAGCCTCCGTACGATCCTCCGGTAATGCCCACTCGTTTCGTGTCCACCAGACCCATGGTGACCAAATGGTCTACTGCGTCCACGAGATCATCGAACTCTTTGCCGGCCGGATCGCCCTGGCTGAGTTTGGAAAACGCAAGCCCGCGTCCCGTGCTCCCTCGATAGTTGGGATAAAACACGGCAAACCCCTCGTTGGCGGCCAACTGGCCTGCCTGCGAATAGCCGGTTATCCAACCGTTCTTAAAATGGGATTCTGGGCCGCCGTGCACCTGCAAAATGAGGGGATAACGTTGTCCTTTCTTCTCATTCACCGGTCGAATGAGGATGCCCTGAAGTTTGACGCCGTCTCGGGCGGTCCAGGTGATCACCTCTTGCGTTCCCACTTGTCGTTCGTCGAGCCAAGTATTGTGGTGCGTCAGACGTTTGAGGGTCTTGTTGCGTTGTTGGTAGAGGAAGACTTCGGACGGGTGGGCGGGCCTTGAGCCACTGAAAGCCAGGGTTCGACCGTCCTTGGACACGCTCATCTGCGAGAACGCCGTGTTCTTCGCTGGGATGAGCGTTTTGGCTTTGGAGCCATCGGCGTTGACCCGCACAACGGTGCTGTGTACGCCTTCTTGGGCCATGACCAGCAAGCGCTCTTGACCGGTCCAGACTGCTTGGCTCGCGTGCCACTTTCGATCTTCCAGGATTTCGTGCAACGCACCGGTCCCGACATTGGCTACCACGACGCGACCAGCACGGGGATCATGGCGGTCTTGGCCGGCGATCAACGCGAGGTGGCGTCCGTCAGGGCTCCATCGGAATCGGTCGAGCTTACCCTCTGTTTCCAGTACGCGCTCCACTTGCCTTGTGTTTACAGCCACGATGTGCGCTCGGCTTTTCATGTACTGGTCATCGACTCCCGGTGAGGGGGCTGCCATGACAGCCAATCGTTGGCCGTCGGGACTCCACTGAATGGCGGAGGCCGATCCTTTGAGCTTCACAGGCTTCGCCGCTTCGTCGGGGGTGTGCAACGCGGCGATCCACACGTGTGTACATTGTCGGTTTTCCTCGTAGAGCTCTTGAGAGAACCCCTTCTTCTTCACCCGGGTTTGATGCGAAGCTTCTTTCTTTCGGGCCCGAAAAGCCAACGTCTTGCCGTCCGGGCTCAGGTCAAATCCTGAGATGGCGGTGCTGTGTGAGTACAGGCTTTTCGACTCACCACCATCGATCGGGATGCCATAGATACCGGCGTGATCGTCGCCGGAGCGCTTGGATAGGTACAAAATCATGCGGCTGTCGGGCGTCCAGACAATGTTACGAATGTGGACGTTGCCCGTCACGAAAGGGCGTGAGGTTCCATGGGTGTCCACCACGTGCAGTTCGGTCCAGGCCGCGCCGTCTTTGCCTTGGAAGGGGATCCGAGGGACCGCCAATCGATACGCGACGTGCTTTCCGTTGGGCGATACGGCGACCGAATAGACTGTTTTTGTGCGGGCCACATCACGATGGGTCAATGCCGTCTTTTTGGCCTGCAGTTGGTGAGGGATGGCGATGACGCTGCCGAGAAGGAGAAGGACAACAAGACGAGGCGTACGGTGGAACACGATGCGTCTCCCTAGTGAATGAGGTAGTGAACTTTTTCGAGTAGGAATGCACACAGGAGTCCAGCGTAGGTACCCAGTACATAGCCTCCCACCCCGAGAAGCACGCCCACTGGGGCGAGCGCTGGGTGAAACGCGCTGGCGACAATCGGTGCAGAAGCAGCGCCGCCGATGTTGGCTTGCGACCCGACGGCCAGGAAAAACACGGGCGCTTTAAGGATCCTTCGAACCATGAGCATGACCACCGCGTGGATCACCATCCACAAGATCCCGACAGCCACGAGGCCTGGGAATTGAAGCACCTTGGAGAATTCGGCTTTGGCTCCGATGGTCGCTACCAGTAGATATAGGAATACAGAACCCACTTGGCTGGCCCCGGTCCCTTCCAAATCGCGGAGGGGAGTAAACGACAGGCTGAGCCCAATGGTGGTCACGATGAGGACAATCCAGGTGAAGGGCCCGATGATGTTTCCGACGGACGGTAATATGCCGGAGCAGAATGTGGCGAAAGCGGTACCACCGAATGCGATGGCCAGCATCCCCAAGAGGGCGGCCAAGATCGTCGATCGTGCGACGCGCGCCTGAAAGTCCGCCACTTTGTCTCGAACATTGTCCACGGACGTTCGGTCGGCCCCCATGGCGTGGTCCATCTGCTTGCTTCGACCCGCAAAATAGAGCAGGACGGCCATCCACACACTGGCAACCGCCACGTCAACAACGACGATCATGCTGTACGTGGATTCGTCGACTCCCACACTTTCGCCAATGGCTATGAAGTTGGCGCCCCCTCCAATCCAAGAGCCACTCAGGGCGGCGAGCCCTTTCCAGGCCTGATCGCCCAACTCTTCCGGAATCAAACCACCCAGCGCGATGTAGGCGATTGGGCCGCCGATGACAATGGTGAGGGTCGCGGTGCCGAAGAGGAGCAACGCTTTTTGACCCAGCCCAAAGATGGCTTTTACGTCCACGGAGAGCGTAAGCAGGATCAAGCTGGCGGGCAGCAACCATTTCTTGACGATGGTGTACAAGGGCGAGGAGAGGGGAATGATGCCGATGTTGGAGAGGATGGTGGGTACAAAATACGCGAACACGAGCAAAGGAACGACCTTGTATACCTTGCTCAGGGTCGGATGGCGATCGATGGCGAAGAGAACCGCCAGGGTAATGAGAAGCACGGCGAGAATGCTGAAAGGGTGCTGTACCACGGGCAAAAGGTTCCTCTCCAACGCGTTCGTTAAAGGCCGCCATCTACTACCACTGATTGAAAGCTGTGACTACATCGATGGCCAGAACCTGGAGAGTCTTTAGAGTTCGAAAACCAAGAAGTTCAAAATGGTCGACATATCATCGGTGACCTGTTTTTCGTTGTGGAAGGTCGTGTACAAGACGGTCCCAGTTCCTTGTTTGTGGGTCATCATGAGTGGCAGACCATTGCCGAAACCAGGTACATTCCCCACAATGTGCGATGCTGTGGTTGGCGGTACGCTCTGTACCACGACCCATGCGGAGAGGTCGTAGTTGATCTGGACCGCGGTCTTGCCCAGGTTATTGGCCAGGTTCTGATCGACGACGCTTCCCTGAATGAGTCCCTTGTTGCCCACTTTCGGGTAGGCTGTGGGGGATGGATCGCCCACAAAATTGATGGCGTTGGGCCACGCTTTTTCCACGTAGATATAGGCCCAATCCGATGCGTAAACGCTGCCTCCCGCCGCAACAAATTGCTGGATGTTACTCACGATTATTGGGTTCGCAGCCAAGATCAAATCGTGATCAGCACCGCAATCAAAGAAGATGATGTCGTACTCTTTCATGTGTTGAAGGTTGGCCAGGAACCCGATGGCGATGGCGGTGACCACGTCACCGTCGTAGAGGTCATAGCTCAGTCCGAGCTTGCTGAGGACAGATTCAATCTGATCCCAGTCACCTGTTACGACAGCGATCTTGGTCTCGTTGCTTGGGAAACACAGGTCTGTGACCACGTCCGGTGCGTGCACGGTTCCATTGGGTGGCACGGTCACAATGTATTCGGTCTGAAAGCTCCCTTTGGTCACGTTGACCACAACGGGTCCGACAGGGACATCCGTGAGCAGATATATGCCGTCGGCTTCGCTTAAGGTGTTGATCGTGACGGGTTGCCCATTGCAATCGGCGGTGGTCACCGACACGTCGGCTCCGCCAATGAGGAGTGTTTTGCCGGGCGCGCAGACGTAGCCAGTGATGTTGCCTAGATCGCAGGGTTTGACGGCCTTGAAGCATTCCTTGTGGCCCACCCCAGTGATGTCTGTCAGCTTGTCCGTCTTGACCACGATGTTGCGGGTGTATTCAAAACCATCCTTCTTCACGTGAATCACTTGGGCACCGTTCGGCACGTTCTCTAGCGTGTAATACCCGCCGTTGTTGCTGAGCGTGCTGATGTGGACCGGATTGCCGTTACAATCGGTGGCGTCGATCCAGATATCGGCGCCGTTCACGTACATTTGTGCGGTCTTTTTGCAGACCACGCCAAATACGGAGCCGTACCCACAGTTCTCATCCGGTTCGTCGTTGATCCCTGTGATGCCTTCGTTGTCGGGTTTCAAGATGTCGATTGTGGGAGGAGAAGCCGTGTCTCCCACATCCTGACCCGGCTCTGTTGCATCACTTAGTGAACCAGAGTCCGGAACTTGGAAGACTCCGCCATCGGATCCGTAGCCACCGTCTGTACCGGAAGCCGGGAGGGGGAGGGTGCCGCCCTGATTGGACGAACAGGCCCAAAGGGAACACAAGTGTAATGCGACAACGAACAACCACTTCATGTCAAGCAACCTCAGACACCTGCCACGCTAAAATTGTACCACAAAGACTTCCGAACGAGTGTGTTTTTTTATGAGGGGCGTGGGCTGGGAGAGTGCCTTTCGGGAGATGGCCTCAACCAGGACTTGAATCTAAGGGGCGGGACGGGGTAGCCTTCCATATCGCGGCATTCTGGACGAACGGAGTGACAGATGAATCAAACGATGAGAAAGATGGCGCTGTGGCACATCGTGGCGATATTCGCCTTGGTGGGTTGCGGTGGTGACAGCAACGACGGGGGCGACACGCCCGGGAAAGTGTCTTGCGCGGTGAACGCAGACTGCGAGGTCGGCCAATTTTGTAGTGCCAGCCCGAGCGACACAGCCGGACTCATGTTCCCAGCCCATTATCAGGACGCTTGTGTCGACGAAGCCAACAAACCGTGCTTCGACGGTCGCTGCTCCGATTCGGGGATGTGTGCGTTGGTCGGCGAAGAGTGTGCGCCTGCGTCCGAAGCGGATTGCACCAACTCCAACGACTGCAAGGAGTACAACAGTTGCATCTTTACGCCGGCGGTGAGCGAAGACGCACTGGCCGCGTGCACGTTGCCTCTCGATGACAGTCCCGATACGATCGGCACGACTCCCGTGCTACCTGGCGACTGCGCTCCTGCCCAGAAAAACACGCCAGGCAGCTGCGGCTATGACGAGTCCCTAAAGGGCAAACTCGTTGGCGACCACATCAAGAACTTCGGTGTGAAGACCTGGGAACAATGCGCTCATTACCTGCATCAGGACTGTGGGGGGGACACCAAAGTAGTTTGGCTTGTACTCTCCACCGGCTGGTGAGGGGCCTGCGAATCGTACGCCGGGCGCGTACAACAAGTTTACGATGCGAACAAAGACAAGGGCCTTCAAGTTCTGTGGGTCATGAGCGAGACGAAACAAAAAGAGCAGCTCCCCAGCTGGGAGTGGTTGGCCAACTATGTGCAGACGAAGAACTTGACCATGCCGGTCGTTCGCGACTTCAAGTTCGCCCAAACCTACGGCGCCATGAAGCACGCCTCGTCAGCGTTGCCCCACCAGTACATCCTGGATGGGCAGAGCATGGAACTGCTGATGGCCATTGGTGGCAAGAAGCAGGAAGCTGAGGATCTGATCCAAGAGAAACTCGGCGTCTCCGCACTTACTCCCTAACGAAAACGCATTCCATCGAACACAGACTCACCCGCGCTCAATGGGCGTGGGTGAGTTTTTTTTGTACAAACCAGTCCAGGAAATGATTCCCCTTAGGAATGCTTGTTCCGGGCCGCTTCAAAGCGTTCCAACTGCTCTGGCGTCGCTTCGGCCTGGTGGTTGGTCTTCCATTGGCCATACGGCATATCGTAGATGATCTCTCGGGCGTCGTCGTACGACAGGGTTTCACCCCGTTCTTCCGCCGCTGCCGCGTACCACTTGGCCAAGCAATTGCGACAGAAGCTGGCCAGAATCATCAGCTCAATGTTCTGAACGTCGGTCCGCGCTTGGAGGTGCTTTACCAGTCGTCGAAAGGCCGCCGCTTCGACTTCGGTTCGTGTTCGGTCGTCCATGGGGTGTTCTCGTGTGTGGGGTTGGGGGACGATGGCGAGTCAGGCCACCGTCCATGGATGATTATGGGCAGTTGTTTGTTTCACTGCACTTGGCCAGCTTGACAGCAGGACCGGCAACTGTGCCGCCTTGATTGACGCAATCCTGAGCACACCCAGCAGTTCCGACGCATCCCATCAAGCATTTGTGGGTGTCGAGGCAGCCGGCGGCGGCTTCGCAGGTTGCAAACTCCGTTTCGCAGTTGAGCATTTCACACTCGTAGCCCGTGGTGGCCGAGGAACAATCGGCGGGACATGAATCGGCGGTCTCACCGTCTTCGCACATGTCATTGCCGCATTCCGGCCCGGAGGGCTTGCAGTCCTCAAAGCAGTTGCTTGGGTTTTCGCCGTCTTCGCAATCACCATTGCCACATTCCGGCCCCGGTGCTTTGCAGTCCTCCGAGCAGTTTTCGGGGTTTTCGCCGTCTTCGCACGTGCCATTGCCGCATTCAGGCTGGGGCGGATCTTTGCAGTCGGTCCAGTAGTCCGAACAGCAATTCTTGGACACCTCACACCCAGCGTCGCAATGGCAGGTTCCACCCTGGTTGAATTCGCCGCACTGATTATCTTCGTTGCCGTTTTCGTCCACGGAGCACGAATCACCTTCGGGATCGCAATCTTCCGGACATCCCGAAGGCTTTTCATAGGGATCGCAGGAGTTGTTGCCACACGGTGGTGCACAGTCTTCGTAGCAGTTGACGGGGGTTTCCCCTTGGTTACAGTCGCCGTCGCCACAGTTAGCGGGCGGCGGTGGGCCGTCACAGTCTTCAGAGCAGTTACCGGGGTTCTCGCCGGGCTCGCATTTGCCATTGCCACATTTGGCGGGTTGTCCGCCTCCAAAGCAATCTTCGTTTGCGGCACATTCGGCAATGTCGTCGAGTGTATTCTCCAGCCAACCCGGCGCGTTGTCGATGCAATCGTCTTCACACTTTTCTTTGCCTTGGCAATCCGCGACGCATTGAACGTGACCTTTGCAGAAGTTGCTGTTGAGACACTGATTGCTCACGTTGCAGTTGTCGACAATGCACTGAAAGGCGTCGCCGGTCGGCGGCGGCCCTTTGCAGTCATCGGGGCAGTTGTTCGGGTTTTCACCGTCTTCACATTCGCCGTTTCCACATTCGGCTGTGGGTCCGTTTCCCGATAGACATCCGTTGTCCGCTGCGCAGTCGATGGTGTCATCCACCATGCCTTGCAAGAAGCCTGGAAGTCCTTGAGCACAGCCTTCCGCACAGTCTTTGTCATCGCATGCGGCGATACACTCGACGACCTCGGCGCATTGAGGGATGGTCATGCAGAAGTCCGGGACCTGGCACTTGTCTATCAAACAGTCGATACCCGGGCCGCCCGTCTCGCAATCGTCCGGACAGTTGTCGGGGTTCTCGCCCTCTTCACACTCGTCGTTTCCACATTCCGCACCGTCCTCAAAGCAGCCATTGGCATCGCCGCACTCAAGCAGTGAGATCATTTTTTGTCGTGCGTCCGGTGGCGCACTGGTGAGGCAGTTGTTGAAACACTGCTGGCCGCCTTCACACGTATCAAAACAGTCCGATATGGCCATGCATTCGTCGTCGGTGAAACAGGTGTCAAACTGGTTCTCACACTTGTCCTGTAGGCAATCGGCGATCGGATCTTCCGGCCCTTCGCCGAAGCAGCCACTGTCGGCTCCGCATTGCATGAGCGCACCGATCTTTTGGTACACCTGGAAACCTTTGCCTTGACCACACTCAAAGAGGCAGCCATCGTCTCCCTGATCACATACGAACATACAGGCGAGGACGTCCACGCACTCGTCGTCGTCCATACACGTCTCATATTGGTCGTCACAATTGTCTGCCAGACACTGGGTCACGACCTCGATGATGCCACCTTCGCAATCGGCGGGGCAATTATCGGCGTTCTCTCCGTCGTCACACGACCCATTGCCACATTCTTCCGGTGGTGGGACATCCTCGAAACAACCAAACTGGTCGGCACACTGGAGGACAGGTGCGAGTTTCTTCCGGGTCGTTTCATCGACCACAGACAGGCAGTCAATGTTGCACTCTTCGTCTCCGTTGCATCCAACGATACATGACCACGCGGTGGCGCACTTCTCGTCTTCCATGCACACCATCAGGCGCTGGCCGCAGTAATTCTGCACGCAGTCTTCAGGATCCTTTTGCGAGATCGTGTCTGTGCCGGTGTCCGAAGGCGAAATGGTGCTATCGCCACCGACAGTGTCTGTGCCTTCGATGTCGATCGTGGTGCCTGGGGAATCCCCGCCACTTCCGCATGAAATGGAACAAAATCCGCTTGCAACCATCAGAATACTCATCAACGTCACGGAGTATTTCATTGTTCATCCTCCCACCGGCTATTTCGGATGCCGGCACCACTTGACGAGGGAGTCTAACAAATGGACTGCATGGAAGGAAAGGGCGGAGTTCATTTTGTCTATTTAGACAGAACCTTGACAATCCTGGGCTGGGATACAATTGTTCAGGATATGGTGAGGGTTGGTGAGCGGATGAAGAGCGTATTTGGAGGAAAAAGGCATGGCGAATCCTGAGATTGCACAGCGAGTACCCGCGGTTCTGGAGTTGGAACCGGGAACCTATTGGTGGTGTCGATGTGGACGGTCTTCGAATCAACCCTGGTGTGACGGTTCACACGCGGGCACGGAGTTTCTGCCCATGGAAGTGTCCATCGAGGAAAAAAAGCGCTACGCGCTGTGCCAGTGCAAATACACGGAGGGATCGCCATTTTGCGACGGATCCCACAAGCGCTTGGATGACTAACGTCTAAGGCCACTCTCGATGAACGAAGTTCTCCATATTGATGATGTAAAGCGCATTTTGACAGAAGCGTTGAATGCAACGCATGTGGAGGTGCGCGATCTGACGGGAACCAGCGATCATTTTGATGCGACCGTGGTCAGCGCCGCTTTTGAGGGCAAGTCGCTGATTCAACAGCATCAGCTCGTCTATGGGGCCTTGGGCGACGCCATGTCTGGTCCTGTCCATGCGTTGCAGTTGAAAACACACACTCCGGCCCAGTGGCTGGAAACCCAGCATTCCGATTGATCGTCGCCCTCATCCTTGAAGGTGAGGCACAACCTCCAAAACCCAAATGTCGTACATGGTGTGGGTGTAGGCAGCGACTGCGAAGCCTCGTGTGAGAAAGACGATGGCAAAGACCAGTCCTGCTGCGGCGCGATATGCGAAGCGGTACCAATTCGGATCTTCCGCCATGAAATGGGCGAGCGAAAAGAGCAGGCTTGAGGTCACGACCGCGAAGATGATGGCCAAGGGTCGGCCACCCACCTGAGTGATCCGTTTCCACAGCGCGAGCAGGCCCGGAATCATCGCCAGACGAAAGAGAAGCTCTTCGTGAAGGCCAGCTCCGGCGCTCAATACGATATTCCGGAGCATACCGGTCTCCAAGGTGGGGCCAAGCAGTCCGGTCTCATCCAGGAGAAGTCGGGTTTCATCCAAGAGGGCAATGATCAAAAAGCCCATGGTGAACCCATAGAGTGTGCTCTCCACCAAAAGTGGACCGAAAAATCGAAAGTCGAATCGTTTGCGGCGCTTCAGCAGCACCACTCCCACACCAAAGCCCAAGAGAAGGGCCGCATTAAAGGTGAGAAAACCGACCTGTCCAAAGAGGTTTAATATCTCTTGAGTGACCACATCCGCGCCATTCAGTACGTCCAAGCCTACAACGAGTAATCCAAGCTCATAGAGCACCAGTAAAGGGATCGTCATCACCAATCCGACTGAAAGTGATGTGCTGTGGTGGAGGTATCGTTTGAACATGGTGCGTAGCCATTATTGGCGTGGACAATGGACCCGAACAACGATTGTTATGGTGGGGTGGGTTGCAGGACTAGTCAACAAGGGTTATAGTCCTTTACCTAATGGGTGATTACGACAATAAACGACGTAGCTTTGGTGGCCGAGACAGAGAACGTGGCGGTGACATGGAGTTCCGCCCTCTTGAAGTTGTTGTGGAAAACGGCAATGTGGACCGCGCCATACGCATCCTAAAACGACGTATGGCAGACGCTGGTGTGCTTCGCGAACTTAAGAAACGACGTTTCTACGAGAAACCGTCGGAGCGCAAGAAGCGAAAGCAACAGGAAGCCATTCGCCGCCGCCGCAAAGCGATGCGACGCACCCCACGCGACTAAACGCTTTTTTTGGCGTAGACCTCTTCGCGCTATACCAACCATTCGAATCGGCGATGCGCAGGATCGTACACGCGTGTTCGGATACGTGCCTTTCCATCTTCAATCTGAGTCAGGTTGTACCGGGCCACTCGTTCGGGGTCTGTCGAATTCTGGGTGCTGGAGCCCGATCCGATGATAAGCATGGTGTGGTTCTCCATCGAGACTTCGAAGCGATGGGCGCGATGCGTGTGACCGTGACACAAGATGTTCATTCGGAGAGCCAATAAGCGGGCCAATACTTCATCGCGGTCACGCAGACTGGCGGTCATTTCATGGATTTTGTCGCGTTTGTGTAGATTGTGATGAACGAGCCCAATGGTGAACTTTCCGAGGAGGTCCCGATCTCTGAGCTCTCGTTCCAAGCGGTCCAGCTGACCCTGACCCACGCGGTTTTAGGCCATCAGGGGCCCGGTCTTGAGTGCGCTGGACATGGCGACAATGACTACGTCGCCCAGGTCTTTGATGGCGGGGTATTGCCACGTCGCTGGTGAACTGTCTTGCTCAAAGAGGAGCTCTCCAAAAAAACGTTCAAAGCGATGTTCGTCCTGGGCGCCTTGTGTGTAGCAGTCGTGATTCCCAGGAATCACTGTCAGGCGTTCGTAGCCCCACAAGGGGCGAAGCAGCCGGCTTACCCGCTGGAATTCTCCCGGAAGGCTAAGATTCGTCACGTCACCGGTGACTACGACGTGGTCGGGAGCAATCCGTGTGACATCTTCAATTAACCGCTCTGTCAGCTCGATCGGGTGGGCGTTACGCCGGCCAGTGAGCAGGTTGAGTCCCCCAATGGCACGTTTGTTGAGGAAATCACGAGCCTGTACCGTTTCTCGATCGAACACATGCAAGTCGGATAGTTGGGCAATCAGCACGATGGCCATTTACGTCAATACATGCAGGAAATCAAGTCACTTTGCTTGAGTTTGTGCGCCATTTGGTGTTAACAACAGCAATCAGACGATAATGGCTCATTGCAAAAAAACGTCTGATGCGCAGATTATACTCTGTCCATTACCCAAAAGGTGGGGACTCTCTTTGGTCCAACTACGTTCCGAAATGGAGGCGCTCGAGCGGTGCCGCGTTGATCCAGACATCCAGGTGCCTGCATGGCAGTTGGACACAGAGCTTCGTGCTCGATTGGATGGTCCTTTTCAGGAGCAGGTCTTGGAGTGGATGGGGTGCGCTGGCCAGAAAGTATTGATCATTGGAGCCCATTGTCCCGAGTTTGCGGCACAACTGGCGTCTCGAAACATGTTTGTCACGGTGATTGATGATGACGCCGGGCGAATACAAAGAACCCAGACTCTTTCCAATGAACAAGGTGGGATGGGAACGGTCACATGCCATATGGACGATTACTCGCAGCGACAGTTTGAACGTGCCGCATTCAATCGAATCATCGCTTGGGATGTTTTGAATCGCTTTCCCTTGGTTGAGCCCATTGTTCGGAAGATGACCCGCGAGCTTAAAACGGGTGGTTTACTCTGCCTGCGCTCTTGGGTGGCACCGCTTGTCCCGGAGGTGGCGTGGACGGAACACGTAGGCGCATGGTGGGCAAAATTCACGGGCAACGCGGGCGGACCCCTTCTGACAGCCTATACCGAGGCCCTGACCGCACACGGTCCAATCCCATCTCACGCCAGCGCCATTCCCTGGGCGGAGTTGCAGCGTGTGATTGGCGAACACCTCGTGATTCAAGAGAGTACGCCCCAGCATGGAATGGTATCCGACGTCGCAGAATTGGTGGCCACGGGGCATGATTTGTACCGCGGGCTGTTGACCCAATTATTGGATTCCGCGTCGGGAGGAGCATCACCAGCCACGCCAGAAACGGCTCGGTATGCGGTGATACTGGCCGCCAACGAGAAGCAGCTTGGCAAAGTCTTTTCTTTAGGGGATTAGGCGGTTTCGACGCTCTCACCGGCTTGGGCTGTCGGGTTCGAGTCGGGGCGTTCATTCGCCCGCATGTGTGCTCTCTGAGCCCCAGGAAAACGTCGTGCACGGATTTGGAACCACAACCCAAATCCTCCTTGTTGGATCAGTTGCCCCAGCCACGCCATGAGACCAAACACGAGCGCAGCGGTGTTTTGTTGGCTGTCCACGCCAAAGACCATTAGCGGCATCAGCAGGAAATACCAGAACACACCCACATTCGCGGGGGGGTTGGGCAACATCATGCCGACGATGAGCCAACACATCATGGCATAGGCAGCAAGGGGACTGACCGTTAGTTGAGTGAATCCCAGCGCCAGGACGAAGTAGCCCAGTCCATTCAAGAGCCAATAGAGCATGGACCATGCCAGAAAGACGGCGAAACATTGGACATTGGGGAGAACGCGCAAGCCTTGGAAGAACTCTTCAATCACACCGATGATTTTGCTGACCAATGTAGTGGACACCCGGCCGATGGTTGCCTTGAGTATGCGGATGGTCCAGGCGCGGGCCCAATAGGCGATGATGAGCAATACGAAGGCGCCGCCAAACGCACACAGCGCGACGATTGCTCCCCATTCAATGGTGTTCAGCGCAGTGCGCGCATCTTGGGTTTCGAGTGACTCGGCGGTCGGCATACCCACGAGTACCCCCAGCAGAATCACGCTGACGATCAAGCCATCCACCACGCGCTCCACCACAATGGTCGCCATGCTTTCGCTCATCCCAATCCGTGTGTGACGGGAGAGCAGATAGGGGCGCGCCAACTCGCCGAGGCGGAAGGGGAGCACGAAGAGATACATGAAGCCGATGGCGCTGACGGAATTCAGCGTTTTGAAGTCCACGTCCCCCAGGGGCTCCAAGAGCGGTTTCCATCGGATGACTCGCAGAAAGTGGATCGCAATCAGGATGAGGAAATAGGGGGCCAGATAGAACATATCAAATGACCACCATTCGCCGCATTTCACGACACTCCCATGCCAGGACAAGGGTGCGCCAAAGAGCCGATTGATGGGCCAGTCCAACGCACTGAGCCAAATGAAGAAGAGGCCCAGCAGGACACCCATCACCCACTTTAGTGCCATCTGGGTTGGTTTGCTCACAGGCGCCAGACCTTTTCTCTCTCCCCGTCCGATAGCTTCAGGCCAGTCGTCGCATTGCGCGTGTCCACAATCAGTGGCGCCCTGTTGACTACTTGGGCCAGGTCAAATACGTCATGGTCTGTTGTGATCACGGCCGCATCCATGTTCTCAAGTGTGTCCACGAGTGGTGTTTGCTCGTAACTTACGCCATCGACTTCGATTCGTTCCACTAAGGGGTCGCAAAAACCAACCTGGGCCCCTTTGCGGGCCAAGATGCCCAAGATCTCAATGGCGGGAGATTCTCGGGTGTCCCCCACATTCTTTTTGTAGGTGACGCCAAAGAGGGTGATTCGAGAGCCGCGGATGGCCTTTTCGTGGGCGTTTAATGCATCGCTGATGAGCTGCACCACGTGCTGCGGCATGGATGCGTTAATGGCTTGAGCAAGCTCGATGAATCGTGCGGTGTAGTTGTGGGACCGCAACTTCCAACTCAGATAGAGCGGGTCTACGGGAATGCAATGCCCCCCCAGCCCAGGCCCTGGATAAAAGGGCATGAATCCAAAGGGTTTAGTCTTGGCGGCTTCAATGACCTCCCATGTGTCGATCTTCAGGTGATGGCACATCAACGCCACCTCGTTGACCAAGCCGATGTTGACCGCCCGGAAGGTGTTTTCGAACAGCTTTACCATCTCTGCGCTGTCGGTGGAGGAGACCGTGTACACCGACTGGATGATCTCTTCGTAAAGCACCCGCGCCACTTGCGTACATACTTCCGAGCAGCCCCCTACAATCTTGGTGGTGTTGACCACACCATACTCAGGATTTCCCGGGTCGGTTCGCTCGGGTGAAAACGCCAAACAGAACTCTTCTCCGCAGGTCAAACCCGATTCCTCCAGAAGTGGCAGGGCGACCTCACGGGTAAACCCGGGGTACGTCGTGCTCTCCAGGACGACCAACATGTCTGGGTGCAGAAAGTCACGTACACGACGCAGCGCGTTTACCACGAAGCTCAGGTCTGGATCCTTGGTTTTGTTGAGCGGAGTTGGCACACAAATGATGGCCACATCACACGATTGCAGTACATCGTATTCCACCTGGGTCTGAAGCCGGTCCGTCTGAAGAGCCTGCTGAATGGTCTCATCGGGCAAGTCGGTCAAGCCGCTCTCACCCCGATTGATCGTCGCGATCCGATCGGGATCCACATCGATCCCGACGGTTGAAAATCCAGCCTGCACACACGCTGCAGCCAAGGGCAGGCCCACGTACCCCAGCCCGATCACAGCAATCTTTGCGGATTGTTCCTGGAGGCGCTGCTTGAGGAGGTTCTGATTCGTCACGTTGGGGCCTCCAATCGAAGGGAACGAGCAGGGCCGGATCCTGCTTGAATTTCGGGACTCTAGGGAGATGAAGGGAGGCTGTCAAGGACGCGATCTGTGGACGCAGTATGCGGAGTCCTATCCAGAACGCTCTGAAAACGTGCGATTTGACGCTCGAGGCGGGTTCGTTCGGTACGGTCTTCGTCGGAGGTGTGTTGCAGAGCGTCCTCGGCCGCCGCGCGGGCCCCATGAATCTGACCCAGCCGGCGGTATCCGGTGATGAGGGCCAAACTCGCTTTCCGTTGACTCTCGGCAGTGGCCGCCATGGGCGTTGCACGGGCGCGTTCAATCAACTGTGTCGCGCGTTCGTACAACTTTCGGCGCAAAGCCGCGTGCCCCAAATTCATCAACACCGGCCCGGGTGTGTTCGCCGAGAGATCCGCAAAGAGGGAGAGCAGGTGGCGTGTCAGGTCCACCATGCTCATGACGTCCACCCGATTGTGCGTCAGTATGCCTTCGAGGGGGGGCACGACACCGGTACGCAAATAATGGAAATAAACGGCGGGCACCAGGGAGCCGGGTAGATCGTTTTCGCGCAACGCCGGGTCCAAGTGGAGCACGTGTTGCTCTAAGGTCTGGAGTCGTGTGTTCTCGAAGACGCCTCGATAAGCCTGACGCGCCGTGTGAAGCAAGTCGAGATGGGGTCGCAGTTTGATGGACCCTTCGGTTTCGGTCAGCAGTCGGTTCAGGATGAGTCGAGACTGAAGGACCGATAGATCGTAACTCTTGCCGTTAAAACTGACGAGATACGGAAAGCGGTCCAACAAGGTTCGGAAGTGACTGAGGGCGGCCAACTCTTCGGAGGGATCGGCGACAAATAGTTGTTCAAGAACCAGTTCTTTGTTTTGGAAATAGGCTGTCCCAATCAGGAAAGCCATGGTGCCTGCCCCATGACTAAGCCCCGTGGCCTCGATGTCCAGGTAGAGGGCCTGTTCCATGGAGAAGCCAGACAAGCGTTCGTCCCGTAGAGTCAGCGCCAAATTGGGCGCCGGTGGCGGCGCCGAGACAGTGATACGCTCCCGAAAAACCCGAGCTTTGCCCACAGGCGTTTCCTCAAAATGCCATGAACGAAGTTTTTGCAGCGAGGAGAGCCGGGTGCCCGTGTCGACCGAAGGGGAGAGGCTGGGCGGCACTTGCTGCCCCATGGGGTTCATGCGCCGCAGACGCTCTGAGAGTCGCGAGGTCACCGGAAAGTTCCTAGACCGATGGTGAAGGCACCAAGCGCAACGGCGGCTTGGTTTTGCCCAGCAAATCATCAATGAGTTGGCAGGCCAGCCGCCGACCGTCGGAATCCACTTCCCGAGAGGCGCCAATACAGCTGGGGCAGCCGTTGCTGCACGCACATCCGTCGATCAACTCACGCGCTCCGGCGAGCAAAGGCGCTGTCAGGTTGTGCAAGCGCATCGCGAAGCCGACTCCGCCTGGAATGTTGTCGTAAAGGTACAGCCGTGGCCCGCTGTCCTCCGGTTTGTCCACCGTTAAACCGATGTCTCTTCGTGTGCACATCATTCGTAAGCTTGCGACGGTGTGCAGCGCGTGCCCAATTCCGCGCAATGCATCGACCAATCGGTCGCGACCGCCGGCAAACCCGTTCACCACGGAGGGCGGTACAGGGATCCACATGGCCTCTGTGTGCATTTGTACTTCGGGCAGATGGACCTCGCCGTATCCCACGTTTTCATGGGTGTGAAATTTTATTTTTTTGAATCCGACGACCTTCTCTGTGACCAAGACTTCACCCACATGGCTGAACTCGTTGGTCGCTTCATCGGAGAGTACTTGGACCTTTGATTTACTATGCGCGTAGGTGAAATAGTCCGAGTCGACTCGCCGGACAAAGGCTTTTCGTTCGTCATAATCCAGTTCTTCGACCTGATATTGAACGCCGTCCAAATTGTAAATGGCATGTTCGTAGAGGGTCGTGTGGGCGCTGGCAAAGTCGACCTCAGCGATCACCAGCGCTTTCCGGTCCTGCCCGGGTTCCACATCAATCACGGTGAAATTTTCAGCTTCCACGCGGCGTAGATTGACGTGATTGGCGGGATAGCTTCGGTCCATCCAATGATAGCGATCCGCCGCACGATGAACGACACCGTGCTGTTCGAGGTGGGTCAAGGCAGCTTCGGTGTCTTCCGGCGACATGTCTCCGAAGGACGAGCCCACTTCAAAGGGCAGCTCGAAGGCGGCGCATTTGAGGTGATCCATGAGAATGTACGGGTTGTTGGCGTCGACGCGAGCCTCTTCGGGATTTCGCCCGAAGAAATATTCAGGGTGTTGCACGAGGTATTGATCCAGCGCTGTGGAGCGTCCGACCAGCACGGTCAGGGATTCTCCGGAGCGGCGACCGGCCCGCCCCGATTGTTGCCAAACGCTGGCAATGGAGCCGGGATAACCGGCGATAACACAGGCTGTGAGCTCGCCTACATCGATTCCGAGTTCAAGTGCATTGGTGGAGACCACACATTGGATGTTCCCATCCCGCAATCCCGCTTCGATTCGCCGACGTCGCGTGGGCAAGTAACCTCCGCGGTAGCCTTGAACCAGCGCGGGATCGAGATTGCGCTTGGCCAAATCTTCTCTCAGGTATTTGACGAGGATCTCCACGTTGATTCGGCTGGTGACAAACACGATGGTCGGTAGGCCTTTTGCCAAAAGATCGGTCACCACGCGTCGGGTGAGGTGCAAATAGCTTCGGCGGATACCCAATTGGCGGTTAACGATGGGTGGGTTGGCAAAGACCATATGTCGCGCAGCGCGTGGTGCACCCGAGCGATCGATGAGTGTAACGGGGACTTCCAACAACCGATGGGCCAACTCCAAGGGGTTGGCAATGGTCGCGGAGGCCCCGATGAATGTGGGGTTGGAACCGTGAAATGCACAGAGCCGCTTAAGCCGACGGATGACGTTGCCCAAGTGGGAGCCGAACACCCCTTTGTAGGCGTGCAGCTCATCGACGATTACCCAGCGAAGATTCCGCAATAGTTTTAGCCACTTGGTGTGGTGTGGGAGGATGCCGGCGTGCAACATATCCGGGTTCGTCAGTACCACTTGTCCAACTTCGCGCACGGCCTGGCGGGCGTCGGCGGGCGTATCGCCATCAAAGGTAAAGGTGCGTATTGCGGCTTCAGCTTCTTCGATCAGTTGGTGGATACTGGTGTATTGGTCTTGTGTGAGCGCTTTTGTGGGATAAATGAAGAGTGTTCGGCCATTGGGATGCGCCATGAGATCATTCAAAACGGGTAGATTGAAGCACAAGCTCTTACCGCTCGCCGTTGGGGTGACCAATACCGTGTTCTCACCTTGCGCAGCCGCATCGATTGCAGCGCGTTGATGGCTGTAGAGTTGATGGATGCCTCGGTTGTTCAGGGCTCTGATCAAGCGTGGGTCCAATGAATCCGGGATGCTTGCGTGTTCTGGGGCCTCTGCATCAAGTCGCCGTGCCGATGTAATGATCTCGGCCATGGTGGGATCATCGAGCCAGGATCCGAGGATATTCGCGATGGTGGGTGAGGTAGACATGCGTTCAGTGGTTTAGAGTAGTTGCACTTTGATTTTGGATCAACCAATGGAGCCTATTTTTTTAAAACGAGAGAGCGGTAATGGCCGTCAACCCGGCGAGGGCGAGCGGGGAGAGGCTCCGTCGGAAGGTCCAGCGCAAGGTCGTAGGAATGTCCAAGTCGGTGAGTAATGGCGGAGATTGGGACCAGGTGACCGTATCGTTCGGGCGGAGCACGGCCTGTTGGCAAGGGTAGAGTACGTTTGGGGCCGGCTCCCCCATTCCATCGCGGAGGCCTCGTTGTATGGGGGGAGGCAGGCCTTCCCATTGAGTTGTCCAAGCGGACATCGTTTGGTCCGAGAGATGCAGGGCTGTTTTGTCTAGGTTTATGGATTAAGGTCCGTCGGCTGTATGAACGACGAAGGGGATGCTCACTTCATGGGCTAGTTGGTCATTTTGTCCCTTGGACAAGCGACGACGAATGATGGTCCAGCGGCAATACACGATCGGCTCATTGGTCAGTGGTGAGAGGGAAGGCTCGTGGGTCGACAGTACCGTGGCTGTGACAAGGCTTCGACGTACTCGAAAATGCCAGAGGAGTCGATGAGTGCTGATGACGATCAGCGTGGCGCTGATGGCGACGAGGAGAGGGACCAGCAGATTACTTGAAGACGCGCTCTTTGCTGGTTTGGAACATGGAGCGTAAGAAGGACTTCTTTAGGGAAAGCAAGCGCTCGAATTTTACTTTTTGACGGACGTCGGTATAGAGCGCAGTCGGTTTCCGGATTTCACCGTCAATGAGCTGGTCGCTGAAGTCGTAGAATTTCGATTTTACGGCCTTGGGTGGCTTGGCCATTGCTGGAATGGCGAAGGCTACGAGGACCAGCAATACGACAAATACGGTGGCGATTCGTTTCATGACTCTCAATCTCCTGGCTCTCGGGTAGAGCGAGTGCATTGTATCACATGGACAACGCACAGGCTTACGATTTATTTCTCCGCAGGGGGTTCGGGTTCGGGCTCTACTTCGGGTTCAGTCTTTGTCTCGGGTTTCGTCTTGGGCTCAGTCTTTGTCTCGGGTTTCGTCTTGGGCTCAGGTTCGGTTTTGGTCTCCGCTGTGTCTGCCGGTTTCTCCGTAGTCTCCCCTTCATCCGCGGGTGATCCTTCGGAGGGGGCGCCATCGCCTTCCTCCTCACCTGGTGTTTCTTCGGGGAGCTCGCGCAGCATGCCTTTCTCAATCATCTCTTTCAGAACGATGACGGTCTTTCGAACCTTGTGTGCGGGAGGGAGTTGGGCCACTGTAGCGTATTGTTCATAGTATCCGATGGCAACCTTCATGCCCTCTTCATCTTTGGAGAATCTGTCTTCATAGAGTTTTGCGGTTCTGAGCAGCAGCTCATGGCGGTGCGGGTCCAATTTGTACGCACGCAAGTACCCCTCCACGCCGGCTTTAAAGTCGCTTTTGGCCAATTGGGATGTGGCCAATCCGATCACGGCTTCCACATTGTTCGGCTGCGCTTCCAACACGTATTGGTAATGCTCTTGGGCGCCGTTATAGTTGAGGTAGTCGATGAAGATGGAGCCCAAGTTCATGCGTGCGGCGATGTTGCTCGGATCCAACTTGATGGCGCGTTTTAGAAGGGCCACAGCGCTCGGAAGGTCGTCCAGGCGAATCCACACGACACCCAAATTGGTGAGGGCTTCGACCGAGTTGGGGTCAATGCGCAGCACTTTCTCTGCGAAGATCCATTTGGCAATGTCGAGTTTGTTGGCCTGTAAGAAGATCAGGCCCCGTGTGTTCAACGCCGTCACATTGGAGGGTTGAATGTTCAGCACTTGGCGCACGTACTCTTCAGCCTGTTCAGTATCGCCTTGGAGCAGCCAATAGAGCGCGAGCGCATTGTTGGCCGGTACATTCTCGTAGTCCCGTGCGAGCACTTCGTCAAAGAGGGCCTTTCCTTGGGCCATCAAGGCTTTGGCGTCCTTAATCTGGCCCTGTGCCATGAGATCCCGGGCATTGGCGACGTGAATCTTACCAATGAAGGCTTTGGCGTCGGGGCTGTCTGGATTCTCTTTCAAGGCCCGCTGATAGACAGCCAGCGCTTTGTCGGGCCGGCGGGTGCGCTCATGCACCATCGCCAGGTTGAAGTAGGCCTCCATGAAGCCCTTCTCTTCGTCAATGGCGTCTTCGAAGGAGTTCGCCGCTCCCGAATAATCGGGGGGAACAGTGTGGGATTTTTGGACGCCATCACGGAAGTGATCTTGGGCTTCGTTACTCAGGCCTTCCACATACTCGAGTTCGGCCTTTGCCTCCACAATGCGGATGGTGGTCAGGTCCTCCTCCTCCGTTTTCGTGTCGGTTTTCGTGTCGGTGGTGGACGTGCGTGTGACCTTTTGGGCGCCGCCGCAAGCGAACAGTCCAACGGTACAGACGCTCAGAACAACAAGCTGCAGTGTCATCTTCCTCATTATTTCTCTCCTTGCGCAGCGCGTTGTGCTCGCGTGAGCTTCTTCATGTCCACGGCCGTGTCTCCCCGGCGGAGGGTGCGCACAAAGCTCGAGCTCATCAGCGTGTCTTTGGTCTTGTTGGGCGTCAAGAATGCTTCGCCCGAGACCGGGTAGCCATCCGGATCGACCTTGGCGGCGTATATGCCTGTTTCCTTGGCGCAGTCGTTGTACACACCACT
>Ga0114996_10000919_pt1 | contig 40369 bp, 43 predicted proteins | sample ArcticOcean_MG_C_4_FD_87039 | JGI IMG/M metagenome (GOLD analysis project Ga0114996, IMG submission 87039) | Marine microbial communities from western Arctic Ocean - ArcticOcean_MG_CB4_134 | ecosystem: Environmental > Aquatic > Marine > Oceanic | place: Arctic Ocean: Canada Basin | collected... | reverse complement strand
CCCCCGACCGATCCAGTCCTGAAGGGGAGGCTCTGAAGGTCGGCGTCGAGGTCCGGAGTTAGTTCACCCTGGCGCCGGACATGAAATCCGAGCGCATAGTAGCCAGCCTCGGTGAGTTGGGAGCGGAAAGGAGCGAGTTCTTTGCGAAACTTGGAGTCGGTACCGAAGTCCAGCACGGGCCCAGACTCAGCCACCTCTTCAATTGCGCAACGAAACGACGCGTAAAAATGCTCTCTACCGATAAGTGCCAAGTTCCGCCTTCCGCCGCCTATGAAAACGGACCTGTCCGTGTCTCACGACCAAGAAAGTAGCTTCGATGCACAAGCTGAGTGGCGTTCGGCATGGGTCATCAAAAGCGACGAATTAATCCTACCAGACGAGGGGTTCCAAGCGGCCGCGTCGCCGGACGTCCACCGGGTCGCGTGGGGTGTCCGTTCTAGCCCCAACGGGCTAAACCCTGCGGGATTGGCCGCCGTCGTTGACTATCATCGAGCCGGTAAGGAACCCGCACCGCTCAGACGACACAAACACCACCATGTCGGCGATCTCTTGGGGCTTGCCGAAGCGCCGCAATGCAACGTCCCGTTCCAACATTCCGCGCATAGCGTTGGGGTCGGCGTCGAGTTCGCCCTGCCAGTACCCGCCGGGGAAGATGACGTTGCCCGGAGCCACCGAGTTGACGCGCACGCCCGTTGGCCCCAGTCGCACCGACAGGTTCTTGGCGTAGTTCGCCAGCGCCGCTTTCGCAACGTTGTAGGGGATGGCGGCCGGGTGGGCCTCCACCCCGACCACCGAGTTGGTGAACACTATCGAGCCGCGTCCTGCTTCCAGCATCGCCGGTAGCGCCTTTTGTACAAGTAGCACCCCCGACCAGAAGTTGGATGCCATGTCGGCGTCCCAGCTTTCCGGCGCAATGTTCCAGCCCGTCTCCTCGGTCAGTGCGTTGCCTATGTTGGCGACTAGGCAATCCACAGTTCCAAAACGCTCGGTCGTCAGGGCCAGCACCGAATCTATGGGGCCTGCGCGGGTCAGGTCGCCCTCGAACGCCAGCAGCCTGTCGTCGCCGAACTCGGCCGCCAGTTCGGCCCGGGTCTGGGCCAGGGCTTCGGGGCCGCGTCCGGTAATGACTACGTTCGCCCCTTCCGAAAGGAACGACCGGGCGATGGCCTTGCCAATGCCACGCGAAGACCCGGCCACAAAGGCCACCTTGCCGTTCAGTCCCAGGTCCATCGGTGTCGCTCCTGTCTTAAGCGCTCGCGTTCGCTGCGAATTATTGGGCCGTCACACCGCCGTCCACGACCAGCTCCGCGCCGGTCATGTACGACGACTCGTCCGATGCCAGGAACAGCGCGGCGTTGGCGATGTCCGCGGCCGTGCCGAACCTGCCCATGGGCACCTCTGCCGCGCGTGACTCCAGCAGTTCCCGGTTCGGGTACACGATAGCGAGCATCTCGGTGTCTGCCGGTCCGGGGTGAATCGAGTTGGCCCGGATGCCCTGGGCGGCGAACTGGAGTGCCGTGGACTTGGTGAACATGCGCACGGCCGCCTTCGACGGGTTGTACGCGGCGGTGATGCGGCTGCCCACCAGGCCCGCCGTGGACGACACGTTCACTATCGACCCGCCCCCGGCCTCGGCCATGTGGCCCACGACAGTCCGGGTACCGAGAAACACGCCTTTGGCGTTCACGGCCATGACCTTGTCCCACTGCTCGACCGTGGCCTCGGCGATGGGCTCGCGCACGTAGATACCGGCGTTCTGCACCAGCACGGTCGGCGGGCCCAGTCGGGCAAGGGTTTCGTCTACTGCGGCTGACCAGGACCCCTCGTCGGTGACGTCCAAGCGGACGAAGATGGCCCTGCCGCCGTCGGCCTCTAATTCCGTCGTAAGTTGCTTCCCGACACTCTCGGCCAGGTCGGCGATGGCGACGGCCGCGCCCTCGGACGCGAACAGCCGCGCCTGGGCCACGCCGAAGCCACCGGCACCTCCCGTAATGAGCGCGACCTTATTGGCGAGGCGCATGGGCAATCAGGACGCGGGGGTTTCGGGGGCGGAGCCCCCGTTCTTGTTTGGGCGGGCGGGCGGGAAAGAGGGCAATACTTCGTTGCCGGAACCCGACCGAAAGCCGTCCAAGTCTACGGTAACGTAGGTGTACCCGGCGCTCTTTATTGCTGCGGTGATCTTTGATCGCGTCTCGGGCTTCACCAACTCGGCGATGCGCTCGGGGGGCACCTCAATGCGGGCTACCCGGCCGTGGTGACGCACCCGCAGTTGCCCGAAGCCCAGTTCGCGCAGTGCCGCTTCGGCTTTGCCGATGCGTTCAAGCGCCTCCAAGGAAACCGGCGTGCCGTAGGGGATGCGAGACGACAGGCAGGCCTGGGCGGGCTTGTCCCACACGGCAAGGCCCATGTCCTGTGCCAGGTCACGCACATTGGCTTTAGTGAATCCGGCGTCCACCAGGGGGCTGCGTACCCCGTGCTCGGTTGCGGCCGATATGCCGGGCCGGTAGTCGCCGAGGTCGTCCACGTTCGTGCCGTTCAACACCACCGTGTAGCCATCCGGAGAGACTAGCTTCCCCAGTTCGACGTACAGAGTGTCCTTGCAGAAGTAGCACCGGTCGGGCCCGTTGGTCCGGTAGCCCTCGCGCTCCATTTCACCGGTCTGCACTGTTTGGTGGGCAATGCCAATGGACTGGGCCAACGCTGCGGCGTCGGTTAGTTCGCTGCGGGCCAGGCTGGGCGAGTCGGCCGTCACCGCCAGTGCCTGGTCGCCGAGCACATCGTGGGCCACGGCCGCCACCAGCGCGCTGTCCACGCCGCCCGAGTAGGCGACGATGACCGAGCCGTAGCCACGCAGCGCCCCTCGAAGCGACGCGGCCTTACTGGACAGCGACGGTGATGCGCTGGTGACCTGCGTCAATGCCCTAAACCTCGTCCTCGGAGATGAAGCGGCGCAGGACGTTGTTGGTCATGCGTGACACGTCGTTGTCGTAGTCGTTGTGCGACAGGGCGCTACACCAAGAGATCGGCCCTACGGAGAACACCGCGCCGCCGTTCGGACCCTCGAAAAAGACGATGTCGCCCCGTACCAACGGGTTCACCGTGCCCCCCTGCATGCCGTCGTTTAGCAACACTTCTTCAATTACATGCTGGTATATGTCCGAGAAGCCCTCGCTGGTCGCGAGCACCAGCGCGTGCGGTGGTGTGCCCAGCTCCGGGTCTGCCCGGTCTATCTCGAAGCCGCCAGCGCCTCCCTGGGTCAGGCCGTAGTACCCGAAGCTTTTGCCTTCGGTCATCCCGTCGACTATGAAGCCCGCCCGCGGGTTGGTCGAGTCGGGGTTCATCTCGTAAGGCAACGACTCGTCGAAGCCCTGGGACGTGAAACCTACGCCCACCAGTTCCTGCGGGGCGCGGCCTCTGAACCGCCACAGGCCGCCCAGTTCGCCCGTGCTCTGGTGGTAGTACTCGCCCGGCGCTGCCTCCCAGGCCTCGGTGCCCCGGTGCCTGCGCACCTCAATTGAGTGCGTCGAGTCGGCGGCAAACGACGTGACCCAGTAGTAGCCGTTGCCACCGAGGTACATGTGGCGGCCGCCGTCCTCCAGGTAGCCTTCGAGAGCATCCAACCCCTCAGACGTCCAGTACTCCGGGTGGGAGCCGGTCATCACCACTCTGTAACGTTTGAGAAGGTCCACACCCTCACGCTGGAGGTCTTCGTCGGTGGCCACGTCGAATTCGTGGCCCATCTGCTCCAGCCAGTCCGTCAGGTGCAGGTCGGCGTTTAGCTGGTGAGGCGCGCCCTTGCCGAAAGCGAGCAGCGGCGAAACGTACTTTGGCCGCATGTTCAGGATGGGCCGCAGCCGGGAAGAGTGCGAAACGCCGGAGTTGTCGGTGTGGCGGTCGTACTGGCTGCGCAGTTTGTTCTCGATCATGTACAGATCGCGATCGTCCTTCGGGTAGTCGAAGATGATCTCTTGGCCGCCGGACAGTTTGCCCATCTCCTTGTACTTTATGTCGGTGTAGGCGAACACGTGAATGTTGGCGTACGACATGTAGCTGTTCGTGGGTATAAGGAACAGAGCGGGTGCAGTAGACGTGCCTTTGGGCGGCCGTACGAAGAACGGTATGTGGTCTTCAGAGTCACCGGCCGTCAGATGTGCGGCGTACACCCCGCTGCGCATCGTCTCGGGCACGGTTAGCTCGAAGCCCACGTCCCAACCTGCGTCGTCGAGGTGGTCGTCGTGGAATTGCATCGCCCCGTAAAGCTCCGGTGCGATGCGGTAGTTGTGCTCCTGGCCCCGCCACAGGTGCCCGGTCATCGCCCGGTAGGGCCTGTTGACCGCCCGGCCAGTATGGCCACGTCCCGAAATGTCGTCCACGCTCTGGTTGTCGAAGTTGGACGAGAACGTCCACGCCCCCCTGAGCGCGCCGTCGCCAACTTCACCAGCGGGCGCATCGCCGCGCAGTCGCTCTAATTCGCCCTTTGTTAGCGCCGCGGCGTAGAGACGCGGGCTGTCTAATTTACCGTTGTACTTCGCCTCGGCTACCGGCTTGCCGTCGGGCAGCGCCGAGAGGTGCGCGGCCATCGTCAGTGGAGCGCACGTGGCGGCGCCGATTGGCAACTGGCCCGTTTCCCTGGTCACCACTGCGTGAGCGGGCTCTTTTGGCCACATGGTTTTCGGGATCTGGTACAGCGACACCCGCCCAGCCTTGGCGTCGTAAGAGGCGGCGACGAAGTACCACACGCCCTCTCGCATCGGGGTGCCTGTGGTCGTCGTCACGGATTTGTCGCCATCCCCGGTCGCGAATCCGAGACTGCCGTCCGCCGCAATGACCAGGCGATAGCCGGAGCCGTCGGCCGACCACTTGCCCAGAATCGTCTGTTCTCTCAGTGCAGGGGTTGTGGGGTAGACCCAGGCCTGCAGCGAGAGGCTGCCAGTCACATTCAGGTCCGGGTGATCATCGACCACCACGTAAGAGCCGTTGCGAATAGGCTGAGACTTGCCTGCGTATTCGCCATCGAGCGACGTTGGGATTTTCTGGTCTTTGTAGCCTGGCCCCTCCGGGTTCTCGTCCCCGTGAATTAGCCGTACGACGCCCGCCTTATAGGTGTCGTGCTGGGAGCTGACCATGAACCGGATTTTCTCCCCGGGGTGGACGCTGAACCTGTCTGCGTAGCCGACGATATCCAAAGGGGCTCTCCTGCCAGTAGTGTTGCTTGTCGCGGTAATCGGGTCGCGAATGTACGGCGATGTACGGCATGGTAGCAACTGGCAACCGGCCGCATCAATCATCACGTTAGTTGCGGCCACCGGCGGCCGGAGACTCTCTATACTCGGAATGCCGGGAGGGCGATCATGGACGAGGCTGCAATAAAAGACCTGTTAGAGCGCCACTCGGCGGGCGATTTGGACACCGATGCACTGGTGGCACAGCTTGTGCACATGCCCTACGCAGACCTCGGGTTCGCCAGGGTCGACCACCATAGAGAGGTACGCACCGGCTTTCCAGAGGTCGTGTTCGGCCAGGGTAAAACCCCCGAGCAGGTCGCAGGGATAGCACAGGAACTGTTGAATCATGGGGATCGGCTGCTGGTAACGCGGGCAACTCCGGATATGCAGGACGCCGTCATGGCATTGGTTTCCGACGCCGTGTTCGAGCCGATTTCCCGAACCATTTCGGTCGATCGCAGAGGTGAAGTAAAGCTCACGGGCAGGGTGTCGGTCGTCAGCGCAGGGACGGCCGATTTACCGGTGGCGATGGAGGCGGTGGTAACGGCCAGGATGATGGACCGAAACGTGGAAAGCCACTTCGACGTCGGCGTTGCCGGGCTGCACCGGCTGCTCGATCAACTCGAAGTGCTCCGGAGAGCCGACGCCATAGTGGCCGTAGCCGGAATGGACGGCGTGCTGCCCTCGGTACTCGCCGGTCTCGTGAGCACGCCGGTCATCGCCGTACCCACGTCCGTCGGTTATGGCGCCAGCTTCGACGGTGTGGGCCCGCTGCTAACCATGCTCAACGCCTGCTCCCCCGGCGTCGCCGTCGTCAACATCGACAACGGTTTCGGCGCGGGGTACATGGCGGCCGCAATAGCAAAGAAAAACCCCTCCTCGTAATATCACGAGGAGGGGTTTCGCCGTAGCCGGGCTACGTTATGTTGCTCTTTAGGGGAACGCTTCCTGGTAGCCGGTGCTACTGGCGGTCGGGAAGTAGTAGTACAGGCTCCGTACCCGTCCCGAGCCGTCCACATACCAGCTGTACGAGCCGTCGTAAGTGCCGCCGGCACCTGAGTCCTTATTGTCCGGACTGGCCGACTGGGGAATCCTATCGAGGTAGTTCCCTGCCACCAGGTCGTCAACGTTAATGAAGTAGTCTCGGCCGTCCACGGCGTAGGTAGTGTTGTTGCGCCTGGCGGAAACCTCAATTACGTGCCAACCACCTGCGGTATTGCCGATCGTGTGCAGCTCTGACAGCAGGTTGTCTTCGGTTACTGAGGTACGAATAGCGTCGCCGTCATCTAACCAGATGGGCTTGCCGCCTTCAGTTCCCCTGAGGGAGTTGCCGGGCGTGTTCAAGTTGCCGCTGTTGTTCGCTGCGTCCCAGGTGTTGAGGGTGCCGGACTTGTCGGAACCGAAAATCGAGTACTGGCGGTCGCCGCCGTACTGGTCGTTATCAACCGCACCCCAGAAAGATGCGACCGCGTTCTGCATCCTCTTCGACCGACTGGAAGACCAGGCGGCAGAGGCCGAGACCATGGCCACAATCGGCCGCATCATGACGTCTTCCATGGACCTGGACGGGGCTATTCGAGACCGTTCTAGAGCAGGTCCAGAACCTCGTACCTGCAGACCGAATGGCTGTGCACACGCTTAACTTCGAGACGGGTACTACCGTGAAGGTACTCGCCGCCGGGATGGATGTTAGTGCGTTCCCCCCCGGCGTCACCGCGCCCCTGCCCGCAAGCGGTTTGGACATAAAAAAACTACTGGGTGGAAGCCAGGCCAGGTCGGGCGCTGTGCTGGAGGAATTTGCCCATAGCTACCCGGAGGTGGACGCCGTCTGGCAGGCATCCGCTCGCTCTTGCACGTACCGCCGGTGTTTGATAACGATCTGATCGGTGTCCTGGCCATCGGCTCCACCGACGAAAATGCGTACGGTGACCGGGAGATCGAAATAGCCGAGAGCGTGTCTCGGCAGATGGCTGGCGCAATCGCCAACTTACAGCTATCACAACAGCGGGAGTTCGCACTCTCCGCACTCGGTGAACGCGAGTCCCTGTTCCGCGCCCTGCTGCAATATACCCCGAACGGCATTGTGGTGTCCGATAGCAAGGGACGCATTCTTCTCGTCAACGAGCAAACGGAGTCTTTGTTCGGCTACGACGCCGGAGAGTTGGAGGGCCAAAAAGTTGACGTTCTAATTCCATCGAGACTCAAGGAAGGGCACCCCGGTCACCGAGAGGACTATATGGTTGCGCCGACCTCCAGGACCATGGGCAGCGCCCTCGACCTGGTCGCGTTGCGCAAAGACGGTACAGAGGTGCCGGTAGATATATCTCTCGGCCCCCTGGAGACGAGCGACGGAACACTGGTCATCTCGTCTATAAGGGACATGACGGAGACCAGGCAAGCCGAAATGGCGATCAGAGCCAGCGAGGCGGAACTGAGCGACCTGTTCGAGAACGCCCCGCTGGGGTACCACGAATTGGACGCCCAAGGCCGGGTCACACGTGTGAACACGACGCTCCTGGAAATGCTTGGTTTGTCCCCCGAGGAAATAGTTGGCTGTTCGATAATAGACTTCGTCATCGAAGACTCCCGTTCTGGTTCCGTAGATGCGCTCAAGAGCGCACTGCAAGCCTTGCCAGGCGCACTGTCTACTTCGAGCAGGACCATGGTTAGAAAAGACGGCACACCTCTTCCCATCACCGCCGACTACCGACAAATTCGCGACGAGACGGGAAAAGTGACCGGACTGCGAGTCTCCTCTCGAGACGTCACGGATATAAAGCGCCTCGAAGGCCAGCTATTGCATGCCCAGAAGATGGAGGCTGTAGGCCAGCTGGCAGGGGGAGTCGCCCACGACTTCAACAACATATTGACCGCCGTAATGGCACATGCGTCGCTCGCCAAGAAAGGGCTGTCCTCGGCCGACAACGTGATTGTCGAGGACATCGACGGCATTCTGAAAGCGGCGAACAGGGCCGCGGAATTGACGCGTCAGCTCCTGACTTTCTCTCGCCAGGACGTGGCCAGGCCGAAGCCGATTTAATTCGACCATCTCCTGCCAGACATGGACCGGATGATCCGTCGTCTCATTGGTGAGCACATCGAGCTGGTCTACCTGCGGAACACTGGCGACGCCCTGGTGATGATCGACCCGGGACAGGCCGAACAGGTGGTCACGAACCTGGTACTCAACGCCAGGGACACAATGCCGGGAGGCGGGGCGATAACTATGGAGACGTCCGTTGTAACCCTCACGGGCATGACCCGCACGGACACGGTTTTCTCAGGCGGCGGGGGGGCGGGCAATCGCAAAGGCCTGGAACCCGGACGGTATATGTGCATATCTGTGACCGACACCGGTGAGGGCATGGGTGAAGAAATAGCGTTGCGTGTTTTCGACCCGTTCTTCATGACCAAGGAGCCCGGTAAAGGCACGGGCCTCGGCCTGGCCATTTGCTACGGAATAATTATGGAAGCTGGCGGTGAGATTCGCGTAGAGAGCGAACCGGGTCGAGGCACGCGAACCGACATATTGCTGCCCCTGACCGACCTTCCGCGGGTCGTCGAGCACGTCGAGGCACTGGGGCCGGAGAGTATCGGCGGCGAGACCATCATGTTTGTAGAAGACGAGGCCAACGTCAGAGAAAGCACCGTCCGGGCGCTAAGGGTCCACGGCTACACAGTGGTCGAGGCGACGAACGGGGCCGAGGTTGCAGGTCTGCTCGAGAGAGGCGAAATTGGGGACGTAGATTTGCTGCTGACAGACATGGTTATGCCGCTCATGGGCGGAGTCGACTTGGCCGACCGGCTGCAGTCGATGAACGTGAACGTGCCAAACCCTGTTCATATCGGGCTACAAAGGTGCCGAGACGGGAAGGCAGCGCCAACTCCAACCCGGTGAAGCGTACTTGCCCAAGCCGTACCTGTTCGAAAGCCTGCTGACCCAGATAAGATCGCTCCTGGACACTCGTTAAGATAACGCCAGCGAGCGAGGCCGGGCCTCGCGGAGAGCCCCCCACCCACATGAAAATTACCGACATACGCGCAACGCTCCTGTCATCGGTCGTACCCGAAGAGAAGCGCTGGCGAACCGACCTCGGGGTCGCGGTCAAGATGGACAACTGCATCGTCGAAATTGACACCGACGAAGGCATAACGGGCATCGGTGCCGGCCAGGGCAACTCCACCGTCGTTAAGGCGATAGTCGAGACGCAGCTAAAACCCCAGTTGTTGGGCCAGGACCCAACCATGATTGAAGGCCTCTGGGAGCGCATGTACAGCGGCTCACGGGGTCAGCCCGCCCTCGACCGTGGCTACCCCCAGCCCGGACCCTCTCGCAGGGGCGACACGTTGTGCGCCATCGCCGGTATAGACATTGCGCTGTGGGACATTCTTGGCAAATCGCTCAATACGCCTGTCTACAAGCTGCTCGGCGCTGCCCGTACTTCGGTCAGAGGTTATGCGTCGGGAGGCTGGGCTCCCGGTGAGTCGGCTGGCGACGAGATGGCGGGTTACGTGGCGAAGGGCTTTTCGGCCGTAAAAATGCGGGCCGAGGGCAAAGACGGGTTCTCCATAGCCAAAACGCGCACCCGTGTAGACGCGGCCCGGCGTGCGGTCGGGCCCGAGGTCGACATTATGGTGGACGCGCACGGCTCGCTCGACGTGTCTACGGCCAAGCGGCTTGCCAGGGTCCTCGAAGAGTACGACGTGGCCTGGTTCGAAGAGCCGGTCTCCTACGACAACCACGTGGGCCAGGCCGACCTGCGGGCTTCAACCACCGTGCCCATATCCAGCGGCGAGAGCGAGTCGACCCGCTTCGAAGTGCTCGACTTGCTCAGGCTGAACGCCGTGGACGTGCTTCAGCCCGACGTGGCCATTGCTGGCGGCCTCACCGAGAGCCGACGCATCGCGACTCTGGCCCACGCTCACGGGGTTCGGGTGGCACCACACGTGTGGTCGTGCGGCATCATCGTGGCCGCTTCCATACACTTCGCCATGCACGCGCCTGCCGTTCACATATTCGAGGTTTCCCAGAGTGCGTCCCCGCTCATCTGGGAGCTGTTCGAAGAGCCGTTTCCCATTGCGGACGGGAAGGTGAGCGCAGTCGACCGCCCAGGCCTCGGCTTCACCCTGCGCAAAGGGCTGGCCGAGCGCTACCCGTTTGTACCGGGACCCGCGTACGTCTACTAAGCCTCCCGCTGCTACTATGGGGGGCAATGGCCGACGCTAAAATGGATTTCACACGTATCTCCCGACTGGAACCCGAGTCCGTCGGCGAGCCAGGCAAGCGCACATTCCGCATCATCGCCGAGAGCGACTCTAGCCTAGCCGAAGTTTGGCTGGAAAAAGAGCAACTTTTCCAGCTAGCCCTGGCGGTTCACCAGCTACTGGCCACCGTCCGTGAAGGGGAAGACGCCGCCGCATCGTCCGCTGCGCCGAAGGACCGAGAGGCCGACCCATTGAGCAGGATCGACTTCAAGGCTGGCCGCCTCGCCCTGCGCCACGAAGACTCGCACGGCATGTACATCATCGAAGCCCACGACATGGAAGGGCCGGAGGTTCTCGACGAGGACTCGCCGCCCGACATCGCCCTGTGGGCGGGCCGGGAAATGGTGGAAAAGTTCGCGGACGAAGCGCTGAGAATATGTGCGTCGGGCCGCCCCCTGTGCCCCCTGTGTGGAGCGGCAATGGACCCAGAGGAGCAGGGAGGCCACAAGTGCCCACGGGTAAATGGCAACCACGCCATCTCCTCTTCAGGCGACCTGTAGTCTCCCGTCCGGTCCACCCGGCCCGCACGTCTCGCTAACATGACCCAGACACCCGGTGAGCCTGCGGCCCGGCCCAGTGACGACGCGGCACATGGGGGCAGCGGCCCAGAACCGCGCATCATCGACCCGCCTCCCGAAGTAGCCCAGACCGTACTAGAACATGGTGAGATAGTCGGTGGCGCACAGGTCCAGTTAGGATCGAACGAGACCTATCTTGTGCATCTTGATGCCGGGCACGGGGATACTGGGCCGGGCGAGTCTACCGTTATGAGGGCGATCTACAAGCCCAGGGACGGTGAGCGCCCGTTGTCCGACTACCCGGACGGCACGCTCTACCTCAGAGAGTATGCAACTTATCTCGTGGCCCAGGCGCTGGGCTGGCCAAACGTGCCGCTTACGGTGCTGAGAGACGGTCCCTTCGGCCCCGGCTCCATGCAGCGGTTCGTGAATTTCGACCCCGGCGTCACCTACTTCAACCTGCGGGAAGACCGATTGGACGAACTGGCACCCTTCGCCACATTTGACCTGCTGGTCAACAACGGTGACCGAAAGGGAGGCCATTTCTTATTGGACGGCGACGAAGGCATCTGGAGCGTCGATCACGGGCTAACGTTCCACCAGGACTTCAAGCTGCGAACCGTCATGCTGGAGTTCTGGGACGAGCCGATTCCTGACGCCCTCGTATCCGACCTTCGCGCTCTTGCGCCCGAACTTCAGGCTGGTGGCGAACTAAGGGCGGCGCTGACGGACCTCATTAGCGGGCCAGAGCTAGACGCCCTGGCGGCCCGACTGGACGCGATGCTGGAATCGCCGGTTCACCCGATGCTGGACCCCTATCGAAACGTGCCCTGGCCGCTTGTCTAGGGGCTAGAGAAGTGTGGCTACTAACGTAGCCACCGTCGTAGTCGCATGCTCAGGCCGCCCCTGGGCTTGATGCCTGCGGCGACGGCGTCGATTACGCCGGGCGCTCCGAACAGCATGGGCCGGTACCATTTTCGTAGTTTGGCGGCGCTCGGTGTGTCGCCAGCCCAGTCTTCGGCGAAGGCCGTCAATGGCCGCCAAGAGATTCCCGAACCCTTGCCCTCTCCGACGAGTACCCATCCGCCTGCTTCGGCGACTATTAACGAGCCCCCGGCCACGTCCCACAGCGACAGCGACCCGGTGAGCGCGCTGTACTGGTAAACGCCCGTCGCCGTCATGGCCAACTCGTAGGCAATGCTGCCTATCTGCCGCGTCTCACCGCTCCTGCCGCGCATCGAATCGTCGAACGTTAGCCGGTAGCCGAACCCGCCGGGCAGCCCCGTCAGGCGTCTCGACTCCGGCACCGGCGCGTCCAATTTGCCCAGCGGCTCGTCGTCACGAAACGCACCATTGCCAGCACGCGCATGCAGCACGGTGCCTTCACCGCCGGGCCAAGGCATGAAGATGGCACCGACCACAGGCACCCCGGCTCGCAGCACCCCTATAGAGCAGGCGAACACCGGCAGCCCCTGGGAGAAGTTCCTGGTGCCGTCCAGCGGGTCCAGAACCCATACGAACTCCGGCAACGGCTCCTCAGACGACTCGGCGTCCTCTTCCCCCACCACTGCGTGGTCGGGGAAGGCCGCAGCTATCCGGCCCTTCAGGAACGCCTGGGTAGCGTGGTCGGCATCGGTAACCGGGTCCGACTGGCGTTTGTCTTTGTACTCCACCGAAAGTGGGCCGCCGAAGTAGCCCATCAGCATCTGCCCGGCCTCGCGCGCCATCGCCACGGCCTCACGCTCCAATTCGGCGAGAATCGGGTCGACTTCGGTCGGCTTTTCTGTGGCAGGTTCGGTCATAAGTACATCGTCGGGGACGGCGCAAGTGTATGTACCGGCGCATCTGTCGGTCAACGGGCCTAACGACTCACAACGCCCTTCGCTGCCAGAGAGGATAAAATAGCCACATGCGCCTCATACCCAGACGCGACAAAGTGGCGGTGGTCGAAGTGTTCGGCACCATAGGCGGAGCCGTGCGCTCGGCGCCCTATGAGCAGGTCTTCGAGCAGGTACGCCGCAGCAAGGCCGTCAAGGCCCTGGTCCTGGACATCGACTCCCCCGGCGGCGCGGTACCGGCGTCGGAGTACCTGTACCACAGCGTCGCGAAAGTAGCCGAGCACAAACCGGTCATCGCATCCGTGCGCGGGGTGGGCGCGTCCGGCTCATACATGATCGCCTGCGCCTCCCAGCACATCGTCGCCAACCCCGGCGCCCTCATCGGCTCCATAGGCGTCATCTCCGTCCGCCCCATGTTGCAGGCAGCGCTGGAGAAGTTGGGGGTAGACATAAACGTCACCAAGAGCGGGTCGCTCAAGGACATGGGCGCGTTCTGGCGTCCATCGACACCGGAGGAAGAGGGGAAGCTGCAAAGCCTCATCGACGAGTCATACGAGCGATTCGTCAGCATCGTTGCCCGCGCCAGGAAACTCGAAACAGCCGCCGTAAAGCAGCTGGCCACAGGCGAGGTCTTTTGGGCACCGAAAGCCCTGGAGGTCGGCCTGATAGACGAACTTGGCGACCTGGACACGGCCGTCGAGCGGGCGGCCGAGATCGCCGGGTGCGGCAAGCGAACTGTGCGAATGGGCCCCCGCCGAGACTTTCGGCAGCGCCTTCTCGGCCCCTTCGCCGAGACGTTCGTCGAGTCGGTGTCCAACGAGGTCGAGCGCCGCCTCTGGGTTGAAAGTCTACGCTAGCGAAGAAGCTGTTTAGCTTCTTGCCAGAGAGCTTCTTTCTCGTTTAGCGACAGCGCCTTGAAGTCCAGGCCTCGGGCCTTGGCCATCTCTTCCATGGCCTTGAAGCGGGCAGTGAAGCGCTGGTTCGCTTTGCGCAGCGCCGATTCAGAATCGACGTTAAGCCAGCGCCCGACGTTCACCAGCGAGAACAGCAGGTCGCCCAACTCCGCCTCGGTCTGCTCCGGTGTCGCGGCCTCTTTTAGCTCGCCCGCCTCTTCGCGCACCTTGTCCAGCACGCCGGCAATGTCGTCCCAGTCGAACCCGGTGCGGGCGGCCTTGCGCTGCAAACGCTGCGCGCTTGCCAGCGACGGCATCGCGGTCGGCACGCCGTCAATGGCGGATGGCCGGTCGCCCGCAGACTTTTCGGCTCGCTTGATGTCGTCCCAGTTGGTCAGCACCTGGCCTGCGTCCAGGTCAACGCCTGTAAGCTCAAACACGTGCGGATGCCGGCGCACCAGCTTGGCGATAAGCGTGGCGAACACCTGGGCATCTGTGAACAGGTTCCCCTCTGTACCCATCTGAATTTGAAAAGCCGTGTGCAGCAGCACGTCCCCCACCTCTTCGGCGATGGCCGCCGGGTCACCCTCATCCACTGCCTCGATAAGTTCGTATGCTTCTTCGAGGAACTGGTCGCGGAACGTCTCCCGCGTCTGCTCCCGGTCCCAGGGGCAACCGTCCGGCCCGCGCAGGTAACCGACCAGCGCCATCAAGCCCTGGAATGACGGGTCAAAAGCACCCTCAACGGCGGGTTCTGAAGGCCCGTCTACAGGCCCATCCATAGGGGAGAAACCATCTTTAGAAGTCTTATCTGGCAAGGTGAAAACACTGTGCTAACATCGAATCGTGCGCCCTTTTAAAATCTTGCTTGTGGTGGTCTTCGTCGCCTGTATACCGGTGTTCCTGGTCACGTCCAACGTCCGCTGGGTTATCAACGCGCCGTTCCTGTACAGCTACGGCTTCGACAAGTACGACATCCCCGAGACCACCGGCATCGAACGGGAAGAGCTTATCAAGGCCGGAGCGACTTTCCGGGACTACTTCAATAACGACGACGACGTGCTAGATGTCCGGGTGGTCCAGGACGGGGTTTTGCGCAGCATATACAACGCTCGCGAAATAGCGCACATGTCCGACGTCAAGGGCCTGGTGAAAGGTGTCTGGGATTTGCACACCGCCACGGGCGGCTTTATTGGCGCGTTCTTACTAGTGGGAGCGCTGCTTTACAGGCGACGCTGGATCGGCATGGCGGTTCGGTTCGTCGGCTGGGGAGGCCTGGCGAGCCTGGGTGTGCTGGTGGCGGCGGGGCTGATTGCGATAGTCGGGTTCGACCGACTGTTTTTGGCGTTTCATCTCATCTCGTTTTCGAACGATCTGTGGCAACTGGACCCACGGCGAGACATGCTGTTGATAATGTTCCCGCAGGGCTTCTTCCTCGACGCCACGCTGTGGATAGTCGGTTCGACGATAGTCGAGGCACTGGCGCTTTCTGCTTATCCAATCGTCCGCTGGGTACGCGGGCTTTTGGGCATCGGGAGCGCCCCGGACGAGGCTACGCCTTAGGCACGAAGCGAGTTAGGGGACCGGTAAGCCCACCGAAACCGTGACACCGAACGAGTCGAGAGTCTCCACCACGCCCTCGGTGGTCCGTTGGTACTCAAGCGTAATGCTCGTTTCGCCTTCGGCTATTGCCCGGTAACGGAACAGGTCCACACCGGGCGCGTCACCGACATCCGAGCGAGCAATGAACGTGGGGGCGTGCTGCTGCCGGAGGATTGTCGAGTCTACGGAAGTAATTACCCAGGCCAGGCCGGAGTCCGGGTCTGCGGGCAGGGCTATGGAGACGTAGTCGCCTCGCCGCGCCGCCACATCGCCGTCCCGGTCCGCCTCGGTAATGCTGACATCGGCTGTGACGCACGCACCGAATGCCAGTGCTGCCAGTGTCGCTATCAAGACTGCAACGGCGCTGCGCCATGTCCTATCGTTTCTCGCGTTCATTTGAGGCTTCACCGCCTTTGCCGAGCTTCGTGCCGGGATTGAGCGCACCGGGGTCGGGCCGACCGAACAGGGCGAACCGAACCTGCCGGGATTCTAACACCCGATGCCCGAGTGCTCCGATGCCTCGTCGCCCAGATGGCCCGTACGGGCCAGAGCAAGGGGCTGCCCCGCATATAATGGCTTCCAGCCGCCTGGCAAGACGGCCAGGCAATAAATATGACAGAGCCCTACACACAACCAGACGCGCGAGGCCGCTTTGGCGAGTTCGGAGGACAGTACGTCCCCGAAACCCTCATGCACGCGCTCGACGAGCTAACGGCCGAGTACCGCAAGGCCACCAGCGACCCCGAGTTCGCCCGTACACTGGAAGACCTCGGCAGCCAGTACGTTGGCAGGCCGACCCCCCTGTACTACGCGGAAAACCTCAGTCGTAAGTTGGGCGGGGCCCGCATATATCTGAAGCGGGAAGACCTGGCGCACACCGGCGCTCACAAAATCAACAACGCCCTTGGGCAGGCCTTGCTGGCCAAGCGCATGGGCAAGACCAGAATCATCGCCGAGACGGGCGCGGGCCAGCACGGCGTGGCGACCGCCACTGCATGCGCCATGATGGACGTCGAGTGCGTCGTCTACATGGGCGTGGAGGACATGGCCCGCCAGCGCCTCAACGTTTTCCGCATGGAGTTACTGGGTGCAGAGGTAGTGCCTGTGACTTCTGGCAGCAAAACCCTGAAGGACGCCATCAACGAGTGCATTCGTGACTGGGTCACGAACGTGGAGAATACTCACTACCTTATTGGTAGCGCCGTCGGACCCCACCCGTACCCGGAAATTGTGCGAGACCTTCAGTCCATCATCGGTGCCGAGGCGCGCGAGCAGATCATCGCCGCCGAGGGCCGCCTGCCCGACCACGCCGTGGCGTGTGTGGGAGGCGGCAGTAACGCCATCGGCCTGTTCCACTCCTTCATCCCTGACGAGGCCGTCGAACTCATCGGCGTCGAGGCCGGGGGCACCGGCGATGCAACCGGAGGAAACGCCGCGACGCTCGTGTCCGGTGAGGTAGGCGTCTTGCACGGCTCCATGTCGTACCTATTACAGGACGACGACGGCCAAGTGATAGAGACCCACAGCGTCTCGGCGGGCCTCGACTACCCCGGCGTCGGCCCCGAGCACAGCTTCCTCAAGGACACCGGGCGGGCGCGCTACGTCAGCGTGCGAGACCAGCAGGCCATCGAAGGCTTCCAACTGCTGTGCAGCACCGAGGGGATCATCCCGGCGCTGGAGTCCTCACATGCCATCGCCTATCTTGCCGAATGGGCACCCACGCTTCCCGACGACTCCATAGTCGTGGTCTGCCTCAGCGGCCGGGGCGACAAAGACATCGAGACCGTCTCTGCGTGGCTGGAGTCTAGCTAGCACTCCGTAAAACAGCGCTGGACCCCCCGAAGCCCCGCGACCGTCACAAAATCGTCACGCCAGCCGTTATCACCGGTCACGCCGCTCTAGAGGCGCTTGATACAATCCCCTCGTGATTAGGCGCAGTACAGACGATTGGCGGAGGGTTTGGGCTCCGGTGGTGGCAGGGCTTTTCTTTGTCGCCGCCATCATGGCCCCCATCTACGGCCCGCTTATCGACCACCACTTTGCCGAGCGAAGTGTGTTCCATGACCACCTGGCGGTCGCTGGCCCTCACCTGCACACGTTCGGGGATGTTCACTCCCACCCCATGCCACTGGCCGACGTGCCGGACCTAGCCACCGCCGTACCCGGCGAAGATGGTCTGCCCACGGCACCCACCGGTGTAGGCAACAGTAACGACCTGGCGCTTTTGTCGAGACTTCAGCCTCCGGTTGGCCTGGATCAACCCGTTGCCTCCCTCGCTCGCACCGAGAGGGCGGACCCCGCGCCGCCGCTCAGACCGCCCCGTCCGTTCCTGTAACCCATTTGGGTTGCCCATCGGGTTAGCCTGGCGCGTCGCACGGCGACGCATGACAGGACACGCCTCTTAGCAAAAGAGGCCAACGGAGGACAGGTCATCTACTTAAACACTCGCCACATCGCCTCGCTCGCCGCACTCGTAGCGGTACTGACGGCCGTCGCCCTGTGGCCGGCCGTCGCAGAGGCGCACGGCGGCGTCACCGAGTTCCGTAAGGAGCTGGCGGGGCCATACGAAGTCGCGTTCGGCACCAGCCCCAAGTCCCCGGCTCCGGGCCCGGTGCACGTGTCTCTCCGAGTGGTCGATGCCGCAACCGGAGTCGCTGTGCCAGATGCGACCGTCGCCATGTCCGGCAAGGTGCTGGCAGACGACGGCTCGGTGCTCGAAACCTTCGAGGGCGTAATGGCCACCCCGTTCGTGGAAGACCCCGTGTTTTGGGACGTCGACCTGGCCGTCGAGGCGGTCGGAGAGTGGGTGTTCTCCATAGCCGTCGAGGGCGATGCGGGCGCGGGCTCAGCCGACTTCGACGTGCGCGTGCGGGAGTCGAGCCCGGTCACCGGCATCATCACGATCATAGTGCTGGTGGTCTTCCTGTCCGTAGTTGCACTTGCCATGCGCACCTACTTCGGTGCCAGAAAGGCGAACAAGGCCTGATGAAAATGCAATTCAAAACAACCCTGGTGCTGGCTTCGGTCGCACTGTTCGCGACCGTGGGGACTGCGGCGTGTAGCTCTACACCGGCCACGCCCATCGCAACGGCCATCCCAATCGCTGCGACGCTGACCGTTGAAGTCCCTGTTCTGGATGGCCCAGATGGCCCCTTGGCCCCCGACTTCACGCTGACGTCGGCTACCGGCGAGGCGGTCTCGCTGACCGACCTGCTCGAGGGCCGGGACGCTACAGTCATCGTGTTTTACCGGGGCTTTTTCTGAGGCATTTGCCGCAGTCAGCTCGGCGAGCTGCAAAAAGACCTGGCCAAGTTCGAGAACCTGAACGCGTCGCTGGTTGGAATAAGCATTGACACGGTCGAGGGTGCTGCGCAGATGGCGGTAGCGGTCGGGTACCCGCTATTGGCCGACCCGACAACGGAAGTGGCCGCTGCTTACGGCGTGTTCGACCTGCTGGGTGACGGCGTCGCCACGCCGTCAGTTTTCATCGTTAAGCCAGACCGAACAATTCACTGGAGCCATGTCGGTAAAAACATCTCCGACCGGCCCAGTACATCAGACATACTCGCTCGCATCCGCTGACTAGCTCGGCGCATGCGAGCAACTTAAATAGGGAAACCCAAATGAACATCAAACTCAAAAAATTCCAAAAGGCCTGGGCTTTATCGGTCCCCGCTTTAGCACTCGTGGCGCTGGCAATGGTCGCCTTCGCCGCGGCCTGCGGGGGCTCCGAGCCCGAAGACCTCATCTTTAACGTGAACATTGAGCACGATGCCTGGGACGTCGCGAACGACATCATCAAGGTGAAGCAGGGCGACCATGTCACCGTGAACGTCGAATCCGACGTGCAGGGCGGCTTCCACCTGCACGGCTACGACCTGTACAACGAGGTCGCTCCTGGCGCTCCGATGTCTTTCGAATTTGTGGCTGACGCCACCGGCAATTTCGAAATACAGTTCCACAAGTTCACCCTGGCCTCCGACGAGCTCGCCACCGACGACCCTGCAATGGACGATATGGTCGAAGACGACCACGTCGAGGGCGACGAACACGAAGCCGAAGACCACGAAGACGTGGACGAGACGGAACTGAGCCTTGGTTCGCTCCAGGTCTTCCCTCGATGAGGCTCTGGCGATAAGGCTCTGGTGACGTGATGTACTCAGGCAGTAACCGCAAAATGAGCCGGGGCGTGCTGGCGGCGGTCTTCGTCGTAGCCGCCGTCGTCACAGCGCTGACGGCGGCGGGGCCGATCCACGCCCACGGCTTCGGCCAGCGCTACGACCTGCCGGTGCCGCTGTCGTACTTCCTCGGCGGGGCGGCGGCGGCGGTCGCCTTCTCCTTCGTCATAGTCGGCATCGTCATCCAGGGCGGCGGCGCCGGTGCCGGCCACCGAACTTTCGACCTCACGGCCCGTCGCTGGTTCCGGCTCACACTCGGGTCACACGTAGCGCTGTGGCTGGTGAAGCTGGCGTCAATCTTCGTCTTCGGGCTGATTATCGCCACCGCGTTCTGGGGCTCTGAAAAGCCCCTGGACAACCTGTCTCCGACCTTTATTTGGATCATCTGGTGGGTGGGCATGGGCTTCGTTTCAGCTACCATCGGCAACGTGTGGGCCTTGATAAACCCGTGGAAGATCGTCTTCGAGGCGTTCGAGGGTCTGCTGGGTGGGCGCGAAGGCTTCACTCCGATGCAGCGCTACCCAATTTCGTGGTCGGCGTGGCCGGCCGTCGTACTGTTCGGCGTCTTTGCCTGGCTTGAGAACGTCTACGGAGGCGCGTCGCTGCCCAGCAACATCGGCACCATCATCATTGTTTTCTCGGTCATCCAGTGGGCGGGAATGTTCTACTTCGGCAAGAACGCCTGGCTTCGCCACGGGGACCCGCTCGCGGTCCTGTTCGGCCTGTTCGCCCGGTTCTCTGTGACCGAAGCTCGGGTTCACGGCCGAGCGCTGTGCCGCCGCTGCGAACTCGACTGCGCCCCAGACGGGAGCAAGAACGCAGACGAGGGGGAGGACTGCGCGGAGTGCTACGCGTGCTTCGAGCGAGCCGAAAGTGCAGAGAGGTACGTCCTGCTGCGGCCTCCTGCCGCCGGGTTGATAAGGCCAGAGCGCGTCTCGACGGCCCTGATGGTGTTCGTCATCATGGCCCTTTCCGCCGTCACGTTCGACGGGCTGAAAGAAACGCCGTGGTGGAACACGGTCCACCGGAACCTGGAGTCGCTCGGCACGTCCTGGGTGAACACCATCGGCCTGTTTGGGATTCCCCTGCTGTTCCTGGCCATCTACCTGGCGTTTGCCTGGGCAATGCGACGCCTGTCGTCCAACGCGATGAGCACCGGGGACATGGCTAGGGCCTTCGTGCTTTCGCTCATACCAATTGCGCTCGCCTACCACTTCGCCCACTTCCTCGCCCTGCTACTCATACAGGGCCAAGCGGTCGTTCCACTCATTTCCGACCCGTTCGGCCGGGGTTGGGACCTGTTCAGCACTGCCGACTACGCCATCGACATCGGCGTCATAAACGCCAGGTCGGCATGGTTCTTTTCCATCGCCGTCATCGTCGTCGGTCACGTCGCTGCGGTGTTCATCGCACACGTCGTGTCGCTGCGGAAAATTTCCGACCACGCCGCCGCCATGCGCAGCCAGTACCCTATGCTTATCTTGATGGTCTTCTACACCGTCGTAAGCCTGTGGATAATTTCCCAACCGATAGTTGAGTAGTTCAACTCCCGTCATAGAGGCGACCGGGCTGACCAAGTCTTTTGGTCAGTTCAAGGCCGTGGACAGTCTGGACCTGACCGTCGGCGGGGGTGAGCTATTCGGCTTCCTCGGCCCCAACGGTGCGGGCAAGACGACCACCATCCTCGTCATTGCTGGGTTTCTCCGGCCTACCTCAGGGCGACTGAGTGTTTTCGGGCTGGACTCGTGGAACGACTCGGTGGCCATCAAACGCAGGCTCGGGTTTTTGCCGGACCTGTCGTCGTTGTACACAAACCTCACCGGCGACGAACTGCTGTCTTTTCTTGGTGCATTGCAGGGCGGCGATGTTTCGCACAGGCGCGCCGAACTGTGCGATGCGCTGGAGTTGGCCCAGGCCGACCTGGCTCGCCGCATCAAGGGCTACTCTCACGGCATGAAGAGAAAGCTGGCCATCATCCAGGCCCTGCAACACGACCCCGATCTGCTCGTCATGGATGAGCCCACGCAGGGCCTGGACCCGCTAATACAGCAGTCGTTCTTCACGCTGCTCAGGGCGGCACGAGAGAGAGGAACGACCATCTTTTTCTCGTCCCATGTCCTGTCAGAAGTCGAGGAGCTATGCGAACGGGTGGGCATCATCCGTGACGGCCGCCTCGTGGCGGTGGAGCGGGTTGCGGACTTGCGTACGAGGCGTCGCAGGCGGGCGCGTGTAAGGTTCCGCAACGCGCCCCCGGCAGATCTTCAGATAGACGGCGTGGAGATAGTCTCCCGCGACGGTCGTGACTGGGAACTGAAGGTGGGTACGGAGCTGGGACCGCTACTGGCAGAACTGGCCCGCCACGATCTAGATGACCTCACCCTGGAGCGACCCGGCCTGGAAGACATCTTCCTAGAATATTACTCAGACAGTTCGACGCCCAATAGCGAAAGCGATGAGCGCTTGCGCGAAGAAGCCCCTAGAGCGAACGAAGTGAGCGGAGAATGACCGTTGCGCTGCTGGTGTTCAGGTCTACGCTGCGTGGCCAGCGCATTTCTATCGCCCTTATGTCGGTTGGCCTGTTGGCGTTCGCGTTCCTCATGTCCGCTACCTTCGAGGCGTTTGGGGTGGCCACACTCGAATTGATGGAGTCGATGCCCAGCGGGTTCCAGTCGCTACTCAAGGCGGCGACGGGTGCGGGCTCTGCGGCGATGAACTACATGGCCATTGGCTACAGGCACCCGGTCCCGATGATCGTCACCGCCGGGTTCGTCGTGGCCGCATCTTCCGGCGCTATGGCGAAAGAGATCGAGCGGGGAAGCATCTTCCTACTCTTGTCTCGCCCGGTGCCCAGGTTGCACCTCATGCTGGCCAAGTTCGCCTCTATGGCGGTGGGTCTGGTTGCCTTCCAGGCCTTCATGCTGCTGGGAACGTGGATCGGTGCGACGACTTACGGCCTGGAGGGAATGGACTACGGAACGGTCACGTTAATCATGGTCAACGGTCTGTTTCTTGGGCTGGCGGTGTCCGGCATCACCTTCTCCATATCGGCGGTCAGCAGCGACGGGGGCCGGGCCATCGCACTGTCCGCGGGCATCCTCGTCGTACTGTTCTTTGTCGATTTCCTGGCGGGCACCTGGTCGGCGGTGGAGGCCATAGGGCCGATATCGCCGTTCCACTACTACGACCCCGTCTCGGTGGTGAACTCCGGCTCCGTGTCCGCTCTGCACCTCGGCGTATTGGCGGCCTTTGCCGTCGGCGGGCTGACCCTGGCAGCCATCGCCTTCAACCGCAGGGATATCCCATGACGGGGGCGCAGCTTTGAGTTTTCTAGGCGGCCTCTTTGGAAATAACCGCATCCAGGCGCCCAGACCCGAGCGCTTCGAGGCCGTCGTTACGGCGGCCGCGTCGCTGCAAAGCACGGCGGCCCTGCGAACGGGCGATGCGGCCGGTCTGCTCTTCAACCCGGAGGAGGGCGCGTCCATGTCCGCCCTGGCCGCCGACTTACAACGCATTTTGCGGGAGGGCGAGGGCACTTCTAGCACCATCGTTGACCTGGAAACAGACGACTTCGACACCGGGTGGATCGTCCTGCGAAATGGCAGGTTCGAAAGCCTCGTCGCTTCCGTGCAAGCGCTGAACGTCTCGCTGTTCGAGCGAGGCAATGGCGACCGGCTGCTGGCCGCCGTACTGCGGCTGGACTTCGAGCGCCTACCTGCCTACTGGATTTACAACTACAAACGAGGCCGCTTCTACCCTCTAGTCAGGCCCGGCGACGGAGAGACTGGCCGCGACAACGCCGCCGAGCTTCGCCTGGGCGAGCTGATGGAGGCGAACCGCGTCGCTATCGAGAGCTCCCTCGCCAACTGGTTCGGGCTCTCCGGCATCCCGTTCTAGGGTTCGCCAGGGCAACTCACACCCGTGTTCAAGAGTGAATCGGTAGCCCGGCCCGAACGTATAATTGCCTGATGATCCCCTATCCGAGCACAGGCCCCAGAACCGTTGGGTTGGCCCTGTTTATCGCCCTGGCTGGCGTCCTGGTCACTGCCTGTGGCGGCGGAACTGAAGAGAATCTCGTCCCTGACGAAGACCCGACGTCCATCCCGGTGGCGACCCCGACCCCGACCACGGGCCTGCCGGAGCCTTCCCCGACGCCCACGTTCGTCTCTGTTCTCGATCCCCGATCTGGCCAGACGCCCGATGCCGAGTCGAATTTGGACGAACCAGCGGAGCCCACGCCTACCTTCGACCCTGGCGATGTCATATTGCCTACTGTTGTGGCGGCGAAGCCCGAGTCCACGAACCTCCTCGACGCCGATCTCGAGGCGCGGTTAGACGAGATTGAGCCTGCCGTCGCAGCACTCAGAGAGCTGTACGCATTCGACGACACCGAACGCCGGTTCATTACCCAGGCCGACCTGGAAGAGAGGCTTGCAGCCGACCTGGAAGAGAGTCGCGAAGAGTTCGACGAGTTCGGTCGGCTGTACGACATTCTGGGTATTACCGAACCCGGAACGGATCTCTACGAACTCTTTTTGGACTTGTATAGCTCGAGCGTGCTGGGGTTTTTTGACCCGGACCTGAACGAGCTTTACGTGGTGGACAACGACAGTTCTGAGTTGTCGCCCCAGGACCATCTCACCTATACGCACGAATTCGTCCACGCCCTGCAGCAACAGCACTTCGACATCGGCAGGGTGCTGGACTCTGACGAGGTGAAGGACAACTCCGACCGCGCAGCCGCCTACCGGGCACTGGTCGAGGGCGACGCCACGTTGCTGGAAACCATCTACATGTTCCAGAACATGACCGCTGAGGAGCAGGCCATAGCCCAGGGCCTGGGCGTCGATCTCTCGTCGTTCTTTGCGGCCCCACACATGGTCCAGCGCACATTCTTGTTCCCGTATTTAGAGGGCGCTCAGTTCGTGCTGGGGGTATACGTCGAAACTGGTTGGAAGGGCGTGAACGCCCTGTATGAGCGGGCCCCGGCATCGACCGAGCAGATCATGCATCCGGCCAAGTACCAGCTAGGCGAAAAGCCGCTCGAAGTCGACCTGCCCGGCTTCGAAGACGTGCTCGGGCAGGGCTGGTCCGAACTGCAGCGCGACACGTTCGGCGAGTTCTCACTGGCGGCCTATCTGGAGGACCGCTTGCCCCGGGACCAGGCCGCCATAGCGGCCGCCGGTTGGGGAGGGGACCGCTACGCCCTCTACGTTGGGCCGGGCGACGCGTCCCTGCTCGTGCACAGGCTCGCCTGGGACACCGTCGGAGACGCAGCCGAGTTCTTCGGCGCCTTCGCGGGCTTTTCCGAGGCCCGCTTTGGTACCGAGTGGGAACTGCTCGACGGCAAGGGCAGCGCCATCCAAATGGTTCTGCCCGACCGGGTCATCTACGCAGTCAATCGAGGCGCCACCACCGACCTGGTCTTCGCGCCGAGTGACGCCGTGCTCGACATGGTCATTGAAATTCTTTCCCCCACACCCAACCCTGTCGAAGCCGAGTTGCCAACGAGCACCGAGCCATAACTCGGACCTAAGTTACCGGTGATATTAGGCATACAGGAGACGTCGGGTTTTGTCGGTGGCGGTCTGGGGCTCTGGCTCTTTATAATGCGTGTCCTGTAGCCGCTCAACCGAGGCCGCCGCACCCCCATTTATGACCGACACCAAACAAGTAGCAAAAATTGAGGCCCTCGCCACGGCAGTGCGCGTCGACTCCCTTAACATGGTGGCCGCGGCCAACAGTGGCCACCCTGGCGGCTCCCTGTCTGAAGCGGACATACTTGCCGTGCTGTACGGCGCAGTCATGACGCACGACCCGAAGAATCCGGCGATGCCGGATAGAGATCGGTTCGTCCTCAGCAAGGCCCACGCCTGCCCGGCGCTTTACGGCGTCCTGGCAGAGACCGGTTACTTCCCGGTAAGCGAGCTATCTACCTTCAGGCAGATCGATTCTCGCTTGCAGGGCCACGCTCACATCAAAACCCCCGGCGTCGAAATGTCAGGGGGCTCGCTGGGGCAAGGCCTGTCGTTCGGCATTGGCACGGCGCTCGCCGCCCGCCTCGACGGCCGCCCCACGCGCACTTACGTGTTGCTGGGCGACGGCGAGTGCGACGAGGGCCAGGTGTGGGAGGCGGCCATGTCGGCCCCTCACCACGGCCTGGACAATCTCGTGGCCATTGTCGACCGAAACCGAATTCAAAACGACCGTTGGACCGACGAGGTCATGACCCTGGAACCGCTCGCCGACAAGTGGCGTGCGTTCGGCTGGGAAGTCGCCGAAGTCAATGGCCACAGCGTGCCGGAACTACTCGCGGCATTCGACCGAGCGGCGGGTACGAAGGGCCGCCCCACCGTCATCATCGCCCACACCTCCAAGGGCAAAGGCGTGTCTTTCATGGAGGACAATCCCGCCTTCCACGGCATGGCCCCGTCCCCTGAGCAACTCAAACAGGCGATCACCGAATTGACGTCGAGCCGGTCCCATGACTGAAACAGCAATAACCCGACTGGTTGCAGCAGAGACGCTGGTAGAACTCGGAAGCGAGTACCCTGACGTGGTTATCGTCGGCGGTGACCTGAACAAGTCAACGTACTCCAACAAGTTCGGGGCAGAATTCCCCGACCGTTTCTTCGACTTCGGTCCGGCCGAACAGAACATGGTGAACGTGGCCGCAGGCCTGGCGGCCTCGGGCAAAATACCGGTGGTCAGCACCTTCGCCGCTTTTGGCACGGCCCGGCCGTTCGATCAGTTGAGGGTCGGGGTTTCCCAGCCGGGCCTGAACGTCAAGCTAATACTCACCCACGCTGGCCTCCTGACGGCAGAGGACGGCGCTTCAGCGCAGGCAATTGAGGACGTGGCCATCATCTCGGCACTGCCTTCGTTCACGGTAATTGTGCCTGCAGACGGGCCTGAAGCCGCCAAGGCGGTTCGCGCCGCAGTTGAAACCGAAGGCCCGTTTTACGTGCGACTGTCTCGCACCGCCACGCCGGTTGTGCACGGCGGCGACTACACGTTCGCTGTGGGGCGGGCAGAGACAATGCGTGAAGGTACAGACGCGACCATCATCGCCTGCGGAATAATGGTGCACGCAGCGCAAGTGGCGGCCGAGTCGCTAGCCGCACAGGGAATATCCTGCCGGGTAGTGAACATGGCCACGGTCAGCCCGCTGGACGAAGCGGCCGTTCTAAGCGCGGCACGCGACACGGGCGCCCTGGTCACCGCCGAGGAGCACCTCTTGAAGGGCGGTCTCGGAAGCGCAGTCGCCAGCGTACTGTCCGGCAGTCTGCCCACACCATTGGAAATGGTGGGACTGTCCGGCTACGCAGAGTCCGGGAACTCCAAGGCCCTGTTAGAGAAGTACGGCCTGACCTCGACCGACATCGCAGATGCGGTCAAAAAGGTCGTCTCCCGAAAGACCGGCTAGATAGCCAGCCAGACAAACTGGTCTGGCTATCCCGTCTTTCGAGAGGCACCGACCGTGGCGGTCGCCCAGTTGGCGCCGTCCTTGGAGTTGTGGCTATTCTCACTCTGGACTTCGGTGCCCAGCCTGATCTCGTAGAACCGCTCCACGAACACAGCCATGTCGTCCAGCGCCTTCGGCTGCATCACGCAGTGCAACCCGCGTTGGCCCGCATGAATTCGAACCTCGCCCCTCAGACCGCCGGCGTAGGTGAGAATGAACACCGTGCCGATCAGGCCTAGAGCCACCGCCATAAAAATGGGAGTGGCCGGCGAAGCTACCAGCAAAAGTGACAAAGCCCCCAGTAAAGCGCCTCCAATTATGAAGAGTATTCCAACCCAGACCCACTGGATGTTCCGGCTGACACGGATGATGTCAATTCCGTTGACATCATCCAGCGCCAGGGAGGAAACGTTCAGCCGGTGGCCGGTGGTGGAGTAGCGGACTATCCGCCTATTGGTGAGCAAGAGCGTGGCACGGCCAGACTCCAGTTCGTCGGTCAGGCCCTCCTCAAGCTCGACCGCCACCTCCATAGAATCTCCGGGCAGCAGGCCCATGCCCACCTTCCTCAAGACGTTTGAGACCATTAGGCCTCTTTCCTGTTGCATTACACCCTCCTGGTGTCATGTGCTATCAATCCGCGCAGTTTTCTCTTGGGGTGCAACCTAGACCCATAGCTAGACAGCGCCCCGCACGGAACACGCGAAGTACATCTAAACGAAGGGTGTCCGGGGTTAAACCAAAGTTCGCGAGGATGTCGGCCTGCACGGTCACAGGGCGCGCTCCCTTGGGTGATCGCACCTAACGAGGTCTGTTATGACCGCAGCCAAAACTCCGTGACTCCATCGTGCCCTCTCGCCGTCAGCGGGCTTAACCTCAAGTTAACGGTCCGCAAAACCCTTGTGATCAGGTAATCCATGACAACGACAGAGAAACCTGCTATCCAGAAAGTCGGCGAATTCCTGGCGAAACCGGAGAGCGACGTAGTCGCCCTCCTCAAGGAAGAGGGCCTCTTTCGCGCGATGGTCAGTGAGTACCGACGCCGGGGAGCGAACGTCGACCCGAAGCTGAAAAACAACATCCAGGGCCTCGTGCGCAAGCTAGAGGGGGGGCCACACCGCTGCTCAGGCCGCCGCTGAGGCTGCGAAAGCGGCGGCGATCCAAACCCCGGCGCAACCGGGCCCGGCCCAGCGAACGTCTATGCCGTCCGAAGCCACAACGACCATCATGTTCACCGATATCGTCTCGTCCACCGCGCTCACCGTGAGCCTGGGCGACAGGGCTTCCCGCGAGGTCTTCGGTGTGCACGATGCGCTGGTGCGTCGGCAGACCGCCGACCACGGCGGATACGAGGTGAAGGCGATGGGAGACGGCTTCATGCTCGCGTTCGCCTCCGCCAGGCGCGGGGTGGCATGTGCATCCGCCATTCAAAGCGAACTGGAGCGGGTGCGTCAGGAACAAGACGTACCCAAAGTCCGCATCGGCCTATCGGTGGGTGAGCCCATCGCCGAAGAGGGCGACCTGTTCGGCATGTCCGTTATCACCGCAGCCAGGGTCAGCGCATGTGCTGGGGCAGACCAGGTTCTCGTTTCCGAACTCGTCTATGGCCTCGTAGTGAGCTGTGGTGACTTCGCCTTCTCACCTATCGCCCCGGTGGAGATCAAGGGGCTTAAAGGGGAACAGAAACTGTACGAACTCCATTGGCAAGGCGCGTCCGACGCACCGGCCGGTACTTAGGAGCAACAACATATGCCTGAAGACCTGATAATTTCCAACGAAGCCAAAGACGCTCTTTTGAGCTGCGAGCTGTTCACTGACGTGACAGAGGAGCAGATTCGGGAGGTCGCTGCCCTGGTGGAAGAGGTCGACCTTGCGCCCGGTGAGGTGCTGCTGCGTGCAGGCGACCCGGCCGAATACCTGTACGTGGTAATTAAGGGACGCGGCGTCGCGCAGTTGGAGATGGACCGGGGGCTACTGTCCCTGGGGCTGATCGGGCCCCACGATACCGCGGGCTGAACAGCGCTCATACAGGGTCAGATATACCCTGCATCGGTCCGAGCCCTGACGGCTATGCGAGTCGCCAGGCTGGAGGCCGAGGCAATGTCGGTGCTCATGGGCCTGAACCGGTCCGTCGGCTACAAGGTGCAAAAACGGCTGAGCACCGTTTTCTATCGCCAGTACCAGGCCGCCCTGGAGACCTTCAGAAAGACAGGCTAACGCCCGACTCTAGCGCATCAGCTGGGCGAGGTTCTTAATGCCCTTGCCCGACGCCATCTGCTTCATCAGTTTCTGTGTCTGACGGAACTGGTTTAACAGCTGGTTGATGTCCTGTGGTGCGGTGCCGCTGCCCGCGGCGATTCGGCGTCTGCGGCTGCCGTTGATCGTCTCCGGCCTGCGCCTTTCCCCCGGCGTCATCGAGCGAATTATCGCCTCGATCTTGCCGATGTGAGCCTCGTCCAGGTCCGCCCCGGCCATCTTGCCCTTCAGCGACCCCATGCCGGGGAGCATGTCCATCACCTGGCTCAGCGGCCCCATATTGCGCAGGCTCTGGAGCTGGCCCAGGAAGTCCTCCAGGTCGAACGTGGCCTGGCGCATCTTCTTTTCTAGCTTCTTGGCCTCATCTACGTCGAAGGACGCCTGCGCCTTCTCTACCAGCGTCACCACGTCGCCCATGCCCAGTATGCGAGAGGCCAGCCTGTCGGGGTGGAACAGGTCCAACGCGTCGGTGCGTTCGCCGTTACCCACGTATTTGATCGGCACACCGGTGACGGCCGTAATCGACAGCGCCGCCCCGCCCCTGGCATCGCCGTCCAGCTTGGTAAGCACCAGTCCCGTCAGGCCGATGCGCTCGTTGAACGTCTCTGCGACATTGACGGCCTCCTGGCCGGTCATCGCGTCTACCACCAGCAGCGTTTCGTCCGGCTTCACCTTGTCTTTGACCCGGCGAAGCTCGTCCATGAGTTCGTCGTCCACCTGGAAGCGACCGGCGGTGTCGACTATTACCCAAGCGGCGCCGATTCGGCTCGCCTCTTTCACCCCGTCGCGGGCAACATTTACCGGTGAGCTTTTGGTGCCAGCGTCGAAAACCGGCACATCTATTTGCTCGCCCAAGGTCTTTAGCTGCTCGATGGCGGCCGGTCGGGCCAGGTCCGCGGCTACCAGCATGGGCTGCTGCCCGGACTGCTTTAGGTTGCGGGCGAGCTTGGCAGAGGTCGTCGTCTTGCCCGACCCGTTCAGGCCCACCATGAGAATTTTGGCGGGCCGAGTGGGGCCGGGTTCGAGCTTTCGTACCCCACCGCCCAGCACTGCCGTGAGCTCTTCATGGGTGATCTTCACCACCTGCTGACCCGGCGTAATGCTCTTTAGCACGTCGGCCCCGAGAGTCCGAACCTTTATCGCGGCGACCAGGTCCTTGGCGACACGGAAGTTGACGTCGGCCTCAAGCAGGGCCATGCGGACCTCGCGCAGGGCGGCGTCCACGTCCTTTTCGGTGATCCTGCCTTTGTTGCCCAGCCGACCAAATGCGTCGGTTAGCCTGGATGAAAGTGTGTCGAACATATCGTTATCGACCATACCATGTGGGTCGCTGGCTAACGCTCGGCAGTTAGCGCATCCAGAGTCGCCAGCCCCAGCGCCACAGCCTCGCCGATGCGGGCGGGGACGACGTGCTCCAGCGTGTCGTCGGCCGTGTGTATGCGAGAGAAGTCATCGGCGAAAAAGAACACGAACGGCACCCCTGCCGCCTCGAACGGAGCGAAATCGCTGGAGCCCCCGTCCAGGCCCAGGTCGGGGTCCAGGCGCACGGGCACGCCTATCTCGTCGCCCAACTCCAGCACCAACTTACCGAGCCACGGCGTAGCGATCATGGCGGCAACGTCGCCGGTGCCCAGCGCGTCGAAGTTGAGCATGGCGACGATGTCGCGCGTTTCGGCGGCGCTCAGTGAATGGACGTAGTGCCTGGAGCCTATGAGGCCCTCCTCTTCGGTGCCGAAGGCTATGAACCTAAGCGCGAACGGATAAGAGCGCCCGGCGGCGAGCCGGGCAACCGTGAGCAGCGCGGCTATGCCGGAGCCATTGTCGTTGGCACCGTCCACGCCTGCCACCGTGTCGTAATGGCCGCCCAGTACGACCATGCCTGCCCCCGGGTCGGTGCCCGGCAGGTCGGCCACTACGTTGGCCGAGTCTCGCGCCTCGATTACGACCGAGACTGTGACTTCTACCTCACCAGCTTCTACCTCGACAGCTTCCATTTGGGCCAGCAGCGCCTCACCCATTTCGCGGCTGACAGAGACCGCCGGGATGCCCGACCGGCTCGACAGGCGGCCCGCAAAGTTGTCCTGTCTGTTGTTGTAGATGACAGCTGCGATGGCACCGGCCTGTTGTACCCGGGTGACCTTCTGCTCGAAGGGGATGACCCCTCGCTCAATCAGCGCCACGCGGCCCGTTAGCGAGCCCGGATCCAACTCGTTTACAAGCGCGCGCCCGGCGTCGGCCAGTGGCCCCGACGCCTCCCCTTCTCCAGAAAGGGTTAGTGGGAACGCGCGGCCATCGGGTGGGTCTGCGATGTGGACGCGCAGGACCGGGGGGTCCGTCCGGACCAGGTCGATGGTGAACGGCCGCAACTCGGTCTCATAGCCAAAATCTGATAGCAGGGAAGCAATGTACTCACCGGCCGCCGCCTCTTGCGCCGTTGCGCTCTGGCGGGGACTGTGGTTTTCGGTCAGGTCCACAAGGAGGTGGAAGCTCTGGGCGGCCAGTTCGGCCAGGTCCAGGTCTGGGGTCGGGTTCTCGACGACCGCGTTTGCAGTCCCGTCATCTGCGCTTAGCCCGTCCCTTGCTGCGGTGGGAGCCGGAGCCGGAACTGAGGTAGTCGTTGCGGTCGCGACCGGCGTTTCGCTGCCAGCAACGGGCACAGAGACGCCGTTTCCGCACGCCACAGCCGCTACGAACAGCGCGGCGGCCAGGGCACGGAGCAGCGTCTGGGTAGAGCCAGGGCTGGGGTATGAGAGACGGGTTAAACGCACGGCAGTTTTGCGCGCGCGCATCGCCCTAAACGCCACGGGCGACGGCAAAACCGTCGCCCGTGCAGAGCCAGCGGCCCGTGGGGCCCGTGCGGCCATTGGGGGGAGGTCATGTGCTGGCATGACCCTTAAAACGCCAGACCAGAGGCCCCAGTTAGCACTCCGGCAACTAGCGTTCTGGCAATTAACGTTTGGGTGACTTGCCGTTTCCGCTCAGTTTCAGGTTGAGAGCCGCCACGTCCACCTCTTCGGTCTCGGTGAGGTTCTCGCAGCAGGAAATGGACGATACTGAGTCACTCTTGGGGAGCTTAAAGACCGTCACTCCCTGGGTTATGCGGCTCCGGCTGGAAATTTCGGAAAGGTTCGTCCTGAGCACCTGCGCCTGCTCGGAGATGACGTACACCTCCATGTCCTCGGTCACGACTTCTGCTGCCGCAACCTGGCCCGTGCGCGAGGTTATGTTGAAGGTCTTCAGGCCCCGGCCGCCCCTCGTTTGCCGGCGGTAGTGCTTCAGCGCTGTCAGCTTGCCGAAGCCGTTCTTGCTTATGACGAAGAGCTTGCTCTGGCTTTCCGGCTCGACGATGCTCATGGCCACAATAAGATCTCGGATCGGCCTCTTGCCCTTCTCTTTCTTCGGGCGAATGTCCATACCCCGTACGCCACCAGCAGCCCGCTGTCTGGCGGTCACGTCCGACAGCGGGAAGCGGATGGACATGCCCAGTTTGCTGACCATGACGACCTCGTCGTCTTCTTTGGCCAGCCGAGCGGTAACCAGCTCGTCGGATCTACTGAGATTCATGATGATGAGCCCGGCCCGGCGGATGTTGGACACCGCCGAGAGTGGCACTCGCTTAATCTCGCCGGTGCGCGTGCCCATAACCAGGTACGCGTCTTCCACATCGAAGTCGGACACCGCGACCACCGAGTTGACCTTTTCGTTGTCCGCCAGCGGAATGACGTTCACCAGCGGCACGCCACGGGTATTGCGGCTGGTGTCGGGCCTCAGTTCGTAGGCCTTGATCGGCAGCACCCGGCCCCGGTCGGTGAAAAACAGCAACGTGTCGTGGGTGTCGCAAACCAGGATATTGCGGACGGGGTCGTCCTCTTTGGTCTTCATGCTGACGACGCCCTTGCCGCCGCGATGCTGATTTCTGTAAGTACCGGCGAGAATTCGCTTTATGTACCCGCCCTGGCTGAGGGTGACCACGACGCTCTCGTGCGGTTCAAGGTCCTCGCGGTTGAGGTCGTCGACAGCTTCCTCGATCAGGGTTTTGCGCTTACCGCCAACCTTCTTTTTAACTTCAAGGGTCTCTTCCTTGACGACCGCATCGACCTTGGTCTGGTCGGCCAGCAGAGATTCCAGATCGGCAATGCGGAGGGACAGTTCGGCGAACTCGGCCTCGATCTTCTGGCGCTCCAGTGCGGCGATACGCCGCAACTGCATGTCCAAGATCGCCTGCGCTTGAATGTCCGACAGGGAGAAACGCTCCTTGAGGGCCTGCTTGGCGGCCTCGGCGCTCGCAGAACCCCTGATGAGGGCTATGACGGCATCAAGGTCGTTAATGGCCACCATTAGGCCCTCGAGGATGTGTGCCCGGGCCTTGGTCTTGCGCAGTTCAAACTCGGAGCGGCGCGTAACGACCGTTCGGCGGAACTTTATGAACTCCAGCAGGCCTGTTTTCAGGTCCAGCACTCTTGGCCGACCGTTTACCAGGGCCAGCATGTTGGCAGAGAAGCTGCTCTGCATTGCGGTGTACTTGTAAAGGTTGTTGAGGATGACCAGCGGCTGGCTACCCCCGCGTAGCTCCAGCACGATGCGCATGCCCTTGCGGTCCGACTCGTCCCGAATCTCGGAAATGCCTTCGAAGCGCTTGGACTTGGTCATGGCGGCGATCTTCTCGACCAGCGTCGCCTTGTTCACCTGGTACGGCAGTTCGGAAATTACGATGCGCAGTCGTCCACCGCGCTTTATTTCCTCTACCTCTGCTTTGGCCCGGACGATTATCTGGCCCTTGCCTGTGGTGTAGGCGTCTATCGTTCCCTTTCGGCCCATGATGGCCGCACCGGTGGGGAAGTCCGGCCCCTTAACCGAGCGCATCAGTTCCGCTATCGACAGCTCGGGGTCGTCGATTAGCCGTATTACGGCCGAGCAGACCTCGCCGGGGTTGTGGGGCGGAATGTTCGTCGCCATGCCCACCGCGATGCCTGAGGCACCGTTGATTAGCAAGTTCGGCATCCGGGCAGGCAGCACTTTGGGCTCTTGCAACGTGTTGTCGAAGTTGTCGGCAAAGTCGACCGTCTCCTGGTCGAGTCCGGCCAGCATCTCTTCGGCTGCCTTCGACAGCTTCGCCTCGGTGTAGCGCATGGCGGCCGGGCGGTCGCCATCTACGCTGCCGAAGTTGCCCTGACCGTCTACGAGGGGCACGCGAAGTGAGAAGTCCTGGGCCATACGCACCATGGCGTCGTAGATGGTCGTATCGCCGTGCGGGTGATACTTACCCAGCACCTCGCCAACCACCCTGGCGCTCTTTTTGTGAGGCGTATTCGGCCGCATGCCTAGTTCGTGCATGGCGTACAAAATGCGCCGCTGCACGGGCTTCAGGCCGTCCTGAACATCGGGCAGCGCACGGGAGACGATGACGCTCATGGCGTAGTCCAGGTAGGACGAGCGCATCTCCTTGGTGAGCTGGGTCGGTTTTATGATCCCGAATTGTGTATTGCTAACCATGCGTTTCTCCCATAGTTAAGGCGCGGAGAGCCTGCGAAGAGGCGGTCAAAGAAAAAGTCGGTCGGAAGAAAGGGGAGAGTTTGAGGGGGGCGAGTGTTCGACTCGCCTGAATGGACCCTCTGGAGGGCCGCTCAATACCCCATTTACTCCAGTGCATAGGCACGCGTACATCATACCTGTGAGAAGGTAAAAAGCCAAATTATTTCGGGCCGAATTTGAAAAACGGCCAGAATGTATGTCCTAGGCTATTTCCAGTCTTTCGCCCTGCCCACAAGGCCGTCAAAAAGGCGGTCGAAATGGGGCGGCATTTCGCCTCGCAACTCGGGGTGGAACTGGACGCCCATGACCCACCCGTGGTGCGGACTCTCCAGCCCTTCTATGAGCCCGTCTTCGAGCGAATAGGCCGATGCCATGAGCTTCGAAGACCTGTTCGCCTCGGCCACGCCTTGGTGGTGCCAGGTGTTTACCCGAACCAAGCCTCCTGAACCGACGCTTGAAGCGAGTCGAGAGCCCGGCGAAATGAATATACGGTGCCGGGAAGTGCCCTCTTCCCCCTTGTCGCTGAGGCTATGGCCGTGGCCTGGGTACCTGTCTCCCAGGTCCTGGATGAGCGAGCCGCCGAAAACTATGTTGAGCGCCTGCATGCCGCGGCACACGCCGAGCACCGGCAGGTCAGCATCGACCGCGGCCTTGAGCAGGGGAATCTCCATAGCGTCCCTCTCCGGCTGGGACTTTACGTTGGCGCTGGCATCGACATCCTGGCCATATTCAGAGGGCTGAATATCCGGCCCCCCGCCAGCCAAAAAACCGTCCATGCGCGCCACCGTTTCGTCCGCCGTCAAGTCATGGTCAGGAAAGATGGGCCAGGGCTCGCCCCCGGCCTTCTCTATTACGTCGATGAACGGGGCCATGTACTGGGCCTCGCTCTCCGTAATTCCGATCAAAGGTTTAGACATTAGTTAGATACATTCCAAGACAAATCAAGAACGCCAGCGCAGCACGCTGGCCCACCCTAAGCGACGCCCGCAAGTATAGGCGAGGTGACGGAGAATATTAAAATAGTGGTAATGCGATAATCAATCAGACATAATCGTCCGTTAATATGCTGGAACGATATGGAAACGAACGTAATGGGCGTGTTACGGTTTGCGTTTGTGTTGATATCGAGGCGGTGTATGCCCGGAGAATACACAATCTATTGAGATAGGGACGGTCGCAAATAGCACATTGGTTTAGGAGGGTCGTTATATATCTATAACCCCACAACAACAAACAGCCGCAGGTAGCGTACAAAGTGCTGCGGCCCTCGATCAGTCTGACCAAATTCGGGTGGTCGCAGGCCCTGGCCCTGGCAAGTCCTTTGTAGTCGAATAGCACGTCGATGGCCTATTGGCGAGTGGGGTGCCAGCAAAAGAGATTCACGTCGTCTCGTTCACGCGTGCTTCGTCCAGCGATCTACGGCACCGCGTTCACTCGCACTGCCAACGGAACGGCAGAATAAATGCGACAGACGTTGCGGTAACCACTTTGCTCTCTTTGGCACTCAAGGCGCTTAGATCAGCCAATCTGCTCGCTTACCCCGTCGATCCGGTAATCATGGATCAATGGAAGCAAGAGAATGTTTTTGACGCTGAATTTGGGGCAAGGGTTCGCAAATCACCTTCTAGGTGCGAGGAAATCCGTCGCGATCATGAAGCGTTTTGGAGCACAAATCGATTCAACCCGCCGAACTATTTGCCTCCGACCCCGCCTATCACCTCCGGGGAGCAATCGGGATTCAGTACATATCAGGGTCCGCGAACTCAGACCTACGCTGCGGTCTTGCCCGGCCAGATAATCCGAGAGTGTGTCCGGCATGCGAGGGCTGGCACGTTGAGCCTGTCGTCAGTCCTAGGACTGAATCATTTGGTGGTGGACGAGTATCAGGATTTCAATCCGATGGACATAGAGTTCGTCGATCTGATCGCAGCGAGTGGCGTCAAGCTTTTGGTTGCTGGTGACGATGATCAAAGCGTCTATTCATTTAGGTTCGCATCACCGTCAGGGATCCAAAATTTTCCAGCCAAATATCCGCAGGCGGGCTTGCACACCTTGTCAGATTGTTTTCGATGTACCCCCGATGTCCTTTCAGCTGGCAGTTCCGTTCTCAACGCGTTCTCGCCACCCGGGAGAATCCCCAAAGGGCTCGCCTCGCTTCACGTTGGGGCGAACCCGCCACTGAATGGCATCGTCCATCGGTGGCGCTTGAACAGTGGACCGGCGGAATCAAGGGCAGTGGCACAGTCTTGTGCTGACCTTATCGCTGCTGGCGTGTCTGCCGACGACATCATCATCTTGCTGAGCGACAGTAAGCTTTTAGGCGGTCCGACAGTTTCGGCGCTAGCCGCCGCCTCAGTTCCCTCCACGGGACCTGGGTTTTCACGCTATCCAGACACTCAAGGAGGACGCTTTTGCTATGAGTTGATACGAATAATTTGCGACCCGAATGACTACTTTGCACACCGGGTTCTTCTCGGATTACCGACCGGGGTTGGGCCAACTACCTGTCTGCAAGTAACTGATGTAGTAATCAATAACAATCTTAATTACCAGTCAATCTTTTACGTCCCACCTTCTCAAGGAATTCTAAATAAGCGTGGTCTGGCAGCTCTGACCCGTGCGCAAAACACTTGCCTCGCGATTAATGGCTGGCAGGCCACGGATCAAATCCAAACAAGGCAGTCGGATTTAGCGAATTTGATCGCGTCCGAGATTAATCAAACAGAAGCGCAAGCCTGGCTTCAACTTGCCGCGACACTTCCAGCGGGCATGACCTTAGAGGAGCTTAAAGAACTTTGGAGGGCTGACTCAGAAGAAGAAGAAGCCGTCATGAGCCGTGTCTACAGTCGCTTAGACCTTTCTGGCGTAGTCAGTACCCAACCCGTAGCATCTCGGGTTCGCGTGATGACCATGCACAAAGCAAAAGGCTTGTCGGCGAAGGTAGTCTTTATCCCTGGCTTGGAGGAGGAGGTATTGCCTGGCCCTTGGCGACGGCCTTACCAAGGCTTGGTATTGGAGGCCGCTCGCTTACTGTACGTTTTGATAACACGAGTTAGGGCGGCCTGCGTGATTTCTTACGCGGGAGGGCGGACGGTCTACGGTAGTTGGAATTACCATACGCCTTCGCGATTCGCTTCTTATCTGAACGGTTCTTTCTCCGCAAGGACGGGCTCGCTTAGCGCCCCTGAGACTGTGGCGATATCCGCAGAATGTTCGCATCTCTAAACTAGTCAAGTTATCGGCCTGCGTTAACTAGGTTTTGTTGGAAACCTCAGTTCTACGCCCCGACCTCGCCGAACTCGGGCCCGTACGTCGCAAGGCCCGTGAGCCCGTCCAACGCCCCCGGCCGGAGCCCTACAACCATGAAGGCTTCGTCCGCTCCGTACTCGTTTGACAGGCCGCGCGAGCTTGCCTTCTCGAAGCCGAACTGTCCGTAGTACGAGGGCTCCCCCAGCACGACCACAGCGTCGTAACCGGCCGCCCGGCAATCCTCTAGCCCTGTTAGTACCAGCGCCGACCCGATGCCCCGACCCTGCACGTCCGGGTGGACGCCGAGAGGCGCCATGCCCAGTATGCGCCGCTTATTGTGTGCCGGATCTATCGTCACCGGGGAAAACAATACGTGTCCGACCACGCGCTCGTCCACTTCGGTCGCCACCAACGAAATAGAGGCCTTCCCGCGCGAACGCAGCAGGTCAATCAGGGCCACCTCTGACACTCCTGTATCTCCCGAATCACCAGAGGAGCCGAACGCGGCCCGCGTCATCGCTCTTATCTCGGCGGCGTCGGACTCGCGTTCCGGTCGGATCGTGTGCACTTTATCGCTCCTGTTCTAACGCGATCAAAACTTTAGAACATATGTGTTTACAAATGGAATCGACCGTGCTAGCATCGGCCTGAACGCTGGAAGCGGAGATAACACTATGAGTAACGACAGAGTAAAGGCATTGGACCTGGCGCTGAGTCAAATTGACCGCCAGTTCGGCAAAGGAGCGGTCATCCGCTTGGGTGACTCGGACGACAAGGGGGGCGTGCAGGCCATCTCCACCGGTTCCATTTCACTGGACATGGCGCTCGGTGTCGGCGGAATTCCCCAGGGCAGGGTCACCGAACTGTACGGGGCCGAGGCCTCCGGCAAATCGACGGTGGCGTTCCACATCATGGCCAGCGCTCAGCGCAATGGAGGGACGGCGGCCTACATAGACGCCGAGCACGCCCTGGACCCGGCCTACGCGGGCAAGTGCGGCATCGACGCCGATAGCCTGCTGGTGTCCCAGCCTGACTCGGCTGAGCAGGCGCTGGAGATCTGCGAATACCTCGTTCGTAGCGGCGCGGTAGACGTGGTGGTAATCGACAGTGTGGCAGCTTTGGTACCGAAAGCAGAGATTGAAGGCGAGATGGGCGACACGCACGTCGGCCTCCAGGCCAGGATAATGTCGCAGGCGCTTAGGAAGCTGACTGCGGCTATCTCTCAGTCTAATACAGCCGTCCTGTTTATTAACCAGATCCGTGAAAAGATCGGCGTCATATGGGGCAGCCCCGAGGTCACCCCTGGTGGCCGAGCCCTGAAGTTCTACTCCTCGGTGCGTATTGACCTGCGCCGTATTGAGTCGATCAAGCAGGGAACCGACATCGTCGGTAACCGGGTGCGGGCTCGCGTGGTGAAAAACAAGGTTGCCGCCCCGTTCCGGGTGGCCGAGTTCGACATTATGTTCAACGAGGGCATCAGCAGAGAGGGCGACCTCATCGAACTGGGCGACGACATGGGTATTGTGCGCAAGAGTGGTTCGTTCTACTCCTACGGCGACACCAAACTGGGCCAGGGTAGGGAGAACTCCAAGAAATTCCTGCGGGAGCATGCCGACATGGCCGCCGAAATTGAAGCGCGCATACGCGCTTCAGCAGAGCCTGAACCCGAGCCCGTAGCGCCGTCGAACGGCGCCAGTCCTGCCAGATCCTAAGGCACCAAACAGTGACCGAACGCGATTCGGTGGACAACACCAGGGCCGCCGCTTTGCGCTTGCTGACGCAGCGGCCCAGGTCCGTCCTCGAACTGAAAAATCGGCTGTCCCAGCGCTTCCCGACTGATGCCGTTAACGAAGTCGTGTCGGCGCTGGCAACAACTTCGTTGCTGGACGATGCGGCGTTCGCTCGCTGGTGGACCGAATCGCGTACCGGTTCCCGACCAATGGCTGCTTCGATGATAGCGAGAGAACTCGCCCAAAAGGGCATCGACGGGGAGACCGTCGCGGTCGCGATAGCAGACGTCGACGACGCTGCGAACGCCCGGGCGCTGGCCCGCAAGGCCGTCCGCTCCATCCCGACGGACCAATACGACCGCTTCGCCCGCCGTCTTTTAGGGCGTTTGGCCCGGCGCGGATACTCGAGCAATGTCTGTAGATCGGTAGTGCAAGAGGCCTGGTCCGAGAGCAAAGACGCCGCAATGGAACCCGATCCAGACGTTGCTAGGTAGTAGAATGGTCTGACCAACCTCCGGGCCCGACCGCAAGCTGCGGCGCGTCCGGTAAGCCGGTGCAGGGTGGAAGGTCAAACCGTAAACATAATCGTGATCGCCGTCTCGGTGGCCCTGTCGGCCTTCTTTT
>Ga0114996_10000917_pt1 | contig 40411 bp, 39 predicted proteins | sample ArcticOcean_MG_C_4_FD_87039 | JGI IMG/M metagenome (GOLD analysis project Ga0114996, IMG submission 87039) | Marine microbial communities from western Arctic Ocean - ArcticOcean_MG_CB4_134 | ecosystem: Environmental > Aquatic > Marine > Oceanic | place: Arctic Ocean: Canada Basin | collected... | reverse complement strand
TCTCGGACGTACCCTTCGGCTTCACCACGCCGGTGTCCTTACCGGTCGGTGCATAGCCTCGGGATGGGACGGCTGCTGGGGTCACGCTGCTCTCGTTGGGACTGGGCTGATCTGGGAGGGTCCTGAAAGTTCGCTAACCCGCTGTTGGCGGGGTATCAAATGAAAGCTCTAGATCGGAGCCTCACAAGCCTTTTGGCACCCCGACGGGGGCCTAACCTACCGCAAACGCGCCAAATGCTCCCCGCGTCTCTTGACGATGTGAGCGACCGCATCGGCCGGATCGTCGGTTATGTGCAGCAGATCCAGGTCCTGCACCGCGATCTTTCCCTCCGCCGCCATCGTCCCTCGGAGCCAATCGGTGAGGCCACGCCAATAGTCCGTACCGAAGAGAACGACCGGGAAGTCGCGCACCTTGTTCGTCTGGATGAGAGTGAGTGCCTCGAACAGCTCGTCCATCGTGCCGAAGCCACCCGGAAAGATAACGAACGCCTCGGCGTACTTCACAAACATCGTCTTGCGGACGAAGAAGTACCGGAAGTCGATCGATACATCGAGGAAGCGGTTGCTACCCTGTTCGAAAGGGAGCTCGATGTTGCACCCGACTGACTTCGCGCCCGCAAGCTTGGCACCCTTGTTGGCGGCCTCCATGATCCCCGGCCCTCCGCCGGTGATGATTGCGAAGCCCGCCTCTCCCAGCAGGTGCGAGGTCTCCACGCACTTTTGATACTCGACGGTGCCAGCGCCTACACGGGCCGAGCCAAAGATCGAGACCGCCCTGCCGACCTCGGCCAGGTCCTCGAAACCCTCAACGAACTCCCCCATGATCCGGAAGATGCGCCAGGCGTCCTTGCCGATCGTGGCGTGGTCTGCAATGGTCTCGAGGAGACGCTCGTCCTCGGTAGGACGCTCGTGTGGGTGAGGCTCAGTGGGTTCGTGGTTTGGCATGGTAGGGTCGTCCATATGTCTCTCGTGGGGGCCTATCGCAGAAGCGACTTTCCGGTCCGCTCCAGCGCGTCCTTGTGGCCATGGGGTGGCTCCCACCCGAACTCGGTGCGTACGCGTTCGGAGCGGAAGGGGTTCTCGCCTAGTGCCAAGTGAGTCAGCCGATTGATCGGGAGGTGCCTCGCTCCAGGTGCCCCGACGCCCACCTTGGCCAGTATAGCCGCTCCACCTCTGACGAGTGGCGCTGGAAGCGTGCAGAAACGGGGTGACAGACCCAGTCCTGCGGCTAGCCACCGCATCAGGTCGCGCTGGTTGAGGGAATGGTCCAACCCGATGTCGTACGTCGTGCCGCCGCGACCCGCCTCCATCGCAAGCCGAATAGCGACCGACACGTTTCCGGCATACACCACGGGCAGCGCGTTCCGGGCAGGGCCAAGCAGCGGCACGAGTGGTAGCCGCAGGATCCGCGCCAGTGCCGGGGCCATCAGTCGATCGCGCTCTCCGTAGACGGCAGACGGCCTCAGGATGGTGACGGGAAAACCACGCTTCTCTTCGATGCCGCGTGCCACCTCCTCTGCCTCCCGCTTTGAGCGGGCGTAGAGGTCGCCAGGTGGCAAATCGGAGTCCGTCGGAGTGCTCTCATCGATGGGTGGCGTGGCGTCGCCGTAGACCGCGACCGACGAGAGATGGACCGCGTGCTGCGCACCCGCCAGGCGCGCCGCCGTGAGCACGTTGCGCGTGCCGTCCACGTTGACCGCCCGCACCCGCGGCCAGGCGCTACCCGCGTAAATGAGCGCGGCCCCGTGCACGACGTGAGAGCAGCCCGCCATGAGTGGCGAAAGCACCTCAGCGTCGTCACGGATGTCGCCCTCGACGAGGCTGCACTCGGTCTCCTCGAGGAAGAGCGTATCCGCTTCTTTCCGATGTAAAGCCACGACCTCATGCCCGTGCAGGCGGAGTTCGTGCGCAAGGTGCGAGCCGAGCAGGCCCGTGCCACCAGTGAGAAAGACACGCATAGGTACGAGGAGCCGGCCCCTAGCTCAGCGGCCGGCCAAGAACGCCTGCGCGTCGACCCTGACGGACGCCATGATCTGCTCATGGGACACGTACTCGGGCAGGTCCCGCGCGGTCTCGGCGTCCAACATGTCCAAGAGGTGTCGGTAGTAGCCCGCCGCGTCTTCGGTGCGGCCCAGCTCCACTGACGCCTCCGCCGCCGCAGTGAGTGCGAGGATGTGGTTGGGGTCGATATCGAGCGCCTGAGTCGCGTTGCCCAGTGCCGCCTCGAGGTTACCCGCTACGCGGTTGAGCAGCGAGAGGTGGAAGAGTCCGTCGTTGTCGAGCGGCACCGCCCGCTCATACGCTCCCAAGGCCATCGGGAGGAACGTCTGGGCCTGCACTGAGTCCCCCGTCGAGACATAGGTCATGACCCGATCGAAGAGCCTGTCTGCCGCCTCACGAGGCGTCATGGTGCTCAGATCGGGTGGGTTGCCCCCGCCGGCCGCGAAGGGCGCCACGGGCTGCGACGGCGCCGCCGGAGCCCCCGGGCTCACCATCTGCACACCAGCAAAGACGATCAGCCCGAACATCGCCACTCCTGCGATCCACCACGGCAGATTCTGTCCGCCCACGACGGACGCCGCGGCTTCCCTGTGTGCTCCGGCCGAGAGGCGTGCCCCCCCGCCGGCCGCCTTCTCGCCACACTGATTGCAGAACTTGGCGGCGGCCCCGATTTCGCCGCCGCATTGGTTGCAAAAGCGCCCACCCAGCTTACCGCCGCAGTGTTGACAGAAGTTTCCCGACGAAGTCTTTCCGCATTCGGGGCACCTGGGCGCGTTTTCTGCTGGGCTCATCGTCGCATCGAGTTGAAGAGGAGAGGCCAGGTGCCGAGGGTCTGCGCCCGATAGTTGGGCTGGAATCCGAAAAGCACCACGCTCCCCTCTCCGACCTCGGCCTCGAGGATCGCCGGAGCGCCGGCGATATGCTCTCCCCCGAGGGCCCAGCCCGAAAGTAACGGATCTCCGGAGCCGTATCGGGCCAACACGCGAACCCGTTCGTCATCCACGAGGAAGGCCCTGCTGCTACCCCAAAACCAGGAAGCGACCTCCTCGTCCAGCCCCTCGGCCACGTCGGAGCCCGGAGCGAGTTCCACGCGCACGATGGAGCCAGGGATGAAGAAGTCGGTATTGTCCAGCGCCGACGTAGCGTCTCGCACACCCAGGCCGAGCACGTCGGCAACGAACTCAGTCGCGGCCTCGATCGCGATGACGCGACCCCCGCGCTGGACGAACGACCGCAGGGCGTTGGAGCCCCGCTCGCCGAGCCCACCTACGTACTCGGGCGGGACCGCTCCCGGGAGGAAGCCGTCGATGATCGAGCGCGCATCCTGTGCCTGGAGGACGAGGACGTCGTACTGCCCGAGCAGCCCTCCCTTGATGTCCGCGTCGTGGAGCGTGTCGTAGGATAGCCCGTGCTGGTCGAAGACCCACCGCTGCCAGCCCTCGGTCATGGGCTCTTGCCATGACTTGTACATCGCGACCCGCGGAGCGTCCGGTCCAACGAGATGTGCTGGCAAGCGGAACGCGAAGTCGGACACAGAGATAGGCGGTGTCATGGGAGCGTCGAGGCGGCCATCTACGGCCACCGCGTCGAAGTCCATTAGGTACGGGAGGGTGTGCGCCGTGACGTCGTACGGCCGCTGGGGCGGACCGCCCGGATACTCCCGCAGATCCGGATAGCGCTGCACCTCGAGCAGCGTGTTCGCGAAGCTGGCGTACGGCTGATTCATCGGAATGACGTAGCTGCCGGCGCCGAAGTCGATGTTGTCGATGGAGAAGTCCGACTCCGCTCGATGCACCTCCACGTCACCCATCGTAAGGATCCGCAGGGCGTAGGTAATGCCGGCGGTGTTGGACTGACCCGCCGGGATGATCCAGGCATCGGGCCAGGCGTCCCATTTTTCCACCGCACGGCGATTAATGCCGTAGAAGTTCTCGAGCCAGTAGCGCCTGTTCTTGGCGGCGTTGGTGAGCAGCGCCAGGGCCCCCGCCTTCTGGTATTCCACGATATCGGCCAGACGCCACTCTCCACCCTCCCACGGGTCTGGGAAGTTCCATGAGCGCTGGCCCGCGTCGTAGTTGCGTCCGGGGCCCAGGCGCTGTGCCGGCACCGTCACCGGGGTGGCTAGGTTGGCCGATGCGGTCTCCGAAAGGATGCGAGCCCCGCCGTGGTAATGCATGTAGGCACGCGCCGGCGAGAACGCGTCGTAGATGCCGTTGAACACCACGCCTTTCTTACCCTGCTGGGTCAACTCAGCAGCCATGTAGGTGCCGAGTTGCGTCACCGCAGTGACGAGTGCCGGGTCCACGTTCGGCTCCCAGGGTTCTATATAGGGCGGAACGAACATGCGTGCCCCGTTTCCCCCCATCTGATGGACGTCGTGCACGATCTGAGGGTGCCACGCGTTGTGCGCGTACTCTACCGTGAGGATCGTCTCCCGTTGCGTAAACGCGTACCAGTCTCGGTTGTTATCGTGGCCGGTGTAGAAGTGGTAAAGGAACGGCAGCGGCGAAGCCTCGAAGTCCGTCCCGACGTACTCATTGTACCAGTCGGCAACCCACTGAAGGCCGTCGGGATTCAGCGAGGGGATCTGTAGGACGATGACGTTGTCCAAGATCTCGAGAATGGCCGGGTCACGCGAGGCCGCCAGCTCGTAGGCGAGGTTCGCCGACATCTGGCTCGCGCCGACCTCAGTAGGGTGTATGCCCTGTGTGATCAGGACGACGGCCTTTCCCTCTTCGAACAGCAGCTCCAGCTCCGCCTCGTCCCCAATCAGGCGGGGATCGGCCAGGCGCATCTGGATGTCGTGAAGCTCGTCCAGGCGCGCATGATTCGCCGGGCTGGTGATGGTCAGCATCACGAACGGGCTGCCGGCCGTGGCCAAGCCTAGGGTGTCCACAGCTACGCGCGGACTCGTCTTCCCCAGTTCTTCGAAATAAGACGTCAGGGCGTCCCAATTCGCGAGCGTGCGGTCCGCACCTATGTCAAACCCGAAGTGCTCCCTCGGCGTAGGGATCTCTTGGGCGACCAACTGATGCGCGAGAGAGACGACGGCCGCGAGGGCCATCATGAGCCGACGGAGCATGGACATCCATAGTGGGCAACCGGTGGGCTCCTGCGCGCCTCCGGCCGCGGTGTCTGCAGCACCTCTGCGTGAAGAAGATGTTACCCAAGCTTTTCGGAGGCGGCAACGGAGTTGGCCCCGCGGCGGGCCCCCGACGGTCTTCTGTGTCACGGTCGCGGTCCGTACCTCGCCGGGCTCTTTCAAGACGACGGGAGGGGGTCTTTATAACCCCGTCGGCTGGTCTATGAACTCATAGGCTAGGGCGAAGCGCTCGGCCAGGTGCTCACCCAGGGCCCTGACTCCGAACGTCTCAGTAGCGTAATGACCGCCGAGGATCACGTGGACGCCTAACTCCATCGCGTCGAAATGTGCATGGTGAGACCCCTCCCCGGTGACGAGCGCGTCGAGGCCTAGCGAGGCGGCCTCCTCGATGAACGATGCCCCTCCGCCCGTGACGACTCCCACCCGGTCGATCCGTGCTCTCCCCCCCGCAATCGCGTGGACCGGGGATCCGAGCACTGCTTCTACCCGCGAGACCAGGCCTGAGAGTTCCATAGGCTCCTCGGGCCGACCGTGCCAACCGACTTCGGCCCCCTGGAACGCCGCAAACCGGCCCTCTAGATCGAGGCCCAGGGCGCGCCCAAGTAGGGCCGAGTTTCCGACTTCGGCGTGCGCATCCAACGGCAGATGGCAGCTGTAGAGCGCCACGCCGTTCTGGAGGAGGGCCCTGACGCGGCGGAGGTGAGGCCCCGTCAGAGGACGCGTTCCTCCCCAGAAGAGCCCGTGGTGAACGATCATGAGATCTGCGCCCCTCCGAACTGCCTCCAAGATCGACGCCTCGGAAGCGTCCACGGCTACAGCGAGCTTACCAACCTGGTCTGGCCCTCCGACCTGAAGCCCGTTCAGGGCCCCTGGATAGTCCGGATGTCCAGGAACGGCAAGGTATGTCTCCAGATAATGGAGGAGAGATTCTAATTGCATGAGGCCTCACCATCCATCATCGCCAATCTCTCGGTGGACAAAGTGTGGAGAAATGGCGAATCTGTGGAGATCACGGAGCGGTGCGGCGTGGAAGGCGTTCATAAGTTGTGTGAGCGACGCTACTTAGCGCCTCGGATTCACAGGACTCTGCTAGGCACGGCGCGATCGAGCCCCGTGGGAAACATGTGAATCAGCGGCCCGCAGCAGCCCCGGCGCGGGCCCGACTTTCACCCTCCCCCGAAGCAACCGGTTCTCCGACCGCGGCCTTCGTGGTTGTCGGACCTTTAACAACTTTCTTCTTCTCGCCCATCTGGACGGTGCCGTTGAGGACCGCGCCCTCCTCGAGCTGCATGCGCCGCGTGCGGACCTCCCCATCGATCTGGCAGGAGGCTTGGAGCTCGAGGCGGGACTCGGCGACCAGTGTTCCCGTGACGTGACCCGAGATGACGGCATCTTGGGTGATGACATCGCCTACGACCCTGCCTTGCTTACCAATCACAACGGCCTTGCCGGCCTTGACGGTGCCCTTGACGAGGCCCTCGATTCTCACCGTGCCTTCTGTCTCGCAATCACCCACGATGGTCATGCCTGGCCCAACAATGGAGATGACGGACTCCGGGGGGGTGCTACTAGTCTCGCGTGCCATCGCGCTTCGCCTCTCGTTGGAGCTGGAACGACCGTGAATGTAGCCGGACGGCCCTTGGGGGGCACGCTTCCGGCGGGAATGATATCACCACCCAAGCAAGTAGCGTTCCCCGCCCCTCGAAGAACAGGGGAGCGCCGCTTAGGCGGGTTGGTCCACCATGGTGAGCGGGTCCACCGGCTCTCCCTCCACCAGCACTTCGAAGTGCAGATGGGGCCCGGTGGAGCGCCCCGTCGAGCCGCTGAGGGCGATGACTTGTCGCTGCCGCACCTCCTCGCCGAGGCTGACGAACGTAGTCGAAGTATGGCCGTAGAGCGTGGCGTAGCCCTCACCGTGGTCGATCACCACAAAGCGGCCGTAGACCGCGTCCTCGCCGACATCCACGACGGTCCCTCCGCCGGAGGCCCGAATGTAGGAATCGGTCGCGACCGCAACATCGAGGCCGGGATGTTCACCCTCGAGGCCTTCGTGAAGCCCCCGCGTCACGAAGCCGCGCTCGGTCAGCGGCCATACCGACGGAGGGGTCGGGCCCCGCTCTGGCCGGCCCTCGTACGTGCCTCCGCGGCGCGCTCCCGTAGGAGGCAGCCAGACGTCGGAGAGCACGTCGGTGGGGGCGCGTCCGAACAGGTCGCGGATCCGTACGTACTGTCCCTCGATCGTCTCGAGCCTCTGGACCAGCGCCTCCACCCGCGCCCGGTCGCGCGTCATAAGCTCTACCTCGCGCTCGAGCGCTGGGACCCGGGCCGCCCGGGCCGCCAGGAACCACCAGCTGCCGGCCATCACCGTCAGCGCGAGGGCGGTCACCGCGGTCGCGGCCGCCAGGGCACGTAGCCTGCGATACGACAGGCGGATCGACCGGCTCTCACGGCTGCCGTCAGGCACGACCATGATCGTGAGTTCGCGTTTAGCGGAAGGATCGGTCACTCTACGATCTCCGCAACACCGCGCCCCACAACCAGCTCGAAGAGGCGCTCGAAGTCTTCGTGGCCGTGGTACTTGATCTCGATCGCACCTTTTCCGCCACGACCCTGGCGGACCTCCACGCGGGTCCCTAAATGCTCTTCGAGGGCTTGGGTGAGCGCGCGCATCACCGGATCGTCGGTGCGTGGCTTGGGTTTGCCGGCCTTGCGGTCTGCACTGCCTACGCGACGCTCCAGGTCGCGTACGGACCAACCTTCTTTGGCGGCGCGCCTCCCGAGCTCACCGGCCTTCACTGGGTCTTCCAGCGACAGCAGGGCGCGGGCGTGACCCTGGGTGAGGCCGCCCTCTTCGAGTAGCCTCCGCAAGGAAGGCGGCAGCTTAAGGAGGCGGATCATATTCGCCACTGTCGAGCGGTCCCTCCCCACTGCCTCCGCGATTTCCGAGTGGCTCAGCTCGAAGCGGTTGCTCAGTGCCACGTAACCTTCCGCCTCTTCGAGCGGGGTGAGGGCTTCGCGCTGAAGGTTCTCAACCAGGGCGAGCACCAGCAGAGTCTCGTCGGTGGCTTCGCGAACGATGACCGGGACGTCGTCCCATCCGAGGCGCGAGACGGCCCGGAAGCGGCGCTCGCCGACCACGATCTCGAAGCGGTCGGGCGATCCGGGAGACGGACGAACGACAAGAGGCTGGAGGAGTCCGTTCTCACGAATCGATGAGGTAAGCTCCGCGAGCTCGGCGTCGCTGAAGACGCGGCGGGGCTGGAGCGGACTAGGCACGATCGAGGTCATGGGGACCCGTCGAGAGTCTCCCGACCCCGGATCGGGCCCGTGATAGTCCCCGAGGAGAGCGCCCAGACCCTTGCCCAGCCTGTGCTTGGTCATCGCTTCGCTCCGGCTGTCGCGGTCTTCGGAGCCTTAGTGCTCCGATCTATAACTTCATGTGCCAGAGTGAGATACGCCTGCGCGCCGCTCGAGAGGACGTCGTACACCACGATCGGCTGGCCAAAGCTTGGGGCCTCGGCAAGACGCACGTTCCGGGGGATGGCCGACCGATAGACCTTGGGGCCGAAGTACTTCCGGGCCTCGTCCGCGACTTGCCTGGACAGATTGAGCCGACGGTCGAACATCGTGAGGAGCACACCCTCGATCTCGAGCGCGCGGTTGAGGCCCCGCTGCACGAGTCGTACTGTGTTGAGGAGCTGGCTCAGGCCCTCCAGCGCGTAGAACTCGCACTGGATGGGAATCAGGACGGAGTCGGCCGCTGTCAGGGTATTGAGCGTAAGGAGGCCCAAGGATGGGGGGCAGTCGACGAGAATGAAGTCGTACTCCTCCCGGACCGTAGTGAGCGCCGCCCGTAGAATGGACTCCCGACTCATCGCCGTCACGAGCTCTATCTCGGCGCCGACGAGGTCTCGGGTGGAGGGGACGACGTCGAGGTGGGGGAAATGCACTCCCTCGATGACGGCGGCACCTACGGAGCTCCGCCCGATGAGCACGTCGTAAATCGTGGGGCGGGACTTCCGATCGGTGAGACCGAGTCCGCTCGTCGCGTTGCCCTGAGGATCGATATCCAGGACCAGCGTGCGCTTCTCCGCAACCGCGAGAGAGGCGCCGAGGTTGATCGCGGTGGTCGTCTTGCCGACCCCGCCCTTCTGGTTGGCGATCGCGATGACGTGTGACATGTAAGGCGGGAAAGAGGACCTCGACACGACGCTCGAGTGGGCCAATATACCGAAGCCGTCCGTCGACGGAACAGCAGCGAAGATCCTTGACCCGGCTGCGACCTAGGTGGAGCTTTGGCTCAGCCGGCAACGGGGAGCGAGCTCGGCATCTCCGGGGGACCGCCGTCTCGAGGATACCGCTAGAGAGAGAAGGCCATGGGTGCGAAGGATATTGGGTGGTTTGATGACAGTCCTCGTGATGAGCTCGGTTACCGGGTGCGGCGATGACATCGTCGAGCCAAAACTGACGATCGCTGACTGGGTGGGCACCTGGGACGCGGACTCGCTCACCATGACGAATGTGGCCGACACCACCGTCGTGGCCAACGTGCTGGACTTCGGGTCCTTCGTCATCGTGATCGAACAGAGCGGTCAGTACACCGCCACGCTCGTGGTGGGATCCGGCAATCCTCCTGGAATTGAGATTGGGGACCTGGATGTCATTGGAACCACGCTTCAGCTCAAACGCACCTTCCCACCGCCCGAGTCGACGGCTTCGTCGAGTTTCGTGTTTGGGGCAGACGACTACGTCATCCTGGACGGCGACTCCGAGTTCGACTTCAACCTCAGCGGCGTCCCAGAGGCGGCCCTGGCGCACTTTGAGCTCCGGCGGCGCTAGCCGCTGGGCAAGCTCGGTCGGTCGAAGCGGACTCGTAGGGGCCCACCTGTTTCACGTGAAACAACGCGTGCCTCAGACCGTCGACGCCCTCACATGACCCCGGCGACGCCTCCGCACCTCGACAATCAGGTTCTGTAGGTCCGCAGGCGAGACCCCCGAGACGCGCGCCGCGTGTGCCAGCGTGCCTGGTCGCACGAGGGTCAATTTCTCGCGGGCCTCGTAGGACAGGGTGACGAAGTCCATATACGGGAGGTCCTCCGCCAAGGCGAAGTCCGACTGTCCTCTCAGCCTCGCCGCCCGCTCCCTCTCCCGCTGGACATAGCCCTCATACTTGAGCTCGACCTGAACAGACGTCAAGATTTCGTCCTCCGTGTCGATGCGGTCGTCCTCCTCCGCTGCTTCCAAAAGGGCTCTCGCCTCTACTCCGGGCCGCTTCAGGAGCTCCACGGCCCTAACCGGCTCCTGGGTGGAAGTCGAGTCCGCCTCCTTCAGCAGCGGCGTCACGCGATCCGGAGGCAGCACAGTGTTCCGAAACCAGGCGGTGACGCGGGTCTCCTCTGCCAATCTTCGGTCCAACGAATCCGTCTGCTCCGGCGTCAAGAGCCCGCGTCGCTTGGCTAGCGTTCCCAGCCGGGGGGCGACGTTGTCTTGCCTGAGGAGCAGGCGGAACTCCGCCCGAGAGGTGAACAGCCGGTAGGGCTCATCGACTCCCCGAGTAACGAGGTCGTCAACAAGCACCCCGATGTACGCCTCGTCCCGCCCAAGCACCAGCGGATCCTCGCCTCGGACTCGGAACGCGGCGTTGGCCCCGGCAACCACCCCTTGGCCCGCGGCCTCCTCATACCCAGTGGTCCCGTTGATTTGCCCCGCGAAGTAGAGCCCCTGGACCTCCTTCAGCTCCAGAGTATGCCGGAGCTGATGGGGCGGGAAGTAATCGTACTCAATCGCGTAGCCCACCTTGGTCATCACCACGTCCTCGAGCCCCGGAACGGTCCGCAGGAACTCCAGCTGTACCTCCGCGGGCAAGGAGGTCGAAAGGCCGTTCACGTAAAGCTCGGTGGTGTCGAGCCCCTCAGGCTCAAGAAAGACCTGGTGCCGAGGTGCTCGCGGAAACCGCACCACCTTGTCTTCGATCGACGGACAGTACCGCGGCCCACGGCCGGAGATCTCACCACCATATAGAGCACTGCGCTCAAGATTACGGGTCACGACGTCCTTGAGCCCCTGGCTCGCCCACGTCACCCAGCACGGCCGCTGCTCCGGCACCCGTTCCTCGGTGTAGACCGAAAAGCGGCGTCCCTTCTCGTCTCCGTCTTGCCGCTCGGTGCGGTCGTAGTCGACTGTGCGACCATCGATGCGGGGCGGCGTGCCGGTCTTGAAACGCGCCACCTTCAGGCCGAGTCCTTCCAATCCCTCCGCCAATGCGATCGAGGGGGCTTCGCCAGCGCGCCCCGCCGCCAAACCGGCCTCGCCCCCAACATGGATCCGGCCACGCAGGAACGTCCCGGCGGTCACCACCACCGCCCCGGCCTCGAACGTCAGCCCGCCTACGGTGCGGACACCACAGGCCTGGCCTCCCTCCACCACCAGGCCGCTGACCATGTCCTGGAAGAGGTCCAAGCATTCGAGCTCGTCGAGGACGCGTCGGACGGCTACCGGGTACATGGCCCGGTCACACTGAGCCCGCGGCCCCCAGACAGCGGGACCCTTCGATCGGTTCAGCATCCGGAACTGGATGCGAGAGGCGTCGGTGGCGCGACCCATCACGCCCCCCAACGCAGCGACCTCTCGGGCTACGACCCCCTTCGCCACCCCCCCGATCGCGGGGTTACAGCTCATTTGCCCGATCCGTGAGAGGTCGGGTGTAAGCAGCAGAGTCCTCACGCCCGCTCGGGCCGCCGCCGCCGCAGCCTCTGTCCCAGCATGGCCACCGCCCACGACCACGACATCGTATACCGTACGCATCTAGTGGGCCCGCTGCTTAGTCGCCATCCTCATGCCTCGTTCCGGAACTCGCCGCCCTCCGCGCTCGCATCCGGCGCCAACGACTCCACACGCTCCACCCGGGAGCCCATCGGCCCACGAAGCAACGCCTCCTCGAACATTCCCAGCGCATCCGCCGAGCCACTCGCATGGACCACCACCGACCCGTCCACCTCATTCCGCACCCATCCGGCCAGACCCAGCTCCACGGCGGTCCGCCGGGTCCACCACCTGAACCCCACGCCCTGCACCCTCCCCACAATGCGGTAGCCGCGGCGTCCGTCATCGACCTCTTCCGTCCTCATCGCTACTTCCCCACGCAGAACTCGGAAAACACGGCGTCCAACACGTCCTCTACGGAAATCACGCCGAGGATCTCCTCCAGGGCGGTCTCCGCAGGCCGAAGATGGGTCGAAGCCACTTCCGGGGGGAGTCCAGACGCGAGTGCCTCCCGAAATGCCTCTACTCCAGCCCGCGCCTCCCTCAGCCCATCTGCGTGTCGCCGCCGCGTGAGAACTGGCACGTCTGGACTCACCGCCACGACCGCAGAGTACACGAGCTCCGGAAGAAGCTGTCGCATCTGATCAAGCCCTTGCCCGGTACGCACCGACACCCGCAGCTTGCCCGCGATCCGCGCTTCCACAGTCGCGTCTCCCCCCGATGACTCAGACCGGTCAGAGCCTAGATCCGCCTTCGTTTCCACGAGCACTACGGGTACCCCGGGTTTCCCGGGAACCCCGGTAAGCCCGCCGACCTCTTCTAGGAACGCCTCCTCCTGCACGGACATTCCCTCGGCGGCATCAACACACAGAAGTACCAGATCGGCCCGCGCTAGGTAGCGGTGAGTCACCTCGATCCCGATCCGCTCGATGCGCTCTCCAGATTCCCGAAGCCCGGCCGTGTCGACCAGCCGAAAGGGAAAGCCCCCCATCTGGACCACTACCTCGAGGGCGTCCCGGGTCGTCCCCGGCTCATCCGTCACGATGGCGCGCTCCTCTCCGACCAACGCGTTGTAGAGCGAAGACTTTCCGACGTTCGGCCGGCCCGCCAAGACGGTAAGCGCTCCCTCGCGAAGCAGCTCCCCTTCCGGTGCGGTCGCGAGCAGCTCGTCCAGCTGGCGTACCACCGCACCCGCACGCTTCACGATCTCCTCGATAGAGACCGGTGCGTCGTCCTCCTCAGGGAAGTCGACATGGTGGGCCAGATAAGCCTCCAGGCCCACAAGCGCCTCGCGAAGGGATACGATACGCGCGGATAAGCCACGCTCGAGCTGGTCCAAAGCCGCTCGGTGCAGCGCCCGACTCCGAGCCTCGATGAGGTCCGCAACCGCCTCCACCTGAACGAGGTCGAGCTTACCCCTCAGGTAGGCCCTCCTCGTGAACTCCCCGGGCTCCGCTCTACGCGCCCCGGCCCTTATGCACGCGTCCAAAACGAGCTCCGGCACGAGGCGACCGCCGTGGCATGACATCTCCGCCACGTCCTCGCCTGTGTAACTAGCCGGCCCCTCGAAGAAGGTGACGACCGCGCGGTCGAGCACCCGATGGTCATCTGGGTCGACAAGGTCGACGAGCGTCGCCCTTCGCGGCTCAAAGCTCTCCGCCACACCGGGCGCCAGCAGGCGAAGGATCCCCAGCGCGCTTGGCCCCGACACCCGGACCATCGCGATCGCCCCCACCCCGGGGGCGGTCGACACCGACGCGATCGTGTCGATCTCCACGGCGCTTCAGTCCGGCGCTATTCGTCCGACAGCTTCGGAGCCGGGCGGCCTTTCATCTTCTTACGCTCGCCCGCGATCCACATCTGCTGCGGGATGGTCGCAATGTTGGCAGTCGCGTAGTAGAGGTTCAATCCACTCGCCAGGTTCACGAAGATGAAGAGCATCATGATGGGCATGATGTACATCATCATCTTCATCTGCTGATTCGGCTGCTCGAGCGACCTCATGCTGACCCACTGCATCAGGAACATCGACACAGCGAGCACAGCCGGCAGGATGTAGAACGGATCCTTCGCCGACAGGTCCGGCAGCCAGAGGAACTCCACTCCCCTCAACTCGATCGTGTTTTGGAAGACGAAGAAGAGCGCGATCAACACCGGCCACGGAATCAGCATCGGCAAACAGCCCGCCAACGGATTGAACCCGTGCTCCTTATAGAGACGCATCATCTCTTTCTGGAGCTTCTCCGGGTTGTCCTTATACCGCTTCTGGATCTCCTGAACGAGCGGCTGCACAGCCATGTTGCGCAGCTGCGCCTTCATGGCCTTGTGGTTCAGCGGAAAGAGTACGACCCGCATCGCCACACCAAACACGATCAACACCCACCCGTACCCGATGTTCAGATTCGTGTGCAGGAAGGCGAGCACCACCATGATCACCGATACGATTGGCCTTACGATGGGCTGGAAGAACTTCCACCCATAGGGGTTCACCTCACTCATGCCCTGGCCCAAGGACGACAGGCGGTCGTAAACCTGCGGGGCCATGTAGAGCCGATAGCTGAAGACGCCATCGTCTCCGATGCCCTGCGCCGCCTGCACCCGAACCCGCTCCGCGAGGGCGCTCTCCGAGACGATCAGGCCACCGAGGTACTCGGCGTCTGTCACCGCCTCCTCGCTCTCCCCTGCCATCATCGCGAGCACGAAGAACTTGCTGCGGAACGCAGCCCACAGAAGCCGACCCTCTACGAACGTCGGATCGGCGCGTCTCATGAGCGTCGACGTAATGCCGTCCGTGACGTGGTTATAGACGTACGCCATCGTCCGAGCCTCCTGCGCGGAGTCGGCCTCGGCGAAGGCCAATCCGTCCCCCAGGTCGGTCAGCAGGAGCGGCCGATCGACCCCGCTCACGCTGCCTCTCACCCCCACGAGGTACACGGCCGGGTCGAACGTGTACTGCATCTCGAAACGGAAGTCCTCAGTCGGATGCTGGTAGACGAACGAGAGCGTCTCCGGACCTCCCCCCTCGCGCAGCTCGAGTCCGCCTTCCGGCTCCACCCGGTAGGTGGCCCGGCTGAGGTCCACCGTATCCACCCCGACCACCAACCTTTGGCTCAGGTACCCATCGGCTCCGGGAGGAAGGAGGTCCACGACGCCCTCGTGCCTCTGAGACTGGAACCCCGGCAGCTCGGCGGACATCAGTCGAGCACCCAGGCTCGAGAACTCAAACCGATACAGAGGCCCCTCAACCGTCACGCGCTCCTCTTGGGCGACGTCCGTGGCCGGGCCGACGACACTCGGAGCGACGACCGCACCGTTCCCGCCAGTTGCGCCACCACTCACCCGCGGCAGCGTCGGCGTCGTGCCTGTGACAAGCGGCAGGGCCGGACCTCCGCCACCCGTAACCGTCCCGACCCCCGAGCTGTCCGCCGGGGTCTCTTCCTCCGGTACGATCCGCGGGAAGAGCAGGTTCGTGCCCACGAGGACCAGGAACATCAGCCCCACCGCAAACAGGAACCGCAGCTCAGTCCTCAAGAGTGCAACGCCCCCGCTCGACTCACCTTAGGCGCTCCGCCAGCGGGCCTCTCCTCCGTCGGCGCGGCTGCTCGTCGCTCCGAGTGTGACGTCGGGACAGGATCGTATCCCTGGCCACCCCAAGGGTGACACCGGCCAAGCCGGCGCAACGCGAACCACACACCGCGCAGCGCGCCGTGCTCCTCGATCGCCTCGATAGCGTAGCTCGAGCAGCTCGGAGTGAACCGACACGTAGGCAGCGTCCAGGCCGAAATCATCAGCTGGTAGCCCCGCACGGCTCCGATCAGGATTCGTCCGAACATAGTCCCTCCACGGCCTCCCTGACCTCCTGAGCCAAGCTTTCGAAACCCACCCCGTAGGCTCGCCCTCGCGCACGTATGAGCACATCGTCCCGTCTGCCCGCCGCGTCGAGCCGCGGCAGAATCTCTCGCCGCCCGATCTCGCGCAGGCGCCGCTTCAGGAGATTACGGTCGACCACTCTACGCCCATGCTTCGGAACGATGAGTCCAAGCCGCGACCGAGAGCCGGGAGCGCCCCCCATGAATACTTCGAGATGCGGGGTCCTCTTCCGCTTTCCCAACTCAAGTAGCCGTCGGATGTCCGTGCTCCTGCCGATGCGGGCAGCCGTAGGCAGGGCCTCCGACTGATCTCCCGCCGAGCCGGCTACTTCCCGCCGACCTGAACCGAGATGCGAGCCCGCCCCCGCCGCCTGCGGCGGTTGAGCGCCTTCCGCCCGCCCGTGGTCTTCATGCGGGCCCGAAACCCGTGTTTGTTCACCCGCTTGCGGTTGCGGGGATTGTATGTCGGCTTCATTTCCGGCAGCCCGATCCATGGGAAAGCTTCGCTCAGAGTCGAGCCTGGAAAGATAGACCGCCTCCTCCGAGAGGGTCAACTGGACCACGCCGCGGGGGTCTACTTCGGCCCTCCGCACCCTCTCTCGGGACAGGTTTGACTTTTGAAAAAGTCGTTCGTAGCTTCGGCGTCCGCAGTCCCGGGGACCTCGCAATGTACCCGCCCCAGACACTCTGAACCGCATCAGCCCAGTGCCCGTCTCCGACTCCCGCATGCATGCATGCCGAGGGCCCCGCGAGGAAGCGAACAACCGGCCGGAGATGGCGTCTTGGAGATGACCGCGGCCGAACTCTGGTCTCGCATCCAAGAGATCGCCCGCACGTCCGTTCCCGAGCACGCCTTCCACACCTGGATCGCCAGCGCAACGGCCGCCGCATCCACGTCGGATGAGCTCGTGCTCGAGGCCCAGAACCCGTTCCACGTCGAGTGGCTGGAGGACAAGTTCGGGCCGCTCCTCGCCTCGGCCGGCGAACGCGTACTCGGAAGACCGCTGCGCATCTCGGTCACGTGCACGTCCGACCCCTCTCCCGTCCCCATGCCGACGCTCGAGGTGAATCCGTCTTTGCAGACCTCGGTCACGTCGGAGCCGCCCCCGCGCGTCGGCCCTCCGCCTCCCAAGCCATCTCTGAACGACCGTTACACGTTCGATCGGCTGGTGGTGGGGGCGAACAATCAGCTCGCGGTTGCAGCGTCCCGGGCGGTCGCGGACCAGCCGGCCAAGATGTACAACCCGCTCTTCCTTTACGGCGGTGTCGGGCTCGGCAAGACGCACCTCATGCACGCGATCGGCCACCAAGTCTTGGAGGCCGACCCGAATCGACGTGTCGCCTACATCTCGTCTGAGCAGTTCACGAACGAGCTGGTCATGTCCATCCGCCAGGGCGCGATGGCCGCGTTCCGCAGCCGCTACCGCGAGCTGGACCTTCTTTTGGTCGACGACACGCATTTCGTCCAGGGGAAGGAGAGCACACAGGAGGAGTTCTTCCACACCTTCAATGCCCTGTACGATGCTCAGCGCCAAATCGTTCTCACGAGCGACCGGCCCCCGAAAGAGATGGCCCGCCTCGAGGAACGTCTGGTCTCACGCTTCGAGTGGGGGCTGGTCCTTGACGTCCGGCCGCCGGACTACGAGACCCGCATGGCGATCCTCCGGAAGAAGGCGGACGACGACGGCCTGCGCATCGACGACGAAGTCATCGAGTTCATCGCGCACTCCTGCACGGCGTCGGTCCGTGAGCTCGAGGGGGCCGTCATCAAGCTTCTGGCTTATTCCTCGCTCACGAACCAAGAGATGACGCTCGGCCTAGCGCACACCGCCCTACGAGGCATGCTCCGCAAGAGTCCGAGCGGCGGCCCCATTCTGTCGCCGGAGCGGATCCGAGAGCTGGTCGCGCAGCGGTGGCGGGTGCGTGCCGACCAACTGACGTCGAAACGTCGGACCAAGGACATCACCGTGCCGCGACAGGTCGCCATGTACCTCATAAAGGAGGCCCTGGGCATCTCCCTTGTACGGATCGGCGCCCTCTTCGGCGGTCGCGATCACTCGACCGTCATCCACTCCATCCGGAAGGTCGAGGAGCAGATGGCTTGCGACGACGCCTTTCGCCAGCAGGTCGAAGCGGCGCTCGCCGAGGTGCGCGAGCCGAGCTCTGGTGGGGGTCCCAACGACCTGTGGGAAAGCCGTGGATAACAGCGGTTCGTCCACATGCGTCGACACCCGACTCTCGCCAGCCTCGGGAAGGAGCCAGCCTCTCCACACGGTTTGTAGAACGTGCCGGCCGGCCGGATGCGGCGGGCTGCATACCACCCTCGCCGATTGAGGACCTATCTTTGCACACTTCCACACGCCCTACTACTGCTATGTTTTTCTATAGAAAACAGAACTAGTATCCGACGCTGTGGATAGCTTCCGACCCGGCACCATAATGCCAGGAGCCTCCGTCCGATGAACTTCACGATCACCCGGCAGAACCTTCATCAGGGACTCGCCGCCGTATCCGCGAGCATCCCCTCGAAGACCACGCTCCCGGTGCTATCGAACATCCTCTTCCAAGCAAAGGAGGATGGCGTATGGATGAGCGGAACAGATCTGGATGTTTCGGTCCGTGTGAAGGTCCTCGCCGATGTGAAAGAGGCAGGGAGCCTTACGGCACCCGGTAAGAAGCTTCAGGAGATCGCCCGAGAGCTTCCGGACGAGCCGGTCCAAGTCACAACCATGGGCGACCAGATCGAGCTCAAGTGCGGCAAGAGTCGGTTCAAGTTCAACGGTTTGCCAGCAGATGAGTTTCCTACGTTGGCCGAAGTGGATTTTTCTGGCGGACTGACGGTCTCGGGCAAGGACCTGCAGGGTCTCATCCACCACACGTCGTTCGCCGTCTCCACGGAAGAGAGCCGCCCGATCCTAAACGGCGTGCTCTGGGAGCTCCGCGACGGCGAGATGAAAATGGTGGCCACGAACGGACACCGCTTGGCACGTATGGGCGTTAAGGTTGCGGCGACCGGCACGCCTTCGGCGGACTTCATCGTTCCGCCATCGGCGCTTGGCCAGGTCCAGCGTCTTTTCAAGGACAGCGATGAGATTCAAGTCGCCAGGAGTGAAAACCACCTCGGGTTCAAGGCTGCCTCCACGGAGGTTTACACACGGCTCATCGAGGGCACGTATCCCAACTACGACCAGGTCATTCCGCGCGACAACGACAAGTTCGCCACGATAGACAAGAAGTCGCTCGAGTCTGCCGTACGCCGAATGGCAGTGGTCGCCTCCGATCAGACGCACCGCATACGCTTGAAGTTCGAGCTGAACCGCGTGCACCTGAACGTCCTCACGCCCGATTTGGGTGAGGGCCACGACGAGCTCGAGATAGGCTACGACGGTGAGGAGCTCGAGATCGGCTTCAATGCCAACTATCTCCTCGAGGTGCTGCGCTACATGCCCTCGGCCGAGGTGAAGCTCGCCTTCAAGGCACCCGAGCGAGCGGCAACGCTCGAGCCGGTTGGAGATGAGTACCCCGAGTACCTCTGCCTGGTGATGCCGCTGCGCCTGCTGGACTAGAAGGCCCTGTAGGGTGCGGCGTTCTACCTCCCAGAGGAGTGGGCGGCCTCCACGAGCTCGTCTCCGGTGAAGATCGAGATCAGCGGAAGACCCTGGCCCTCGTAGAACCGCTCGGCGCCATCGGATCGATTCACGAGGCAAAGGACACCGAGGATCCGGGCGCCGTGAGTGCGAAGCGCCTCTACCGCCTGCAACGAACTCCGCCCGGTGGTCATGGTATCCTCCACGATGAGGCAGTGTGCCCTCTCTGGGAGTCCCCCTTCGATTCGCTGCCCGGTACCGTGTTCCTTTGCTCGCTTTCGCACTGAGAACCCGTCTATTGGCTTTCCATCCAGATAGCTCCGGTGGGCGATGGCATAAGCCAGGGGATCCGCCCCCATCGTGAGTCCGCCGACATGGGTGGGCGCGAGCCCGTTGTCGCGAATGACCGCGCAGCCCACGAGTCCGACGAGCATCTGGCCCTCCGCGCTCATCGTCGTCGCCCGTGCGTCGATGTAGTAGTCTGACTTGGCTCCGCTGGCGAGCGTGAAGTCACCCAGTCGAACCGAGCGCTCCACCAAGAGGGCCCTTAGACGTTCTCGTTCCGTCATGTCTTCTCCGCCTCGAGGTCCGTCCAAAGTACCCACGCGATCCACTGCCCGTCATGGGAGAGAGACACATCCGCCGCCGCGCGGTGGCCGTCGAGTAGCACGCGCGGTGGCCTCTGGCTGGTGGCCCCCGGGTCGCATACGATCTCTAGCCTGTCCTCCTCGACTGCGAGTGCTCGCGCTAGATCCGCGCGCGCGCCGAGCCGCACGGCAGCCGACTGACGGGAATAGATCGCATCGCGCTCCTGCTCCGTGAAGCGCGCCTCGAGATCCTCCAAGGGTCCGTCCCAAGGGCTGTGAGCGCTGTCCAGGAAGGCCACCTTCGGATGGAGAACAGCATGCTCGGGCGGCCCCCCCGGGGCGCCGAAGCCAAACGCGTGTACGCGGTCCGGGCAGAGCACCACGGAGACTCGCGCCTCGTGTGGCGTATAAGTGACGCGCCCCTCGCGAACCAGGCGGTCCTCCTTCGATCCCCACGCCTTGCCCGACGAGGCCCACTCTACCTTGAAGGCGCGATGCACAAACGGAGGCGGGGAGCCTATCAGCTTCGAGACGACCTTGAAGCCCGTCTCTTTCGCTGCCCAGCGTGCCCACAGCTCCAAGTCGGCGTCCGGCGAAGCGTGGATCGCGGCTTGCTCGTCACTGTCGAAGACGCGCTCAACGAAGCGCGCATCGCGGGAGCGGCCCTCGGTGCGGGGGTCCCCCAGGTCGACGACGTCGTTACCGACAAAGATCACTTCCCCTCCTCGGCTGGCCGGACCGACAATCCTTCGCGGACATGTTCCGGGACGCGCATGGGGCGCCCGTCCGGTCCGATCCACACGGCGGTCACCCGCGCCCTCGCGACGACGGTATCGGACTCCTCAGCCCGCACGATCTCTTGGGCGAGGACCATGGTGGTCCGCCTGAACGAGTCGGCCCAGGTGCGAATGAGGAGCGCGTCGCCGCGGGTTGCTTCAGCCAGGTAGTCGACCTCAATGCGTACGACGAAGATCTGCCAGCTGTGCTCGTCCAGGCTCGACCATGCGAAGCCGGCCTCTTCGAGAGCGAGATAGCGCGCGTGTTCCAAATAATTCAGGAACACGGCGTGGTTCACGTGCCCGAAGGAATCGAGCTCGGGCGTTCGCACCGTGATGACGGTCTCCGCGACGGGAGCGGAACCGGGTGAGGTCATGGCCGAAAAGATCGCCGTGCCCCGGACCTGTGCAACCCGGAGCGCGTCCCGCATCAGCCGCCCGGTGCGTCGATGCCCCGAATCACGTCCGCCAGCTCTCCCCGCGAAGTGATCCCCAGCTTCTGATAGATGTTCGACAGGTGAGTGCTCGCCGTACGCGCCGCCATCCCGAGCTTCTTGCCGATTGCCTTGTTCGACATCCGGTTCGCCACCAAGCGGGCCACCTCGAGCTCCCTCACGGTGAGACCGGCCATGCCCTCACCCACGCCCTTGGGCGGTGGACGGTGCCCCATCTCTCGGAACTGAATGCGCGCCTTCTCGAGCTCGAGGTCCGCACCGAGCTTCACGAAGATGTCGTGTACCCGTTTCAGCTCGGCGGTAGCCTCTTCGGTGGCGCCCACCTCGGCCATGCGGCCTGCCATCTGACGCCGGATTCTCGCGGAGTCCCAGAGCATTGGGATCTCCTCGAGCGCCTCCGCTGCGGTGCGCATCAGCGAGATCGCGCCGTTGGGGTCGCCACGCTTCCACATCACCAACGCCTCACAGGCGTCGGCCCAAGCGTGACCCAGCTTGTGGTCGAGGCGGTTCGAGTGCTCCCGGATTCGCTTCCCGACGCTTTCCGCTTCGTCAATCTCACCGGCCCACAGATGAGCCTCGGCCAGGATGGGGAGCAGCCGATGCATCGCCCACAGCGTGTACCCTGTCCCCTCGGCGATCGCGAGACCCCTCTCAGCGACCTCGATCGCCTCGGAGTAGTCACCGAGTCCGACCAGGTAGTAGGCCCAGCCGATATAAACCGGCACGACCTGGTGCACGTCGACAGTCGCGTCCGCGTTGCCGATGCCGGAGACCGCGATCGCTTCGTCGAGCAGCATCTTTGCTTCGTCGAGCTGCCCGCGACTGAGGTGGATTTGGGACGTCCACACCAGGAGCCGGGGCAGTAGTGTGCGCTGGTGGAGGCTCCGAGCGAGTGCGATCGCCTTCTTGCCGATGGAGATCCCGCGGTCCCAGTCGCCCCGGAAGTACGCGAGCTCAATCGACATATCGGCAGTCCAGAGACGGAGCACTGGCGAGTGGGAGCTGCTCGCCAGCTCGTTCACCTGGTCTACCGCGCTAGCCATCCCCACGGTGTCACCGCGCATGCCCTCGAGAACGGCGAGACCCCACCGGGCCCAGAACTCGATGGAGGTGTCGCCGATCTGGCGGGCCAGAACAATCGCCCGCTCCGCATGTGTCCTGGCACGGTCCGCCGGCCCGACCCAAATGTGCAGCAGGGCCAGCGCCCGGTGGACTCGGGCGAGCATCCGCAGGTCCCCGAGTTGCTCCGCGAGCGGGAGCGCGGGGGCGAGCGTCTCCATCGCCGCGGAACCGCGGCCGAGCTCTTGGAGGCAGTGAGCCTTGGTCACTCGCAGCCGGATCTCGCCGGCCTGATCTTTGGCCCGCTCGGCCGCCGACAGGCCGGCGTCGAGCTCCTGCTGGGCCTCCGCGTGTCGCCCGCACCAGAAATGCACCATCCCGAGCGCGCGGCGAAGGGCCGGCTGCTCCGGTGCGTCATCTCCCACCGCCCGGAGCGCCGCGGTCCAGAGCTTACCGGCCTCCTCGAAGTCGCCGAGATGTTGGTAGGCCCGAGCCAGCTGCGGGACCAGGTCCGCCTGCAGCGCGACGCCCTCCTCCTCGCTGGCGTCAACCCGTTCCAAGGCGGCTCGTAGGTAGCTCACCGCCTCGTGATCGGCGCGACGCTCCAGGGCAGTCCGGCCCGCGGCGCCCAGGTACACGGCGGCCTTGCCTCCCAGCTGCGCCGCGTCGGCGCGGTGGAAGTGGAAAGCGAGCTCGTCCGCGTGGTCGAGGGCCTTCTCGCCGTAGTACGTCTCCATCGATTGGGCGACGACGCCGTGCAGCACCCGCGCCCGTTGCAGCCCGAACTCGTTATACAGTGTTTGGCGCACCAGCGGGTGCAAGAAGTCGTAGACAACAGTCCCAGCTTCGGCGCGCTCGTGCAGGATGCGCGCGGCACAGAGCTCCTCGAGCGCCGAGAGGAGGGCAGGCTCTGTGAGTCCGCTGACCGAGGCCAGGAGTGGATAGCGGGCGCGGGTACCTATGATTGCTGTGAGTTCGGCCACCGCCCGGGCGTCCTGCGAAGTGGCGCTTACCCTCGTGACAACGGCATCCCGGATGGACGCCGGTAGGCTGAAGTCCGAAGCATCCCAACCGACCCAGGTTCCGGCATGCCGCGTCAGGCGGCCACTCTCGATGAGGGACTTGAGGATCTCCTCTAGGAAGAAGGGATTCCCGCGGGTCCAGCCGAAGAGGAGCGCAGAGAACTCGCGCACGACCTCCGCATCGACCCCGAAGGTCAGCCGCACGAGCTCGCTCACCTGGTCCAACGTGAGAGGCTCCAGGCGCCGGATCTCACCCACCCCTAGGGACACCAGAGAGCGCTCGGTGCGGACCAGCTCGAAGCTCTGATCACGCTGGGTATCGTTGTACGTGCACACGATCAGAATCCGGTGACCAGCAACCTGGCGCCCTAGGAAGTGCAGGAGCTCGAGCGACGACTCGTCCGCCCACTGAAGGTCCTCGAGCACGCACAGAAGGGGGTCGCGCGCCGCATAGCTCTTGAGGAACTCGGCGAAATTCCACATGAGGCGGGTACGGAACTCGTCGGGGTCGGCCCCAAAGTCGGCTGGTCCGTCGCCGTGCCCAAGCGCCGGAAAGAGATAACGGAGCTCGGTCTCGCCCCCTCGGCTGAGCACCGTGAGCGCGTCTGGATCCATCCCGCGGAGAATCGGTAGGAAGGCGTCCGAGAAGAGCGCATACGGCACGCCGGCCTCCACCGGAAAGGCCCGGCCGAATGTCACTTGCCAGCCGCGCCGTTCCGCGCGCGCGCCCAGCTCGACAGCGAGGCGAGTCTTACCGACCCCTCCCTCGCCCGCCACGATTACCACCGATGTGCTGGCTCCAGGCCCCTCCATGAGCGCCTCGAGAGCCGCGAGCTCCCTCGTGCGGCCGACAAGGGGCAACGGCCCCTCTAGCCTGCCGCCGTTGTGGGCCGCCGGAATGCGCGAAGAGCCGAAGTTGCTCATGCGGTTCATCCCCCGTGACGCACTGGAACTCGGCCGGGAAACTAGGGAGCGTAGAGCATGCGGAACAGAACCGTTGCGGTGGCCCCGCGTGACGGGCCAAGCCGGCGGGCCTTCCCACTCGCATAAGAGATCGTTGGGTTTGTGATCGTTTCGCGAGAGGGTGCCGGACACTTGGAGCTCCTTAGCTTGGGTGCTCCGAAACCTGCCCGATGTGCCGCCCGCCCGGTGTACGTAGAATGACGTAGATAGGGGGTCCCGATGTATTAGAGCGGCCCCCGAAAATTCACTGTCCGAACTCCGGTAGAACGGCTCCGCCAGGCCCACCACATTGCCAACATGAACTCCACAACCGAACTCCCGACACAGGCAGTCATGCTCGAGGCCTTCCTCGAGCGTGACACGACCTTCGATGGCGTCTTCGTTACCGGGGTGAGCACGACGGGCATCTTTTGCCGTCCAACCTGTCCGGCGAAGAAGCCTCTACTCGAAAACCTCTCCTTCTTCAGCACTTCCCGTGACGCGCTCCTGGCAGGGTTTCGGCCGTGCAAACGCTGTCGACCTCTGGAACCCGCCGGGGCACCTCCTGAATGGTTGCAGCCGCTCCTCAACGCGGTGGAGGACGATCCAAAGCGGAGATGGACGGACCAGGACGTGCGGGCCCGTGGCCTGAGCCCGGAGCGGGTGCGGCGGTGGTTCAAGCGGAATCATGGGATGACCTTCCAGGCATACCACCGCGCTAGTAGGCTGGGCTCCGCGCTGGGCCAGGTGCGGGAAGGAAGCACAGTGGGCCGTGCGGCGTTCGAGGCCGGCTACGATTCCCTTTCGGGCTTCCAGGACGCGTTCAGGCAGTACTTCGGCACGACGCCCACCGATCTCGAGGGCTCCCTGGTCATCGAAGTCAGCAGGGTGCCCACGCCCCTGGGGCCGATGCTCGCCGCCGCGTCCTCGACGGAGCTCGTGCTGCTCGAATTCGTCGACCGTCGCGCGCTCCCAACGCAGGTCCGCCGGATTCGTGAGCGCATGGGCGCGGTCTTCGTCCCTGGCCGGAACCGGTTCATCGACCAGGCGGCCCGAGAGCTTTCCGAGTACTTCTCAGAGGGGCGCCGGGACTTCTCCTCTCCGCTTGCAATGCCGGGCACCAGCTTCCAGCAGGAGGTGTGGAGGGCGCTCCTGGAGATCCCGTACGGGCAGACGCGAAGCTACGGGGAGCTCGCCCGCGCCCTGGGTCGTCCGGGAGCGCAGCGCGCCGTGGGCCTCGCCAACGGGCACAACGCGCTGGCGGTCGTGGTGCCGTGCCACCGCATGGTAGGCGCCGGCGGTAAGCTCGTTGGGTACGGCGGAGGGCTCTGGAGGAAGCAGCGCCTGCTGGAATTGGAGAGCGGCTAAGATTCAGTCGGACTGTGGGTTAGCCCGCCAGCTTCACTTTCCTGAAGCGTCGGTCTCGGGACCAGAAGTCGCTCATTGCAGCCGCGAGATCCTCCCCCGTGTAATCGGGCCACATCTTGGGCGTGAAGAGCAACTCCGCATAAGCGCATTCCCAAAGAAGGAAGTCGCTCAGGCGCCTCTCGCCCCCGGTGCGAATGAGAAGGTCGACGTCGGCAGACGGACCCTCGGCGTGCATCGCCCTGCCGAGCTCGGCCGCGAGGTCGGGCCGGTCCGCCGCGAGACCCTGTTGGGTCGCGGCACTCTTCATGGCCTCGAGCAGTGCGTACCGGCTGGAATAGTCCACTGCGAGCCGAAGTTGCAGGCGCCGGCCATTAGCGGTCTCCGCCTCGGCGCGCTCGATGGCCGCCACGATCTCGGGCGGGAGACGGTCGCGCCGCCCGACGACTCGCAGCGAAACGCCGTTCTCCTTGAGCGCGGCAGCTTCGCTCCGCAGATACCGCCCGAGGAGTCGCATCAGCAGGCCGACCTCCGCGGCTGGTCGGCGCCAGTTGTCGGATGAGAAGGTGTAGAGGGTGAGCGCGCCGATTCCGAGTCCCGGTGCGGCCTCCACAACCTTACGCACGGCCTCGGCCCCACGGCGGTGCCCCCATTCGCGACGACGCCCGCGGGCAGTCGCCCACCGGCCGTTGCCGTCCATGATGATCGCGACGTGGACGCCTCGCTCATCCGTATCCGAAGGGGTCATCACGCTACTCCCGCGTGGCCTCAATGATCGCTTCCATGTGATTGAGATAGGCGTTCAGCTCTCGACGACCCTGATTCGTGAGCTCGTACTCGGTCTTGGGTGTGCGGCCCTCGAAGGACTTGCTGCAGACCACGTAGCCGGCGTCTTCGAGGCGACGCGCATGTGCGCTCAGATTACCGTCGGTCGTTCCGAGCAGGTCCCTCAAATCGGTGAACGTGAGCGACCCGTTCACCGCGAGCGCGCTGACGATTCCGAGGCGAACACGCTCGTGAATGAGCCGGTCCAGGTCGAGCGCTCCCGCCTCGGTGGGGCGGCCGTCCACGGCGCCCAGGGACGGTGCCTTCGAGGAGACTTCTGCCGAGCGGCGCCGAAGCGCGCCTCTGTCAGCCGCCATGTTTCCTCCAAATGACGATGCCGAAGACGATGTGTAGTCCTCCGAAGCCGGCCGCCATGAAGGCGTCACCCCAGCCCTGAGGCGATAGGAACGCCGCCACGCCGGCGAGCATGAAGGCGAGGCCCATCACCGGGACGGGACGGACCGAGTAGGAGCCACCCGTCACGACACTGGTTCCGTAGAGGAGCAGCCAGGTGCCGGGCAGAAGGTGCATGAAGCCCGACTGCGCCAGCGCGATGGTGAGGACCACACCCGCGGCGAGCGGTGGCGTGACGTTCCACGCGAACCGTCGACCCGGGCCCGAGAGAAGCGGTACGCCCTCAGCGAGCGATTTGCGCGCCATCGCGAGGATCGCGACCGAGAAAGAGAGCACCGCGGCCCCGATCCAGATCGCGAGCCAGGTCAGTTGAGCGTCGGCGCGTGATGCGAAGAAACCCGCCGCCAGTGCGATCGCCCCCATGGCGACGCCCCCGATACCCGATACATGAGTGAAGGAGGCCGACCGCTCCATCGTTTCGCGGATGAAGCGGAGGTTGTCCATGGCCCGGTCCCGAAGCGCAACAGGTTTGCGATCGGGGGGGGCCAGCTTGTGTGCAGGAAGGCTCATATAGGTAGAGTTGGTCTTGAGGTCGGCCGCGTCAAGAACTTTGTCTTGCAAAGTCCGGGCCAGGACCTAGTCGACGGAAGGCGCCACCACGCGAAGCGCCCCTGGCAGCACCTTCAGTTCCACGGTGGCCTCGGCTGCGCGTCGCACGTCACCGTCGACCTCGAAGCGCGGAGGCGCGTCGAAAGTCAGGCGGAATCCCGAATCCCCCAGGATCTCCACTCGGTCCGAGCGAACATGTCGGCCACGCTCGGCCAGGTTGAAGAGCCGTAGCCTGGCCAGAGGGCTCGCGTCCTCGAACCGGCATGCGTGAAGGAGTCCGTCCGTCACGGTCGTGCCAGGCGCGATGGGGAATCCCCCCCCGAAATACCGCCCGTTCGAGACAGTCAGCATGAGGTGTCTGCCCTCCCTGACCCCCCCGCCGCTCGGCTCTAGGCGAAACCCGAAGCCCTCGAAGCGAAACAGCTGCTGGAGCGCGGTCACCTTGTACAGGAGCTCGCCCCTGAGGAAACGCGCTTGGGCCGACGCGTCGATGACCGCGATGTCGAAGCCGAAACCGACGACGTTGAGAAAATGGCGGAACTCAAAGTTGCTGGGCTCGTGGTCCGGGGAGCTGAGGGACTCCACACGACCCACGTCGACTGCGCGCGTGTGACCCTCAGCCAGCACGCGTACCGCCTCCGCCGGGCTGCTCGGGTCGTAGCCGAAGTTGCGCCCAAAGTCATTGCCGGTTCCGCTGGGAAGGATCCCCAGGGCGACGTCCGTCCTGCCGCTGGCCATCAAACGGTCGGCCACATTGCTCCAGGTGCCGTCCCCACCGACAGCTACCACGACATCGTATCCCTCACCCACGGCTCGCTCGGCGAGGTCGCGCTCCTCGCCCGGGTGCGTCGTTGTCCCGATAGTGACGTCGGGTAGAGTTTCCTCCAGAAGCCGACGGTAGGTGGCGAGCCGTCGGCGGCCGCGGCGGCGCCCCGCGGCTGGATTCAGAATGACGAAGTGGCGCCGCCCCTCCGTCAGAAGCTCTCCAGTCGCTCGAATGTCTGCATCCCGCTCCTGTACCACTCCTCGCGGAATGGATAGGTCTCCACGTCGTCGATGGTGAGCCCGGCTGTCATCGGGTGCTCGTGCAACGTCAGGGAACCGCGCTCTTCCTCGTGCTCGGTATGCGGCGCTTCCATGAAGATGTTGACCTTGTAGCGGCCTTTGTCGTCGACGGTGAAGCAGCTGTACGTGTTCGTCGTCGACCCGAACTCGAAGTCGGTGACCGTCAGATCGAGGACCGGCTTCCCCTCGTCTCGCACGGCGACGATGACCTCCTCCTCCTCTCCCTCGAAGGTGATCTCGAGATCGTTCATATAGTGAGGGAGGTGCCACCGCTCTATCGCGTGCGCCCGCGACTCTTGGCTGGTCGTTCCCACCATGAACGGGAAGAAGGCCGCCTTCGGAAGGGGTTTCCCGGGCACCACAATGGGCGGAACGACAACGGCGAGCACGACTTCGTGGTACGGGCCCACCATGCTCTCCGTGAAATGGAACGCGGTGACGGCCAGAATGCTTCGCTCATGGCGCACCTCGAGCGGCTGAAGATGGTCCGGAATCAGCCGCCTGGCGTCCGCCGTGGGCATCTCGAAGTACGCGCCCACACACATTCGGTAGGCGTAGAAGGTGTAATCCGGATCATTCATATCAGGCGTCGTCTTGATGATGGTTGTCGCAGGCGGTTAGCGTTTGCATTCCGCCCTGGTTGGCGCTGCTTTAAAGGGACCCGCGGGTGCACCTTCGAGGTTGGTCCGTTGTAGTCTTCGTTTCTCTCGCGCTCATCATCAGTGAGGTAGTGCAACGCCTCGTCATCGCTCCATGGGTGTGGCTAAGGCCGTCGCGGCGCGTCCCGGTCCTCGGTGGCTGGATCAGGTTCATGGCGTGGGTAACGACCCGACCGGTGTCGATGATAGGAGGCTGCGTGATTCCCCACGTCCCTCGTATCGTTCCCACCGAGGCCGGCGTACTCATCCTCATGAATCACCAGTCGCTTTTCGACATTCCATTGGTGGTTCAGACCGTCGAGGGAGGCTACCCACGGATCGTGACGCGGAAACGATACACTGCCTGGCTCCCCGTGATCTCCCACATGATTCGGCTCTATCAATACCCGGTCGTGGATCCCTCGGCAAACGCGACCGCCATGCGCGACACCTTAGACGAGATCGCCCAAGCAGCAGCCGAGACGGAAGTGCCCCTGGTCGTCTTTCCCGAGGGGACGCGGACCCGCGACGGAGAGATCGGTAGGTTCAAGCGGGGGGGCCTAACGCGCATTCTCGCCACACGCTCGTGGACGGTGTACGTCTTCGTGGCGGATGGGTTCTGGAAGGCCGCCAAGTTCCGGGACTTCATCAACGGTCTGGACCACGTCGAGGGCAAGATGGAACATGTCGGGACCTTTGAGTGGAGCGATCCAGACGTGAATCCTACGGCGTTCCTTGATGATGTGCGCGATAAGATGCAGGAGCGCCTGTCGATGATGCGGGACGAGGTGACGACGGGATGACCGGCGCCGAGGCACTCGCGGCCTCGCTCGTGGAAGCGTCGGGAGGGCACGTCCGGGCCGTTCTCCTTTATGGGTCGCAGCTCCTCAACACCCGACCGGACCGCCACAGCGCATACGACCTGGTGGTCATCGTCGACGACTATCGCGCGTTCTACGGAGGGCTGGGGGCATCCGGCGAGCTCCACCGGCCCGTGTGGCTCATGAGCGCGATGGCCGGTGTGCTCGCCCCCAATGCGATCGCCTACGCTCCGGCCGATGGTGAGGCAGGAATCGCCAAGTGCCAGATCGTGAGCAGCGAGCACCTCGAGCGAGCCCTCGGCTCTGATCCACCCGACCATTTTCTTCTGGGACGGCTGGTCCAGCGCGTGGCGATCGTTTGGTCGTCCGGCGACGAGGATGCCTCCTGGGCCGCAGAGCAGCTTGCAGGGGCTCGCGGCCGGGTGCTCGACTGGATGCTTCCCTACCTCGATGCACCGGTCGACGCCGCTGATCTGGGGCGACGCCTCCTCGAGGTCTGCTACGGCGGTGAGTTCCGTCCCGAGGCAAAGAACCGGTCGGTGCGCATCTTCGAGGCCCAAGCGGACCACTTCGAGGCGATCTTACCGTCCGTCCTTGAACGTGGCGTCGAGTCCGGGCGCTTGGTCAGGACCGGGGACCGCTTCGCTCCGGCTGCTCCGGTTCCACCCGCGCTGAGGCGCCGGTGGCGGCGGCACTTCGCTCGATCCAAGACGCGGGCTACCGCGCGTTGGCTCAAGCACACTGTGACGTTCGCCAACTGGCTTCCTTACATCGTCCGTAAGGTCGAGCGCCATACTGGGCGCACCATCCGGCTCACTCGCATCGAGCGAGCGGTGCCGATCATTTTCCTCTGGCCTCGGGCGATCTACGTACTCCTCACGAGGCCACACAGGGAGGTGGGTTCGTGAGGATCGATCTCGTCGTCCTCCTCGGGCTGCTCGGCCTCGCCTTCGCCTCCATGCCGATCTACGCGACGACGGCAGCCGGACGGAGTGATCCGCTCGACGTCGACGAGCGCGGGAGCTTCGTGTTGGGCGACTTCGTACGAGGCTGGTTCTACTGGTTCGTCCGGCCCATCGAACGCGCCGCTCTGGCCATCGGGGCCTCGCCCACTGCGTTCAACCTCCTCGGAGTGGCGTTCGGTGCCGCGGGCGGTGCGCTGTTTGCGACCGGACGCCTGAACCTCGGCGGTTGGGCCGTGCTGCTCGGCGGCGCCGCGGACGTGCTCGACGGCCGCATCGCACGGGCTCGCGGTCTCGCCGGCCCGCGGGGCGCCTTCCTCGACTCGACACTCGATCGCTTCGCCGAAGTGGCAGCCTTCGTCGGGTTGGCCGTCTACTTCCAGGCCTCCACGCTCGCCCTGGTGGCGGTTGTGACCGCCCTCGGCGGGTCCCTGTTGGTGAGCTATGCCCGAGCGCGAGGCGAGAGTGTCGGCATCGTCTGCAAGGTCGGGGTCATGCAGCGGGCTGAGCGTTTGCTCCTCGTAGGCTTCGGCGGCATTCTCGACCCGGCCGTGACGGCGGCAGCCGGTTGGACACCGGGCGCGTTGCTCGTGGCACTCATTTCTCTCGTAGCGGTCGGGACGTTGGGAACGGCCGTCTACCGGACCGTCTGGATCGCTCGACGTCTGGTTTGAGTATGACAGACCTTCTCCGCCCCGACATGAGCAGCTTGATGAAGACTTTCCGTTTCGACTTGACCGCGCTCTGTGCGTCCCTACTCGTGGCAGGCTGCGTCCCAGCTGCGGCCTCAGACGCCGAAGCCGACGCCGTGCCGGCCGCAGCCGCTCCCGCTCCCGCCCAGCCCGTCGCCGCGAGCGAGCCCGCTGCCGCGACCTCTCAGCAGACTACGCTCATCGACCGCGCCGACGTCGAGCGAATCGTCGCGGCGCTCTCGTCGGATGAGATGCGCGGACGCGAAGCCTTCTCGGAGGACGCGTTGCGCGCGGCGGACTTCCTGGCCGGTGAGTTCGCCGCGGCTGGGCTCGAGACGTTCGACGACGCGCCGGGCCACCTGCAGGGCTTCGACGTGATGGCGTACTCGATGGGGCCAGCGCGGGCTGTGATCGATGGACGGCCACTCACACCGGACCGGTTCCAAGTGCGGTACGGCGTTCCCTCCATCCGGTGGAGGACCGGCGACGCTCAGGTGATCATCGCCGGTCCGGACGACGACCCCAACGGGCTCGCGATAGCGGTGGCCAACAGCGGCATAGACGCGCTCGTGCTCATCGACCAGGTGCACGAGGAGGCGTTCCGAACCATTTCGCAGATCTTCAGGCGACCCACCCAGCGCGTGTCGGGCACGCAGGGCGGGACCGTGGTCGTCGCGCTCGCGCAGGGAACGGAGCAGTCGACGTTCGACATCACAGCGGCGTCGGATGTGCTCGCTCGACCGGTCGTGAATGTGGTGGGTCAGATTCCTGGACGCCGTAGCGACGAGTACGTGCTCTTCTCCGCGCACTACGACCACCTCGGCATCGTGAGGGCGCTTCAGGGCGACTCCGTCTCCAACGGAGCCAACGACAACGCGTCGGGTGTGGCGGCCGTGGTGTCGCTCGCCAAGTATTTCTTCGCCCGCGGCACCCCCGAGCGCACGCTGCTATTCGCAGCTTTCACGGCGGAGGAAGCCGGCGGGTATGGGTCACAGTACTACTCGAGCCGCGTCGACCCTGACGAGATCGTGGCGATGTTCAACATCGAGATGATCGGCAAGCCGGCCGTCAGCGGACCCAATACTGCGTGGATCACCGGCTTCGAGCGTTCCTCTTTCGGGACTATCCTGCAGGAAGCGGTCGAGGGCACCGAGTACGAGTTCTACGCCGACCCCTATCCCCAGCTCGGACTCTTCTACAGGTCCGACAACGCGAGGCTGGCCGTGCAGGGCGTCCCCGCTCACTCGATCTCTACGACCCCCATCGACGTCGACCAGAACTACCACATGGTTACCGACGAGATCGAAACGCTCGACCTCGCCCACCTGACGAACACCATCGTGGCCATCGCGCGCGGCGCGGAGACCATCGTTTCAGGGGCGGCTACGCCGACGAGGGTCGATCCGGCGAACTGACTCAGGCGGCCGATCCGATGGACCACGCCCCTCCCGCTATCGGTCGATGCGGTACCTCACCACGTAGGGCACGCCGTTCTGATCGGGCTCCACGCCCCAAAGCGCGTCGCTGTGAATGACCATGACCTGGAGGCCTTCCGGGAGCGTGGCCGTGGCGACCGGCTCTCCGGTCTCGTCTAGGATCATCCAGCTCTGGTTCTGACCCGGCACCTCCTCGCGGCGCACCCACAGCGTCTCGTCGGCGGAGAACACAGCCGTGCCCACAGGAGGGTGGTAGACGGGCAGGAACATGGCGGCTCGGACGAAGGCCGGAGCCTCACTGGGGTCCTCGAACGCACCGGACAGTTGGTTCGCCCGCTCCGAAACCGTGCTGTCGATGACGGCGTTCGCGACCTGCACAGGCGTGTACTCGTAGCGGCGCGAGTAGATCGTGTCGCCAGTCTCGTCTGCCACGATGACTCCGAAAGAAGCGGTCCCAGCCCCTGCGGCCACCGTGCGATCGAACGTCGCCAACCGCGAGCCGTCGCCTGAGAACATCGCGAACGCGTCGTCGCTGAGCGGGCTGCCCACAGTCAGTGGACGCTCGAGGTAACTCGCCCGCCGAGCGGTCCGCTCGTAGGCGATCCATGTGACCGTGTCGAGCACCTGCGTCGCCGCATCCATCCGAAGTTGTGGCACGCGACGCAGGTCCTCCGCGGATATGGACGGGGGAAACGAGGTGCCCAAAGCCATGGAGCCGTCGGGAAACACCGCGAACGGCATGCTGGGGCGGAACGGAGCGCTGACCCGAGGCGGGGCCACCTGAGTGGAGCGCAGATGCTCTCCCTCGAGGGAGAAATAGGAGATGCGCCGTTGGCTCAAGTCGATCGCATACAGGGTGTCAGCGAGCAATCCAATCGTATAGACCCGATCGAAACTCCCAGGCTCTTGGCCTCTGCCGCCGATGTACCTGACCAGGATCCCACCATCGTCGAAGACTCGAACGACACCGTCCTCGGGCTGCGCGACATACACCCAGCCGTCGTCGTCGACCACGAGGGCGCTGACCGTCGTGAGCCGTCGGTCCGCGTCGTCGGCGCTTCCGATTCGCAGCTCCTCGACCGCGGACCATTGAGGTAGGCCCGACCCCCCGTTTCCGCCCCCCGCGCAGCCACTGAAGACCGCCGAGAGCAGTACAGCCGCGAGCAAACGGTGCGGGGTGAGGCTGTACCTGGCCATGCGGTCTCCGGTTCGGGTCGGGAGAACCTTACGCGTCTCCCCCCGGAGAGGCTAACACTGGCCCGGCCCAGGGTGCAGTCGTACAGCCAGTCCTTCGCCGGTCAGCCGAGCTGGAAGGTGATCGGGAGACTTATCCACACCGCGACCCGCTCCTCGCGGTTCATGGCAGGGCTGAATCGGAACACCTCCGCAACGGCCAAGGCTGCTTGGTCCAGCGCGTCGGTGCCGGACGTCATGTTGATGAGCGTAGTCTGTACGCGGCCCACAGCGTCGATATAGAACCACACGGTCACTCTGCCTCCGATGCCGGCCTCCCGCACCTCGACAGGATAAGCGCGGATTAGCGCCTGCTGTACCTCCTCCATGTTGAGCAGGCTCGGGGCCACGGTGAAGGGCGTAAACTCCGGGACCGTCGGCGCGTCCTGCGCCTGCGCGGCTGACGCACCCAGGACCATAAGGATCCCAAGGGCGAGCCAGACCACTGATGAGCGATGGTGCGAACGGCTTGCATAAGCGCTCATTAGCGGGGCTCCTCGTCTTGCGGTGAGTGTCATCTGACTTGGAAGGTGATCGGCAGGCTCACCCACACCGGGACTCGCTCATCTCTGTTCAGTGCAGAGCTGAACCGGTAAACGTCGGCGACATTCATGGCCGCCTGATCGAGCGCCTGGTGTCCGGAGCTCTCGTTGATCCGCGTCGCCGCGACCCTCCCGTCCCGGTCGATGTAGAACCAGATGGTGACCCTGCCTCCGATACCGGCGTCGCGGAGCACCTTCGGGTACTCCTGCATGAGCACCCGTTGCACCTCGGCCAGGTTGATAAGCCTGGGCGCGACCGTGAAGGGGGTGAATGTTGGAACGGTGCTGGGGAGCTCGTCATCGACCGGACGAAGCACGGCGGCGGTCGCCGGCCGCCGGGGCCGGGCCGCAGCCTCGACCCTCAGCTCTTCGATGACGGACTCCACGGACGTCGGCTCTTCTATTGGCGGCCGCGCGGCCTCCGCTGGGCTTGCCGGCTCAGCTTCCGCCGCAGGCTCCTGAGGCTCTTGCACGCGTCCACCAACAGGGTCAGGCGGATCCGCGACCGCCGCGCCTGACGAGACCGGCTCGGGCCCGCTGTCGTCCGCCGCCGCGGGCCCAAACTCGAACTCGGCCCGGACCGTGGGGATGGGGATCTCGAATGCAGCGACGAGCAAGACTACACCGAGGACCATAGAAGTGAGGAGAGCCAGTACGGATACGGTGCGGGACGGCGTTGTCATGGTCAGGATCCGGTTTCGGAGGGGAGCCTCGGTCTCGGCGAACGCCGCGAGGGCAACGAGCCGGCCCGAGTCGCGCGACGAGACCTCGATGAGTGTCGTACCATAAGCCCGGACGTCCGGACGCTGGCGCAGGACGCGTCTATCGCAATCCAGCTCGATCGCGCGCCTGACGCGCGAGGCGAGGACCCAGATCACGGGATTCCAAGGCGCCAGGACGGGGGCGAGCCGCGACAAGACCATGAGCCACGGATCACCTGCGCGGATATGCTCTTGCTCATGGAGCAGCACAAGCGACCGTCGCTGAGGAGGCATGGACACGAGCCACGGCGGCACCAGCACGCGCGGCCGTACGACGCCCGCCACGGCGGGCCCCAGCCTGTCGGTCATCCAGACGGGGACCCCGTCCAGCGTAGTCCGGTGCCATGACCGGCCCGCCTTAGCGAGCCGCAGCGCGCCCATCATCCAGCGGAGAGCGAGGAGTGCCGACCCGAGCAGCCATGCGCCGAGTAGGATTTCGGAGAGCCCGAGCGCCGCCGGCCCCGGGGGAAGAGCGACGACGGCCGGCAGGCCGATCACGCCGGTCGGCTCCGGAATCGGGAGGGAGCTCGTGACTGACGGGCTCCAAAGGGATTGCAGCAGCCCGAGGACAGGAAGTCCGACGGCCAGCGTCAGACCGCCCAGCCAAATTCCGCGCTCCGGCTTCCCGTGCCGCCGCAGGACGGAAGCGATGGCCGCTGCCCCCAGCAGCATCGGCACGCCCACGGCGACCGAGTACAACATGGCATACGCGATCATTTGTCGTCCTCCATTTCACGGATCCGGTCGTCGAGGAGATCCCGCATCCGACGCAGCTCGTCCGGCTCGAGATCGGTGTCCACGAGATGCAGGAGCAGCTCCTCCGGTGATCCGCCGAAGAGCGAATCGGTCACCCTGCCGAGAGCGCTCTGGCCGGCCGCCTCCCGCTCGACCTCTGCGGCGTATCGATGCGCCCGACCCTCAGGCAATCGCGATACGTAGCCCTTGCCCTCCATCACCTTGAGCATCGTGAGGACGGTGTTGTAGGCCAGCTCGTCCTCGAGGGCCTCCAGAGCCTCTGCGACCGTGGACGGGCCGCGGTTCCACAGGACCCCCATGATGTCGAGCTCCCGCGCGGTGAACCGGATCTCCATGTCCATCTCCTAACACCTAAGGAATTAGGAGTAGCGTACGGCGCAGGCCACTGCGTGTCAACTAAGGGGTTAGGAGGTGGGATGGTGCGGCGGTCCGCGAGGCCACCTCAGCCCTCGAAGAACGCCTCCACGAACTCTGTGGCCGGAGCGGCCGCCAGGTCGTCGGCTGTTCCGCGCTGTACGACGGCGCCGCTCTCGATCACGTAGACGGGTCCTCCCAGCGCACGGACGTCGCGGAGGTCGTGGCTGACCACCAGAGCCGGGGCGCACCGCTCCGCCAGATGGTCTGCCAGATAGTTGCGGACCACCCGTCGTGCCCTGGCGTCGAGGGCTGCCAGGGGCTCGTCGAGCAAGAGCATCCTCGGCTCTACTGCGAGGGCTCGGGCCAGTGCCACGCGTTGCTGCTCCCCTCCAGAGAGACCAGCCGGGCTTCGGTCAGCTAAGTGTACGCACTCTACGCGCGCCAGCAGGTGCGTCGCATGCGTAAGGCGCTCATCACGAGTCGGCCGGGGAGTCCTGGCCATCCATCCAAACGCCACGTTGTCGAGCACCGACAGATGCGGGAACAACCCGTAACCCTGCGGCACGTATCCGACACGCCGGGCCTCGGGCGGCAGATCGAGCCCGGTGAGGGAGTCGAAGAGATCCACGCCATCGATGCTCATGACCCCTGCATCGGGGCGGTAGGCCCCAGCGATCGTCCTCAGCAGTGTCGTCTTGCCGGAACCATTGGGTCCGATGAGGGCCACGGGTGCATCCGCGCCTTCCAGATCCACGTCGAGCTGAAGTGCGCCGATGCGCATGCGCACCTCGACACGCCAACTCACGCCGCGCCCTCCCCACGTGTCCCGCGCGGCGAGCGACCGAGCGTTGCCGAGTGGAGGAGCGACCACGCGGAGGGGGCAGCGCGCAGGGCGAAGAGCAGCAGAACTGACACGGCGGCCAGCACGAGCGAGAGCGCGATGGCGACTCTCACATCGGACTCGAGCGCCATATAGATCGCCAGCGGCATCGTCTGCGTCGTGCCCGACAGGTTACCCGCAAACAGCAGTGTCGCGCCGAACTCCCCGAGAGCCCGTGCCCAGGCCAGCGCTGCGCCACCCACCAGGCCAGGGAGCGCAAGCGGTACGGCGATCCTCAGGAACGCGCCTCGGGACGACTGCCCCAGCGTGCGTCCCACGATCAGTAGATCCTGATCGACCCGACGGAACGCCGCCGCCGCGGCCTGCACGTAGAACGGTGCTGAGACCACGACCTGCGCCAGTACCACGGCGGTCGTCGTGAACGGAATCTGGAGTCCCAGGATTTGGAGCTGCCCACCGAAAAGCCCGCTGCGCCCGAACGCTTGCAGGAGCGCGATGCCCACGACCGCCGGCGGCATCACGATCGGGAGGTCGACAACCAACTCAACCATGCGGGTGCGACCCTGTGGTGCGACTGCCAGCCACCAGGCCAGCGGCGTGCCGGTCCCCACGACAATCGCCAGGCTGATCACCGTGGTGCGGGCGCTCAGCCAAAGGGCGGGAGCGAACAGTGGGTCGCCCATGCCCGCCGCGAGATCTACCGGCGAGGAAACCAGTGCCAACGCGATGAGCGGCAGCACGAGAAGCCCCAGGATCGGGGTCGCGAGGAGCAGAACGGGCCAGCGCTTACCCATAGTCGACCTCACTCGACAGCGAACCCGTGCCGGAGGAGCACGGCGCGGCCGTCCTCCGAGAGAACGAAGTCCACCCACTGTTCGGCGGCCTGCGCGCCTCGCTCGTGCGCCACAACTCCGATGACATACGAGGCGGCGACGTTCATCGCGTCAGGGATCTCGACCCAGCGTACCAGGTCCGACGAGATGGCGTCTGTCCGGTAGACCAGAGCCGCATCTGCCTCCCCGAGCTCGACCTTGGCCCGCGCGAGGCGCACGTTGCTCTCCTCCGACACGACGTGGCCTAGAACCCGGGTCGCGAAGTCGGAATCCAACTGCTGAGAGGCGCGAAGGAGGACCTCACGGGCGTACCGACCGGCTGGGACGTTCTCCGTCCCGAGCACGATGCGCTGGGCGCGCGGAAGCTGTTCGAAGGCTCCGACCCCCGCGGGATTGCTGAGCGGAACGATGACGACGAGCTCGTTGGACGCGAAGGGCCGAGCGGCTTCCACAAGCCCCGCATCCACCAGCGACTGCATGTGCTCGGGATCTGCCGATGCGAAGACGTCGGCGGGCGCTCCGTGCTCGATTTGCAGCCGCAGCACCTGGCTTCCGGCCAGTGTGAGCCTGACGTCCGTCCCGGGGTAGGCGACCTCGAAGGCCTCGCTCAGCTCCCGGAAAGGCTCGGCTAGTGACGAAGCGGCGTAGACGTCCAGTGCGTCTCGATCGGCCGCGCTGGCTCCGCACCCCCCCAAAAGGAGGGCTGACACCAGCGAAAGGGACCTCACGCTGCGTCGAGTGTGGTGGCGTGTCCTGTGAATCTGCTGTCGTACCCGGGGAGCTGCGCCATTTCGGCCCGGAACGCCGGATCGTCGATCATCTCCAATAGCCGCGACACCGGCGCCGTCTCGGCGTGGTCCGCCGGCACGACCAGGTCGAAGCGCTCTTCGGCCAGCGGGACGAAGTCGAGTCCGGATGCGATCGCGACGCTCTCGATCGCCACGCCCACGTCGGCCGCGCCGCAGCGGACGAGCTGGGCGACCTCGGCGTGGCCCGCCGCAAACGGCCCCGGTAGGTGAGCGTCGAGGGCCCCCTGCTCCGCCAGAAGGCGCTGCACCATCGCCTGCGCGCCCGCACCGTCCTCACGCCGAGTGAGCCTGAGCCCACCTCGCAGAAGATCGGCACCCGACCGAATCGCGAGCGGATTCCCGGCGGGAACGATGAAGCCCTGACGCCACTGGGTCAGGTTGACCACCAGCATGCGCCGCCCCGGAAACAGCCGCAAGACGGCCGAAATATTGTCCTCGCCTCGCTGCACGTTCGGCAGATGGAGACCCGCCACGTGGACGAGTCCCTGCTCCAAGAGATCGAGCGATCGGCGGCTCGACGTCGGGAGCCACGTCGCGCGTGCATCGGCAAAGCGGCCGCCCACTCTATGGGCGAGCGCGCCAAGAATGGGTGCGCACCCCGCAACGAGCACGTTGCGCCGCAGTTGGGCCGGGTCGGTGAGGGGTTCCACAAGGCCAGTTCTCTTGCTGACCTCAGCGATCACGATTCCGTCTGCGGCTGCGGTCGCGTCCAGCGGAAGTCGGTGGGCAGCCCATCTTCCGCCGATCTCGGCCAACGCCACCCGCGCCCCGGCGGGGCCAGCCGCGTCTTGAGGGGCGAGACGTGCGGGAAGCCCCGAGCCCGAGCTCAGGCTGAACAGATCTTCGACGCCGCACCGGAGGGCGCGTGCCAAGCGAAGGCTTAAGCTGGTCGAGGGCACCTGCCTGCCCCCCTCGATGGCTATCAGCGCCTGCCGGCTCACCCCTACGATCTCACCTAATGCCTGCTGGGAAAGGCCGGCTCGCTCGCGGTGGCGCCTGACGGTGTTATCCAGGCCGGATCTGCCCACCCAGGACTCCAGAACGAGGAAAATGTAACGCCAACCTTACATTTAGTAATATTAGCTTCACACATCCTCCGCAACCGAAGCCACAGCTTCACAAGCGCTCGAAGCATGGCAAAAACACGAAGCCCCCGCCGGAAAGTGCCGACGGGGGCTGATCGATCGGATAGAGAGTCGAGACTCCGGCGACAGGACTCGAACCTGTGACAAGGTGATTAACAGTCACCTGCTCTACCAACTGAGCTACGCCGGATGGGACCGCACTCCACTGCACGGTAGGCACTAAATGAACGGCCGCCGAAGTGGGGTGTCAACCAACGGCGCTCC
>Ga0114996_10000916_pt1 | contig 40421 bp, 39 predicted proteins | sample ArcticOcean_MG_C_4_FD_87039 | JGI IMG/M metagenome (GOLD analysis project Ga0114996, IMG submission 87039) | Marine microbial communities from western Arctic Ocean - ArcticOcean_MG_CB4_134 | ecosystem: Environmental > Aquatic > Marine > Oceanic | place: Arctic Ocean: Canada Basin | collected... | reverse complement strand
ATTGGTCAAATTGGAAAAGCATTTAGAAATGAAATTACAACAGGAAATTTTATTTTTAGAACTCGAGAATTTGAACAAATGGAAATGGAGTATTTTTGTCATCCTAAGGATACCTCAAAATGGATTGAGTACTGGTCAAACGAACGATTAAATTGGTTTAAATCTTTGGGAATTAATGATACGAAGTTAAGGTTGCGCGCACATGGAGATGATGAGCTAGCACACTACTCAAGCGCATGTTTTGATGTTGAATATGAATTTGACTTTGGCTGGTCAGAGCTCGAGGGCATTGCAGATAGGGGAACTTATGATCTGGATAAGCATACAGAACACAGTGGTAAAAAATTATCATATTTTGACCAACCAAATAACGAACACTTCACCCCCGCAGTAGTTGAAACATCAGCAGGCGTTGATCGTGCAATGCTAACTGTGCTTGCTGATGCATATTATGAAGAGGAAGTCAATGGAGAAACAAGAAATATTTTAAAATTATCACCTAAAATTGCACCTATTACAGTTGCGGTATTTCCATTAATGAATAAAAATGGTATGCCAGAAGTTGGACAAAAAATTGTCAGTGAGCTACGTTCTAATTACAGTTCTTTTTATGATGCAGGTGGCTCAATTGGTAGACGGTATAGAAGACAAGATGAGGCGGGAACTCCATTTGGCGTAACCATTGATCATGATACGCTTGAAGATAATACTGTCACTCTAAGAGAAAGAGATACAATGAATCAGGTTCGAGTCAGCGTTGATAAAATATCTGATGCGATTAACGATCAAATAAAAAATAAATAATTATTCTTTATTTTCAAAAACTATTTCAGATTCAAATACACCAAAATCTGTATATGTTTTAACCTTCATTTCTCCATTTTTTGTATAGTAGAATAAATCCTTTTCACCTTTTCTTCCAGATGAATATGAAATTGGTTTATCAAAATCTTTAGGAAGTTCTAGGTGAAGTGCCTGTCCAGTTATTCTAGAAACTGCTCTGGTTTGAAATTTACATCCAGCACTTAAACAAAGTATCAGACTTAATAGAATTAGATTTTTATTTATACTCATTTTATAACCCTTTTAATAACTATTATCTCTTTTGCTTCACAAACCCAAGCAAAAAGGATCTACATCCTTATTTAGTAATTTTCCATCCTAATAGAGCCATTGGAATGTAACATAAAATAATATCTAATAGCACAAACCAAGTTGGAGCCGGTAATATTGTCACCATATATATTCAACCTGCAAGAAAATAAAAACCAACTATTAGTGGCATCATTATATTAGATTTTTTTGAAAGTTTAGAAACAATAAATGCTCCTGAAAATGTGCCTATTGAATGTGCTAAAAATGGAAATATAAAATATTTAAAATCCCAATTCATAGCATTCATAGGTTCAAATTTTTCTAGTGGAACAAACACTATTCCTCCTGAAATAATTAATCCCATATTAACAATCATTCCGATTATTAGGCCTAAAATTACTATTCCAATATTTTTCAATGTTTGTTTCATTTCAAAACCTTTAATAATTATTAAATTATTTCAAGAATATCACAGGCATGTGACTTAGTATTTACTTTTTCTATAACCTCTTTAATTATATGATTTTTATCAAGAATATATGTTACTCTACTAATTCCCATATACTCCCTGCCCATAAATTTCTTTAAACCCCATACACCATAATTTTCTAACATTTCATGAGATTCATCACAGAGCATTGGATAGTTAAAAGAATATTTATCAACAAATTTTTTCTGCTTTGATGGTGGGTCAGCTGAAACACCTATTATAGCAGTATTAAGCTTGTTGTATTTTTCAAGTTCATCACGGAACCCAATTCCCTCATTTGTTCATCCAGGTGTGCTAGCTTTTGGGAAAAACCATATAATAACCTGCTGACCCTTGAAGTCTGATAGTGCAATGGATTCTTCAGCTTGATTGAAAAGTGTAAAATCTGGAGCTTTGTCACCTATATTTAACATCATTATCCTTTTGTTTAATGATTCATTATTACTATACTTACCAGTCCTTAATCTACAACAATGAAAATTAGGTGGTAATGAAAATAATAATATATGGAACAACATGGTGTCCATCATGTATGTCAGCAAAACGTTTTTTTGATGAAATGAATTTACGCTATGATGAAATAAACATAGAGAAAGAAAATATTTCTAGAGAAAAACTTGCAGAGATAACTGGAGGCCATACCGTACCTCAAATTATGATCAATGATCAGTGTATTGGTGGATTTAGCGAACTTGTATCTTTAAATCAATCTGGAAAATTAAAGGAACTTTTATCAAATGAACATTGATGACAATATAATTCAATATTGTAAAAACTATTCTATGCCTGATGAGGATATACTTAACAAGTTAACTGATTATACCTTTAGAGAAATTGACGCAGCGAATATGATTTCTGGAAATATGGTTGGTAACCTTTTATATATACTCTCTACATCAATTAATGCAAGGCGGGTTCTTGATGTCGGTATGTTTACTGGGTATAGTGCCCTCAAACTTGCAAGCTCCATACCATCAGATGGTGAGGTGCATACATTTGAACTTGCAGACAATCATATCCAATCAGCTCAAAAGTTTTTTAGTGAATCTCAATATAATAATATCACTATACATCAGGGAGAGGCCCTAAAAAATTTAGAAACATTACAGGCTGGAACATTTGATTTTGCATTTATTGATGCTGATAAAATTAATTATATTAATTACTATGATAGATGCATGATGCTGATTAGAAATGGTGGAATAATTGTGCTTGATAATATGCTCTGGAGTGGCAAGGTCTTAAATCCTGAAGATGAAGATTCAATTGCACTTAATCAAGCTGCAAAATATATTAATAATGATGATAGGGTATTTAATCATATGCTAACAATTCGTGATGGGTTAATGGTTTGTATAAAAAATGGATAATCTAAAAAATAAAAAAATATTGCTGTGTGTGACTGGCTCAATTGCTGCATTTAAGGCCTGTGAATTTATTAGGTTGCTTAAAAAACAAGACTGTCATGTGCAGGTTGTCATGAGTGACTCTTCTCAGAATTTTATTGGGAAACTCACCCTTGCATCACTAAGTGACAATGAAGTGCTTACCAATGATAGCCAAACAGGTTTAGAACATGTAAAATTTGCCATTGAATTTGATGTTGTGGTGATCTTACCTGCAACGGCTAATATACTATGTAAAGCAGGAGCTGGAATCGCAGATGATATTGTGTCAACTGTCCTCTCAATATGCGAACAGCCAAAATTGTTTGTTCCTGCAATGAACTTTAGGATGTGGCAAAATAAAGCAACGCAAAAAGCTGTATCTACCTTAAAATTAAATAATATAATCATTATGAATCCAGAAGAGGGGGATCTTGCAAGCTTACATAAGGGAGAGGGCCGTTTGCCAAACTTACATGATGTACTGAATGAACTTCGTTTTTTGCTAAATATTCAAATACCTTTAAAGGGTAAAAAAATATTGGTTTCTGCTGGTCCTACAAGAGAGTCTATTGATCCTGTTCGATTTATTTCAAATAGATCAAGTGGTAAAATGGGATTTGCGCTGGCACGGGAAGCTCGTAATATGGGTGCTGATGTTAATTTGGTATCTGGACCAGTGGCGCTTGATAGTCCTGCAGAGGTTAATACTACATTTGTTGAAACTGCTGATGATATGTACGGTGAGATTAAAAAGTATCTTGATGCTGATATTATTATTATGTGTGCGGCTGTATCTGATTATACTCCTAAGAAAAGGGAGGGGATAAAAATTAAAAGTAAGGGTGATGCAATGTCTCTTGAAATGAAGCCTACAATTGATATTATTAAAACTATTGAAAAAGATACTAATGCAATAATCGTCGCTTTTGCTCTTGAAACATGTGACGGAAAAAATAATGCTCTTGAAAAATTAAAAGATAAGGGCGCTGATTATATTGTTTTAAATCATCCAATGGATGATGGCTGTGGAATAGAAAGTAATTATAATAGGGTAAGTATTTTTTCTAAAAATAATGATCAATTTGATATCAAAAAAGACCGAAAAGATAGGGTGGCAAAACAAATTCTAGAATTTATAATTAGTAGGCAAGCCTAAGTAGTACTGGCCTGTGATCTGAAACTAAAAAATCATACTGATCCCAATTCATGAAATCTAAATCCACTGGAAGTACTTGAATAGATGAATGTGGTTGATTTAAAGAACTCTCTAGTGGAGCTGTTAATAAAATATGATCAATATGACTAGGATAGCCAGGATACGACCAATAATCATAGTGCCCCTCTGCAATGCTCATATCAGCAAAAATAAAATTATCATCCTGTAATAAATCTAAAAAAACATTTGTAGAGTCAACATCAGTAAGCTCATCATTAAGGTCCCCCAATATAATGGCATTCATGTCCGTATTAGTATATTGTTGAAAGAATTGACTTGCTAAAAGTCTCCTATATTCCTCATCATAGGTACTAAAACAATCCCCTCCGCTACAGTTGTCTGTACAATCAGGGGCTGAAAAATATCTACTTTCATCTTCATCGCATTCATATAATAATTCAGTTTGAATCAAACCATCTCCACAGCATTTAAAATGGTTATTAATGATGTATATGTCCTCATTATGCCATTTAAAATGTAGAGTCAGAGGGTTGCGAAGTAATATATAATCAATATCAATATTATTAAATTCATTAATATTAACTGATTCAATCATATTAAAATATCCAATATATTCAAGAAGTGAATTTTCTTTATATAAGAACCCTAGGCTCGTAAATGAGTTGGATCCTAATATAAAATTATAATTAGGAAGTGCCTCCTTCAGTAGAGATATACTATTATGATTAATGTCTGTTGGCATTTCTTGAAGTGCAATGATATCAGGTTGATATTGGATGATCGTCGTCGCAACATGTTCGATAGTTTCAAGACCAGATTTAGGGAAATTTTCTATATTCCATGTCATTAATGAGAGTGTTGTGCATGGAGAGTTACTAATATCAACATTAATAGCTTCTCCATCTGAATCAGAAAAAACAAACTCAGACATACATTCTTGGGTTATCTCGCCATCGAGAGTTATGAGCGTACCACTTCCAGAAGATATCGTAGCCCCTGCAAAAGAAAACCCCAATACGGCACTAGGGCTAGAGCTAATAGTGAATCCTTCTGATTCTGCATCGCCGCCAGATGCAGCTATTACACAGCCATTGTGGTTAAATTGAAATCCAGCGATTGGTCTATCTGTATTATACTTTAATTCATTCCCATCTAAATAGATACAGATATTATTGTTATCTTCAGCATCAGGATTAAAAACATTATCTTGCTCTTTTGTACATGAATTAATAGATAAAATAAAAACTATTATTATTATGAAATTATTAGCTATTTTGAGTGTATGCATTCTTATTCTTATAATATATTTAATATAATTTAATGAATTTATTATGATACGCAAATCGTCTATATTAATAACTGGGGCTAGTGGTGAGTTGGGTGCAGAACTAATCAAAACTCTATCTCAAAATGAGAATATTAATCTTTTGACACTAGATTTACATCCATTAGAGTCTAGTATTTCAAATATGGTTGCAGATGAAATGGTAGGAAATATTTTAGATTCTAGATTATTAGATCAAATTAATTTAGAATTTGAAATTAAAGAAATTTATCATTTGGCAGCGGTTCTTAGTACGAGAGCAGAATTGTCTCCGAAAATTGCTCATGATGTGAATGTAAATGGAACTATTAATTTACTTGAGCTTGCATTAAAACAATCACAAAGTCAAAATAAAAAAATTAAATTTTTCTTTCCTAGCTCAATTGCTGTATATGGTGTAAATAATAAAGAGCAAATATGCTCAGAGTATGATTGCTTACATCCTATTACAGTGTATGGGGCGAATAAACTATATGCAGAAAAACTAGGTATATACTATTCAAAATACTATAATCAATTGTCAGATAATAAACATTTGATTGATTTTAGAAGCATTCGATTCCCTGGGTTGATAAGTTCAACCACTATCCCATCAGGTGGGAGCAGTGATTTTATCCCAGAAATGTGGCATAGTATAAAAAATGAAAATATCTATGAATGTTTTGTTGATGAAAATTCTCGATTACCATTTTTAGCAATGCCCGATGCTATTAAAGCAATTAATCAGATGATGAGTATGAAACCTGAAAAAATAAAATCAAAAATTTATAATGTTACATCATTTAATGCATCAGCTGGTGAGTTTTTTAAATTAATGAAAGAGCTTTACCTAACAGCAAAAATATCATATAATATAAATGATACTAGACAAAAAATAGTCAATAGCTGGCCATCTAATATTAATGATTCTTTGGCAACGAGTGAGTGGGGCTGGTCACCTGCCTATGATTTAAATAGAACAATAAGGGAGTATTTGAAATCTTAATTAGGTATATACTATGAAACATATTGATAAAATATTAGAAAGTGAATTGCAAAATATACATGATTTAGGATTATATAAAAATGAACATAGAATTGAATCTTCGCAATCATCTACTATTACCGTAAGCGGTAAAAATGTAATTAACTTCTGCGCAAATAATTATTTGGGCCTTTCTAATCATCCACTAATAGTAAAAACGGCACAACGTGCACTAGATAGGTGGGGATTTGGATTGAGCTCTGTTAGATTTATTTGTGGTACACAGGATATTCATAAAGAGCTTGAATCTAAAATATCAAATTTTTTATTAAAGGAAGATACTATTTTATATACATCCTGTTTTGATGCAAATGGCGGACTATTTGAAACTCTATTTAATGAAAATGACATTATAATATCAGATGCCCTTAATCATGCAAGCATTATCGATGGGGTAAGACTATGTAAGGCTAAGCGTGCTGTGTACAAAAATAGTAATATGAATGAACTTGAAAACATATTAAAAAATAATCAAAATACTAGGCAACGAATTATTACAACTGATGGTGTATTTTCAATGGATGGATATATAGCAAAATTGGACTCTATATGCAAATTAGCAAAACAATATGATGCGCTGGTGCATGTAGATGATTCGCATGCAACAGGGTTTGTGGGTAAAACTGGCAGAGGATCTGTTGAGTACCATAATGTTATAGATGATGTTGATATTATAACATCAACATTTGGAAAAGCATTGGGTGGAGCCTCTGGTGGATTTACATCGGCATCAAAAAATATAGTTGATATTTTAAGACAAAGATCTCGTCCATATTTATTTAGTAATTCACTGGCCCCATCAATTGTTAGTGCCTCTATTGCCGCCATTACACTGATAGAGAATGATAAATCACTCTTAGATGATGTTAAAAATAATACAAAGTATTTTCGTGAAAAAATTGTATCGATAGGATATCATATTAAAAATGGTGATCACCCAATTGTTCCAATTATGCTAGGAGATGCAAAACTAGCTCAGAGTTTATCTAAATTAATGCTTCAAAAGGGAATCTATGTCATTGGATTTTCATTCCCTGTCGTACCTAAAAATCAGGCTCGTATTCGCGTTCAAATTAGTGCTGGACATTCTAAAAATCAAATCAATCAAGCGATTGCTGCATTTGAAGAGTGTGGAAAATCTTTAAATATCATTTAACTAATATTATAAGTGATGATCCAAAAACCATTCCTGTATCTCCAAGGTACTGCATCCCAATATTAAATCTATATTTTGGAATTATAATACCTACACCTAATGAAAGATTATCATAAAATAAATAGTTAGAAGTCTCCATCGAAAATAATGATTTTCCAGTAAAAATATTAATATTTTCATTAATATTTATTTTAAATGATACAATAGCTTGAGAGGTGTTTGTATTAGAATAAATATAATTTATAAATAAACTTCCATTAATGTGCTCTGGATTAAATTGTATACTAAGGTTATTGTTGTGGTTATATTTTGCATTAATATTAGAATATTCATTAATAGTATGAACCATATTTTCTATAGAGAGTCCTATTATCATTCTTTCATTTAAAAGGGGATAACTAAATCCAATATTATGAATGAGTTCAGAGCTTGTGTAGTCGCCTATTTTAGACCATGCATATCCAATTGATGATCCAAGCATTAAACTGTTTGATGATTCTTTTATTATAGCTATCTCAATAATATTATCTGATGCTGTAAAAGCATTGCTATCTTCAGCATGAAGGGTTCCATAATTAATAGTAGCAATTTTTGATTGAATAAAATATTTTTTATATTTTTCAATATATAAAAAATGCCCTGAAGTAATTTGACCTGGATATTGAATGAATGAAATTCTATATTGATTATTATCCGAATCGTTAATAATATTATTAATAAATGAGTTTCCATTCATTAATGAAAATTTTTCAATATTTCCAGATACACTATTAATTTGATTTGTGTAGCCAATAGAAAATATACATAATAATAAAATTAAGCTCATTGGTGATTATAGCATATTTAAGGGATCAATATCTAATTTAATGTTTACATGTTTATATTCTTTTTCGAGTGTATGTGTTCCAATTTTATTACGGAAATAATTTTGAATTTGTAATGGGTCATCTTTTTTAGCTGCAATTAATGAATTTACTCTCCATTTATTTTTAATTTTAGATATAGGGGCTTCAGTAGGACCTAAGACTTTAAAATATTTATTTTCAGAAAATATATTAGTGATTTTATTAGCTACTTGATTAACCTTTTCAATGCTTTCCCCACTAAAGATTAATCTGCACAACCTAGAAAATGGGGGATACATTAACTCATTACGTTCTGCTAAATTAGATGCATAAAATGTACGTGAATTAGACTTAATTGCATTTAAAAGATTTGGATCACTTGGATTGTATGTTTGTATAATAGCTGTTCCTTGATCCTCTCTTCTTCCAGATCTTCCTATAACCTGCGATATAATTTGAAAAACCTTTTCACCAGATCGAAAATCAGGAATAAACATACCATGATCCGCATTAATAACACCAACTAATTGCACATTATCAAAATCAAGACCCTTAGAGATCATCTGTGTCCCAATCATGATATCTAGTTTCCCTGAGGTGAAATCATTTAATATAGATGATAAAACTTTTTTATTTTTTAATGAATCTGAATCAACCCGGACAATTGATGATTGTGGAAACTTATTAATAAGAAGCTCATATATTTTTTCAGTTCCATGGCCATTAAGAATAATATTATCAGATTCGTTGTCCCCTAATTCATTAAATAACTTATGATTATCACAATAATGACAAATTAATTGATTAGAACTTTTATGAAATGACATTGGGACATTGCAATAATCACATAAAATAGGATTTTGATTTTCTTTTGAAAAAACTGAGCTTGCATATCCTCGCCTATTATTTAATAGGATGATTTGTTTCTTATTATTTAGTGTTATTTGAATTTGATCCATAAGCTCGGAGCTAATTATTTTTTGCTCATCATTGCAATCAATAAGTTTGATCATATCAATAATTTTAATAATAGGTCCCTTAGATTGAAAATATCTTTCATTTAATTCAATGTACTGGATTTTTCCAATTACTGTATTGTAATATGTTTCAATCGAAGGTGTTGCACTGGTTAAAACTACTGGACAAGTTGCATATTTTGCTCGTATTAATCCAATATCACGTGCATTATAATAGGGTTGTGGAGATTCTTGTTTATATGAGCTATCCTGCTCTTCATCAATAATAATAAGACCAATATTAATCAATGGGCAAAAGATACTACTTCTTGCACCAATAATAATCTTGTAATCACCTGATAATATTTTCTTTATAGTTTGTTTTTTCTCTCTTATTGTCATCTTGCTATGCCACATAGCAATATCTGATCCAAAATACTTAATAAATCTATCTTTCATTTGAGTGGTAAGAATTATTTCTGGAATTAACACCATTACATTTTTACCAATTGATATTGCTTCTTGTGCTAATTTGACATAAATCTCTGTTTTTCCGCTACCGGGCACTCCGTGAATTAAAAAATTATTATTGGATGATTTTTTAATTGATGGAAGAATTTTATTAAAAATCTTTTCTTGTATAGTTGATAGCTTAATGTTGGTTCTAAGTGAGGGTGCTTCATAAGCATCATTTGATAAAAAGATTTTATTGAGTAATTTTTTTTTATATAATGTCTCAATTGTATAATAAGGATTAGAAATTATATCTTTAATCTTACTTGCTAAAATTAGATTTTTATCTTTTATTAAATACATTATAACTTTTTTTTGATTTTCTGATAGAATATTTATATTGAATCTTGATAGCGTTTTATTATTTAATTCTATATATAATGTTTTCTTGATATTATAATCCTTATAGTAAGTTGGGGATAGTGCTGTTTTGATGCACAGGCCAATTGGAGAAATATAATAATTAGACATCCATAATATTGTCTTCCATAAATCTTGAGGGATATTGGGTTGCCCTTTATAAATAGAATCTATATCATTTACTGTACCTTTATAGGTAGAAGTGTCAGTAATGGATACAATGTAACCTAATTGTAGCTTCTTTTTAAATGAGGCATTGACAGCCAAGCCTACAGAGAGGCTCTCAGTTAATTCTCCGGGGATTTTATATGTAAAGGATTTAAAGCTAGCTATTGAAAAAACTACTTGTGCATACATATAAATTTATTCAGCATTAACTTTTATTTTTACTTTTGCAGTTATTCCATCACCAAAATCAATCATTGCAAAATAATTACCCAAACTTTTTATTGGTTCATTTGAAATAATATATTTTTTTTCAACTTTATAGCCTTTATCGTTCAATCCATCAGAAATCATCTGAGTAGTGACAGAGCCAAATAATTTCTCATCTTCTCCAGCTTTTAATGTAAAAGTTAATTTAATGGAATTTAATTTATCAGCAATAATTTGAAGGCTGTCCTTAGATTTTTCTTCTTTAATTGCTTTTTGTTCAATGGCATTTTTGATTGCTAATATTTTTGCTGGGGTGGCAATAACAGCTAATCCTTGAGGAATTAAATAGTTACGACCATACCCTGGCTTTACATTAATAATATCACCAGCATTGCCTAGTACATCAACAAATTGTGTTAAAATAATTTTCATTTTAATAGTCTCCTAAATTCTATGCATTTCGTGGATCGTGAACATATGGTAATAATGCAATGTTACGTGCTTTTTTAATTTCTTTGGTTAACATTCTCTGATATTTTGATGATACACCAGTAACAAACCCAGGGATGATCTTGCCCTGTTCAGTGATAAACTTTCTTAAAAATTTATAATCCTTATAGTTTATCTTACTAATTAATTTATGATCTTCCTTGAATGGACATATCTTTCTATTATTCGTTAGTGCCATTGTTTTCCTCGTTTCTTAATTCTTCATTATTATTATCACTTTCTACGGCCTCTGAGCTTGATGACGCCTCTGCGGGTTTGTCGCCCTCTACAGCCTCTGAGCTTGATGATGCCTCTGCGGGTTTGTTCTTCTCTAAAACCTTTGTTGTATTGGATCTTGTAGCACTATCTGAATCTTTTACTGCTCCAGATTCTGATGATTTTGAACCTAAAATTTGTTCATCCAAAGTTCGCGGATTCTTTTGAATTTCACTTTCAGTAATTCTGTTTGTTAAATATGCTAATATATTGGGATTATGCTCTAATTCAGTTGAAATTTTATTAATATCTTGTCCATTTGATTTTAACTGAACAAGAACATAGGTTCCATACTGTTGTTTGTCTATTAAATACGCCAACTTCTTTTTTCCCCATATATCTGTATTTAATACTTCAATATTCATTCCTTCAAACATGCTTTGTGTTGATAGAATAATATCTTTTAATCGTCCAGACTCTAGAGCTGGGTGAACAATATATAGTGTTTCATAATAATTCATTAATAAATCTCCTAATTATAGCAGTGGCGCAATAACAAGTGCAACCACTGAGATTAATTTTATTAAAATATTTAATGATGGTCCTGATGTGTCTTTAAATGGATCACCAACAGTATCGCCTACTACAGCTGCTTTATGTGCATCACTCCCTTTTCCACCTTGTTCTTCAATCATTTTTTTTGCATTATCCCATGCCCCACCAGCATTAGATTGAAAGATGGCCATTAAAACACCCGTAACGGTTACTCCTGCAAGTAATCCCCCTAGCATTTCTGAACCTCCTGGAGAAAAACCTACAGCTACGGGAACGATCACCGCTAATAAGCCTGGTAGTATCATCTCGCGTATAGATGCTTTTGTTGAAATATCAACGCATTTATCGTACTCTGCTTTTCCATCTGCCATATTAAATATTTTTTTATCTTCTTCTGAGGCATTACTCATATCAGAATTATTCTTTCTCATCACCTCAAGGGCAGCCTTTAGCTCTGGAATTTCAGAAAATTGTCTTCTAACTTCATTAATCATATCCATGGCTGCACGGCCAACAGCATTCATAGATAGTGCTGAGAATACAAACGGTAGCATCCCACCAAGCAATAAACCTGCCATTACCGTAGGATTTGCTATATTAATTTCATCTAGTCCTGCCTGCTGCATAAATGCTGCAAATAGTGCTAGTGCAGTTAATGCAGCTGAAGCAATTGCAAAACCTTTTCCAATAGCTGCAGTAGTATTTCCTACCGCATCTAATTTATCTGTTCTCTCTCTTACCTCGGATGGAAGCTCTGCCATTTCAGCAATTCCCCCTGCATTATCTGAAATAGGTCCATATGCATCAACGGCTAATTGAATTCCAGTATTTGCAAGCATACCGACAGCTGCAATTGCAATTCCATATAAGCCCGCAAAATGAAATGCCAAAAGCATTGCGGTAGTAATAAGGATAATAGGGATAGCAGTTGACATCATGCCTACCCCTAAACCTGCAATAATATTGGTTGCTGCACCAGTTTCTGATTGTTTAACAATAGATGTGACAGGCTTTGTCCCGGTACCCGTGTAATATTCTGTAATTTTACCAACACCCAAACCAGCAACAAGACCAGCAATAGTTGCCCAAAATACTCCGATGGCCGTATATGGAACAGCTGTTGTGAATTCTGTGGCTACACGCAACTCACCCCATGTTTCAGGAAGTAAATCAGTAATGATAAAATATGATGCTCCGATCATTAAAAATGCCGATAAAAATTCACCCATATTTAGCGCCTTATGGGGACTCCCACCTTCTTTGACTTTTACAAAAAAGGTTCCTATAATAGACATTATGATACCTATTGCAGCTAGGTATAGTGGAAGTAGTACAGCATTTATACTTCCCATTGAGCTGGAGGCTATAAATGCACTCCCCAATACCATAGTTGCTATTATTGAGCCAACATATGATTCAAATAAATCTGCCCCCATGCCGGCAACGTCTCCCACATTATCACCTACATTATCAGCAATAGTTGCAGGGTTAAGCGGATGATCCTCAGGGATACCAGCTTCAACCTTTCCAACAAGATCTGCCCCGACATCAGCTGCTTTAGTATAGATGCCTCCACCAACTCTTGCAAATAGTGCAATAGATGATGCTCCAAGAGAAAATCCAGATAAAACATTTAATACCAAGGTCATATCATTAAATTGAGTTTGATAAAATAAAAATAAGGATGATAATCCTAAAACACCTAATCCAACAACCCCAAGACCCATAACAGAGCCACCCGCAAAAGCAACCTCTAATCCTTTACCAATGGATGTCCTCGCTGCATTGGTTGTGCGTACATTAGCTTTTGTAGCAACAACCATTCCAATAAACCCTGAAAGGCCAGAGCATATCGCACCAACTACAAAAGATAATGCAATCATAGCGTGCCCTGTTACAACTTCTGTTCCTGCTTCGTATCTTCCTTTGAAAAATAATAATATTGCAACAGCCACAACAAATATAGATAGAATTTTGTATTCTGCCCTTAAAAATGCCATTGCTCCTTTAGATATATTTGCAGCTATAAATTGCATTTTCTCATTTCCTGGATCTTGTTTTGTAACCCATGAGTTTTTATAAACCACGAATAATAATGCAATAATACCAAAAACGGGTAAGTAATTTGTTAAACCTTCAAGCATTTTTTCTCCTTCAATTAATTATATTTATTCATTGTTTCTGTAATACTATTTTTAAAATAAAAGTCTAGTGCATCTGTTGCTCTCATAATTACTGTATCAATATCTTCTCTATATTTCTTGGGAAAGGGTTTAAGCACATAATGCTCTAATGGTCGCATATTAAGATCACCTAAAGCTATCCCAAGCTTTAATCTGTGAAAATCTTCAGTCTCTAATTGATAAATAATCGACTCTATCCCTTTATGGCCACCACTCCCTCCACCCTCTTTGAAGCGAATGCTGCCAAGTGATAAATCAATATCATCATAGACAATAATTAATTTAGATTGATTATAATGATTACATAAATCTTTTATTGCTACTCCACTGTTATTCATCAAAGATGTTGGTTTGGCAAATATAATATTTTTATCTTTTGCATAAAGATAATCACCATAACCAGACTTCCATTTCAAAGAACTTTTTTCTATCATTTTATCAATAACCCAAAATCCAAAATTGTGTTTTGTTAAACTATATTTGATTCCAGTATTTCCTAAGCCAACTACTAACATCAGTATTTATTGATTCGTTTTATGAATCAGCTCCTTCTTCTTTAGCTGATTTTTCATCTGTTGTGGCACCATCTGTTGTGGCACCATCTGTTCCTGCTTCTCCTTCTTCACCTTCAATAAGTTCTTCATCTTCTTCTACCTCTGGCTCTTCTTCTATCGCAACATGTGTCACAGACATTAATGCTGTATTACTCATGGTTACTAATGTAAATTTTTCATCAAGAGTTATATCCCCAACCTGAATATTGGAACCAAGCTCAACGTTGGAAATATCCACTTCAATATTATCTGGGATATCAGATGGGAGACATGATATTTCTATTTCATTAAGATTGGTAATTAATACTCCACCCTCAGATGTAACACCAATGGGAGTCCCGGTGTAATGAATGGGAATTTTAATTGATATATACTTAGTCATATCAACACCATATAAATCAATATGTATAATCTTCTCTGTAACTGGATGATACTGCACAGATTTAAAAATTACATTCTGCTCTTTTCCACCAACATTAACAGTAAAAATATTAGCTCCAGACTGGATAGCATTATTTATTTCATTTTGATTGATTTGAAAAAGAATATTATCATTTTCATATGAATAGTATACGCCAGGTATTTTTAGATCCTTGCGTAAATCTTTTAAATTTTTACGATCTCCGAGTTCTCTTTTTTCAACTATTAACTTAAATTGCTTTGCCATTATAATATTCCTTTGTTAAAATTTTTATGCAAACATGGAACTCAGTGAGGTCCCATCTGTTACATGTTTAATTGCCTCTGCAAATACATGTCCTACTGAAATAATTTCTAATTTTTCAAATATTTTTTCTTCTGGAATATCAATTGTATTACAAACAATTACCCGATCAATTGGTGACTCCATTAGTCTTGTTACTGACCGGCCTGATAATACTGGGTGGGTACCAACTGCAACTACAGATGATGCTCCTTGATTCATTGCAGTTTCAGCTGCATTGCAAATTGTTCCAGCTGTATCAATCATATCATCAATAATAATAACCCGTTTATCTTTTAATTCCCCTACAATGTGTGCAACTTTTGCTTCATTAGGTTTTGGGCGTCTTTTATCAATTAGCGCAAATCCAACACCTAATCTTTTTGCATAGGATTGACTGATTTTTGCACTACCAACATCAGGAGCCAATACAACACCATTATCAAAATTCAAATGAAGCTTTTTCAATCTATTAAATAATGCCATGCTTGAATAAAGATGATCAAAGGGGGTATTGATAAATCCCTGTATTTGGGGAGAATGTAAATCCATTGCCATAATTCTATCAATACCTAGCACGTTCATAAAATCAAGTATTACTCTAGAAGATATCGGAACACGAGGCTCATCTTTTCGATCCTGTCGTGCATATCCAAAGTACGGTACAACAGCAATGACTCTCCTTGCAGATGCTCTTCGTGCAGCATCTAACATAAAGAGAAGCTCAAGGACATTTTCTGCTGGTGGGTTTGTAGATTGAATAATAAACACATCCTCGTTCCTAATATTTTCTTTAAATGCTACGCGTAATTCACCATCACTAAAATTATAGAGCTCAATCTTGCCTAGATTAATATCTAAGTTATTAGCAATTTCCATTGCTAAAGGAGAATTTGATCTTCCAGTAAATATTTTCATGCTGGGGGACAGGGAGTCGAACCCCAATTCCATGGACCAAAACCATGTGTCCTGCCATTAGACGATCCCCCAAAAATCTTAATAAATAGGAAGTGCAGTATAGGTTTGGTATTTATTGAATAAGTCTTTAGCTGTATTGACTGATTCAAGGTTATCATAGACACCAAACATAGTCGAGCCACTCCCCGACAAACTTGAAAATAAAGAACCACTATTTTGTAAATCATTCTTTATCCTTTTGATTTCTGGATATGCTGATAAAACAACCTTTTCAAAATCATTCCTTAGGAGTGACCAATCAAGTTCACAACTACTAAGGGGCTGAAACTTAGACTGATTTGATTTAATTTCCAAATATTTTTTATATGCACCATATGCCCATGTTGTTGAGATGCAAATCTTAGGTAAAACTAAAAGAAAGATGTAAGACTTCAATAATGGGGGCATTTGATTTAAAGTATGCCCTATCCCCTCAGCATATTGTAAACGTCCATTAATAAAAAATGGGACGTCTGCTCCTATTTTAGCTGCCATAGAGAGTAAACTCTTATTGCCAATGTCTACTTCAAATATTCTACCAAGAGCTTTTAATGTAGATATCGCATTGCTAGATCCACCCCCTAGACCAGCACCAATAGGAATTTTCTTATTAATAGTTATATCAATTCCATCTTTAATGCTAAACGCATCTTGAAAGATATTGGCTGCAACATAGCATAAATTAGTTTCATCTAATGGTGTTTTAATCCCTATAGAATAAATATTGATTTGATTATTTTTATTTTTTGAAATTGTAATTTTATCGGAGAAATCAATTTCTTGCATTAGGGTCGATATATCATGATATCCATCTATGCGCTTATGATTTATATACAGTGCTAAATTAATTTTTGCATTTGATAATTGAATATTAGTTAACATTTGTTTCTAAAAATTGCTGTATCCTTGAGAGGCATATATCAGTACCGAGTATCTCTACAATTTTTCCAATATCGGGGCCTTGGTCGTGGCCTGTTAATGCAATGCGTAGTGGTTTCCATACATTTATAGATAAATTATTAGTCGATTTTAAATCATTAATAATTTGTTTAAATTCTTCTGAGGTGATTTGATGTTTCGTTTTTAATGCTGTGACTACATCACTGATAAAATTATAAATATCCATAGTGAATTGCGTATTATCTTTATCTACTTTAAGTGGCGTGTATTCAAAAAATATAGCTACCTTACTTTGAAAATCATTTAATGTTTCTACGCTTTCTTTAGTAAGGTCAATCATCGAGGGTTTAATCTCCCATTTTTTTGATAAGGATGAGATAACTAGTGGTAATAATTCATTGGAATTTGAATTTTTTATGTATTCCTGATTAAACCAGGTAAGTTTTTTAATATCAAATACTGCACCACTACTTCGAATTCTATTAATTGAAAAATGTTCGATTAGTTCATCTATATGGTAAATTTCCTTATTATCTGCCCCATGCCATCCCAATAGAGATACAAAATTAATTAGTGCATCTTTAAGATATCCGTTGTTCATGTAATCCTCTACGGCAACATCACCTTGTCTTTTTGATAATTTAGATCTATCCTTGTTTAATAGTAATGGGAGATGAATAAATTCAGGGGCATTCCATCCAAAAGATTGATATAATAATACGTGTTTAGGTAGGCTAGATATCCATTCTTCTCCTCTAATAACATGTGAAATATTCATTAGATAATCATCAATAACACTGGCAAGATGATAGGTGGGATAGCCATCAGATTTAATTATAATTTGATCTTGAATAAGACTTAAATCAAAATCAATTTTTCCTCTGATTTTATCATAAATGGAGATGATGCCAGTTGATGGAATCTTTAGTCTAATTATATGATTTTCAGTTATCATACGTTCAATAGATTCTGTTGAATTTAAATCACGATATCTTTTATCATACTCGGCAACAATATCACTTGGAATATTTTTTTCTTTAATTGTACTTAATCGCTCTTTGGGATAAAAGCAAGGATATGCGTTTCCATTGTTTATTAATTCTACAACGTGTTCTTGGTAAATTGGGAGTCGTTCTGATTGTGTATATGGTCCAAAGTCACCACCTTTGTGGGGGCCCTCATCAAAATCAATTCCAGACCACTTTAGAGTTTTAATAAGATTCTCAATGGCGCCATCAACTAATCTATTTTGATCAGTATCCTCTATTCTTAAAATTAATTTTCCATTATGTTGTTTAGCAAATAAATAGTTATATAACGCAGTTCTTAGTCCTCCTATGTGAAGATATCCCGTTGGGCTCGGTGCAAATCTAACTCTAGTCATTGTCTTTGCATAGCATACACATAGTTACAGCTGCAATTCCCTTTTCTTTACCAATGAATCCTAAATAATCAGTTGTTGTTGCTTTGATAGATAGCTGTGAACTGCTTATTGATAAAATTGAAGCTATTTTATTTTTCATAGATGTTATATAAGGTTTTAAAATAGGGGTCTGTAAAATAATTGTGGAATCTATATTAACAATATTCCATTTTGATTTAATATGTTTTTCATATACTCCTTCTAGCAAATCTAAGCTACATATTCCTTTAAATTGTTTGTCTGATGATGGGAAATGATCTCCTAAATCTCCTTTATTAATAGATCCCAATATTGCATCTATGATACTATGAGTTAAAACATCCCCATCACTATGGCCATCAGAACCAAGTATATGATCAATTTTAATGCCACCAATGATTAAATCTCTGTCTTGAATTAGAGCATGCACATCAATTCCATTACCAATACGATAAATTTCATGCATGTCTATAGAATCAGCATTGCATCACCATAAGAATAAAAACGATATTTTTTCTTAATGGCTTCCTTGTAAGCATGCATAATGAAATCCTTGTTTGCATAGGCTGATACAAGCATCATAAGCGTAGATTGCGGTTGATGGAAGTTAGTGATAAGCATATCGCTCATTTTAAAATCATAGGGGGGATAAATAAATTTGTCTGTCCATCCACTTCGAGGGGTCACTTGAAACCCAGATACAACAACGGTTTCTAAGGTTCTCACGGTTGAGGTGCCAACGGTTATTACTCTTCTATTTTTTTCTCTAGATGAATTAATTAATTCTGCTGTGTCTTTCGGAACAGAAAATGATTCTGAATCCATGTGATGCCGTGTTAAATCTTCAACCAAAATGGGCTTAAATGTTCCTAATCCAATGTGTAGGGTGATGTATGTTGTCTTGACACCCTTTTTCTTCAATTTGGAAAGAAGCTGTTTAGTAAAATGAATTCCAGCTGTGGGGGCGGCTACAGATCCTCTCTCTGTAGCATAGACAGTCTGGTAATTCTCTTTATCAGATGGAATGGGTTTTCGATCTATGTATGGTGGTAGTGGAGATGCTCCATTGGCATCAATAAATGGATATATTGACGGTACATTATAATCAAATCTAATGACTCGTCCCCCTGAAACTGTATTGTCGATAACATCACATATAATCCCATCTCCAAATATTAATTTATTCCCAATTCTTACTTTTCTTGCTGGTTTAACCATCGCTTCCCATAAATCGTTTGCGAGTTCACGTAGTAAAAACACCTCTACTTTTGCATCTGATCGATCTTTTTTTGCCATTAATCGCGCTGGATATACTTTTGTATTATTAAGAACCATAACATCACCCTTTTTAAAAAAATGGTGGATGTCAGAAAATTTTAAATGTTGTATGCTCTCATCTTTCTTATTTAGTACCATTAACTTACAATCATCTCGTTTTTTGGATGGGTGCTTTGCAATTAATTTTTCAGGTATCTCTAAATCAAATTCAGATAATCGAGGTGGTTTTTCAACTGTATAAAAAAACATTTTTGCTCCTTAATTATTGTTAAAATATTCTTGTGCTTTTTTTTGAGCAACCCTACCTTGGGATGTCCGTTTAATAAAGCCCTCTTTAATTAGATATGGTTCGTATACTTCCTCAAGTGTTTTAGAGTCTTCAGAAATAGAAACAGATAGTGATTCAAGGCCTACTGGACCACTATTAAATTTATTAACTAGTGAATCGATAATTTTCCTGTCCATATCATCAAGGCCATTATTATCTATTCCTAATCTTATCAGTGTCTCTTTAGCGACATCTATTGAAATTATTCCTTTATTATTAATTTCTGCAAAATCTCTAGCACGCTTAAGTATTCTATTGGAAATTCTGGGAGTCCCTCTGGATCGGCCTGCAATTTCTTCTGCTGCTTGAGAAGCTATTTTTATATTCAATAATTTTGCTGATCTTAATAAAATTGTTGTTAATTCTTTTGTACTATAAAAATCTAATCTTAATATCATTCCAAAGCGATCGCGCATGGGGGATGTTAGATTCCCCAGTCTTGTGGTCGCCCCAATTAATGTAAAGTAATTTAAATTGAGTTGTACGCTTCGTGCGTTTGCTCCCTTGTCAATCATAATATCTATATTATAATCTTCCATTGCTGAATATAAATATTCCTCAACAACGCTGCTTAATCTGTGGATTTCATCAATGAAAAAAACATCGAAATCATTGAAGTTTGTTAGTATGCCCGCTAAATCTCCTGGTCTATCTAAGATAGGGCCAGATGTGATTTTAATATTAACACCTAGTTCATAGGCAATAATCCTAGATAGTGTTGTTTTCCCCAATCCCGGTGGCCCAAATAATAATATGTGATCTAGGGATTCAGATCTTTTTTGGGCGGCTTTAATGTAAACCTTTAAATTATCTAATATATCCGTTTGTCCTATAAAATCTTTAAATCTTTGGGGACGTAATGACACCTCTTCATGTATTTCACCTGGGGTTAGATCTGGGTTTGTAATAGCTTGATGGTTTGTATCTTTAAACGACTCTATCATGATATTGGTAATTTACAATCATATTGTTCTGTTTAAAAGGTGTTATAGAATTAATTATAAAACTTCTTTTAAATATTTTGCAGTGTGTGATTTTTTATTATTAATTAAACTAGTAGTCTTTCCAGAAAAAATAACCTCTCCACCTCTATCGCCTCCTTCTGGTCCCAAATCAATGATCCAATCTGAATATTTTATAATATCAAGGTTGTGTTCAATAACAATTAGGGTGTTACCCCTATCAACAAGTTCATTTAATACTTTGAGTAGTACTTTAATATCATGGAAATGAAGGCCTGTTGTGGGTTCATCCATAAGATATAGAGTTCTTCCTGTGCTTACCTTGGTCAGCTCTGTGGATAACTTTATTCTTTGTGATTCTCCTCCAGATAATGTTGTAGCTCTTTGCCCTAATTGTACATATCCTAATCCAACTCTAATGAGCATATTTAAATATTTATAAATCATTTTATGATTTTTAAAAAAATCCGCCGCTTCATCTATTGAAAAATTTAAAATATCATAAATGGTTTTATTTTTATAATATATTTGAAGTGTTTCTCTATTAAATCTCCTTCCCTTACACGCTTCACATTCAATATAGGTGTCTGGTAAAAAATGCATCTCTACTTTAATTAATCCAACTCCTTGACATTCTTCGCACCGACCTCCTTTGACATTAAATGAAAAACGACCTGGTCTGTATCCCCGTGCCTTAGACTCGGGAAGCTCACTAAATAAACTGCGTATATGAGTAAATACACCTGTATATGTTGCTGGGTTTGATCGCGGGGTTTTACCGATGGGGGATTGGTCAATTGATATTATTTTATCTATATGTTCTGCACCTGTAATTTCTTGATAAGTTAATGGATCTGTGCGGCTTGAATAAAGTTTATTCATTAAAATAGGTAGGAGAGTTTGATTGATGAGGGTTGATTTTCCAGATCCAGAAACTCCTGTTATACAAATAAATTGCCCTAATGGAAATTCACAACTAATGTTTTTTAAATTATTACCCTCTGCACCTTTTAAGATAAGTTTTTTACCTGTTCCCAGTCTAATTGACTGCTTATTGGCAATTTTTCGTTTTCCAAATAAATAATCTGCTGTTAATGATTTTTTTTCTTTATGTAATTCCTTTAAGTTCCCTGAGTATATAATCTCCCCACCCTGTTTCCCTGCTTTTGGACCTAAATCAATGATCCAATCTGATTGATTCATAATTTCTGAATCATGTTCAACGACTATAACAGTGTTCCCTAAATCTCTTAGTTTGGTGAGAGTGTTAATCAACCGTTGATTATCTCGTTGATGTAAACCTATTGAGGGTTCATCTAAAATATATATTACCCCCGTTAATTGTGTGCCAATTTGGGTGGCTAGACGTATGCGTTGTGACTCTCCTCCTGATAGCGTGCTTGCTGACCTATGAAGTGTTAAATAATCTAGTCCAACATCAAGTAAAAAATCGATTCTATCTTTAATTTCTTTGATTATATCTTTTGAAATTTCAATTTCTTTGGGTTTCAATTTACTTGAAAGTAAGAAGTTTTTGATTTTTTTTGTGGTTAGTTTGGTGAGGGAAATAATATCTAAATCATTAATGGTAACGGATAAACTTGAGTTATGTAATCTATTCCCCTTACATTGATGACAATTATGTTTTGACATATATTTTTCTATCCATTCTCGAATATAATTGGATTTTGTCTGCATATAACGTCTTTCTAGATTACTTATAATTCCCTCAAAATATGTGTTAGGAGATATTTTATATTGATATGATTTGATATCGGGTGTATCTAAAGTATTTCCATGCATAATAAATATCCTAATTTGTTTAGGAATAAGTTTCCAGGGTGTGGAAAATGAAACATTATAATCTGAAAATAATTGTTTTAAGACCTTGCTTGGGAATGCGTCTGAGGGCTGAGGACCAATTGGTTCAATGCAGCCTTCAAAAAAATTCTTATTGATATCTGGTACTAATTTGTTGGGATCAACTGTTACAATTGAACCTAGTCCATTACAATTGAGGCATGCGCCTGATGGGGAATTAAATGAAAAATTTTGTGGCTCAAGGTCTTCATAGGATATGTCGCACTTTGAACAATATTTATTTTCACTAAATAAATATTCATCTTTATCGTTAATACTAATATTTAATATTCCTTCACCTATTTTTAAAGCTAATTCAATGGATTCTGTTAATCGCTGTATAGATTTGTTGTTAATTTTCAATCTATCAATTAATACGTGTATGGTATGTTTTTTATTTTTATTTAAAGTAATTTTTTCATATAAAATTTTTATTTCTCCATCAACTCGAACTCGTGTAAAGCCCTGTTGGCTAATTACTTTTAGTATATCAACATGTTGCCCCTTTTTATTTCTTATCACTGGAGCTAAAATGACGCATCTGCTATTTGCAGGTATTTGAAGTATTTTATCAACAATTTGTTGTACTGTTTGTTTGCTTACCTCTCCATTGCACTTATAGCATTTTTGATGTCCAATTCGAGCATATAATAGGCGTAGGTAATCATAAATTTCTGTGATAGTTCCAACTGTAGATCTTGGGTTTTTACTAACTGATTTTTGTTGAATAGATATCGCGGGAGACAATCCAAATATATGGTCAACTTTGGGTTTTTTTAGTCCACCTAAAAATTGTCTGGCATAGGTCGAAAGGGATTCAACGTATCTCCTTTGTCCCTCTGAATATAATGTGTCAAATGCAAGGGTAGATTTTCCCGATCCTGACAAGCCAGTGATGACAATAAGCTTATTACGTGGAATATTAACATTAATATTTTTAAGGTTATTGTCTCGCGCTCCAATAACAACTATCTCATCGTTATTCCTTGATTTGTGCTTTACAATATTTTTCATGAACATTAAAACTACAAGAAAATTATATCTAATCAAAAGTAATTTCTAGATTGTTATATATACTTTATATTACTCCTATGAAAAAATATTCAAAGTATATTATTAGCTCCCTTGTTATCATTATATTTATTCTATCTGTTAGTGCGAGTAACAATGATCCATTTAATAAATTAAAGACAATTGCGCAGCTCGTAAGAATTATTTATGAAAAGTATGTTGAGGAAGTGGATATGAATAAAGTGCTTAATGGGGCGCTTATGGGGATGCTAGATGAGCTAGACCCACACTCTTCATTTATACCTGCTGAAGACTTAGAAAGTATCGATGAAGTCTTTAGGGGTGATTTTGAGGGAATAGGTATTGAGTTTAGCTTGATCGACGGGTATATTACTGTTATATCACCAATACCAGATACCCCATCTGATAGAGCTGGAATTGTTTCAGGAGATAAAATTACTAAAATTGATGGTGAGTCAGCATATAAAATTACACAGAAGGATGTTGTTAAAAAATTGCGAGGACCAAGGGGAACAAAAGTAATAGTAACCATTGCAAGGGTGGGAATGGAAGACACGTTTGAAACAACACTCGTTAGAGATAAAATTCCCATTAGAAGTATTGCATCATCATTTATAATCAATGATGATGTGGGATATATAAAAGTTACCAGATTTTCTAATACTACATATAATGAATTCACTGATGCAGTTGATGATCTTCAAGAGAGTGGGATGAAAAAACTACTTATTGATCTTAGAAATAATGGCGGAGGATTATTAGATCAGGCAGTGAAAATGGTTGATTTGTTTATTGAAAGTAATGATACAATTGTTTTTACTCAGGGTAGAATTAAGGCGTCCAATAGTATCTATCGAGCTAAATCAAATTATCGTGATTTAGCTTTACCTCTCGTTGTGTTAATAAATAATGGGTCTGCCAGTGCTAGTGAGATTGTTTCGGGAGCATTTCAAGATTTAGACCGGGGAATAGTTGTTGGTGAAAAAAGTTTTGGAAAGGGTTTGGTGCAACGACAATATGAACTCCAAGATGGGTCAGCTGCTCGAGTAACTATTGCCCGCTATTATACGCCATCTGGGCGGTTGATTCAAAGAGATTATGATGTGCCACTAGATGAATATTATCTTAATAGCAACAAAGAGGATTCGGTATCTGAAAACCAAAAACAATATTTCACGAAATCGGGTCGTGTCGTATATGGTGGAGGTGGCATTACTCCTGATATTATTGAAAAAAATGATATGATATATAAAGAATCAACTCGAAAGATATACTTCCATGAAGATCGGTTGCTTTTTAAATATGCCAATCACATGAAAGCCAGTAATCTTGTTCCGCTAAATTTTGACGACTTAATGGAAAACTATAAAATTAACCAAGATAGTTTTTTAGAGTGGTTGGATTCTAATAATATAGAATATAAAGAGGAAGAGCTTGTGAATGATGATGATTGGATATTTATAATGAGGCGAATTAAAGCAGAAATAGCAAATGTTCTATGGAGTAAAAAATATTTTTATAAAGCATTAACATATAATGATAGGCAAGTACAGGCAGCGCTAAATCAATTTTCTGCTGCAGAGGAGTTAATAAAAAAATAATTAATAAATTAATCGAAAGGTATTAATTTGTAAACATAAATAAGGAGTATTAGAGGTATGGTACAGCTATTTTTAGATGGTGGAAATTTTATGTGGCCAATTCTTGGGGTTGGTATTGCTGGTTTAATTTTTGTATTTGAACGTTTGTTTCATTTAATCTCTGGGTTGGGTGCAAATGAAGCCTTTGCACTTAGTATAGCAGAAACAACAAAAAAGGAAGGATTTGAATCAGCCTTATCTCAGTGCAATCAGACGGTGGGCCCTGTTGCAAATTTATGTTATAATGCTCTTGAATATGCTCCGGAAGGTGCGGGTGAATCTGAAAAAGTTTTGGAGCAAACAGTGGGTATTGAGATGGCCTCATTGGAAAAAAATATGACTTGGATATCGTTGTGTATAGCAACTGCACCCATGCTGGGCTTTTTAGGAACTGTATGGGGCATGATTCAAGCATTTAATGACATTAAGCTTGCAAATGATATTTCACCAGCAATTGTAGCGGGAGGTATATCTGTGGCATTACTTACAACTGCCTTTGGGTTGGTTATCGCTGTTATACTGCAGGTTCTTCAAAATACTGTTTTATATATTATTGATAATCAAATTGTAACCATGCAAAAGGCTTCCACATATATACTACAGGCCATTAGTAAAAAATCAAAATAATAGTTAAATGATTATAAAAAGAAAAAGAAAGGTAGATGAGGTAAACTCATCATCTATGGCTGATATTGCATTTTTATTATTAGTGTTTTTCCTAGTTACAACAACAATTTCAATGGACAAGGGTATTAATATTATACTTCCTGCTGATGGAAGCACAAAGGATGTCAACAAAGATGATATTATTAACATTGCACTTGCAGCTGATGGTAGCGTGATCTTTAATGAAAAACAAAAACAAATGCATGAAATTAAATCTCTTGTAGAAAAGAAAATTTCAAAAAATAAAAATATAATATTTTCCGTAAAAACTAGCCCTCGTTCTGATTATCAGGATTATATCCTTTTGCTTGATGAACTTAAAAAAGCAAGAGCAACTAAAATTTCTATTGCTAATGACCCACGTAAAAAATGAAAATTGAAAGAAGAACACAAGAAAGTAATGAGATCTCGACTTCTTCAATGCCTGATATTATTTTCATGTTATTAATATTTTTTATGGTAACAACTGTCATGAGAGAGTTTGATGGATTAGATGTGCTAATGCCAAAAGCAAAGATGATAGAAAAATTAGAAAGTAAGCGCCACACTTCTTATATATGGGCAACAAAGGATAATTTAATTTCTGTAGATGATCGTTTAACCAGTGTTGATGGTTTGTCTACAATTATGGCATCAAAAATATCTAGAGATCCAAAACTAACGGTATCATTAAAATCAGATCAAAAAGCTAAGATGGATTTAATTATGGATATACATACACATTTACGAAAAGCGAATGCCCTTAAACTAAGCTATGCAGCAATTACAAAAATAGACTGATGAGAGTTGATCCATTAATATCAGACTATCCTATTCGTGTGAGAGCGGTTGCCGTGTGTGTGGTCGTGGGAATTTCTACTATGTTTTATGTGTTTCCTCGCGCACTGGGAGAGGCTCAAAAAACTGAATATTTTATTAAGGAAGAAATAGATACAATTGATATCCCAGAAACCGAACAAATAGAACTCCCAGAACCGCCTGCACGTCCATCTATTCCCCTTGCATCAGATGAAGAGTTTGAAGTGGATTATGAAGAATTTGAAAGTAATTTTGAGGATTGGGAAGATTGGGATGCTCCGCCTCCCCCAGATGGAGATGGAGATTCAGAGTTTGTTGCTTATGATAAGGCCCCAACCACAAAATCTGGGAAGGGTATTGCCCCAATATATCCAAAATTAGCAATAGAGATGAAGCTTGAGGGAAAAGTTTTTATTAAATTCTTTGTAGATAAAAAGGGTCAGGTTAATCGTAATAAAATTCAAATGGTCCGGGGAAATCCTGTCTTTGAAAAAGCTGCAGTTGATGCCGTGGCCAACTCAGAGTGGAAACCTGCGATGCAAAGAGATATGAAAGTAGGGGTCTGGATGACAGTACCAGTAACTTTTAAATTAAAGGATTCTCAATAATTTTTATTTCTTACTAAATAGTTTACTAAACAAACGCTTCACGGGATCATAATATCGATCTACTACTCTTTCTTTCAATGGTATTATGCTATTATCTGTAATTTGAATATGCTCTGGACACACATCTGTACAGCATCTTGTAATATTACACATACCTGACCCATATTTATTTTTTATATCATCAATTCTATCTTCCTGATCTAGTGGATGCATTTCAAGAGAGGCTAATCTTAGCATAAATCGTGGACCTACAAATTTATCTTTTTGATTCTGCTCTCTAATAACATGACAAACATCCTGACAGAGGTAACACTCAATGCATTTCCTAAATTCTTGAATACGATCAACATCGCGTTGCATCATATAATGATTTCCATCTTTTTCTCTTGGTCTCGGATTAAATGGTTTAATGCGTTGATTTTGTGTGTAGTTCCATGAAACATCAGTTACTAAATCTTTTATTGTGGGAAAAGATTTTAGGGGTTCTACGGTGATTGTTTCGTTTTCATCAAATTCATTGAGTCGCGTCATACACCCTAGTCTTGGTTTTCCATTAATCTCAACACTGCATGAGCCACATTTTCCAGCTTTACAATTCCATCTAACAGCTAAATCACCAGCATGCTCCGCTTGTATATTATGAATTGCATCAAGAACAACCATTCCTTTATCAACATTTACGGTGTAATCCTTGAATTCTCCATTGTCTCCTTCGCCTCTCCACACTTTAAAGGTTCGCTTAGGCATTTTCAAGCTCCTCAAGAGTAGCATAGGCAATGCTGGATAATTCATCGGGTGGCTGCTTCCTTGGTTCTTTTCTAACATGCATAGACCCATCATCATCTTTTTTTATAACTAAATTAAAATCAAGACACTCTTTATTTTCATCGGGAAAGTCAATTCTTGTGTGACCGCCTCGACTCTCTTTTCTTTCTAGTGCTGATTTGGCCACAGCCTCACAGGCAACAATCATATTATTAATATCAATAGCTAAATTCCATCCTGGATTATATTGTGACGCTGAATCTGCCTTTACATTTTTAATTTCTTCTTTTAGGCTGTTTAGTTTGGCTATTCCCTCTTTTAGTTCATTTTCTTCTCTAACAATGCCAACGTGGTTGTTCATCACTGATTGAATTTTTTTATTTAGAGCATATGGATTTGGACCATCTTCTCTATTTAGTATGTTGGTGTTCTTTCTAATGATAGATTCAACGGCTTGACTATTGATTTCTTTAAATTGATTTTTACTTGCATAGTCCGATGCATGTTCACCAGCCAATTTTCCAAATACTAGTAGATCAGAAAGAGAGTTCCCTCCTAATCTATTGGCTCCATGTAACCCAGCGGCACACTCTCCACAAGCAAACAACCCAGGCACATTTGTCTGCTGTGTGTCGTGATTAACACGAATTCCTCCCATGAAATAATGTAGTGTAGGTCCCACCTCCATAGCATCTGCTGTAATGTCCACCTCAGCTAATTCTTTAAACTGATGATACATTGATGGTAATTTCTTTTTAATATAATCTGCAGGTCGTCTTGATGCAATGTCAAGGTAAACACCTCCATGCTCTGACCCTCTGCCTTCTTTTACCTCATTCATTATTGCCCTTGCAACCACATCGCGTGTTAGAAGTTCGGGTGGTCGTCTTGCATCATTGTCACCATCAAACCATTTTTCTGATTCTTCTATTGTATCTGCCGTTTCAGTAGCAAATTTCTCAGGGATGTAGTTAAACATGAATCGTTCATTTTTATTATTAAATAATATTCCACCTTCGCCCCTTACCCCTTCTGTAACAAGAATTCCTTTAACTGAAGGTGGCCACACCATCCCTGTTGGATGAAATTGAGTAAATTCAAGATCCATAAGTTCAGCGCCACTTCGATACGCCATTGCCGCCCCATCACCCGTGTACTCCCAAGAGTTTGATGTGACTGACCATGCTCTTCCTGCACCGCCCGTAGCAAAAATAATTGCCTTTGTTTTGAATAAAACAAAGCGACCCGTATCTCTCCAGTATGCAACTAGGCCATTAACCGCGCCATTGGTTGTTAATACATCAAGGGCAATACACTCCATATGAGTAGCAATACCCTGGTGCACACAAAAGTCTTGTAGCGTTCGTATCATTTCAAGACCCGTTCTGTCTCCCACATGAGCTAGTCTAGGATATCGGTGTCCACCAAAATTCCTCTGATTTATTAAGCCATCTTTGGTTCGATCAAAGACCGCGCCCATATCTTCAAGTTCTCTCACTCGATCCGGAGCCTGCCGTGCATGTAGTTCTGCCATTCTCCATTGATTTAAAAATTTTCCGCCACGCATTGTGTCTCTAAAATGAATTTTCCAGTTGTCTCGAGAATCAACATTTCCCAATGCGGCGGCCATTCCACCCTCAGCCATTACAGTGTGTGCCTTTCCTAATAATGATTTAGAAATCATCCCTGTGTTCATTCCACGTTTTGCGCATTCTATCGCGGCTCTAATTCCTGCACCCCCAGCTCCAACAACAAGCACGTCGTGTTCAATCGTTTCGAGTTCTTTTATGTCAAACATAAATTATATTTATCCCCATGTGTTATAGTCTGTTATTATTCCTTTAGATGCAAGCATAATATATAAATCTGTTAATGCAACCCAGATCATGCTTACCCACGCCCAAAACATATGCTTTGAATTAAGTATTGAAACTTTCTTCCATGCCTTATATCTAATTTTTTCATTTCCGGCTGGACAAGTAAAGCAATCTGAACTCCCACCTATTAAATGTCGAAATGCATGACATCCAAATGTATAAAACCCTAATAATGTTGGATTAATAAGGAGTATGACCGATCCCACTCCAATCCCCAATTCTCCATGTCTTGAAAGTGAAATAAATGCATCATAATAAAGAATAAAAATATATAAAATAGCAAGATACAATGTAAATCGGTGTAGGTTTTGAATGACAAGTAGCCCCGTCTCTCCTTTATAGTTTTTTTGCGAAATGCCCTCCACCGCACATGCTGGGGGGGTAAGAAAAAATGAACGATAATAAAATTTTCTATAATAATAGCAGGTCATTCTAAAGGATAGTGGGAATGCTAGTATGAATACTGCGGGAGATGCTGGTATCCATGCTGGAATTCCATTTGGCCATGCACCAAACCAGGCGTGTCCAGCCCCCTCGCCCATTGGACTTGAGAATAATAGCGGTGAATAAAATGGAGATAAATAACTTTCATATTGAAAATCAACGCCCGACAGGGCTCTCCATGTGGTATATACAACAAAACATAGAAAACCAAAAGCAGTTAGGCTAGGCTCAATCCACCATCGGTCGCTTCGCTGTGTGTTGAAAATTTTAGTTGACATCAATTCAATTAAAAGGGGATGTCGTCATCTGTAAATGTTGGGGTCTCACTACTTTCAACATTGGAGGGCTCTGTCGGTCCCTCTTTTATAAAACTATCATCAGGGGGGGGTGAATTAGAAAATGGCTCTTCGATTGGCATCACCTCTTGACCATAGTGATTAATTGCAATCTGTGACAATTCTTCTTTTAACTCTTTCTCTGCATATATTGTGTCATAGTATTCGTTGTCGTTGCCCTTTTGGCTGGGGTTCCCAACAAATAAACCATTAATACCCTGAACCAATTTAAAGCCTTTGATAACAAATCCTTCCTCTGTCTTTACGTCAAAGAATGCCTTGATTTTTCCCCACTCTCCCTTGTTCATACGTTCAATGTTCAATGTAATTCTCTCTGTTTGTGTAACTGTAATTTACTAGCTTAATATTGAAATTTCAATTGAATATCTATTCTATATTTATTTTATTTTATAAAAATTTATAATAGATTCTGTAATAACCTGCGCGGATCAAATTTATGAAAAATGTGTATTTTTTTGGTGACGGCCATGCCGAGGGCAATGGTGGACAAAAGGACTTGCTGGGTGGAAAGGGCGCCAATCTGGCTGAGATGACTAATTTGGGCATGCCGGTTCCCCCTGGATTTACCATCACCACAGATGTGTGCACCTATTTTATGGACAACCAGGAGCTCCCCTCTAGTTTAAATGATGAGGTTAATACCTTGATGGACAGGGTGGAAAAAGTTATAGGTAAAACTTTTGGAGATACTAAAAATCCATTATTAGTCTCTGTTAGATCTGGGGCTAAGGAGTCGATGCCAGGGATGATGGAGACTGTTTTAAATGTGGGCCTCACCGAGAGTACTGTGGCTGGGCTGGTCTCATCATCATCGAATCCACGATTTGCATATGATTCATATAGAAGGCTTATTATGATGTACGCTGATGTCGTTATGGAAAAATCTAATGGTGTAGAGGTAGATAACAATATGGGGATTCGCCATCGTCTTGAAAAATTTATGGATGACTATAAAAATAGTAAGAAATACTTAAAAGATACAGATTTAGATGCTGAAGATTTAAAAATCCTTTGCGGTGAGTTTAAAAATATTATTAAGAAAGTATTGGGTATGGAGTTTCCTGATGATCCAGGCGTTCAGCTGGATAACGCAATCAAGGCAGTTTTTAGCTCGTGGAACGGAGAGCGTGCCAAAAACTATCGAAAAATTGAAAACATTTCAGATAGGGCTGGTACCGCAGTGAATATCCAAAGCATGGTATTTGGAAACATGGGCACAGGGTCGGCGACTGGGGTTGCATTTACACGCAATCCATCGACGGGTGAGAATGTGTTCTATGGTGAGTGGCTTGAGAATGCACAGGGAGAGGATGTGGTCGCCGGCATACGAACCCCCAATCCCTTGAATAATGAAAGTCGATCCCATCAATCTAAAAATCTTCAGAGCCTAGAGGATCAATATCCATCACTTTATAAAGAACTGTTTACTATTAAAAATAATCTTGAGGTTCATTATCGAGATATGCAGGATATTGAATTTACAATTGAAAATCAACGACTTTGGATGCTCCAAACAAGAAGTGGAAAGCGAAATGGGTTGTCCGCAATTAAAATTGCATTTGATCTACAAGATTCAAATATGATCAATGAAAAGGAGGCGCTAAATCGAATATCTTCTCAACATCTAAATGAAATCATGCTTCCTACTATTGATACAAATGAAGAAAAGAATGAGCCAGTTATCACTAGGGGTTTACCTGCGGGGCCGGGTGGGGCCTCTGGTCAAATTGTGTTTACAGCTAATGATGCACAGACGTGGCACTCAGAGGGGAAGAGTGTGATACTGGTAAGACAGGAAACATCGCCAGAGGATATCCATGGCATGTACGCTGCCAATGGAATACTAACATCCAGGGGCGGAATGACATCACACGCCGCGCTAGTTGCTCGCGGCTGGGGAAAATGCTGTATCGTAGGCTGCTCTGATCTGGTAATTGATCCTCTGAAAAAAACGTTGATGATTAATGATAGGACATATAATGAGGGTGACTGGCTGGCTCTCAATGGATCTCAGGGAAATGTATATGGAAACAGGCTGTCTCTCATCACTAATAATATGAGAGAAAATCCTCTATTTGAAAAAATAATGAATCTTGCAGATAAACACAGGCGGTTGGGTGTTCGTGCCAATGCAGATACGCGGAAAGATGCAGAAAATGCACGTCAGCTGGGTGCCAGGGGAATTGGGCTGTGCCGAACTGAGCATATGTTCTTTAGTCCCGACAGAATCTTGAGCATGAGAAAAATGATACTGGCATCTAATCTTAAGGATAGGCAAAGCGCACTTGATGAGCTTCTTCCGTATCAGAAAAAAGATTTTTATGGCATTCTAAAGGCCATGGCCCCACATCCAGTAACCATTCGATTGCTGGATCCTCCACTACATGAGTTTTTACCTCAAACAGATGAGAAAATTGAAGAGCTTGCTGAAGAGCTTGCTGTGAGCATAAAAAAAATAAATCAAATTATTGAAGATCTGCATGAAACCAATCCAATGCTGGGGCACCGTGGGTGCCGGCTTGGAATCACATACCCAGAAATTACCAAGATGCAGGCTAAGGCAATTTTTAGTGCCTCTGCGCAGCTGATTAAAGAGGGCATAAAACCGTTTCCTGAGATTATGGTTCCGCTGATTGGCACTGCAGAGGAGTTTATTAATCAGCGTGATATTATTATATCTGTATACAAAGAAATGGGTGTTGATGTTGAACATAAAATTGGAACGATGATAGAAATTCCAAGGGCATGCCTGGTCGCTGAGCAGATCGCTGAGCATGCAGATTTCTTTTCATTTGGAACCAACGACCTCACGCAAACAACCTTTGGCTATTCACGTGATGATGTGGGTAGTTTTATATATAATTATCTTAATCAATCTGTGCTCCCATGTGATCCATTTGAAAGTATTGATGTGGATGGTGTGGGCAAGCTTGTTCAAATGGCTGTGAAGGCTGGTAGAAATAAAAATTCTGATTTGAAGATTGGAATTTGTGGTGAGCATGGTGGTGATCCTAAGTCTATTGAATTTTTTAATAACGCTGGACTTGATTATGTGAGCTGCTCTCCCTTTAGGGTGCCCATTGCTCGATTATCATCGGCGCACTGTAATAAGTAATATCATCTCTTTTTGAGAATCCCCAATAAATTTCGTATATTTAGCGAGGAAAGATTTATAAAATTAAGGAGAGAGAGAGATGTTTAAAAAATTAAATACTATTATCTTAGTTCTGTGTATGAGCGTTGTTGTTGCTGAGGAACTAACCAAAGAGCAACAGGAAATGATACAAGAACAGACCTTGGAAGAATTTGCAAAAATTATTTTTTCTAATGCAATGGAGGCAAAACGAGCATTTTTAGCATCTCAAACAAGAGAGGCTATAATTGAAAATTTTTCAACAACAGCTCCAATGTCTTTGTTTGAGGCTAACGCAGATATCGACCCTGAATTGGCGGCGGGTGTGGAAAGTTCAACTATATACGTCTCAACAGATAACCAAAGCACCTGGCAATCGGCACCAGCAATTTCAATGGGAACCCCTGGCTATGAGGAAACCTGGCAGGGTCTTATAGAAACCAATGATGGCTCTTCTTCTTACTCTTATTTGTCTGGGAGTGTAGACTCTGGTGTGTTGGATTATGACTATGGTACTATTTTAGTTTCTGGTTCTCCTCACAATATAAATGGAAATTGGCCTCCTGAAAGTAATTTATACGCGATCTTAGCAGATGATGAGACTGGTGATGCCTCATCTAGTTATGATATCACATCTATTAATGGTACTTACCTTGGTTCTGATGCCACTGATGATGATGGTAATAGCTATGTGGATATCGAGAGATTTTATGTAAAATTATCACTCAATGGCAATTGCTGTGATGAGGGTGGATTATTTGGCCCTTGGTACCTATATGGAGTTGCTATTGTTAATCCTGAATCTGAGTCTAATGATGGGAGCTCGGGAACTGCATATGCTATTGGATATGGTGATGGTGGTTTTGGACAATTAACACCTGGCGTATTAAAAATAACAGGTGATTTAGTTACGGGTGATATTGAGGGCTTTGAGTATCTCACTACTAATATTTCATACAACACCAATGGAAATGATTTGCAGGCAACAGCTCTCATGAGCTATATAACAGGCGATTCTGACTGGGGCGCTTGGCCAAATTCTTTTAATGGATTTATTGTTCTAGGTGTAACTGTAGAGGCGGCGTTAGATGGATTAGATGTCGCCGCTGAAATGTTAGACCAAACAGATCCAGGTTTATTTATTTGTGAAACGGTACACCAGGATGGAAACACTCCCCTTGTCTTGTCTGCTCCAAGTTTTGATGAGGCAAGTAACACTCTATCTGTTGGGTACTCCGATGCAGATTCAAATCTTCCATGGTATAAGGCAGCGCAAATATGCAATACCCCTGCAAATGGTGGAGACTGCTTTGCACAGGTTAATATGATTCCTGATTCACATGAGTATGGGTCTGGAGTTGGATTTTCTGCGGAAATTACACAGGATATAATAGATGAATTTAATTTATCAGGAGATTATGAGGCTCATTTCTGGTTTGCAGATGATGATATTGAGAATTACCCAGCCGCACAAATTGAAATGGGTATTAATATTGGATCGGGTGGCTGTGGTTTGGTTGGAGACTCAAATGGCGATGGGGCCTTGAATGTGCTGGATGTCGTTCTGCTGGTTGACCTTATTCTCGACGCTAGTTCAGAGTATGTTGAGTGTTCTGATGTTAATAGTGATGGTGGTTTAAATGTGCTAGATGTGGTTCTGCTAGTTAATCTTATTTTAGGTGGATCCAATTAATATATTTATATATATATTTGTTATATAAATAAAAAAGCCCCTTTAAAAAGGGGCTTTTTTTATCTCACCAAAACGAAAAATAATTATTCAATCATTTCATCGTCCGCACCTGATAAAATGTCTTCTATTCTAATTTCACCCGAACTTGCCATGTCTGTTGCTACTGCCACAATGTTTTTTCTTGATGTCATTACATCCTTCTTTTTCATTGGCTTTTCAATTGGCGTATACATCGCTTGCTTCTTCTTCGGTAGCATCTCAAGTATGGGGCTAGTTTGATCTCCCGAAACACCCTTTAGTGCCCGGGCTAAATCATCTAGGTCAATATCTGGATTTGACCAAAAATCAGAAGCAACATCTTCTGACATCCCTAGCAAATCATTAAATGTAAGTAAATATTGTTTTACGTCTGTATAGGTCTTGGGGTCATCGTTCATTAGTTGAGTCAAGTAGCTATTTGCCTCATCTTCAGTCATTTGATTTAATATGTCAGCAATTTTCTTTCCCCCGCCTCTAGAAAAAATCTTTGGCTCTGGTAGAAAAGATGCTTTCTTTTCAAGCTCCTGGGCAATATTAACAACCATTTCAAGTGGAATTGCCCTTAAGCTGCCCAAGGCTTTAATTACTGTGTTTTTTACGTCAGGAGCCAATTCATTGAGAAATGCGTTTCTTTTTGGCTGATCTACTTGATCAATAGCAAGGGCCATTACCGTTTCTTTTTCAGTTTTTAATAAATAAAAAATCTGTTCATCTGTTAGCTGATCAAGGAAGTCAAATAATCGAACAGCTGATGGTTTATTGCTCTGATACTTGTCTGTCATCATTTTAAAATAAAATTCTTCAAGTACTATTTTCTTTAAATCAGATGGAACGCTCTTTAATTCTTTTGATCTTATTCTAATTTTAATGATTGATGATTCAGGCAAATCGGTAAAAAATGATAGCGCCAATGATTCTCCATAAACTTGAAAAATAATGGCCGCTTTATCTAATCCTGATAGGTTTTCGTACGTTGTCATCCTTTATTCCTTTTCTGAATTATTATCATCTGAATTATTATCATCTGAATTATTATCATCTGAATTATTCCCCTCTGAACCCTCATCTAGCCAATCGCTAATAATTTGACTTGCACCTTCTTTTTGTCCTGCGCTCATTGTGACCGCAGACTGTCTGAGAGATCTAACTTCTGATCTTATAACGTCTGTGTTCTCATTACTAACCGTTGGTGGTGCCGTGTATGCTGGCTGTGGTGGTGGTGCGTTATCATTGTTGGTTCCATCTGAATTCTTTGGTTTTAAATAAACAACCTTCTTTTTTCGTGTTAATAGTATAATTAGAAATACAACCAACGCTACTACTACACTAATAATAATATATAGCGGCATTTTGCTTGAACTGTTTTCATATGCCTCTATATCGATATTATCATTATTACCTGCTGGAGATATTTTGTTTTCAAGGAGTTTAAACAGTCTTTCTTCTGTCCCCTTTGCATTATTAATTCGTGCTTGAATTGAATTTTCATAATCGCCTGTGATGTTTTCAAGTAGTTGATTTTGCCTTGTTCTATAGTCGTCTTGAATAGACATTAAATTTATATATTTTAATGAATCTAGATTATTCTGGAGCTCATTTCTCCTTGCCTCTTGATCTTCCCAAAACATTCGTGCACTGGTGGCATCATCAAGCTGTCTAATTAAAAAATTTAATTCTTTATCTTTCGACTCTAGTATTAGCCTCAGCTCCGTGTCCTTTTGTTCAACCACCTGACCCATTGTTTCTGCGTCTTGTTCATGTTGGGCAACCAATAGAGCTCTCTCGTTTTTACCCTGCTCTATCATTCGTTGTAACTCTTTTTTTAATTCATTTTGTTGTTGTGTCACAAGCGACCATTGTATTGAATCTCTAAGGGCTTCATAGTCTGTGGTGATCTCATCATAGTTAGATAAAATCGTATCAATGTTTCCCTTTAGTTCTTCAAGCTCACTCTTGTGCGCTTGATTTGCAATTGTCTCTAGATTTGTCTGTTGAGAATTGTGGTTTGGCATTTTTTCAAGAACAAAGCAATCAAAACAATTTCTAATTTCATCAATGTTCGTATTGACAAAATTGGTTATTGTTTCTCTTGATTCTACTGTGTAGATATCCTCTGCTAGATATACAGAGATGTTAAGACCTGTCATAATATATTCTTGTTCACTTTTGGCTTCTTTTTTTTCTTTATTTGAAGGGGTGTTGATGGGTGCCGTTGGAAGGGTTGGGTTGAGGCCCAAGCCTTCAATAAATGTGTAGCCAAATGGATCGCTACCATCTTTGTCTGTATCCCCTGCTGTGCTAGTGTCCTCTTGTTTTTCTGTTTCTGGACTAGCTTTTTTTTCAAGTCTAACATCGGAAAACACATAGTACTCTGATTTGTTATAGATTTTTTCTAAGAATGATTCAATCTTAAATCTATAAATGTTTTCCAATTCAACCTGCTTTAGAAAAACACTTTCATCCTTTGATGATAATAGTGACAATCCTAAAATAATAAATAATACTAATGTTCCTTTTTTCATATGTGCTCCTAGAGTAAATATAAATATTTTATTTTACACCAAAAATAATTTTAATTCTTCTGTTGTTTGTTCTTTGATCTAATGTTGTATTTTTTTCGCTGATAAAATTATCATCTGCCTTGCCAGATCTTACCTCTGACCACGTTGCTCCTGCGGGCCACCTGTCTGCATATCCAGATGCTGTTAAACGGCCTGACATTACCCCTTTAAATATTAAGTAATTTACTACATTTGCTGCTCTTGCGGAGGATAGTTCCCAATTTGTGGGGTACCGATCTGCAATTTTACCTGTTGGATCTTGGTTGTCTGTGTGGCCTTCAATTAATATGCTCCTTAAATCTTTTGGATTTGACATTAATTCTATCGATGCGTTGTCAAGTGTCTCTTTTAATTGATCTTTTAAATTTACAGATCCTGAACCAAAACACACATCGCCATCTAATTCAAGTGCAACTCCTCGCGGGTCTTGAGTTATTTTAGCTTTATCTTCCATGTCCATTGATTCTATCAATTCTTCTAATTCTTTTTTAATCTCAGACTGATCTTTTAGAGGTTCGTGTGGCATTTCCTGATCCGTTGAACCCCCCGTCATGGTTGCTTGTGAATTTGCAAACGCAGCATACTTTACCGGGTCAGGTGATGACATAGAATATAGTAAAACAAAAAAGGCAAACAAAAGTGTCATCATATCTGCAAAGGTTTGCATCCATATGGGAAGCCCCTCTTCACCCTGTGTTAACTTATTTTTTTTATTTCTTTTTTTCATCGTCGTGTGTTAATTACTCTTCTTCTGTCTTTCTCATTGCTGGTGGAAGATAGGCGTTTAATCTCTCACGAATTTCTATTGGATGTTTTTTTAGCGCAACAAGAATAACGCCCTCTATCATAAGTGCGCTTTCAACTTTTTTAGCTTCATTTTTTCCCTTTAATTTGTCTGCAAATGGTAAAAATAAAAAATTGGCTGCAAATGCACCATATAAGGTGGTAATTAATGCAACAGCCATTGCGCTTCCAATTTTATCGGCTCCTCCACTTCCCATGCCTGCTAACATGAAAATTAATCCAATGAGTGTTCCTATCATCCCAAATGCGGGGGCATAGGTTCCTAATGTTTTCATGATATTCACATCTTCATTTTCTCGTTGCTCTCTATATAATTCTGTGTTATCTAAAATTATTTCAATATCATCTGGTTTGGTCCCACCTAAAATTAAATTACACCCATCCTTTAGCATGTGCATCCTAAACGGCATAGATTCGGGGGAACCCTCTAAAACAGACTCTAGGTCTTTTCTGCTTTTTCTGTATGATGCTGATAGATTACAAATATCATCTACAACGTTACTCAGGGTAAAGTTGTCATCTTGAAAAATCATTTTTAATAATTTAAATAGGTGGAGAACCTGTGACATTTTAAATGCAATGGCGGTCGCAGCGAGCGATCCACCAAAAACAATTAATATTGAGGTATAGTCCAATAGTGACGAAACTGGAACCCCTACAGCAGATGCCCCTAGAACAGATGCAAGTCCCATTAATGCTAAGCCTACTAATAATCCTATAATTGTTCCTAAATTCATAATATTCCTTTGATCTATTTAGTTTCCTTCTTCTAGGTCTGCTGATTTAAGTTTGTTATCTTTTAATGCTTCTAAAATATCCCTGACCTCGTCATATTCGGGATCTAATTTAAGCGCTATATTCCAATTAATAGATGCGCTTTGAATTTGACCAATACTATAATATATTGTCCCTTTT
>Ga0114996_10000912_pt1 | contig 40523 bp, 35 predicted proteins | sample ArcticOcean_MG_C_4_FD_87039 | JGI IMG/M metagenome (GOLD analysis project Ga0114996, IMG submission 87039) | Marine microbial communities from western Arctic Ocean - ArcticOcean_MG_CB4_134 | ecosystem: Environmental > Aquatic > Marine > Oceanic | place: Arctic Ocean: Canada Basin | collected... | reverse complement strand
TATTATGTCACGATTAATTCTTCACGGAAGTCTGCGTAGCAACTTTGTTAGAACTTGTCTGTTAGTTCTTAATGAAAAAGAAGTTGATTTTGAACATGACCCAACCGATCCTCAAACACCAGAGGCATTGCAACTCCATCCTTGGGGAAAAATTCCTGCTCTAACACATGGAGAAGTCCTATTATACGAAACTCTGGCAATCACAAATTATATAGATGATTCATTCTCTGGACCAAAGCTTAAACCTAACAATCCCTCTAAACTTGCTTTAATGAACAAATGGCTATCAATCTATCTCTGTTATATGGATAATCCAATCATAAGAGTAATAGTAATACAAAGATTGTTAAGTAAGTCTCCAGATGAAAATTTGATAAAAAACACCATCCCTGACGCAGAAAAACCTCTAAAAATACTCGATGAGTGTTTAGAAAAATCAAATTATATTGTTGATAATGAGGTGTCTTTAGCAGACTTTTTAATCTTACCTGCTTTAGATTATCTAAAGATGACTAATGAAGGGGTTCAACTGCTTAAAGACACTACTAACATAAACTCTTGGATTGATAGAATGATGGAAAGAGAGAGCTCTAAAATTGTTTTGAAACCTAACAATTAGAATTATAAAAAGGTAATACTTTACCAGAACCAGATTGATTACCTTGTACTAAAATACACTTTTTAGATTACTGTTTAGTCACTCGGAATTAATTGCTTCATCATTAAAACCGCTATGTCAGAAATATAAGATGCAGCGATTTCTGCACGTACTCTTAGATCATTTCTTTCGCAGGACAGATTTGTAAGCCATTGCAAGTGTCCTAAAACATTGCCATCATCTAAAGAGGCCCAAATGTCTTCAGGAGCTAGGTCTTCGTTAGTGAGATCGCATACTCGCATTGCAAAAGGGGGAGGGGCCAGATGAATGATCCAGGGAGAATCATCTGTAATTTCTGTATCACTTTCATAATACACCCCAATAATGTATCCTAAAGGTATATCTTCTAACTGTATATTGATTGAGGAGGGATTAAATTTATAAGAATTGAAACTTAGCCGTCGAGTAACTTCTTCATCATAAATTGACAAAATGGCTGCCTTTATTAGCTCCGCAATAATTCTTGGGTCAGCTTGACGCGGTTCAAGAAAAATTAAATTTCCAAGAGCAAAATTGTTATCAGTCTCTAGAGGGAAATAAAAATCGGCTAATTCCCCATTTGGCAAAGTATTGTCAGGCCGATGAATTATTCTCATGATAAAAACAGGGTCACTAATATGAATAACCCAAACATCATCTCCATCACTGGAGAAGTCGTGCCAACCAAACAATCTTCCTACAATAAATTCAGCCATAATCAACTTTGTTCAAGATAAAAATTATATTACTTTATTTCATATATTGATTTAAGTTTAGACACCAGTTCTTATAATAAAACTATTATTTATAAATCAATTTTAACGTCCAAATTGGAGTAGATAGTGAAAGCACAAATCTTATATAAAGGAGGAGATCCTTTTTCCCTAGAAGATAGACCGGATCCAATTCCAGGGCCAGGAGAAGCGGTGGCTAAGGTTCTTGCATGCGGTTCTGGGCTAACCATACACCATATAAAAGCGGGTAGAGGAAAGGCAAATTTTCCTATAATTATTGGTCATGAGATCACAGGTGAAATAGTAGAAGTGGGTTCCGGAGGAGGAGGTCCGGATAACCTCAAGGTAGGTGATCCGGTAACTGCTTACTTTTATCTCATTGATGGAGAAGATAAATGGACCCGGAATGGACGTGCTCCAATTTCTACGGTTAATAAAGGATACATTGGGCGTCAAATAGATGGTGGATACGCTGAATATATTAAGTTACCCGTTTATAATTTTATAAAATTGCCCGAGGGTTTAGATTATAAAAATAAACCTGCTGAAGTTGGTGTTATTAGCGATGCAATAGCTACACCTTATAAGGTTCTAAGTCGTGCCCGTGTTGCGGCAACTGATACAGTAGCTATATTTGGAGCTGGAGGAGGCCTAGGAGTACATCAGGTGATGATGTGTAAATGGGCCCATGCTAATGTGATTGCTATTGATGTTATGAAAGATAAATTGGATGTATGTTCAGAACTAGGTGCAGATTTACTGGTTGATGCATCAGAAGACTCAGTAGTTGAACAGATTATGGACCTCACAAATGGCGAGGGAGTAGATGTAGCTATTGATTATGTTTCAACAACAGGTACACAGCAGCAAGCGGTGGATTGTCTTGGTATTGGAGGTCGGTTTGTGACTTTGGGTGGATCCCTTCAGCCATTTATGGTTCCAGCCCCTAAAATGCTATCCAAGGAGCTTGAGTTAATGGGGAGTCGTTATTGTAGCCGACAACAAGTAATTGAGTCACTAGAGTTATGTGCTCGCGGAGATGTATGGCCATTAGTGACTGAAACGTATCCACTTGCTGAGGCCGAGACAGTTCATAAACGACTTGATCAAGGTTTAGTTACTGGACGAGCAGCGTTAATAATGGATCACAAATAGTATTAATCAAGTTCAATTGTGTTTTTTAAAATACCTATATTAGTGATCTCGACCTCTACCGTATCTCCGTTCTTCATCCAAAGCGGTGGTTGTTTTGCGTGTCCAACTCCGCTTGGTGTTCCAGTAACAATTACGTCTCCGGGATAGATTTCCGTAAAAGTCGAAATATATGATATTAACTTAGGTATTTTAAATATTAGGTCTGCAACACTTTCATGTTGCACTATTTTTCCATTAAGGCGGGTCTCTAAAACTAGAGAATCTGGATTAACTATCTCGTCGGAAGTTACCATGCACGGGCCAAAAGCACCGGAATGGTAGAAGTTTTTTCCAGGTAAGTACTGAGATGAATGCCTTTGCCAATCTCTTACCGATCCTTCGTTATAGCAACTGTAACCCGCAATAAAATTCATAGCGTCTTTTTCTATAATCCTTCTACCTTTTTTACCTATTATTACGGCTAACTCACCCTCGTAATCTAATTGAGGAGATTCACGGGGTAAAAGAATGGTCTGGCAATCTCCAACATGACTTTCTGGCCATCTAGGAAATAAAATAGGGGAATTCGGAATAGGATTACCGGTTTCATTAGCATGTTTACGATAATTTAGTCCTACGCAAATAATTTTATTAGGATTGGTGATGGGGGGTAACAGCTGAATATCTTTTTTGGGATAATCAGATGCTTTTCCTACCCCTCCGCCAAAACCAGTGTTTAAGTAGTTTGTTACCTTTGCTTTCATTGATACATCACAGGATAAAAAATCACGTAATGTTGGAATATCTTTAATAAATTCTGCCCCTAAATCAATAATTCCGCCATCTGGCCCATAAGTTCCCCATGAACTTCTATTCACATGAATAAAACTAATATATTTCATAAACTTACCTATTTAAATTAAAGTATACTATTAGATTAATTATAACTATTGTTTATAATATTTTTACTTATTATAAATATATTCATTTTAAGAAACTAATAAACTATATTAAATCTGCTATATTATCTCAAATAATCTGTATCAATGATTAGAATGGAGTATTGATAATGGAAGTAGCTTCTAAAGTTCCTGAACCAAACACAACTATATCCCCTGCACGATTTGCCCACATAGTTCTTTATACTAGAAATTTTAAAGAAATGGTTGACTGGTATTGTCATTTTCTTGGTGCTGAACTAACCGCTTCATCACAGGGGCTTGCTTTTATTACTTATGATGACGAGCATCATAGAGTGGCAATCATTGAAAGGCCTGACTATAAAGACCGTGTTCCCGATACTGTTGGTATGGCTCATTTCGCTTATTCTTATGATACTTTGGGGGATATGATACAGCAATATAAGCGACTTAAGGCAACAAGAGTGCTGCCCGTCAGAACTATCAACCATGGAGTTACAACTTCTCTGTATTATCGAGATCCAGACGATAATGCTGTAGAAATTCAAGTTGATAATTTTGAAAGTATAAGTGAGTTAAATGATTGGTTTGCTACAGGCGAGTTTAACAAAAATCCAATAGGCATTACTTTTGATTTTGAAGATATTATCAAAAGTTATAATTCTGGAGTATCAGAAAAAGAGTTAAAACTACCAAGAAAAGGGTCAGCGGCTAAACTCATGGAAGCGTCAGATAGATAATCTGTTTAATTTAAGGAAATATATTTATGGGTATGCTTATAGATGGTGATTGGTATGAAGATGAAAAAGCAGCACTATCACGAGAGGTTGGCGCTAGTGGAAGTTTTGTAAGAACCGAAAGCCAGTTTCGTAACTGGATAACAGATGATGGTTCAGCTGGTCCAACAGGTGAGGGCGGATACTTAGCTGAACCAGATCGTTACCATCTATATGTTGCTCATACATGTCCTTGGGCCCACCGTGCATTAATATTTTTGAACTTAAAAAAATTAAGTAAAATTATATCTGTTTCGTACGCTATTCCCGGTCGTCATCAAGGGGGCTGGAATTTTAGAGATGATCCAGAATTTCCTGATTGTACACCAGACTATGTAAATGGTTTTGAGTATTTACATCAAGCATATTCGTCATCACAAAATAAATATACAGGAAAAGTTACTGTTCCAACAATTTGGGATAAAAAAACTAAGCAAGTTGTGAACAATGAATCGTCTGAAATTATTCGTATGCTTAATAGTTCATTTAACTCTTATACGGATTCCTATGAGGATTACTATCCAAAGGAACTACATTCTGAAATTAGTTCAATAAATGATATTGTATATAATGATATTAATAATGGTGTTTACCGATGTGGCTTTGCTACATCGCAATCTGCCTATGATGAATCAGTCAAATTATTATTTAACTCGTTAGATATGGTTGAAACCAAATTAAATAAACAGCCTTATTTAACAGGAGACAAAATAACAGAATCAGATTGGAGGTTATTTCCAACTTTAATTAGATTTGATGCTTGTTATCATGGGGCCTTTAAATGCAATTTACGCATGTTAAGGGATTACCCAAATATTACAAATTATACCCGGCAACTTTATCAGATGCCAGGTATATCAGAGACTTTTAATTTCTCATACGCGAAGAAAAATTACTACGGCATTGAAAAAATTAACCCTACTGGGATAGTCCCAATGGGTCCTTATAATATCGAAGAATTTTATAATAGACCTCATAATCGATAGTTAGGGCCTTTGAATTAAATAGGAGTATTAATAAAAAAATGGATAAATCTCGTTTTGATAAGGGCCTTGTGCTTCGTAAAGAAGTGCTGGGTGAAAAGTATGTTGAGCAAGCATTTGAAAATATGGATGATTTTGATAGGGATTTTCAAGAACAATTTGTCACAGAGTACGGTTGGGGTGGAACCTGGGCGAGAGGAGTTTTGCAGCGAAGGGAAAGAAGTATTTTAAATTTAGGTATGTTGGCCGGATTAGGACGATTAACGGAGTTTGAAACTCATTTCCGAGGGGCTTTTAAAAACGGTTTAAGCCAAGATGAATTAAAAGAAGTTTTGCTGCAAATTACTGCATATTGTGGAGTGCCAATGGGTGTGGAGGTTTTCCGAATTGCTAAGCGAGTGCTTAAGGAAAGAAAATAGTCTGTTCATTAGTATAGCTTGAGTAGTTTCACAGCAAGATATTTAACGGTTCAAAAAATCTGGGATGTGATCGCCCATTCCGATTTCTAGATTATCATTGCCCTCATTTTGTTGCTTTTTATTATTAGGTTGTTTTTTGTTCTTGCTATTATTATTTAATTGAGAACCTTTGTTGTTAGTTTCTAACGAAACATTCGTATTAGTTTGAGGTTTTCTTTTACTATTTTTAGAAGGTTTGTTTTGATCAGGAAAATTAGTTTCTAAAGTGTTTTTATTAGTTTCTTCTTTTTTGTTTTTCGAAATATTTTTATCTTCAAAATTTTCTATTTTGTTGCCTATAAGCTTTTCTATCTGTTTGATGTATTTAGAATCATCTGCCGTTGCTATCGTGTAGGCATAGCCTGTACGACCGGCTCTACCAGTTCTTCCTATCCTATGGATATAATCATCGGCATGTGTGGGCACATCAAAATTAAAAACATGGCTCATATCGTCTATGTCTAATCCACGGGCGGCTACATCACTGGCAACTAAAATATTAATTTTACCTTCTCGAAATTCATTTAATGTTGATGTTCTGACCGATTGAGGTAGATCACCGTGAAGAGCTCTGGCATTAACCCCTTTTCGTCTTAATATTTGATCAACAGATTTCACATCTCGCTTGCGATTGCAAAATACTATGGCATTCTTTACTGTGTTATGCTTTATCAAGTATTCTAATGTGCTTTGTTTTTCCTTAACTCCATTAACCATTACTAATTTTTGAGTTACCGTCTCAGCTGCCGATGCTCCTGGAGCTACTTCTATTTTTTTAGGGTCCATCATGTATGATTCTGTAAGCCTTTTTATTTCTTTAGGCATAGTCGCAGAAAACATAGCTGTTTGGCGCAATGGAGGTAGTAATTTCATAATTTTTTCTACGTCTGGTATGAAACCCATATCAAGCATACGGTCGGCTTCGTCGACTACTAATATTTTTATATCAGCTAGTAATATTCGACCACGTTCAAATTGGTCAATTAACCTTCCAGGAGTAGCAATAAGAACATCCACACCTCTATTTAATTTTTCATTTTGTTCAATAAAGGATACACCGCCAATAAGTAGTGCCATAGATAGTTTATGGTTTTTTCCATAAACATTGAAATTCTCGGCAACTTGTGCAGCTAACTCACGCGTTGGTTCAAGTATGAGTGATCTTGGCATCCGAGCTCTTGCTCTGCCAGCATTTAGGATTTCAATCATAGGTAAAGTAAATCCTGCAGTTTTACCGGTACCTGTTTGAGCTATTCCCAGTAAATCACGCCCCATTAGCAGATGCGGGATAGCCTGTTCTTGAATAGGAGTAGGTTTTGTATAGCCGGCATTCACAATTGCATCTAGTAGATCACGGCTTAGTCCTAGTTCTTCAAATGTCATATGGTCTTTCTAACTTAGACAGATGCATAATTATAGAACAATTAAATGTCTCTAAATTAAACATTATTGACTCAAACATATAAATACTACGTTCATTGTAGCATAAAAAAAAATATTTAGTTTGTTCTATTCTAAAAAACTGTAAGAAAAGTAAACATAATACATTTTAGGTGTTTCACTTATTGTTCTACTTAAACATTTTATTAGACATCAATATCATTTACGAAACGGGCATTTTTCTGGATATAATTGAATCTTTTCTCTGGTTTTCGACCCATTAATTGCTCTACTAATTGTGAGGTTGCTTTTGCTTCGTTTATTCCCTCCTCATCTTCAGCCGATGCTTTAGGTAAGGTAACTCTTATTAGGGTTCTTTTTGCCGGATTCATAGTTGTATCTTTAAGCTGCGATGGAGGCATTTCACCGAGACCTTTAAATCTACTAATTTCAACTTTCCCTGACCCTGAAAACTCATTATTCATTAGTTTAACTCTTTCAGTGTCATCAATAGCATACTGAATATTCCCCTTACGTGATAATCTGTAAAGTGGAGGGACAGCTAGGTATAAGTGACCGTCGGTTACTAACTGAGGCATTTCTCGATAGAAAAAAGTCATAAGTAATGATGCAATATGTGCTCCATCCACATCAGCGTCAGTCATAATAATGATACGTTCATATCTGAGCTTCGTCATGTCAAATCTATTAGCTGAACCGCAGCCTAAGGCCTGAATTAAATCCCTTAATTCTTGATTAGAAGCAAGTTTGTCGGCAGTAGCGCTGGCAACATTCAAAATTTTTCCTCTTAGCGGTAATATGGCCTGAGTTTCTCTGTTACGTGCTTGTTTAGCCGAACCGCCCGCGCTATCCCCTTCAACGATAAATAATTCTGTTTCACTGGCTGTTTTACGAGAGCAATCAGCAAGCTTACCTGGTAGTTTTACTTTTCTAGTTGCAGTTTTTCTTATTAGATCTCTATCTTCCTTTCTACGACGTCTTTGTTCAGCTCTTTCGATTGCCCAATCTAATAATATGTCAGCGGTATCGGTATCTGATGATAAAAATAAGTCAAAATGATCTTTTACTTGTGCTTCTACCACCCGTGCGGCTTCTGGCATTGACAGTTTTTCTTTTGTCTGGCCTTGAAATTGTGGGTTGGCAATAAAGACTGATAACATTACCGATATACCATCAAATATATCTTCTCCACTTATACGATTTGAACGTTTGTTATTAGTAAACTCGCCGTATGATTTTAAACCTTTAGTCAGGGCAGATTTAACACCTGTTACATGGCTTCCGCCGTCTACTGTTGATACAGTATTGCAGTACGAATTAATAAAGCCTTCACCATCAGTAGGCCAACATATTGCCCATTCTACATGCCCTTTAGTAGTGCTAAGGTCGGCACGTCCGTTAAATATTGCTGCTCCTACGATCGATCGGTTGTCTATATTTGTACGTAGATAATCTATTATACCACCGGGAAAATGAAGAATTTCCTGAGAGGGTAAATCGGAATGAGTAAGTAAGTCATTAGAACATGACCAACGAATTTGTACACCTTTAAAAAGATAGGCTTTTGAGCGAGCCATTTCATATAATATCTTGGGGTCGAACGCTGTATTTTTACCAAATATTTCTTTGTCAGGCGAAAAGGTAATTAAAGTTCCTCTGCGATTTGATGTTGTCTTTATTTTTTTTAGTTTTGAGATAGGTTTGCCGCGCTCATAGTCTTGCGCCCATACTTGACGATCGCGAATGACTTCAACGTGAAGAGAATCGCTTAGGGCATTTACGACACTGATTCCTACTCCATTAAGTCCCCCTGACGTTTCATAAATTTTATTGTTAAATTTACCACCAGAATGTAGAGTTGTTAGTATTACCTCAAGTGCGGATTTGTTTTTAAATTTAGGATGAGTATCAATTGGAATGCCCCGCCCATTATCTGTCACGGTTAGTTTGCCAGAGATATCTAGTTCCACATGTATGCGGTCTGCGTGTCCAGCGACAGCTTCATCCATAGCGTTATCTAAGACTTCGGCTGCTAGATGATGGAGTGCTCTGCTGTCGGTGCCACCAATATACATCCCCGGTCTTTTTCGCACTGGCTCAAGACCCTCTAATACCTCTATATCTTTGGCTGAGTAGTCTGATTTTGCTAAATTTGACTTCTGAACAAAGTCATCTGTAGCATTTTCAAACAAGTCTCCTATCTTTTGTCTGCTTGACATAAATAACAATACCAATTTTTATTTAAAATTAGATGTAAAATATTAATTAGATAATAACGAGTACTATTATTTGCGCTTATTTATGAGATTCGCCAATAGTAAGATTTTATGAGAGTTGACCATACGAAACAAATATATGCTAAATAATTAAAATAGAATGATGGTTGTTATGAATAATAAAAAAATATTAAATCCAGGACCAGGCTATGTAATTAATCAGAATTATAGAGTTAACTATGAAGTTAGTCCCAAACGGATAAGAGTAATTTATAAAAATGAAGTAATTGTCGATGCTATAAATGCTTTGATTCTATATGAAACAAAGCATGTGCCGGTGTATTATTTTCCCCGTGATAGTGTTGATATCAAAAAGCTTGAACCATCAAATCTGAAAACAAATTGTCCTTACAAAGGTGATGCTAGTTACTATTCTATTATTGTTAATAATTATAAAGCTGAAAATGCGGTTTGGTCTTATGAGCATCCGTTTGATGAAATAGCAGGAATAAAGGATTATTTAGCTTTCTATTGGAATAAAGTTGATCATTGGTATGAAGAAGATGAGGAAGTATTTGTTCATGCACGGAGCCCAAGAGTTCGTATAGATATTCTTGATAGCTCAAGAAAAATTACTGTTTTAATTAATGATGAAATTATAGCTCAAACTGTTAGAGCCAGGGTTTTAGTAGAAACAAATCATCCTACTCGATACTACATTCCTAGGGAGGATGTAATTGCCCAATTATTGCCATCATCAACTACAAGCTGCTGTCCATATAAAGGGAAAGCTAGGTATTATTCTATTAAGGTTGGAGGTGTAATTTATGAAAATATTGTTTGGTTTTATAAAGATCCTGTAAGGGAGAGCAGTAAGATAGATGATTATCTCTGTTTTTATAATGAAAAGGTTGACCGCATTTCTGTTGATCATGTTTCAGAGATAAAAGGTAACAGTAAATAATGGACTAGTAATAAAAAACAAAAGACCCTAACAAAATTTTGATAGGGCCTTAGATGTTTTTTTATTTTTATTATTCTTTAAGAAGAATAGTACATCTGAAACTCAATCGGATGTGGCGTTTGTTCATATGCTAAAGTTTCTTCTTCCTTGAGTGCTATATATCCATCGATTTGGGCGTCCGTAAAAACATCACCCTTTTTTAGAAAGCCTCTATCTGCGCTTAGTTCTTCAATAGATTGTCTGAGCGATGACGATACAGTTGGAACTCCAGCTAATTCTTCTGCATCTAAGTCGTATAGGTCTTTATCCATTGGGTCACCCGGATGAATTTTATTCTCGATACCGTCTAGGCCGGCCATTAACATGGCTGAAAATGCAAGATAAGTATTTGCCATTGCATCGGGAAAACGAACCTCTACTCTTTTGCCATTAGGGCTAGTAGAGTAGGGAATACGGCATGAAGCAGAACGGTTCCTGGCTGAGTAGGCCAATAATACAGGCGCTTCGAAACCTGGTACTAATCTTTTGTAGCTATTAGTTGTGGGATTAGTAAATGCGTTTATAGCTCGCGCATGCTTGATTATACCACCAATGTAATAGAGAGCGGTTTCAGATAAATCGGCGTAGCCAGAGCCAGCAAATAGAGGCTTGCCGTCTTTCCATATAGACTGATGTACATGCATACCCGATCCGTTATCATCAAGAACTGGTTTTGGCATAAAGGTTGCGGTTTTACCGTATTGGTGAGCTACCATTTGTACGCAGTATTTATAAATTTGTGTTTGATCAGCAGTTGATACAAGGGTATTAAATTTCTGGCCAAGCTCATGCTGACTAGGAGCAACTTCGTGATGATGTTTCTCCATTTCTAAGCCCATTTCAATCATTTGAGTCACCATTTCGGCACGAATATCAGTCATCGAGTCTACTGGTGGCACAGGAAAGTAGCCACCCTTAATTGCGGGGCGGTGGCCAAAGTTTCCCTCAGGGAATTCAGATCCAGAATTATAGGGACCTTCTTCACTGTCGATGGAATAAAAAGTTTGGTTCATAGAGACATCGAACCTAACGTCATCAAATATAAAAAATTCAGCTTCGGGTCCAAAATAAGCTGTGTCTCCAGCTCCTGAACTTCTCATGTATGATTCTGCTTTTTTTGCTGTGCTCCTAGGGTCTCGTTCGTATGGATCCCCGGTGGATGGTTCAAGTATATCACAAAACATTATTAATTGAGGTTGGGCAGTGAAAGGATCCATAACTGCAGTGGATGGATCAGGCATCAACGTCATATCAGATTCATTAATTGCTTTCCATCCAGCTATAGATGATCCATCGAACATTATACCATCAGTAAAAAAATTATCGTTTACGGTTGATACATGTTGCGCTGTGTGTTGCCACTTACCTCGAGGATCTGTAAAACGTAGATCAACGAATTGTACGTCATGCTCCTTCAGCATATCCATTACATTTTGGATATCGGACATTATATGGTTCCCCTTGTAAATATGTTAACTGAATCTGATTAAAATTAGCTGTTATTCTGTAGAATAATATGAATACTTATTTTACTGTTATAATGCTTCAATGCCTCTCTCGCCCGTACGAATTCGAATTACTTCGTCGATAGTAGACACAAAGATTTTTCCGTCGCCTATGTGACCAGTATTGGAGGCCTGCTGAATTGCCTCGATAGCCTGTTCCGTTAGATTATCTTCTACGAAAAGCTCAATTTTCACTTTTGGAAGAAAATCAACGACATATTCAGCTCCACGATACAACTCTGTATGACCTTTTTGTCGACCAAATCCTTTTGCTTCAAGAACCGTCAAACCGTTAAGACCTATATCATTAAGAGCTGTCTTAACTTCATCTAGTTTGAAAGGTTTTATAATAGCCTCGATTTTTTTCATCTACTTAATTTTTCCTAATATTAATATGTGATCATATAAAATCTTGTGAGGTCATAATTAATCTATTGCAAAAAGTATGCCAATTGGAAATAGTGTGACAATTAACGTTTTATGGATGATAAATTATTCAATTATATAATAGTTCAACTTCAACGTGATTAAATAATGTGCAATATGCCTAAAAAATAGGCTTAAATTTATTCCAAGGTATTTCTAACCCTCTGCAAAGCTTTTTGGATATTCTCAACTGAGTTTGCGTATGAAAACCTGATATAGCCTTCTCCCAATATTCCAAAACTTGTACCTGCTACAGTTGCAACTCCTGCTTTTTCAAGAAGAATATCCTGTATTTCTTGTGCTTTTAATCCTGTTTGGGAAATGTTAGGGAAAGCATAAAAAGCTCCCTTTGGCATACGGCAAGAAAATCCTGGAATTCTGTTCAAGCCGTCTACAATAATAGAACGACGTTCATTAAAAGAATTTACCATATTTACAACAGAATCTTGTGGTCCTTCAAGTGCCGCAATTCCAGCGAATTGAGTTGCGGCATTAACGCACGAATGACAGTTTATAGCTAAGCGAGTTGCATGATCAACTAATTGTTCTGGCCAAAGTGCATAGCCTAGACGCCATCCCGTCATTGCGTAAGTTTTACTCCAGCCATCTAGCAATATTAGACGATTTCGTAAACTTTCAAATTCTAATAGACTAATATGCTCTTGACCATCATAAGTAATTTTGGAGTAAATTTCGTCAGACAATATAGCTATATTTGGATGTTTTTCTAAGCCATCCACTAGTTTTTCTAGTTCTAGACGAGTTACGGCTCCGCCTGTAGGATTATTAGGAGTATTTAAAATAATTAACCTTGTACGCGGTGTTATTAGTGATAACAGTTCTTCAGCATCAAATGAAAAGTCTTTACTTTCGCTCTGGGGAATTGGAATAGCGTTGGCTCCAGAATATTTAATAACTGATTCATAAATTGGAAAACCTGGGTTAGGATACATAATATCTACTCCAGGTTCTCCAAACATTAATATAGAGAAAAACATTGTAACCTTACCGCCTGGCACGCAAACTAAATGATTAGGATTAACCTCAACACCACGGGAATTAAATATCTCTTTAGCTACTGCTTCTCTTAAAGAAAGAATACCTGGAGCAGGTGTATAACCATGATGGCCATCACGCAGAGCTTTAATTCCGGCTTCAACTATGTGCTCAGGAGTCCGAAAGTCTGGTTGCCCAATGCCAAGATTAATTATATCTCGTCCCTGCTCGCTAAGTGCTTCCGCTCTAGCCAATACTTCAAAGGCCGATTCAGTACCAAGTTTGTTAATGTTTTGTGCTAATTGGAGCATGATGTTTTCTCTTTATGGATAAGCTTTTAAGTAACTCTGGTTTTTAATTACATTGGTTATGATATAATAGTTCTATAGAATCCGTGTAATACAAGAAATAACTCTCTAGGCCGTTTTTAGTAATTTGTAGATAATACAAGGAATAAAAACATTAAATGAATCTTGTAGTTCATTCATTACATTAATCAAAATATTTTATTAAAATACATGTTTTCTCTTTGAGTTTGGAAAATTTAAATAATCGATCGCTTGACTGATACCTAATCAGAGGATTACACAAACTCACTTCTATGTGGTGGCTGTAGCTCAGTTGGTTAGAGCGCCTGGTTGTGGTCCAGGAGGTCGTGGGTTCAAAACCCATCAGCCACCCCAATTACATTAGTTTAATAAATTAAGGGTTTGGAACTAATTAAAGCTGATACATATTGTAAAGCTTTTTAATCATAGTGATTGTTAGATGTCTCTGGGGCTAATTATCCTGATGACTAAATGGATTGATAATACTACTGAAATTTTATCTGTTTCTGAGATGTACAAAGCGGATGAAGAGACTTGTACGACAGGCTTAACAAGCTTGAATCTCATGGAATCAGCGGGTGCTGCTATTGCTGAAGTTGTTCAAAATATTTGTAATGATGGTAGGATTTTAATCCTCTGTGGGTTAGGCAATAATGGTGGTGATGGTTTCGTAGCGGCCAGATTGCTTAAGAATATTGGACGAAATGTTCGTGTTGTATGTTTGGGAACAATTGATGAGATAAAGGGTGATGCACGTGAAAGCGCATCTAATTGGACTGATGAAATAGGTCAGTTTTCTCCGTCTATATTTGAAGATGTTCAAGTTGTTGTTGATGCATTGTTTGGCATAGGTCTTAATCGACCTGTTTCTGGACTAGGTGGACTTATAATTGAAAAATTAAATGAAACTGATCTACCTTGTATTTCTGTAGATATTCCTAGCGGAGTACATGGTGACACAGGGCAAATTCTAGGTTCTGCCGTTCAAGCAGATGTATGCGTTACATTTTTTCGACGTAAGCCTGGTCATTTGTTATATCCGGGTAAGGATAATTGTGGTGACGTAATGGTTGCTGATATAGGTATACCTGTCACAGTATTTAAAAATATTTCTCCTAAAATTTATGAAAACACGCCTCAGCTATGGTTAGATGATCTTCCAATTCCTAAAGTTCAAGGGCATAAATATGACCGTGGGCATGCCATTGTTGTAGGAGGAAATGAGTTAACTGGAGCAGCACAATTAGCTAGCTTCGCAGCCCTTCGTTCTGGAGCAGGTTTAGTAACAATTGCCTCTCCTCCTACCGCATCCATTGTTTATAGATCTGGCAGTCCATCTATTATGGTTAAAGATTTAAATAACGATAAGGAATTTAGTGAATTTATTAACCACAGTAGAGTTAAAGCTATTTTAATTGGCCCAGGAAACGGAACAAATAGGGAAACGTATGACAAAGTGTTGACAGCTCTTGCATTCAAACCCTGTGTTCTTGATGCAGACGCTTTGACTGTTTTTGAAGAGTGTCCAGAAGTGCTATTTAGTGCTTTAAAAAATACAAGTAAAATCAAGAACGTTATTACTCCTCACGAGGGTGAGTTCAAAAGGTTATTTTCTAATGTAATCTCATTAAAAAATACTAGAAGCAAAATAGAAATAGCCAGATCTGCAAGTTCAATTAATGCTATTATTGTTTTAAAAGGTGCTGATACAATTATTACTTCACCCTCTGGATTAATTTGTATAAATACTAATTCGTCACCTTATCTTGCAACGGCTGGCTCTGGTGATGTTCTTAGCGGAATAATACTGGGATTGATGGCACAGGGTATGAAACCCTTTCAAGCCGCCTGTGCGGGTGTTTGGTTGCATGCTGAAAGTGGAAGAGTATTTGGTCCAGGTCTCGTTGCTGAAGATATTACTGAAATGTTACCGTCCATACTAAGAAAAATTATTTTATAAAGTAAAATCAATGTTTTATATAATATAGATTAACTATATAGTTAATAATATAGTTAAAAAAATAAATGAAATGTAATAGTCTAGATTAAATTATATTATATTTTTCTATCAATCGTTCAGGACGTTTACTACTTGCTTTCAATAGTATAGTTATTCAACGATTAATGGTTACTGATATGCACTATATATTTTATGAAGTTTGTGGATTGTGACTTTAAATAATTGAGCGGGCGTGGCGGAACTGGTAGACGCGCCAGGTTTAGGTCCTGGTGACTGCAAGGTCGTGGGGGTTCGAGTCCCTTCGCCCGCACCATTTAATTAAAGTCAGATTTAATTGAACTAAATATATTTACACCCTATTGTTCTTTTGAACAATTTTATGATTACAACTGATTTATATTAACTTTTAAATATAACGATTTTAGAGTATTAAAAAATGCAAGTGGTCGAGACCAAATCAGATAGTTTGCTTAAAGATTTTACAGTTACCGTTGATTCTTCTGACTTACAAGCAAGAATTGATAGCCGTCTTAGCGAAGTGGGAAAGGACGCGCGTATACCCGGGTTCCGGCCAGGTAAAGCGCCAATTAGTATTCTCAAACAGAGATTCGGAAATTCAGTTCGAGGCGAAATACTTGAGCAAAGCATTCGTGAAAGTACGCAAGAATTACTTTCGGAACGTGGACTTCGTCCTGCTAGTCAACCGCAAATTGATGTTACATCATATGAAGAAGGACAAGACCTAACTTATGATATTTCTATTGAGCTATTGCCTGAAATAGGTGACGTTGATTTTACTACTATAAAGCTAGAGCGTGATAAGGTTGAAGCTACTGACCAAGAAATAGACGACACGTTACAACGTCTTGCTGACCAAAATAAAAAAAGCGAGCCTCTGAAAACCAAGCGGGCTGCTAAGACAGGAGATATAGCTGTAATTGACTATGAGGGAACCATAGATAATAAAATATTTGATGGGGGAACAGGAAAGGGAATAGAGTTAGAGCTAGGTACCAATCAATTTATTCCAGGTTTCGAAGATCAAATAATTGGTTCCAAATCAGGGCAATCTCTTAAATTGAATGTCACATTTCCTGTAGATTATAGTAATAGTGATCTAGCCGGTAAGGATGCTGTATTTAGTTGTGATGTAAAAGAGTTACGACAAACTATACCAACTAAGATCGATGAAGAATTTGTTAAGTCTATTGGACTAGAATCTATTGAAGTTCTTAAACAAACAATTAGGGACCAATTAAACGGTGATTATGCGCAATTTATTCGCGAAAAAGTTAAACGTGATTTATTAGACAAGTTATCAGATTTATTTGATTTTGAAGTTCCGCCGCGCATGCTTGATTCCGAATTTGAACAAATATGGAAGCAAGTACAAGAAGCAAAAGAAAAAAATAATTTGGACCCAGAGGATGTAGGGAAAACTGAAGAAGAGCTACGCGAACAGTATCGTAGTATATCAGAGAGAAGAGTTCGATTAGGCCTCTTGCTTACACATGTGGGTGAAAGTAATGATTTGACGGTAACTCAAGAGGAAATCAATAGAGCTATTATGGAACAAGCTCGTCAACTACCTGGGCAAGAGCAGCAATTTGTAGAATTCTATAAAAGTAATCCAGAAGCTCAGGCATCACTGCGAGCCCCTATATTTGAAGATAAGGTGGTTAATTATATAATTGAAATGGCAACAGTGACGGAACGTGTGTTAACTCCCGAACAACTGCGCGCTGAAACCGAACAAAACACTATAGAAAAACCTGCTAAAGAACCTAAAAAAACTACTGCAAAAAAGAAAACAACAAAAAGTAAAAAATCTGATACAAAATCAGAATCTAAAAAGACCCCTAGAAAAAAAAGAGTGAGTAAACCAAAGGCCTGACCTAAATAATTAGAATCGTCATTTTTATTTATTAAGGCCATCATATAATGATTAACGCAGGACAATAGCTATCATGCCAGTTACATTCGGTCCTTTGCAGACAGATTTTGAACCAAAAATGAATGCCTTGATACCCATGGTCGTTGAACAAACAAACCGAGGGGAACGTGCTTACGATATATATTCGCGTCTACTGAAAGAACGAATTATATTTTTAACAGGAGCAGTTTATGATGAAACTGCAAGCGTTATATGTGCTCAGCTTTTATTTCTTGAGGCAGAAAATCCAAATAAAGATATTTCTCTTTATATTAATTCTCCAGGAGGAGTGGTTACCGCTGGGTTATCTATCTATGACACGATGCAATACATTAAACCAGAGGTTACTACTTTGTGCATTGGACAGGCCGCATCAATGGGGTCACTATTATTATGTGGTGGAGCTAAAGGTAAAAGGTTTTCATTACCCAACTCTAGGATTATGGTTCACCAACCTTCTGGAGGGTTTCAAGGGCAGGCCACAGATATAGAGATCCATGCCAAGGAAATACTTTTGGTGCGTGAGAGGTTAAATGAAATATATTCATTTCATTCGGGACAAAAAGTTAAAAATATTGCGGATGCTCTTGAACGGGATCGTTTTTATACAGCTGAAGAAGCCAGGGTATTTGGTTTAATTGATGAGGTTGTTAGTGTTAGACCTGAAGGGAGCCTTGATGATGATAACAAAGATGATTAGGGTAACGCTCATATTTAATTTGTAATATGATTCGATAATACCATGTATAACAGAATGATAATCTAGGGAATCGAATACGGGGTTCTTTTATGAGTAAAACTGGCGGAAGTGATTCAAAAAATACTCTTTACTGCTCTTTTTGTGGAAAAAGTCAGCACGAAGTAAGGAAGCTTATTGCTGGACCGACTGTATTCATATGTGATGAATGCGTTGAACTTTGCATGGATATTATTAGAGAAGAGCATAAATCTACTTTAGTAAAAACCCATGAAGGCGTACCTACCCCTAAAGAAATTTGTCAAATTCTTGATGATTATGTTATAGGGCAAAGCCAGGCAAAGCGGGTGTTATCTGTTGCAGTGCATAACCATTACAAGCGTTTAAATTCAACACTTAAAGATAATGAAGTTGAGATTGCTAAATCAAATATATTATTGGTAGGCCCAACTGGATGTGGAAAGACTCTACTTGCTCAGACTTTAGCTAGAATTCTTGATGTGCCTTTTACAATGGCTGATGCTACAACTCTTACCGAGGCAGGTTACGTTGGCGAGGATGTTGAGAACATAATTCTTAAATTACTTCAATCTGCTGATTACAACGTAGAAAGGGCCCAAAGAGGTATAGTTTATATTGATGAAGTTGATAAAATCAGCCGAAAATCTGATAATCCTTCAATCACACGTGATGTATCTGGTGAGGGCGTTCAGCAAGCACTACTGAAAATAATGGAAGGGACAATTGCCTCTGTACCTCCACAAGGTGGTCGTAAACACCCTCAACAAGAATTTTTACAGGTAGATACTACTAATATCTTGTTTATTGTAGGTGGCGCATTTTCTGGGCTGGAAAAGATTATATCTGGTAGAGGAAAAGATACGTCAATTGGTTTTGGTGCCGATGTTCGTAATTCTGATGATAGACGTACTGGCGATATATTGAAGAGTCTAGAGCCAGAAGACTTGCTAAAATTTGGATTAATTCCTGAGTTTGTAGGGCGATTACCTGTTATAGCTACGCTAGAAGATTTAGACGAGCCATCTCTTATAGAGATTCTTACCGTACCTAAAAATGCTCTAATAAAACAGTACCAAAGGTTATTTGATATGGAAGAGGTTGACCTTACATTTTCGGATGATGCATTAAAATCGATTGCTAAGAAAGCTATTCTAAGGAAGACAGGAGCACGTGGTTTGCGATCTATACTAGAGGATATACTACTCAATACGATGTATGACTTACCAGAAATGATGGGAGTCGAAGAAGTAGTTATAAATGGTGAGGTTGTGGATGGTAATGCTACTCCATTGCAAATATATGTTGATAAACCAGAAGACCTAGAGACTATAGCCTAAAATAAAATACTAAGAATTATAAATAAATTGTATCAATAGAACTTGATTGCTAAGGCTAACTACACCAAATAATAGATTGTACAGCAATGATCTAGAAACCTTTTCTGTATGCATGATTACTAATTGGTGAAAGTGCTTTATTGAGCAGTGACTTATGTAAACTCAAAATACTTTTTTATTAGGAATATTTATGGCTGAACAATCTAAAGATACCCTTTACGCAGTCCTACCATTACGTGATATTGTCGTATTTCCTCATATGATTGTTCCGTTATTTGTAGGGCGTGATAAATCAGTTCGAGCTCTCGAAGATGTGATGAAAGACGATAAGCAAATATTGCTTGTAACACAAAAAAAGGCATCTCAAGACGATCCATCTACCGCAGATCTATATGAAGTAGGAACTATAGGGACTATTTTGCAGCTTTTAAAATTGCCTGATGGAACAGTCAAAGTACTAGTTGAAGGAAGTGAAAGAGCAAAGATTGTTGAATTTTCTAAGAATTTAGATTTTTTTGAAGCCCATGCAACAATTGTAGAAGATACTGTTACTGATGACAAGGAACTAGCAGCCTTAAGTCGTTCTGTGGTCGTTCAATTTGAACAATATATAAAATTGAATAGGAAGGTACCACCAGAAGTATTGGTTTCTATCAACCAGATAGATGAACCCGGAAAACTGGCTGATACGATAGCTTCTCATTTGTCTTTAAAGATTCCCGAAAAACAAGAACTTCTTGAAGGGCCTACGATCCAAGATAGATTAGAAAAAATTCATGGCTTTATGGAGGGTGAAATAGGCATTCTTCAGGTGGAAAAGCGAATCCGTGGACGTGTTAAACGTCAAATGGAGAAGACCCAACGTGAATATTACTTAAACGAACAACTAAAAGCTATTCAAAAAGAACTAGGTGAAAACGAAGATGGTCGTGATGAGATACAAGAACTAGAAGATACACTTAAAAAGACCAAATTTAATAAAGAAGCGCGTGAAAAAGTTACTCAAGAATTAAAAAAATTACGAAATATGAGTCCTATGTCGGCTGAAGCTACCGTTGTACGTAATTATCTCGATTGGATGTTAAGTATTCCATGGAAAAAAAGGTCACGGGTTAGAAAAGACATTAACGTGGCGGAAGGTATTTTGAATGAAGATCATTACGGCTTAGATAAAGTTAAAGAGAGAATTCTTGAATATCTAGCTGTACAACAACGTATATCAAAAATTAAAGGCCCTATACTCTGCTTGGTTGGTCCACCAGGAGTTGGAAAGACTTCTCTGGGGAAGTCGGTGGCCAGAGCTACAGGGCGTAATTTTGTTCGTATGTCTTTGGGTGGAGTTAGAGATGAAGCCGAAATACGTGGCCATAGACGTACCTATATAGGATCTATGCCTGGAAAAATAATTCAAGGAATGAAAAAAGCTAAGACTTCAAATCCCTTATTTTTACTTGATGAGATAGATAAACTTGGCGCGGATTGGCGCGGTGACCCTTCATCGGCCCTGTTGGAGGTACTTGATCCTGAGCAAAATCATACATTTCAAGATCATTATTTAGAAGTTGATTATGATTTATCTGATGTAATGTTTGTTTGTACGGCTAATACTATGCGTATGCCTCAGCCACTTTTAGATCGCTTAGAGATAATTCGCCTTCCAGGGTATACAGAGGATGAAAAGGTTACAATTGCAAAACAACATTTATTGCCTAAGCAATTGACTGAAAATGGTCTAAAAAAATCTGAGTGGTCAATCTCAGATTCGGCTCTCTACGATGTCATTAGGTACTACACTCGAGAGGTAGGAGTTAGAAACCTCGAACGTGAAATTGCTAACCTAGCTAGAAAGGCTGTCAAAGAGATAGCTATTACCCCCGAGATTAAAAATATTAAGGTTACGGTTCGTAATCTAGATAAATACGCAGGTGTTAGAAAATATAGATTCGGAGAGACTGAAGAAGAGAACTTAGTTGGTATTGTAACCGGTTTAGCTTGGACAGAAGTAGGTGGTGAATTATTAACTGTTGAAGCCATTCTAATTCCCGGAAAAGGTAAGATGACAATTACTGGTAAATTGGGTGATGTTATGCAGGAATCCATACAAGCTGCTAATGCGTATGTCAGATCAAGGGCTGCTGAATTTGGTATAGAACCACCATTATTTGAGAAAAAAGATATTCATGTTCATGTTCCTGAAGGAGCGGTGCCTAAAGATGGTCCTTCGGCAGGCGTAGCTATGGTAACATCGATGGTTTCAGTCTTAACAGGGATTGCAATAAAAAAAGATGTTGCAATGACGGGAGAGATCTCTTTGAGAGGAAGGGTTCTACCAATTGGTGGTCTTAAGGAAAAAATGCTTGCTGCATTACGTGGCGGTGTAAAGAAAGTTATAATACCTAAAGATAATGAAAAAGACTTGGTAGATATTCCGGATAATGTAAAAAATGGACTAGAAATAATTATTGCGTCAACTGTTGATGAGGTTTTAGAGCATGCATTAACTCAATCTCTTGTTCCTATAGAGTGGAACGAATCGGACAACGAAGCAGCCAGAATTTCTAATTTAAAAGAAGAATCAGCTGCCTCTAGAGTAGTTCGTCATTAAAAAATGTACAAAATATGTAAATTTTTCATTTTCGACTCGGTAATAATGTAAAAACTCGCTGTTTTCTGGGTTTTTCTATTTGACGTAATCGAAAGTAGAACTAGAATTTATATGTTTGGATTCGGGTATCACGCTCCAGACATAGAGCGAACCAGCCAAAAGGGGACAATGAAGTGAATAAAAATGATCTAGTATCTGCAGTTGCCGATTCAGCAGACATATCGAAAGCTGATGCAACAAAAGCCGTTGATAGTGTTTTTAGTAATATTACGGGCTCTTTACAAAGTGGAGACGAGGTTAGACTCGTAGGCTTTGGTACTTTCTCAGTAGCACAACGTAAGGCAACAACGGGTCGTAATCCACGTACTGGTGAAGCCATACAGATTAAGGCCTCAAAGCAGCCTAAATTTAAAGCAGGTAAAGCGCTTAAAGACGCAGTAAATTAACCCAATAAATAATTATTAAATCTCAGGCCGGCTGCAGTTACAAGCGGCCGGCCTAACGTTTAAAATTTAACTTTTTTTTTATTTTTAATCATTGGTTGGGTTGCGAATTCTAGTTTAGATGGATAAACACTTCATATGGGCGATTAGCTCAGCTGGAAGAGCACCTCGTTTACACCGAGGGGGTCGGCGGTTCGAGCCCGTCATCGCCCACCATTTTGAAGAAAACATAGATATAACCTTATTAATTCTTTTAAACCATTAGCTTGACACCTGTTATAACCAGCAGTACTTAGCTCAAGCTTAAATAGGGGGTGTAGCTCAGTTGGTTAGAGCGCCGGCCTGTCACGCCGGAGGCCGCGGGTTCGAGTCCCGTCACTCCCGCCACTTATTTTTGTGTTATCTGACCTTAAAAACAATATAAAATTTAAAACGTTTATCTGTTAATACGTTGGTGATTTCTTTAGATAGATCATATATAGATATGGCCTGACATCGATTTCGTATAACTCTGATATGATATACGAACACTAGCTTGCATGGTAACCAAACGTCGTGTATGGCATGCATAATAAGAGCGGATTATAATAATATAATTGGCTAGGTTCTTAAATAAAATCCTTCGTGGCAGGTGCCAGATATGGAAGAGTTACTTCTTGACTATTTACCGATTTTAATTTTTCTCGGGCTTGCCCTTAGTTTGTCATTAGTAATGGTTACAACTTCATTTATAATTGGGCCTAGAAACCCTGGCGTAGAAAAAAATTCACCGTATGAATGTGGTTTTGAGCCATTTGATGATGCACGAATGAAATTTGATGTAAGGTTTTATTTAGTAGCAATATTATTTATAATATTTGATCTTGAAGTTGCATTCCTATTCCCTTGGGCCATAACTTTAAAAGAAATTGGCTTATTTGGATTTTGGTCAATGATTGTATTTCTCGGAATCCTTACGATAGGATTTATCTACGAATGGCGTAAAGGAGCGCTAGAATGGGAATGATCGAGAACTCAGACAAAAAGGTTTTAACTGAGTATATTAATAGCCCCGACCAGGATGCGGCTTTAAAGCTTGTTGCGCATGAAATGAACGATAAAGGTTTTGTTATTGCTCAAATGGATAAACTGGTTAATTGGGCACGCAGTGGGTCAATGTGGCCAATGACATTTGGACTTGCGTGCTGTGCTGTCGAAATGATGCATACTGCAGCATCAAGATATGATCTAGATCGATTTGGTGTAGTATTTAGACCAAGTCCTCGTCAGTCAGATGTGATGATTGTTGCTGGTACATTAACCAATAAAATGGCACCTGCTCTTAGGAAGGTATATGACCAAATGGCTGAGCCTAGATGGGTAATTTCCATGGGGTCCTGCGCAAACGGTGGAGGTTATTATCATTATTCATATTCAGTTGTAAGAGGTTGTGATCGCATCGTGCCAGTAGATATTTATGTCCCTGGTTGTCCGCCTACTGCCGAGGCATTATTATATGGAATTCTACAATTACAAAAAAAAATACGCAGAACTGGTACGATCGCACGCTAATAGAATTTACTGAAACTTAATGGATAAACTATGGATCAGGCCCTACAGGACCTAGGCGATTACATAAAAGCCTCATTGCCCAAAGATGTTATTCGGGTTGAGGATATATGTGGTGAGCTTATTGTTGTGGTTCATCCAGAAAGAATTCCGGATGTACTTATGTTCTTACGTAATGATGGTAATTGTCAGTTTAAAGTCTTAATTGATATTTGTGGAGTAGACTATCCCCAAAGGAAGCCACGTTTTGAAGTGGTTTATAACCTTTTATCACTTACTCAAAACCAACGTGTAAGAATTAAATTACTTGTTGATGAAGAAAACTCAGTCCCCACAGCAACCGGAGTTTATAGCTCAGCTGGTTGGTTTGAACGCGAGGCATGGGACCTATACGGAATTATATTTTCAGACCATGATGATTTACGTCGAATTCTTACTGACTATGGCTTTGAAGGGCATCCATTACGTAAGGATTTTCCTCTAACAGGGCATGTCGAAGTTCGTTATGATGAAAGCCAAAAACGAGTAGTTTATGATCCTGTTAAATTAACTCAAGATTTTAGAACTTTTGATTTTTTGAGTCCCTGGGAGGGCATGGCATTAAATCTACCAGGTGATGAAAAAGCCTCTGATGATCCCATAGAAGAGGGTAAATCATGAGTGAAGTAGCGATAAAAAATCTAACAATGAATTTTGGACCACAACATCCTGCCGCGCATGGAGTTTTGCGTTTAGTGCTAGAAATGGATGGAGAAATTATTGAGCGTGCAGATCCTCACATTGGTTTACTTCACCGGGGAACTGAAAAGCTTATTGAGTATAAAACTTATCTACAGGCAATACCTTACTTTGATAGATTAGATTACGTTTCTCCAATGTGTCAGGAGCATGCCTTTGCACTTGCTACGGAAAATCTTTTGGGATTGGAAGTACCGGAAAGGGGACAATACATACGAGTTCTTTTTTCAGAGATTACTAGGATTCTTAACCATATTTTAAATCTTACAACTTACGCTCTAGATGTAGGGGCGATGACACCATTGTTGTGGGGGTTTGAGGAACGTGAGAAATTAATGGAATTCTATGAGCGAGTGTCTGGTGCACGGTTGCACGCTGCTTATTTTAGACCAGGAGGAGTACACCAGGATCTCCCAGATAATTTAGCTACGGATATTTTTGCTTTCTGTACTACTTTTCCAAAATTTATAGACGATATGGAAGAGCTTTTAACTGGAAACCGTATTTTTCGACAGAGAACTGTAGATATCGGTGTTATCACAGGTGAAGAGGCTCAAGATTGGGGAATGAGTGGACCTGTACTCAGAGCATCGGGTATTGCTTGGGATCTCAGAAAATCGCAGCCCTATGACGTATATGATAAATTACAGTTTAATATCCCTATTGGAAAAACTGGTGATTGTTACGCACGATACCTTGTTCGCGTAGCGGAGATGAGAGAGAGTATTAGCATTATCGAACAATGCCTACAAAATATGCCAAAGGGTCCTGTTATTGCAGAAGATAGTAAATTTGTTCCTCCTAAACGAAGTGAAATGAAGAAGTCTATGGAAGCTCTAATTCATCACTTTAAACTATATACTGAAGGTTATCATGTTCCAGCGGGAGAAACCTATACAGCGGTTGAAGCTCCTAAAGGTGAGTTTGGAGTTTACTTAGTTTCAGACGGAAGTAATAAGCCTTATAGGTGCAAAATACGAGCTCCAGGCTTTGCATTTATGCAAGCTATGAATTTTCTGACAAAAGGCCATATGTTAGCTGATGTACCTGCAATAATTGGAAGTCTGGATATAGTGTTTGGTGAGGTTGACAGGTGAATAACATTGATAATTTTCAATTTACTGAATCATCTAAGATTCGTTGTGAAGAAATAATTTCCCGTTATCCTGATGGACGTAAACAAAGTGCAGTTATACCTGTTCTGGATTTGGCCCAGAGGCAGTGTGGAGGTTGGCTTCCAACATCAGCTATCGAACATATTTCAGAGTACTTAGATATGCCAAAAATCCGCGTGCTCGAGGTTGCTTCATTCTATTCTATGTTTAACCTTAAACCAGTTGGAAAATATTTTATACAATTGTGTAGAACAACGCCCTGTTGGTTAAGGGGGTCTAATAATTTACGAGACATAGCTATTGAAACTACAGGATGTGAGCTCGGTGAAACTAGTAAAGACGGCTTGTTTACTCTGATGGAGGTGGAGTGCCTTGGAGCATGCTGTAATGCTCCGATGGTGCAAATTAATGATGACTATTACGAAGATTTAACATCTATAAGTTTTCAAAATATTATAGAATCTCTGAAGCAACATAATTTACCTTCAACTGGCTCTCAGTTAGGACGAACAGGCTCTGAGCCTGCATCTGGACTCACTAGTCTAACTGAAAAGGAAACTAGTGATGTTGGCTGATTCTGATCGTATTTTTAAAAATCTTTATGGAAAACAAGATTGGCGTTTAGAAGGGGCTATTAGACGCGGTATATGGGATAAAACCAAAAACCTAATAGACCTAGGTCGGGAAAAAATTGTTGAAGATATAAAATTATCAGGTCTAAGAGGTCGAGGAGGAGCAGGATTTCCTACAGGTGTTAAATGGTCGTTCATGCCCCCGGAAGGCAAACGAGATGGTAGACCACATTATTTAGTGGTTAATGCTGACGAATCTGAACCAGGAACTTGTAAAGATCGTGAAATATTGAGATATGATCCGCACATTCTTCTAGAAGGCTGTTTAGTAGCGGGTTACGCTATGGGTGCTAATTCAGCATATATTTATATTAGAGGTGAATTTTATAATGAAGCCTCAAATTTAAGCTTGGCAATCAATGAGGCTTATGAGGCGGGATTTATTGGTGAGAATGCGTGTGATACAGGGTATACATTTGATATTTACCTGCACAGAGGTGCAGGAGCATATATTTGTGGAGAAGAAACAGCTTTATTAGAAAGCCTTGAGGGTAAAAAAGGTCAGCCGCGTCTAAAACCTCCATTTCCGGCAGCATGTGGCCTTTATGGCTGTCCCACAACAGTAAATAATGTAGAAACAATTGCTGTTACTCCTACTATATTGCGCAAAAGTCCTTCATGGTTTTCTAGTTTTGGCCGTGAAAATAATGCAGGTACTAAAATATTTTCTATATCCGGACACGTTAATAATCCATGTAATGTTGAAGAGGTTATGAGTATCCCTCTTAAGGAATTAATAGAAAAACATGCTGGTGGAGTGAGAGGTGGTTGGGATAATCTATTGGCAGTAATTCCTGGCGGGTCATCGACTCCTTGCTTGCCAAAAAATATTTGTGATGATGTTCTCATGGATTTTGATGCTTTACGAGAACATAGCACCGGTCTTGGTACGGCAGCAGTTATTGTAATGGATAAGTCAACCGATATAGTTGAAGCCATTACACGGCTAAGTCATTTTTATCAACATGAAAGCTGCGGTCAATGCACCCCATGTCGTGAAGGTATGGGTTGGGTGCATCGTGTGATGCAACGTATGGTAACTGGTGATGCTGAGATAAAAGAGATTGATATGTTATGGGAGCTTACCAAGCAAATAGAAGGGCATACCATTTGCGCTTTAGCTGATGGAGGAGTTTGGCCTGTACAAGGGTTAATTCGTCACTTTAGGCATGAATTAGAACATCGTATACTAGCTCGCAAAACAAACACTAATGAGCACCAACGTGTTACTGCCACAGCGGCTGAGTAAGTAGGGGGACGACTTTTGATATGCCGAAAGTAACTATCGACGGATCCGAAATGGAAGTTCCACATGGTATTACAGTGCTTCAGGCTTGTGAATTAGCTGGAAAGGAAATTCCACGTTTTTGTTATCATGAACGCCTTTCAATTGCAGGTAACTGCCGGATGTGTTTGGTTGAAATTTCTCCAGGGCCCCCTAAACCTGCCGCCTCTTGTGCTTTACCTGTTGGAGAAGGGATGGATATTAAAACCGATTCCGATATGGTAAAAAAGGCTCGTAATGGAGTAATGGAACTATTACTAATTAATCACCCTCTTGATTGTCCTATTTGCGACCAGGGTGGAGAGTGTGATCTTCAAGATCAAGCGATGGCATATGGCCACGACAGATCAAGGTTTGAAGAAAACAAACGGTCAGTCAAAGATAAAAATATGGGGCCGTTAGTGAAAACAATCATGACAAGGTGTATTCACTGCACCCGCTGTGTAAGGTTCGCAACAGAAATTGCCGGAGTTCCTGAACTGGGTATGCTGGGTAGAGGAGAAAATGCCGAGATTACAAGTTATTTGGAGAAATCGCTAGAGTCGGAACTGAGTGCTAATGTAATTGATTTGTGTCCAGTAGGGGCTCTTACTTCAAAACCATACGCTTTTGTGTCACGGCCGTGGGAACTTACTAAAACTGAGTCTATAGATGTTATGGATGCGGTTGGTAGTTCAATTCGTATAGATTCCCGCCAAACAGAAGTTTTAAGAGTTCTGCCGCGCCTTAACGAAGAGGTTAATGAAGAGTGGGTGTCTGATAAAGCACGGTTTGCAATAGATGGTTTGAAAAAACAACGACTTGATAAACCTTATATTAGAATTGATGGTAAATTACGGGAGGCGAGCTGGCAGGAAGCCTTTACTGCTATTAGTAACAAGATTAAATCTATTGATGCTAATAAAATAGCTGCCATTGTGGGCGATCAATGTGATGCTGAATCTATGATTGCTCTTAAAGATTTAATGGAGTTTATAGGATCAAAAAATATAGATTGTCGACAAGATGGGGCAAAGCTATCTACTCATGATCGTTCTCTGTATTTGTTAAACTCGACAATAGCTGGAATGGAAACAGCGGATTCTGTTCTCTTTGTTGGAACTAACTTGAGGTGGGAAGCTCCTCTTATAAATTCACGGCTGAGAAAAGCTTGGATAAATAATAATCTTAAAGCTGCTTCCATTGGTCCAGAGCTCAATCTTACTTATCCAGTGGATAGTTTAGGATCTAGTGCGAATATAATTAACTCTATAGCTGAAGGTAATCACCCTTTCTCCAAAATTTTGAAAGATTCTAAAAGGCCAGCTATTATATTGGGTATGGCTGCCCTTGCTAGGCCAGACGGTTTAGCAATATTAAATACTGCTACGAAAATAGCAGATAACTATGGTTTGATAAAGGATGAGTGGAACGGATTTAATGTTCTACATACAGCTGCCTCACGTGTAGGTGCTCTTTACATCGACTTTGTTCCGGGACAGGGAGGCCGTGATGTTGAAAACATTATCTCTGGGGCGAGTGATGGAGATATTGATTTGGTTTATCTTTTGGGTGCTGACGAAATTGATACATCCAAGCTGGGTAAATCATTTGTAATTTATCAAGGTCATCATGGTGATGCTGGAGCACACAGAGCGGATATAATCCTTCCCGGTGCAGCGTATACCGAAAAAAATGGTACCTATGTAAATACAGAAGGTAGAGTTCAAATTACCAGGCAAGCGGTGCAACCACCGGGAAATGCTCGAGAGGACTGGACTATTATTCGAGCCCTCTCTGATGTTATGGGAGCTGATTTTTCATATAACTCCCTGGGGGAAATTAGGCAAAGACTTACTCAAGTGAACCCTCTATTTGATAATATTAATGAGATTGTTCCTTCTGAATGGAATTATAATGCTTCTTTTGCAGCCATAGAAGATAATCCAATACAGTCTGGTATGCTAAATTATTATATGACATGCCCTATAAGCCGTGCCTCAGAAACTATGGCTAAATGTAGCCAAGAGTTAATTGGTAACTCAGATGATCGGACGGGTACCAATGGCTGAGTTTTGGGATGTATATGCATGGCCTTTTATATGGATCGTAATAAAAATATTTTGTATTATAGTTCCTCTTTTAATTGCTGTTGCTTATTTAACTTATGCTGAACGAAAAGTTATAGGATTTATGCAACTCAGAATGGGCCCAAACGTAGTTGGTCCATTTGGTTTGCTTCAACCTTTTGCTGACGGTCTTAAGCTGTTGACAAAAGAGGCCATTATTCCAACTGGCTCTAACAAGGTTGTATTCTTACTGGCTCCAATGCTTACATTTACTCTTGGATTAATAGGTTGGGCTGTTATTCCAGTTGATGAAGGTATTGTGTTGTCAGATATAAATGTTGGTATTCTTTATCTATTTGCGATCAGTTCACTCGGGGTATACGGAATTATTATGGCCGGTTGGGCGTCAAACTCGGTATATCCATTTTTAGGTGCACTAAGGTCCGCAGCACAAATGGTTTCATATGAAGTGTCTATTGGCTTTGTAATAGTAACAGTTATGCTTGCTGTTGGCTCTTTGAATCTGAGTGATATAGTATTGGCACAGAAGGATTTATGGTTTTTTATTCCATTATTTCCTATGTTTGTAATTTTCTTTATATCGGGATTAGCTGAAACAAACAGGGCTCCATTTGATTTACCTGAAGCTGAAGCAGAGCTTGTTTCTGGTTATAATGTTGAATATTCGGCTATGGCGTTTGCTCTCTTTTTTCTTGGTGAGTATGCAAATATGATACTGATGAGTGCCATGACAGTAATACTTTTTCTGGGTGGCTGGTTGCCGCCATTTGATGCGTCAGTATTTACTTGGATCCCTGGAGTAATTTGGTTCACAATAAAGGTAGCTTTTGTGCTATTTGTTTTTTTATGGGTGCGGGCTACATTGCCACGTTACCGTTATGATCAGTTAATGCGACTTGGATGGAAAGTTTTTTTGCCATTCTCTCTAGCATGGGTAGTTATAACTGCTGGTGCTATTGTGACATTTGATTGGTTTCCTAAATGAATGTATTACGGAAAAAGGAAAGTAGATCTTGGCAATTCTAGAACGTACTGCTAAAGGCCTGTTGCTAGTGGAAATCATGCGTGGCATGTTTCTTACTTTGCGTTACTTCTTTAAGGGTAAAGTTACTATTAACTACCCCTATGAAAAAGGGCCTTTAAGCCCAAGGTTTCGTGGTGAGCATGTATTACGACGTTACCCTAATGGAGAAGAACGATGCATTGCTTGTAAATTATGCGAAGCTATATGTCCGGCACAAGCTATTACCATAGAAGCTGAACCAAGGACAGATGGAAGTCGTCGTACAACACGTTACGATATTGATATGACCAAATGCATTTACTGTGGTTATTGTCAAGAGGCATGTCCGGTTGATGCTATTGTAGAAGGGCCAAACTTTGAATTTGCGACGGAGACGCGAGAGGAACTTGTTTATAATAAAGAAAAGCTCTTAGCGAATGGTGATCGTTGGGAAACAGAGATTGCCACTTCTTTAGCTGCAGATGCACCTTATCGTTAGGCCTCGTAATGATAGTACAAACATTAGCGTTTTATATGTTCTCCATGACCACGATAGCAGCAGGGGTAATGGTTATAGCGGCAAAAAATCCAGTACACTCTGTTCTATTTCTTATACTGGCTTTCTTTAATTCCGCAGGTCTGTTTATCCTACTTGGTGCAGAATTTTTAGCTATGATTCTTGTAATAGTCTATGTGGGAGCAGTTGCAGTACTATTTTTATTTGTGGTTATGATGCTAGATATCAATTTCTCTCAGTTGAGAGAAGGTTTTTTGCAGTATCTTCCGATTGGAGCATTAGTAGGTATTATATTAACAGCAGAGTTAATGTTAATATTTGGAAGCTGGATTATTAGCCCTGATGCTGGATCTGTAATCGCTGCCCCGAGCCTTCCTCCAACTGAAATAACTAATACTCACGCCCTCGGAATGCTAATATATACTCAGTATGCCTATCTCTTTCAGGCGGCCGGACTTGTCCTATTGGTTGCTATGATAGGGGCTATAGTACTTACTTTAAGAAAAAGACCTAATGTACGACGTCAACAAATTTCCAACCAAGTCTCTCGTTCTGTTGATGATGTAATAGAGATTATAGACGTAACAAAAGAAAGTGAAATCTGATGCTTGATATTGGTCTTACCCATTATCTATCTGTTGCGGCGATATTATTTACTCTTGGCATTTTTGGCATATTTTTAAATAGAAAAAATGTAATAATTATATTGATGTCTATTGAATTGATGCTTCTTTCGGTAAATATTAATCTGGTGTCATTTTCAGTTTATTTGAATGATCTAGTTGGACAAATCTTTGCAATGTTTGTTCTAACAGTTGCTGCCGCCGAAGCGGCTATAGGGTTAGCAATTCTGGTTGTATACTTTCGTAATCGCGGCTCGATAAGCGTTGAAAACGTAAATATGATGAAAGGCTAGCTTGAAGTGTTAACGGCAACAATTTTCATGCCGCTATTTAGTGCAATACTTGTTGGACTCTTTGGCAAACAGCTAGGTAATCGTATTTCCCAAATGGCTACTGTATTGCCTATGATAGCTTCAGCTATTTTATCCATTGTTATTTTATATTTATATGGATTTGAAGGGCAACAACATACAGTTGAATTATTTACTTGGTTTGAAGTGGGTGAACTTAAGGTAGATTGGTCTCTTCGATTTGATGCCTTAACTGCTGTTATGGTTTTTGTTGTTACGGTTGTATCTGCTATGGTTCATCTTTATTCAATCGGATATATGTCCCACGATCCTCATATCCCTCGGTTTATGTCTTATTTGAGTCTATTCACTTTCTTTATGTTGGCATTAGTAACTTCTGATAATTTTGTGCAGATGTTCTTTGGTTGGGAAGGAGTAGGACTATGTTCTTATTTATTAATTGGCTTTTGGTTTGAACGTCCAAGTGCTAATTCTGCAGCTATTAAAGCATTTGTAGTAAACAGAGTAGGTGATTTTGGTTTTTTACTAGGAATATTAGGAATATTTTATGTTTATGGATCTTTGGATTTTAATACAGTCTTCAATCAGACCCCTCAAATAGAAGGGACTAGTTTTCAATTTTTGGGTTTTAATGTTGATATAATTACAACTATTTGTCTGCTCTTGTTTATAGGCGCTATGGGAAAATCAGCACAGATTGGCCTGCACACTTGGCTACCTGATGCTATGGAAGGTCCCACACCAGTATCTGCTCTGATCCATGCCGCCACAATGGTGACGGCAGGAGTTTTTATGGTTGTACGTCTTTCGCCTTTATTTGAGTTTGCTCCTAATGCACTAGCCGTGATTGTAATAGTCGGGGGAACAACGGCATTTTTTGCTGCTACGATTGGTTTAACACAGACGGATATTAAGCGAGTGATAGCTTATTCGACGTGTTCACAATTAGGTTATATGTTTTTTGCAGTTGGTGTCGGGGCTTATCCTGCTGCTATATTCCACTTGATGACACATGCTTTTTTTAAAGCATTACTTTTTCTTGGATCTGGAAGTGTTATTCATGGCATGAGCGATGAACAAGATATGAGAAAAATGGGCGGTTTATTTTCAAAAATGAGAACTACCGGCACTCTGATGTGGATAGGCAGTTTAGCTTTAGCCGGTGTGCCTATATTTGCGGGGTTTTATTCAAAAGACATAATACTTGAATCTGCATTCGCTGCCCATACAGGAGTGGGGCTTTATGCTTACTGGGCCGGGATTGGAGCAGCTGTTATGACTGCATTCTATTCATGGCGCTTGTTATTTCTTACTTTTCATGGAAAAACGCGTGCAGATGTGGAAACATTTGAGAAAGTCCATGAATCTCCACTTATAATGCTTATACCCTTATGTATATTAGCTTTAGGCGCTGTTTTCTCTGGAATATTATTTGTTGAATACTTTGTTGGTTACAATATGAAAGAATTTTGGGGTTCTGCTATTCTTATGAAGACTAATGTTATTGAAGAAGCGCATCATGTTGCAAAATGGGTGGCTGTTTTACCAACAGTTGTAGCTATCATAGGAATTTTATTAGCATGGGTAATGTATGTGTTAAAGCCATCGTGGCCGAATAAGTTTATTTCAGTTATGAATCCTTTGTATCGATTTATTTTGAACAAGTGGTATTTTGATGAACTTTATACGATTGTTTTTGTACGCCCAGCTTTTTATCTGGGAAGAGGTTTATGGAAATCAGGGGATGGAGCAGTGATTGATGGGGTTGGACCCGATGGTATAGCAGCCGCAACTTTAGATATTGCGAAACGAGCTGGTCGTATTCAGTCTGGATTTGTATATCACTACGCTTTCGCTATGTTGATCGGCGTCTTGGTGTTCGCCACTTGGTTTCTATTCGGATTTTTCCAGTAGGAACGAATTTATGGAATTTTTCCCCGTCTTATCGCTCATTACTTTTCTGCCATTGATAGGTGTTTTATTCATACTTTTAGTCAGAGGTGATGAAGCGACTGTAGCTAGAAATGCTCGCTATACTGCTATTTGGACTTCTTCAGCTACATTTATTGTTAGTTTATTTTTGTGGATAAATTTTGACAATACTACGGCTAATTTTCAATTTGTAGAAAAACTAGAATGGATTCCCGAATTTAATACTTCATACCATTTAGGTGTAGATGGAATTTCGGTTTTCTTCGTGTTGTTGTCTACAGCACTAACACCAATTTGTGTTTTAGCATCGTGGAAATCCATTACAAAGCGCGTACGTGAGTATATGATTGCGTTTCTAATTTTAGAAACTATGATGATTGGAACATTTGTAGCTCTAGATTTTTTGCTTTTTTATATATTTTTTGAAGGTGTACTAATTCCGATGTTTATCATTATCGGAGTTTGGGGCGGAGATCGTCGTGTATACTCTGCATTTAAGTTTTTTCTATATACTTTAGCGGGGTCAGTGCTTCTGCTAATAGCTATTATCGTGCTACATTATGAAGCTGGTACTACAGATATTCCTACACTATTGTCGTATAATGTACCTATAAAGATGCAACCCTGGCTTTGGTTAGCCTTTTTTGCTTCATTTGCTGTTAAAATGCCAATGTGGCCTGTTCATACTTGGTTACCTGATGCTCACGTTGAGGCACCCACAGCTGGTTCTGTTTTATTAGCAGGGGTACTGCTAAAGATGGGAGGGTATGGATTTTTAAGGTTCTCTTTGCCCATGCTGCCAATCGCCTCTGAGCAGTTTACTCCATTGATATACACATTATCGGTAGTTGCTATTATTTACACCTCGCTTGTGGCATTGGTGCAAGAAGATATGAAAAAATTAATAGCTTATTCTTCTGTAGCACATATGGGCTTTGTAACAATTGGTATATTTACAGCTACTCGGTATGGATTACAGGGTAGTATTTTTCAGATGCTAAGCCATGGTATTATTTCAGCCGCCTTGTTCTTATGTGTAGGCGTTGTCTATGACAGAATACATAGTAGAGATATAAGTCGTTATGGTGGACTCGTTGAGAGAATGCCTAAGTATGCTGTGGTTTTTATGTTGTTTGTATTAGGCTCAGTCGCTCTGCCTGGAACCAGCGGGTTTATAGGCGAGTTTATGATCCTAATCGGTGCTTATAACGCCAATACTTGGGTTGCTTTGCTAGCCACAACCGGCATAATTCTTGGTGCTGCGTACATGTTGTACATGTATAGAAGAGTTGTTTTTGGAAAACTTGTTAAAGAAGATTTAAAGGAAATATTAGACCTTGATTTTCGTGAAATATGTATTTTTACGCCACTTATAATACTAATATTGTGGATGGGTTTGTGGCCTCAACCCTTCCTAGATGTGATGGATGCAAGTGTTATGAATTTGCTTGAAAATTATCAGTTAGCTTTGAACAGGTAAAATCCAATTATGTAGTTGGCCACTGATCTAAGGATGAAGAATTGAATCTTATACCTGACCTTATTATAGCGAAACCTGAACTTACTATTGTAGGATCAACGCTGCTGCTTCTTTTATATGGAGCCTTTATGGGTAACAAATCAACTGCGACTATCAGTTGGTTAAGTGTTCTTACAATGAGTATAGCTGCTGTGTTGGTTATTATTGGTCCAGTAGAACGTGTTACAGCATTTAATAACCTCTTCGTTGTGGAGGAGTTTTCTAATTATGCAAAACTTTTAATTCTGCTAGCGGCAGCATTTACTTTAATTTTGGCCATGCCTTATAACAAAAGAGAGAATATTTTACAGTTTGAATTTCCTATTCTCATTCTATTTTCTGTTTTAGGAATGATGATGATGGTATCAGCTAATGACCTGATATCTCTCTATCTTGGAATTGAACTGCAGAGTCTATCTTTATACGTATTAGCAACAATCCGCAGGGATTCGGTTAAATCAGCTGAGGCAGGTTTAAAATATTTTGTATTAGGAGCACTAAGCTCAGGCATATTACTTTATGGCATGAGTATGGTCTACGGTTTTTCTGGATCGACAAGTTTTGATAAATTATCAATTGTATTTAATAATTATGGCCATAATGATCCAATTATTGGAGTGACAGTTGGTTTAGTGTTCATTATTGCGGGGTTGGCATTTAAAATTTCTGCAGTTCCTTTTCATATGTGGACTCCTGATGTTTATGAAGGAGCACCAACTCCAGTCACAGCTTTTTTTGCTATTGCACCTAAAGTTGCAGCTATGATTTTGATTATACGTATTCTAATTCAACCATTTGGTGAATATTTTGATCAGTGGCAACAGATAGTATGGTTTATATCGGCAGCATCTATGACATTAGGAGCTTTTGCTGCGATTAATCAGAATAATATAAAACGATTAATGGCCTATAGTTCGATAGGGCATATGGGGTTTATTTTAGTGGGTTTGGCAGCTGGAAATGAAAGTGGAACTCAGGCGGTATTACTTTATTTGACTGTATATCTGTTTATGAATATTGGTACTTTTGCTTGTATTTTAGCAATGCGTAAACAGGGGAGAATGATTGAAGATATAGATCAGTTGGCCGGGCTCAGTAGAACCAACCCTATAATGGCTGTATCTATAACTATATTTATGTTTTCAATGGCCGGTATACCCCCTCTCGCTGGTTTTTTCGGAAAATATTTTATCTTTAAAGCTGCTATTGAGGCAGATTTATACACGTTGGCTGTTTTAGGGGTTTTGGCAAGCGTTGTTTCTTCTTACTATTATTTACGTATAGTTAAATTAATGTATTTTGATAACCCCTTAGATTCCTTTGATTCACCCATAGGTAAGGAAATATCAATAGTTACTATTGGAATGAGCGTAGCAGTTGTATTCTTTATTTTTATTATTTGGCCGATACTTAATACAACTGCTATAGCAGCGGCTACACTATTTGCAATATGATATTTAAAGAATCTGACTTACCTGCTAATTGTAAATTGATGTCATTTGATAGCTTAGGTAGTACAAATGAAGAGGCCAAAAAACTGGCAAAAGAAGGAGCTGAACCCGGAACCGTTATTTGGGCTCGTGAACAAAAACTAGGAAGAGGCAGATACGGACGATCATGGCACTCTCCAGTTGGGAATCTCTATCTTTCTGTAATACAAAGACCTAATTGTTTGCCTTCCGATGCGACCCAATTGGGTTTTGTCGCTGGTGTTGCTTTGGCAGAAGCATTGTTATCATTAACTAATATAACAATCACATTAAAATGGCCGAATGATATTCTAGCCAACGGGAAAAAAGCTTCTGGCATTCTTTTAGAAAGTTCTTCCAATTCAAATAAAAGCTTAGAATGGTTGGTTATTGGTGTTGGGGTTAATGTTGAAAAATTCCCGAGTGATATTGATAAATCTACAAGCTTACATCAAGAGGGATCTATAGTTAATGTAGAACAAGTACTATGTACATTTTTGCATTTTTATTTTTTAAACGTAGAAAAATGGGTAAATAATGGATTTGATTTAATTAGAGAGAGGTGGCTGTCGCTGTCACTTAATCAAGGAACAGATATTAAGGTTCGTTTACCAGGTAATGAAATATGTGGAACATTTGTAGGTATAGATAATAGGGGTAGTTTATTGCTAAATACAAATGGTGAGGTAAATAAAATTGATGTTGGAGATGTTTTTCCTATGAATATAGAAAATTAAAGAGTTTATTTATGTTGTTAGCGATTGATTGCGGAAACACCAATACAGTTTTTGCCATATATAATGGAGAAAAAAAACTTGGTATGTGGCGCATATCAACAGATTCTGAAAGAACAAGTGATGAATACGCAGTTTGGTTAACTCAGTTAATGTCACTGAAAAATTTGCGTGTTGGCATGATAAAAGAAGTAATAATAACAACTGTCGTTCCTAGAACACGATTTAATTTAAATAAGTTAATAAATAATCATTTTAATATAACACCACTAATTGTAAGAGAGCCTAACGTTGATTTAGGAATAAAAATTCTAGTTGAGCGCCCAGAACAAGTTGGCTCAGATAGGCTGGTGACAGCTGTGGGAGCCCACACACGCTATCCAGAGGACTTGATAGTAATAGATTTTGGAACAGGTACAACATTTGATATAATTGATAATAATGGCAATTGGTGTGGTGGGGTAATTTCACCAGGAGTTAATCTGTCATTAGAAGCTCTTTCAATGGCAGGCGCTCTTTTACCAAGAGTTAATATTGAAAAGCCTAAAAATATAATAGGTGGAAATACAGTAGCTGCGATGCAATCAGGTGTTTTTTGGGGTTATGTTTCAATGATAGAAGGAATGGTGCCTAGAATAATAGAGGAGTATGGACTTCCTATGAAGGTAATTGCTACGGGAGGTCTTGCATCCTTATTTGTAGATTACACCGATATCATTGAAATTGCTGAACCTGATCTAACGCTTTTAGGATTGATAGAGATAAATCGACGTAATCGTAAATAATGAATGACTTAGATCCATTGATACAAGAATATAATTCACTACCAGGTAGTGATGAACTACTATTTCTTCCCTTAGGCGGTACGGGTGAAATTGGTATGAATTTTAATCTTTACGGTCATGCAGGGAAATGGATAATAATTGATTGTGGTATTACATTTGATTCTGAACTAACCGATAAATCCAATATTATAATTCCTGATTCTAGCTTTATCGAAGAACAGCGCGATAATATTGTTGGATTAGTTCTAACCCATGGGCATGAAGATCATATTGGAGCAGTGCAATATCTATGGAGAAGTCTGGGCTGTAAAATTTATGCAACACCCTTCACAGCGAGACTATTAAATAAAAAATTGGATGAAGCAGGTGTAAGTGATCACTTGGATATTACGGTTGTTAATATGACTGAGAGCATTAAACTTGATCCCTTCGACATTCAGTTGATTACAGTTACCCATTCTATACCTGAACCAAATGCTGTTTTTATAAGAACATCAGTGGGTTCTGTAATTCACACAGGTGACTGGAAACTTGATAACGATCCAGTCCTGGGAAAAAAGACTGATAAGAATTTTTTTAAAAAAACTGGTAAAGATAACATTTTAGCTATGATAAGTGATTCAACTAATGCATTGACATCGGGTAGTAGTGGATCCGAAGGTAAGGTCCGTGATAGCCTTATGTCATTAGTGGCTAAATTTAAAACAAGAGTATTAATCTCTTGTTTTGCAAGCAATGTAGCGAGAATACAAACTATAGCCGAAGTAGCAGCAGCCAATGGAAGAACCGTTGTATTAGCTGGACGTTCTCTTTGGAGAATTACGGAAGTAGCAAGAGAGAGTGGTTATCTATCAGAAATTGCACCTTTTGTTACAGAACAAGAATCTAACTCCTTACCACGTGAAAAAATACTAATTATTTGTACTGGTAGCCAAGGAGAGAAGCGTGCTGCTTTAACGCGGATTTCAGCTAACCAACATTCTAAAATTAATTTAGAAGAGAATGATGTGGTCATATTTTCTTCACGAATAATTCCTGGTAATGAAATTTCTATAATGAAATTGCAAAATCAACTTACTCGTTCCAAAATAAAGGTAATAACTGAGAAAGATGCATTTGTTCATGTTTCGGGCCATCCTTCTCGTGATGACCTCACTAATATGTATAAATGGGTTAAACCTAATATAGTAGTACCTGTTCATGGAGAAGAGATTCATCTTCACGCAAATTCAGAACTAGCAATAGAATGCGATGTTCCATTTTCTCCAGTGATTAGAAACGGAGAAGTTTTACTTCTCAAAAGAAATCAACCAGAAGTTGTTGGTTTTGTTAAAACAGGACGTTTAACTGTTGATGGCACAGAATTAATAAATGTTTATAGTGAAATATTACAAACACGAAGACTTATGTTCTCAGAGGGGGTAGTAATTTTTACTATTGTTGTGGATCAACTTGGTCGGGTAGTTAATGAACCTATTTTATCAGCGCCGGGTATAACGGGTATTGAAGATCATGATATAGAATTGGCTGAAGATATTATAGATGATGTTTTAGAAGAGATGTCGTCATTACCAATTGAAAAGCTTAAAGATGACTATGTTTTAGAGGAAGCAATAAGACGTCATATAAGAAAAATTGTGCGTAAATGGCGAGGTAAAAACCCTGTAATAAAAGTACATCTCGTGCGTTTAACTAGTAAATAGAAGAAAGTTTATTCTATAATGATTGG
>Ga0114996_10000911_pt1 | contig 40526 bp, 36 predicted proteins | sample ArcticOcean_MG_C_4_FD_87039 | JGI IMG/M metagenome (GOLD analysis project Ga0114996, IMG submission 87039) | Marine microbial communities from western Arctic Ocean - ArcticOcean_MG_CB4_134 | ecosystem: Environmental > Aquatic > Marine > Oceanic | place: Arctic Ocean: Canada Basin | collected... | reverse complement strand
CCCGTCATCTACAACGATGATTTCATATCCACCTTCGAGTACAGCGTCTGCTCTTCTGATGATATCTTCGACAGCGCCTTCTTCGTTGTAGACGGGGATGATAAGGGAGAGCATAGTTACAGAACTTTGTAGATGGTAAATCTTTCGGTTTGGTATATTGATTTGCTCTCTGCTGGTAGTCGAGGATTTACTGCAGATAGTATATCGATCACGATGTAGTCTATTTGAAATTGCCGCAACGATTTTCCATATTCATTATCAATGATTGCACTTCTGGCAAGAGTGGCATCGATAAATTCTTTGCCGCCCATCCAATCAATAGGTTGCATGTTTCCACCGAAAGCATTTGCAGTGAATGTTTCCCTCTCTGCCTTCCATCCCGCGTAGACAATGATGTTATCTGTCAGATACTTTGCATCCACTCTGTCTATATTTTTTATGAGGAACCGCTCCAATAATTCATCGCCAGAAATAGAGTGGTATTTTGCAGGTCCTACAAAGAAAATATAATTTTTTGTATACAGTGGAATATAGGCACTCAATGTGTCTGGTGCCATAATTACCGCATTAGTAATAGCGCCCTTATTAAAGAAGTGAAATACGTCATCAAATTCTTGTATGCTTTTGTGATACGTTCGACCAGCTGCGGGACGTGTTAGATACACAAATCCTCCTGCCCTTATTGCTACACGATTTATGGTAGGGATCATGACGGCTACTAGGCACATGCTTGCAATGATGCGTTGGGCTTTTGGTCCGTGTATCGCTTTTGCAAATACGGCTATTGCGATGATATTGACGAACATGCCAATGCGCCAAAAGTGCGTATCAAAATTCATTTCTTTTCCGCTAATCAGATTGCTACATGTTCCAATGATTACGGCGGAGGCCAGTAGCAACAGCAGAACTTCTGGTGTGCGTAATTTCCGATGTCTCCGTAGTAGCAGCAATCCACCGACAATGATGAATGTGTACTTTGCAAATAGTATTGACCACGGATGAATGAGATGTGTTTCTACAAGCCCAACACGGAAGTGCAGTTCGTGTGCACTTGGATCTGTAAAGAGTCCGATGGAAATGAGTATTTGTGGAAGGCACAGTATTACTATCGCAACTCCCATGAGTATCAAGCGTCGAAGCACGCTCCAGTTTCGTTGGTACAGTGTCGCAAGAGTTAGTAACCCGATTACCGTGAAGGTAATCATCCATAAGAATGGATAGAGGTAAAAGGTAAACGCGGTCATCAAGGCAAGAGCGATGTATCGATTACGGCTCTGCGGGTTCTCTAGTACGCCAAATACCGTAAGGGTAAATAGTGCAAATGCTGGAAACACTGTTTGCATAATAGCCGGACGAATCATCAAATTATGCAGCGAAGCAAGACCGAGTAATGCTATACCTGCAGCGATCCATGGGGCGGTACCTATGTGTTTTTTGCAGATAACAAACAGTACGCTACTCAGGACTATCGAATACACAAAAGCGTTTATGACAAAGAGGGTGTTGATCGATACCCCCAAAATACCTGGGAGAGCTATAAGCCAGATTGGTAGGAGTAACCCGGGGAAATACCCGTTCGCGTGCTCAATAATATATGGATTACCAAGTCGTGGATGCCCATCCAATACTTCTTTTGCTTGTGTTAGGTAGTACAACAGGTCTGCTTGGATTTCTGGTAGAACGGTGGGGATGAAGGATCCGGTTGCTACCTTAAAGTACACTAGCGCGATGGCGGTGATCATTGCAGAGCCAACGAGAACCGTGATCCACGGGAGAACGTCCTTATTTTTCAAACCGAGTGCATCCATGGCCAGACTCTACTGCCTAGAATATCCATAAACAAGGTACATAAATCTTTTGTTGGAGTTCTAGATCCGCTACCCTTTTCCTACACATGGCAAAAAAAGCACTCATCACGGGGATAACAGGTCAGGATGGGTCGTACCTTGCAGAATTGCTTCTAGAAAAGGGCTACGACGTGCATGGGGTTGTTCGCCGTGCTTCTACATTTAACAGAGAGCGCATCGACCATCTGTATTCAGACATACCGGATTCAAATATTCATACCGAACTGCATTATGGTGATTTGGGAGATAGTAATTCACTTCTGCGGATTTTGGCCAAAGTTCGTCCTGATGAAATATATAACTTAGCGGCACAAAGCCACGTTGGTATCAGTTTTGATATTCCAGAATACACAGGAGATGTGACAGGTATGGGTGTCGTTCGTTTTCTAGAGCTCATTCGCAGCTTAGATTTGGATACACGATTTTACCAAGCGAGCTCGTCCGAGCTCTATGGAAAAGTATTAGAGAATCCGCAAACAGAGACGACGCAATTTTATCCTCGTAGTCCGTATGCGTGTGCAAAGGCATATGCGTTTCACATAACGCGGAATTACCGTGAGAGTTATGATATTTTTGCCTGCAATGGCATCTTGTTTAATCATGAGTCTCCGCGCAGAGGAAAAAACTTCGTCACCAGAAAAATTACCTACAGCCTTGCTGCTATCCAAGCGGGAAAACAGGATGTCCTACACCTTGGGAACTTAGACGCACGTCGAGACTGGGGATATGCTCCAGAATACACTGAAGGTATGTGGCGCATGTTGCAGCAAGATACTCCAGATGATTATGTGCTTGCGACTGGAACTACCGTATCCGTACGAGAGTTTCTTGAGTATTGTCTAGAGCACATTGGTATGGACTTTAAAAGGGAGGGTGAAGGTGTTGATGAGAAATATATCGATAATCAAACAGGAAAAACTATCGTTGCAGTCCATCCGCGATACTATCGTCCGACCGAAGTTGATGAGCTGTGCGGTGACCCCTCTAAAGCAAAAGCGAAACTTGGATGGGAAGCTAAGACCGATGTAAAGGGCCTTGCAGAAATTATGCTTCAGGCAGATTTAGAACTGTTGAATATTGCCACTTCTGCCAAATAGCCATATGCGGTCGTTGGTTGTTATTCCCACATATAATGAGAATCAAAATATTCCATCGCTTATTGATGGGATCATGGAGTTGGATACAGCAGTGGATGTACTCGTTGTCGATGACAACTCTCCAGATGGTACCGCCGACACTGTGCGGACAATGCAACAGCAGTACGGCACAGAGAGGCTGATACTTTTGGTACGATCGGAGGGGAAGTCTGGTCGTGGCTCTGCATGCATAGCCGGTCTGCAGTATGCGCTCGATAAAGCTTACGATGCTGCAATCGAAATGGATGCAGATCATTCGCATCACCCAAGGTACATCCCTGATTTACTAGCAAACCTTTCGGATGCAGATGTAGTTGTTGCCTCACGCAAGGTACCTGGTTCAAAAGTCATTGGATGGAAATGGCATCGGCATCTCTTAAGTTTTTTCGCACATTGGTACGTTCGCATTATCTTACGTTTGCCTATTGCCGATGTAACCAATGGGTATCGTGCCTATGGCAAGTGCTCTCTGTCGCTCATCCCTAAGTTGCACATTGATGGTGTTGGCTTTTCGGTTATTCCACAGATAAGTTATCAACTGCATCATCTTGGAATGACCTTTAAAGAAATACCGTTTGAGTTTACCGATCGACTACACGGTTCATCGAATATGGGACTGAATGAAATCACCGAGAGCTTTATTGCTATTTTCAAAATCCGATCGAACACACTGTATATTCATGTGACACAATTGCTGAAGTTTGGGACTACGGGTGCCTTTAATGTCGTCGTCGACATTGGACTGCTGACTATCTTTGTAGAGATCGCTGGTCTGTCGGTGCATACAGCAGTGCCACTCGCTGGTGCTATTGCATTAACAAGTGCCTTTTTTATTAATAAGAAGTGGTCATTTCGCTGTAACGATAAACGCTATGTTCGTCAGTACGCATTGTTCTTGGCTGTATACGGCAGCAGCTTCCTTCTTGGAGTGGGTGCAACGATCTTCTTTGTTGATGCGCTGAACATGTGGTACGTCCTTGCTCGTCTTCTTATTATTCCGGCTGCGGCACTGTGGAATTACATTTTTCTCCACTTTATTGTGTTTCGGGGGTCACAAGATGCATAGAATTGTACGGTATTAGATTCTTTCGGTTTCTCTCGTATGTATACGGATATTCATCAATGCAGAATCTGTGGCAACGCCAATCTTGTGCCACTATTTGATCTCGGTGATCAGGCGCTAACTGGTGTGTTTCCGACGAAGCAAGATGAGGTTGTTCCGACAACACCGGTACAGGTAATTAAATGTACAGGAGAGGATTGCTGTGGATTGGTGCAAATGAAGCACAGTAGTGCCCCTGAAGAAATGTATGGTATGAATTATGGATATCGATCTGGTTTAAATCAGTCCATGGTAGACCATCTCGGTATGCTGAGTACTAAGGCTTTGGAACTTGCCCAGGCGCAGCCGGGAGATATCATTTTAGATATTGGGAGTAACGACGCGACGCTGCTTAAGAGTTACGAACAAGGCAAATATACGCTTGTGGGGATGGATCCTACCGGTGTGAAATTTGAATCGTATTATCCAGATTCTGTGACACTCGTTGCGGATTTCTTTTCCGCTAAGAATTTTGCGAATGTGTATCAAGAACGAAAAGCAAAACTGATTACCTCTATTGCGATGTTCTATGATCTCGAAGATCCACAATCATTTGTGCAAGACATTGCCGATGTCCTTGCGGATGATGGTGTGTGGATGTTTGAGCAGAGCTATTTACCACTGATGCTTTCTGAGAATGCGTACGATACGATTTGTCATGAACATTTGGAGTACTACGCTATGAAACAGATTGTGTGGCTGCTCGAAAAAGCAGGACTCTTTGTATTAGATGCAGAGGAGACAGATGCCAATGGTGGAAGCATTTGTATTGTGGCTGCCAAAAAAACGCATCCGTCCTATACAGGTTCGTCTCCAAAGGCGGAGGAGTTTTTACAAAAAGAAGAAGAGCAGGGCATCGAAAACCTTGAGACATATCAGGAGTTTTGGAAGCGTGTCCTGTTGCATAAAGACGCCTTGCGATCGTTGATAGACAAGATTGCGGCAGAAGGTAAGACCGTCTTTGGTCTTGGAGCTTCTACAAAAGGAAATGTGGTGTTACAGTTTTGCGATATCACCAAGGAAGATCTGCCGTACATTGCAGAGGTAAACACGGATAAATTTGGATGTTTTACCCCTGGTACTACTATTCCGATTATTTCACAGGAAGAAGCAGATGCACTGCAGCCGGATTACTATTTGGTTTTCCCATGGCATTTTCGAGAGGGAATCACCAAGGGTATGCAAGGCTACTTGCAATCGGGAGGCAGGCTTATTTTCCCTTTGCCAGAACTGACGATTCTTTAATATTATTATGCGTTCTACTTTTATAAATATAGCACTGCTCTTGGGCTCCATTGTGGTGTCACTCTTTATGTTCGAAGGGGCTCTTCGTGTGAAGGCAGCATTTAAACCTTGTCACGCTCTAGGTTCTATCCCCAATCCTCTGGTGTGGCATCTGCGTCCTGCAAATCAGGATTTACATTTGCGGTGCGAAGAATATGACACAATCTATCGTACTAATAGTTCTGGGTTTCGTGGGCCGGAATTTCCAAGTATGGAAAAATCGGATGATACTGCGCGCGTCGTATTTTTGGGTGATTCATTTGTAGAAGCAATAGAGGTAGAAGAGGACGAACGCTTTCCTCGTTTAGTAGATACCGAGCTTGGTGAAAAAACAGATGCCGTTATATTGGGCTATGCAGGATCTTCTCCCGTTCATGCGCTCGCGTACTATAGGCATATTGGCGGTTTGTATTCACCGGATGTAGTGGTTCATGCGTTTTATTCGGTAAATGATATCATCGAACACGATGATGATTTCTCGCAGTCTGAAAGTGGCACTATACAAGTGCAGCCACATCCTCACGAAAATTGGAGGCTCAGGCTCGGAAGAAATAGCCTGCTGGTTCAACTGGTCTACGACAGGGTCTATCGCCCAATACGTTTAGGCTTTATTGAGGAAGAGGAAGCGAGTATCCGTGAGATATCTGGACCTTTTTTCAACTTTACGAAAGATGGATACAACGATTTGGAAACAAAAGGCGCATGGCAGTACACGAAGTCTATTATGCAAACATTACAGGCAGAAGTGGAAGCAGATGGCGCCCAGCTTGTTATTATTATGATTCCGCCATTTTTCTTGGTGCATGAAGAGCGCAAAATTGAATTAGAAGAACTCTTTTCCGGTTATCTTCCTCTAGAAGATCTCGATTACACTTCGACATATGATCGATTGGTAGAAGAGTTGCGTTCTACGAATATACTTGTCGTTGACCCAATAGAAGCATTGCAATTAGCATACGCGAACGGAGAACGTATTTACCTCCCAAAAGATCCACACGTTACAGAGGTCGGACATCGTATTCTTGCAGATGAACTCTTACCAGCTTTGCGTTCTCTACGTATACTCGATCTATGAAGCAATTTCATTGGGTACTCCTTCTTATTTGTATAGCTGCATTTATTCCAAGAATGTTTTCTGTGCAGTGGAACAGCATTCCCCATGGTGATATTACGGCAGATGCACAGGCAGCTGTTTCTTTTTATCAAGAGCAACGACTTATTGTGCCAATAGAACCTCGGGAACCTCCCCATTTTTTGCTGCCAGGAATTCAGAGCACGGTGCTAGTGGCGCACCCTCCTGTTTGGGCTGTGCTTGGTGCGGGAGTCTTAGCGGTGTTTCGGCTTGAGCCTACTGTGGATGCTGCATACTTTGCGCTTAAGATTCTTTCGCTTATTTCGGGCCTTGCCGTTGTTGCTCTTTCTGCACTGATTGGCAAAAAATTATTTGGCAGTGTCGGTGGTTTGGTATTGGCAGCTTGGTTATCACTCTCGTATCTGATGATTGATTTTTCGGGAAATGGATCGCTATATAGTTTGCAGGCGGTGACGTATCTCGTATGGATTCTTGTCGCATATTCCTCGGTGCAGCATAAGCCTGTATGGCTGGGTGTGGCTTGTGGCCTTGGGTATTTGGTAAACCATCAGTCGATGATATTGGCTGCTGGTTCTGTACTGTTGATTGTTGCATCAACTGAGTATTCGTATAAAGAACGTTTTACACATCTGTGTATCGTCACTGCTGTTACGTTTGCCATTACGTTCCCATGGCTACTGCGTAATTACTTGATCTTCGGTGACTTTCTCTTTAGTCATGCGGTTAATGCGACGTATGTGTATGTTAAAGCAGGGATCTCCCATATCGATGTGGGATATCGTTCGTTCTATGACATTGGTATGGCAGAACGTATTACTATTCTTCATTCGATATTTACCATATGGATTCCCAATAATGTGTACTACATTGCTCGTAAACTTTTTGTCATGGCACCTGTAGTGTTCTTCTTCTTTTCTTTTGCGTGGATCGACTACGCTTTTGATTCCAAACGAAGAACCAAGATGCTTCCGGTCATTATCATTTGCGTATTACATATTCTGATTGCTGCAGCATGGCCCATTACAAAGTTCCGCTACTTTGTCCCACTTTTCCCCTTGGTTCTGTACATTGGGTTCGATCAGATCTTTGCCGTTTCACAATCTCCGCGTGTTCGTCATAGTATTATTGCAGTCACGACAGTATGCCTTATTACTGTCTCCGTCCTGACCTATTATGCGATTCCTACGCACACGTATTATTATGACGGCGCTATAACGCAAGATCCATTTCATGCGCGAGGCGAGTATAATTTTATGGTCGATAGCGGGCTTATTATCGAAGACTAATGCTTTCATCACTCTGTAAACATCGGCTCAAACGTGCGTTGCAACTCCTGATGATTTGCATACTTGTTTTTGTGTTCATCGAAGGCGTGCTGCTGCGATTAACCTTCTGATACGCTGATATCTACCCACGGCCTGTTTTGGGTATCTTCTGGATGGCTATTTCCCTTCTTCCCCTTAAATGCAGGTGGATGAAAGAGGGCTTCGATAGATAGCGGAGTGAAGTTTCCAGCCACCAGTTCTGTCAGAACAAAGAAGGCGTTTACTCCGTTTCGATCTGTGCCAATAAGGGTGTACCCCTTTTGCTTTCCGAGTGTTGCAAGCGCCAACAGGCTCGCGCCGAAGTAGTCTGTGCCATCCCAACAAAAGTCTGCTTGGTATGGAATGGTTTTACTAATCGTTGGAGGAACATGTGCGTTGTATTCCATAATGACCACGCGAGGATGGTAGTTGGAAATGGCTTTCCATAACCAATAATCATTACCATCAATATCAATAGAGAGCAGGTCTAATTCTTTTGGAACGTTGTGCTTTGTAAACAGCTCCTCAATATTTTCTGCTGTAATAAATTCTTTCTGCAGATTAATTTCATCGTTCTCGTGACCACCATCCATCATCAACCCTTTCCAGCCTTTGTGTTTCCACAGATAGCGACTGTTACTTTCGATGCCATCCTCGACACCAAACTCGACGTAATACTTATTGGTAGTACCGATCATTTTGAAAATTGCATTGATGATTCCATCCTCTCCGTTTTGGGAATATTCTTTTCGTTCGATAAAAGGAATCCTTCTCTGAAATACACTGACATCACGAATAGGTTTTCGAAATATTTTGTGCGTGTTCAGTGTAACCGATGTTCGCAAGAAGCCTTTCAGCCAATCTGCAGACTTTACCCAACGTTTCTGTAATCGTAGCGTTAGAGAGATGCTCATTACTTCTTTACTGTAAAGATGACTAACATATTACATTTGTAGTCTTCGGGATATTCATCCGGAACATCTTGTGTAAATTCTATGCGGTCTACGTGTCCTTCAAACAAATCTAAAATATCTTGTACGTTATTCATCTGTTCTTTGTTGCAGAACTCGTAGCCAAGCCGCTCGTTGAGTTTGTCTTTATCCTCTGTGTAAAACTCAACACCCACTGCTATGCGTCCACCATTTTTTACGACGCGTAATGCTTCTGCAGCTGCCTTCTTTCGGTTATCACTGTAGGCAATGACCCATCCCATAATAATGACGCCGTACGAATTATCTTTGTAGGGCATGTTGTGCATGTCACCGAGATCTACCCATGGACTGTAGGACATCAAGTCGAATCCACGGATATCTTTAAAACCAAATCCTTTGAGATAGAGAAGTTCTCCTTCTGCGCGCGGTCCAATACAGAGGATAGGCGTGCGCTTACTCATGCGAATAGCTGCAAGAGGATTAATCAGAAGCTTTGAACGGTTTACCGCAAAGCTCCAAATCCTATTTAGACTTAGTGCATTGTGATGCACGGTGTTGACTCCTACATCCTCTGATTGATTCTCAAACACCTTGAAACGTCGCAGGATGGTTGCGAGTACGAAGTATCGAATACAGGCGACAAACAGCCGAATGAGATCCACCAAAAGGAGCTGATAGACAAACTCTCGTAGCTGAAAGAGGATTTCTCTGAGTCGTTTCATGCGCTCAGCTTATGGCCTTGTTTTGCCGAATGCAACGATATCTTCATTGAAATAGCCCTATATTCTGATACTGTAAACATGATGAAGGTCTGTGTATTACAAACTGTGCTTGATCCTTTTAAGGGTGGTAACCACCTTCCTCTTCTTGCTGCATGCCCAGATACACAGTTCACGATTATCTGTAATCGTAGCAAGGTTAAAGAATCCGATCTCCCTGCCAATGTTTCGGTTGTCACCGTACCTGCGAGGATTGGTTCATACTACTACGGATTTTCTGATTTCTTGTTTGCTCGGTCGATACTCAAGCGTTTTGCAGTGAACGATCCATTCTGGAAACAGTTTGATGTCATTCATCTCAATCAAGTCATGGGGCCAGCACTACGAAAGCTTAAACAGACTGGTGTACATCTACTTCTTCTTATTCATCATCCTGTTACTGCTGACCGCGAGGTAGCAGTAGCAGAGTCTTCACTACTACAAGGGCTTGTATGGCGACTAAAGTACATGGCATTGGTTCACTTTCAATCTGCAATGTGTCGCAGGGCAAGTCGCATCGCAACGGTATCTCAGACAATGTCGAAGCGCATTGCATCCGATTATCGCATTGATCCAGAAAATATTTCTGTCGTCCCTAATGGTGTAGATGGTGACCAGTTTGCACTGACACCTGATGCCGAGTGTACGTACGACGTTATTGCACTGGGGTCCTTTATTCATCCACGAAAAGGATTTCGCTATCTTCTTGAGGTGTACACAGCGCTTGCTGCATCCGGAAAGAAGATTGCCGATGTTGGTAGAAGGTCTGATGCACAACGTAAAGCACTCGAATCGATTGACGGCGTTACGGTGCACAACATGGTAGACAGTGACACGTTGATCAACTTGGTACGGACATCGCGTGTTCTTGTGTCTACTTCGCTCTTCGAAGGGTTTGGGCTTTCGCTAATAGAAGCGCTTGCTTGCGGACACCCGTGTATTGCGTTTGGGGTTGGAGCGGTACCCGAAGTACTGGGTTCTATCGATCCTACACTCGTCGTTCCCTCTAGAGATACTGCAGCGACTATTAGAGCAGTAGAGCAGTACCTATCACTCACACCGCAGGAGCGAGACGCAAAAGGAAGGCTCTACAGATCTGCAGTGCTTGAGCAGTATTCTCTGATAGCATCTGCAAACGCATTGCAGGCGCTCTACACAAACTAATTACATCATCCCAGCAGTTTGCTTTTCCTTAAACCGTGGGTCTTTCGCAAATCCACGTTCTGGTTTTTTAAGAAGTTCTCCGTTGAGTTTGTAATCCTCTTCCCAAGGAATAGGACTTGGCTGAAAGAATAGCTGCACAACATCTCGATAATCTGCCACTGGAGACACTGCTCTGTGGAAGAAGTTCATATCGAAGATGGTGGCATCACCAGGTGCTGCATTTATATGGAACGGTCGGTATGGAATATTGTGGTCTTTTGCGAATCCCTCAACGTCTTTAATGCGCTCTCCGCCTAAACCAAAATATCCAGCTTTTCTGTAGGCCATAGTGTCTTCCACAGTCATAAAGTCTGTTGCGCCAGTTTCTTCATCGGCACGCGTAAGGTGCAAAAACAACTTACAAGTCTGTGTTGGGTAGCAGTCACTGTGCCAAAGCCATGAGGTTACAAGCTTCTCGGATGGGAACGATCGGAATGCTGATATTGCTGTAATCGAATAGTATCCTTTGAAGTGTGTCATCAGAGCTTTGTCTACTTCGGGGTTTCGTAGTACATCTAGTAAGCCCTCTCCTAAGTTATCGAGAGGTTGTTGGATCACGGTTTGTAAATCTTTGTGTTCGGCATTTTGAATAACGCACTCATGATTTTGCTCTATGAGCGCGGTAATTTTTTCAGAGTACATTTTGGCTGTTTCTGCAGACATCGCACCCTTATATTGTGATGCGGGGTTCTTGATGAGGGGAGAGGTGCCAAAGTTCGTATCATGGTTTTTGGCGTATTCCTTACGACACTCTTGAGCGTAGGTTACGTATGCGTGGTTAATCTTCCACTGAAGGTTATTATTGTAGCGCTTGTAGTATAGTTCAGAACGGCGAATCTTCTTGAGAATCGCGTCTGCGACGGTATGTACGGCTTTTATCATATCCAGACTTTATCGCAGACACCAATTGTACGCAAGAGAATGGGGAGTCGAATCTCATGCAATTTGTTGTGAAGAAATTGAGTCTCAGGTAAGGTTTTGCATACGTTTATGGATATTAAGGAGTCTTCAAATATTGGCAAAATTCGTTTTATCATGGAGAAGATTCACATCCATCCTGCGTACTTACTTGTCCCTATAACGCTATCAATTATTGCTGCCTCGTTTGAGGGTGTAAGTATGGGGCTCTTGATTCCGATATTGAATGGATTCTTCGAAAAGAGCTTCTTGTTTATTCACGATACGCCTGTCCTTGGCACTATTGTTGGCTATTTACCAGAGGATGTTTTGCAAAATGACCGTATGGTGTTTGGAGTGCTTCTCGGTGGGCTTGTTGCCATTTATATTCTCAAGAATATTGTGCGGTACCTAGCTTCCGTTAGTGTTATCTATTTTTCTGAGCGTACGGTGCATCATCTACGCAAGTCTATCTTTACGAGGTATCTTTCCTTTGGAAAACTCTATTTTGATACATCGAATATAGGGCATCATACTACTTTGCTTCTGGAGTTTGCACGTCAGGCAATGTATCCACTTATTTCTGTGGATCGATATATTAATTCGATATTTTCACTCATCGTGTACTCCATCATCATGATGATGATTTCGTGGAAGCTTACATGTGTTGCATTGCCACTATTTATTATTTTACATTTCTCTGTGCGCTTCATTGTAAACAGCGTGCGAGTACTTTCACGTCTCATCTCGAAGCGTGGTTCTGCTCTTGGAAAGAAGTCTGTGGAAATTCTTTCTACTATTCCTTTAGTAAAGTCCTACTCTGCAGAAAAGATGGAGAAAGAACACTACACAGAATTGAGTATAGAAAAGGCAAAGCTTGATGTAAGAGCCAGTGCACTGAACTCTCTTATTTTGCCGCTTCAGGAGATTATTACGATGGTGTTTGCCGCAAGTATATTCATTGGAGCACTGTGGCTATTTGGCCGTGATGATATTGCATCTGCGCCAGCGCTTATTGTGTATTTTTACATCGTATTAAATGCATCGTCGAAGTTTGGATCAGTCTCTGGTTTTCACGGAACTATAGCCGCTGCTACAGGTCCACTGGATGAGATCATTACAATATTCACTGATGAAAATAAGTACTTTGTTCGCGGTGGCACAGATAAATTTACAGGACTGAAGGAAAGCATTACCTTAAAGAATTTATCATTCTCTTACACAGATGATCGTTCGATCTTGGAGGATATTTCCTTTACAGTTTCTAAAGGAAAGATGACTGCTATCGTGGGACCTACGGGTTCTGGAAAGAGCACGATCATCAGTTTGCTGATGCGGTATTACAATTGCCCACCAGATTCTATTCTCTTTGACGGAAAAGATGTGAGAGACTTTACTCTTCCTTCGTATCTAGAGCATATCGCTATTGTTAGCCAAGAGACTCTACTTTTGCATGATACGCTAGGGAACAATATTTGTTATGGACTCCATGATGTATCCGAGAAGAGGCTCCAAGAGGTCGTAGAGAGAAGTCGTCTCACAGATTTCGTTGCAGCTCTTCCAGAAGGTCTTGATACCCTGATAGGTGACAGAGGAGTAAAGCTTAGTGGAGGAGAGAAGCAGCGTGTTTCTATAGCAAGAGCGTTGCTAAAAGGGGCTGATATTCTGATCTTAGATGAGGCGACAAGCTCTTTGGATAGCCAAACAGAAAAGCTGATTCAAGATGCTATCGATGATGCTATTACCGGACGTACTGCAATCGTTATTGCGCATCGCCTGTCTACTATCAAGCATGCAGACAAAATTGTGGTGATAGAAGATGGTCGCCTTGTAGAGCAGGGGAATTTGGATGATCTATTGGCGAAAAAGCAGAAGTTCTATCAGCTTTGGGAAGAGCAGAAATTCTAGCAAGAGAGCATTTTACAGACGTTGCGCAATCTTCTCTCCCATAAGCTCAGCCTTTTCCTCTTTTGTTTCTTTTTCGTCAGGAAGGCGTACACCACCGGGATAGGGGGTAGTGCATGCTTCCATAGCTTTCAGAAAGAGACGTGCATTTCGTAGCGTTGGTTTTTTGCCTTCATCCAGTATTTTGTGCAGTGCAGCTTGTAGATCTTTTGCAGTGTGTACCATATAAATTCCATCTGCATACTGAAAGAACCTGTGCCCAAACATCAAGCTTGGTATTTCGCGGAAGATTCCTTCGAATGCAGCGGTTCCGGTTCCGGTTGCCACAGCGACTGATTTTTCTGTTAGTGCAAGAGTATCGCTACTCCTTGGTACAAAGCGCACCGAGGGAATATCGATCAAGCTTTGATAAAATTCTTTGCTTCGCATAGTTTCTCCCTGGCTTGGGTGCTCTTTAATATAAATTTTAATATCATCTGGTAGGTACTTAGCAAGCAGTTGCACCATGAGCTCTTGATCAACGAACGCACCTGCAAGTGGACAGGTGGTCGCTTCAGGTTGCATGTGCAGTGGCACATAGATAAATCGTTCTTCAAGGTTCACGTCAGAAATATGTTCGTCGTAAAAGCGAATAGTGCTGTGTTCACGTAATTTTCTCTGCCAAAACGTAGGAGAGAGTACGCGCGTGAGAAATTTCAGTGGCTTTTTTCGTATCATGCCCAGTGCTGCACTGCTCCATCTACTAATAAAACTCTTTTTCAAAAGATGTTTCGATCGTGTTTCTGCATACCAAGGTTCTTCGCTACTCATTGCATTTGCCTTGTAGAAGACTTCGTACTTAGGACTTAGAGGAATTTCTTTGTCGGGGTTTGCGTACTCTTTTTTTAGCTCTTCTAGTATTGGTACCATTTCTTTCCCGGGATCTGCCCAGTGCTCTACCAAAAAGAACGCATCTATACAGAAACAACGATCTACAAAGAGTGTTCGAATGCCTTTTAATTTGCAAAGATCATATAGCACCAGATCATATATTTGGTGTGGTGCATGGTTCAGGAGAAAGAAATCAATATTCTTTGTTTCAAGAATGTGATTCCAATACCTCAAGTGTTGTAAATACTGTTTTTTACGTTCCGCATAGGGGATTTCTCTGCCAACAACTTCTTCCATCCGTGTAATCATAGTCATAAACACCGCTTCACACTCACGCATTTGTTCTACCAGTTGTTCGTCTACGGGTTCCATGGCATTCCAATCTGCATCTGGAAATATGGCAAGTTTGAGTTTTTCGGCATCCATAAAGATGTGTTCCTCGGCTCCGACATCCGGATGCTCAGACTCTGATCCGGGCCACATGGTAGAAATGCACGTTCCGATGTTTACGTCTCTGAAAGCACGTTCCATGATAATTTTGCAGTATGGCCCATCAAATGCTTTAAGAATGATATTCACTGTCTTGTAGAGTACAGTAATTTTGCTCTGGCAAGCCAATGAAAGCACGAAAATCGTAGCTATGGTCTTTAGGGTTCTTTATACTGCACATTATGGGAGGAGTAGAAAACCTAACGCATATGCAACCCTTAAACGCTATTATAGTTCGCTTTACAAACGACGCTTCTCACCAAGCGATCGAGAAAGTGATGGATAAAATTCCAATGAATTTCTGTGCGAGTATTGGCGATAAGCAGTGTCACTATTCCAAAATTGATAAAGCATCACAGCCATGGTTTTGTTCCAGTGACGTACGCGGTTGCCAATATGATGATGTTGATTGGAATAGTCTTGCCCCTATTGATGAGGAACTTGTACAAGCGATGTATGAATGTGAATCGATGTTTATGCATATGGTTTCTCGTACAGAGAAATCACGGATTATTTCTTATCGTGAACGCAAGAGAATGTACTTACGTCACTTGCGCTTTTGGAATGATTTTATAGATCGACACAATATCAATATTTTTATTTCGGCGTGGATTCCTCATGAAGTTCCCGATCACATTATCCACTTCTTGTGCAGATTACGTGGTATTCCAACACTGATGTTTATCCCATCACCTATTTTAAATTACGAAGCTTTATTCTGGGATTGGGAGGAATCAGACAAACAGTTAGGTATTCGGTATCAACAATTACTTCAGGAGTACGAGGGTAAGAGTATTGATGATATTCCACTCAGTAAGGAATTTGATGCGTACTACATGGCACAAAAACAACCTAAAGGAAAAGCTGCGTACACCTTGCTCGCTGATCCTTCACCATTACAAGTGTTCGCTCGGGGAATTCCAAAGGATCCTCGGGGTTCATTTCGCAGCTTTAGCCACTATGTGAAGAGTTTGATTTCTCCTCGTGCATGGTTTCGGCGTGTACAAAAGTTTATGGGTTCCAGGAGAGCAAAGATGCTTCATCGTTTTTTCTGCAAGCACGCAAGTAAACCTGATTTTTCCAAATCTTTTATTTATGCTCCTTTGCAATTACAGCCGGAGTGTTCCACGTGTCCTATGGGAGGTGGATTCATGGATCAGGAATTGGTGATCCAGCTAGTTGCAAACTGCATTGATGATGACGTACTGATTTATATAAAAGAGCATCCTTTGCAGATGAAATGGAGTCATGCCTGTAGGAGTATCGATTTCTATCAGGATCTTCTCGATATACCCAATGTTCGTTTTATGACTTCTGAGGTAAGCTCCTTTGATCTTCGGGAACATTGTATTGCTATCGCAACCGGAACGGGTACAGCAGGGTTTGAAGCATGTTTTCGGGAAAAGCCCGTGCTGATGTTTGGTCATAATCTCAATCAGTATGCACCCGGCGTTTTTTCAATCACCACGGTTGAAGATTGTCGGAATGCTATGAAAGCCATAATGAGCGGTGAAAATAAGCCGACGTTACAAGAGGCACGTCTTTTTCTAAAAGCAATGGAAGAGACGATGGTAAGGACTGCTTTGGCTGAACATCATCAGCGTGTATGTGATCTTTCGCAGGATGAAATAATTGAGAATACTGCAAATGCATTAGTAGCGCAGTTAACTTCCGGTATACTCCGTAATTAGAATGAACATTCTACTTACCATTTGTGCGCGAGGAGGAAGTAGAGGGGTTCCTGGGAAGAATATCCGGCAGGTTGGTGGTATTCCACTCATGGCATATACCATCAAGCATGCGCAGGCTTTCGCAGAGAAGCATAATGCAGATATTGCTCTTTCTACAGATAGTTCAGAGATACGTGCTGTAGCGCAGGAATATGGTCTTTCGAGCGATTACGAGCGCCCGTCTAATCTCGCAGGTGATACTGTTGGCAAAGTACCGGTCATTCATGATCTTCTGAACCATAGTGAGCAATCTCTTTCTAAGAAGTACGATATGGTGTTGGATCTGGACGTAACCTCACCATTAAGGACAATGGAGGATTTAGAGGGGGGAATGGCGATGATTCAAGCTGACCCCCGAGCTCTCAATGTATTTTCCGTAAGTCCTGCAGGCAGGAATCCGTATATGAATATGGTAGAATGTGATGAGAATCAATATTGTAAGGTAGTCAAAACTCCTGATGCTCCGATTTTTGCTCGACAGCAGGCTCCTGAAGTTTTCGAATTGAATGGTTCATTCTACTACTATAGGAGCACATTTTTCGAAGAGAAGAACGACTCTGCCATCACAGATCGTAGTCTTGCGTACGTGATGCCACATCTTTGTTTTGATATTGATGATCAGATGGATTTTGATTTTCTTGAGTTCCTCCTCGAAAAGGAAAAACTGGGCTTTTCACTGTGAAATTCGTCTTTTTCTAGCATAATAAAAATGTTTTCTAATTTGAATGACAGCGTCTGATACCTCTCTTCTTCGGCCAGATCATGTGTATATCATTGCAGAAGCAGGGGTAAACCATAATGGAGATATCCAGATGGCTAAACAACTGATTGATGTTGCAGCTTCATCAGGGGTTGATGCGGTAAAATTCCAAGTTTTTGATCCTGAGGAAATTTGTGGTCAGGAGACTCCTCTTGCGGAGTATCAAAAACGTTCCGGGGAAACCTCTCAAATTGATATGCTTAAATCGTTGGCTCTGAAGCATGAAGATTTTGCTGAGTTAGCTGCATACACAAAAAAACAAGGTATTGATTTCATCGCCACACCGTTTGATAGTGCATCTGCAAAATTTCTTGTGTCTTTGGATGTTCCATTCATCAAAGTTCCCTCAGGAGAAGCTACCAATCTTCCTTTTTTGAAAGATATCGCTGCATTGGGTTTACCAGTGATTCTTTCTACCGGTACGACAACGCTGCAGGAGGTAGAGGAGGCAGTGGCGATCTTTACAGAGGCGAAAGTAGATTTGAGTATTCTTCATTGCACCAGTGCATATCCAACACCTGTAGATCAGGTAAATTTGAAAGCTATGGACACTTTGCACAGGACGTTTGATGTCCCCGTCGGACTATCAGATCATACTGAAGGTATCGAGATTGCTATTGCAGCAGCTGCGCTTGGGGCTGTCATCATTGAGAAGCACTTTACTTTGAACAAAGCATCTCCGGGCCCCGATCACAAGGCATCATTGGAACCGGATGAATTGGAAAACTTGGTGCGATCTGTGCGCAATGTAGGACAAGCACTTGGTACAGGTGTAAAGGAGAGGCAGCCTCTCGAAGAAGAAGTTGCAAAAGTTGTACGAAGGAGTGTGGTTGCATTATCTGACCTTAAGAAAGGGGATGTTCTCGTGACAGAGAGCATAACACTCAAGCGCCCCTGTACATGGATTCCACCTAAGGAGCTCAATGCGGTTTTAGGAAAAACACTCAAGCAGGATGTGTCATCTGGCACACTTCTTTCGTGGGATATGCTTTCGTAGAGTTTGCTCTAACCCTTTACGATTGGTGCAACATCTCCAAGAAATGGATTTTTTTCGAAGTACTCTTCTATGACCGAAGAAAGAAGATCATGTATTTGGTCTTTATTAAGTACGGTAGAATCTGCGAATGTTTTTGTAGCAGGAATAGTGGTATTTGGCTTCTCATTGACTCCGCCGGGAACCGAAGTAGATGTACTAATAATATACATTTCTTTTTCTTCAGAAGCGTTTTGCATTTCTTCGTTTGTCATCAAAATTTCTTCCATCTTTTCCCCTTGGCGTACGCCGATAATTTTTCGTTCAATCGAATCGGGATCTTTTCCTGTGCGCTTGGCAACTTCTTCAATGAGGACATCAACCAAATCTCCAAGACGAACAACTGGCATTTTGAGAATGAATAGATCACCATTTTCTATCTGTTCCATTGCTGCAAATGTCAGTTTTACTGCTTGGGGAATAGACATGAAAAACCGCATCATATCAGGATGCGTAATTGTAATTGGCTCACCATGACAGATCTGTTTACAAAATAATGGCAATACAGAACCACGAGATGCAAGGACATTTCCAAATCGAACACTGGCGAATTGGATAGGATGCGAGCCGGAAACATGCTTTGCAGAGGTAATCATTTTTTCTGCCAATAATTTTGTTGCACCCATAACGCTACTTGGATTTGCCGCTTTATCCGTACTAATAAGCAGAACACGACTTACGTTCTGGGCGATGGAAGCATCAATAACATTTTGTGTTCCGATGATATTCGTTTTTACTGCCTCGAAAGAATTGTATTCGCAGAATGATACGTGCTTGTATGCGGCACAATGAAATACATAATCAATCCCCTCCAAAGCCATAAGTAGACGTGGGTAATCACGCACATCTCCGAGAAAATAGCGCAAATTATGCTTCGGTAGGTCACCGAGTTGTTGCTGCAATAAGAATTGCTTGTGTTCATCGCGGGAAAAGAGCCGCACAGTTGCTGGATCTTGTTGTAACAATTGTCGGACCATTTCGGAACCTATGGATCCGGTACCACCGGTAACGAGAATATGTTTACCCTTGAAGAATGAAGACATGAAATTGTGAGGAAGGAGTGTGCGTGGTTATGAAGATGCTTGCGAGAAGTAATTCTCTAGTATTGATGCAATTTGGGCAACCTCTTCCTCTGTGATAAGAGAAGAAAATGGCAGTGCAAGCGATCGGTCAGAAATAGACTCTGCAATGGGGAATTCCCCACCCTTATAGCCGTAGAGCTCCTTGTAGAACTTCTGAAGGTGAATGCATGGGAAATAATTACTGCAGCCTATCCCATTTTTACGTAGATATTCAATAATCTGGTGGCAATCCTTTGCGGTATACTTATCTGCTAAACGGACAACATATACAAACCAACTTATATCGACTCCTTCTTGTGGTGATGGCACATGTAAATGCTCTTTGAGTGATGCAAGTTTTTCACCATACCAGGAGGCTACACGTGAACGTTTTGCATTACGATCGGGTAAATGATTGAGTTGACTAATACCCAACGCACAATTGATATCGCTTATGCGGTAGTTGAATCCTAGTACAGGGTGGTCAAGCCATGCAGAATTTTCATTACGACCCTGATTACGTTGCATACGTGCTGCTTCTGCGATGTCATCTCGATTGGTTACCATCATGCCACCTTCTCCAGTAGTCATTTGTTTATTGGGATAGAAGGCAAATGTTCCACAATCTGCAAATGCTCCAGCCATAACATCGCCCCTTCGTGATCCTATTGCTTCGCAGCTATCTTCCAGCAATGCAAGGTTATGACGCTCTGCAATATCGCGTAGCGCACTCCAGTCTGCCAGATACCCGAAGATATCTACGGCAAGGATGGCCTTAGTCTTTGGAGTAATTGCTGCTTCAACTTGCGCAGGATCAATGCAAAGAGTGTCTGGTAGAACATCGACAAAACGCACAGTGGCATGCTCAAACAGAATACAATTACTTGATGCTATGAAACTGAATGGCGTGGTAATCACTTCATCTCCCTCTGTAATGCCAAGTGCTCGAATACATAGATGTAGCGCAGCTGTTCCACTGCTAACGGCAACTGCGTGTTTTGTTCCGATGTATTTGGCCATTGCCTCCTCAAATTCTGCAAGCTTTGGCCCCAAGGAAAGATGGCGCGTACGCAGAACTTCAACTACAGCATTGATATCCTCTTCTGCAATATCCGGTGACGACAAGGGAATGGACATGTGCAATGATGTTAGGACTCATTCGGGAGCGAGAAAATAGGAAGTATTTGTTCCGGTGCAATGCCGTGATGCGATACGAGGAACGAGTGGATCTCTTTATAGAATGTCATTGCTGCAATAATGACTAGATCTACTTCTTGGTAGCGGGGAGACGCAGCATCGAGACAGGGGATAGTGGAAGATGGAACGTACATTCCATCTTTACTTTCATCTCCGTCAAAAATAAGAATGTTTTCTTCGGGGAAATCTCCAAGTGCAAACAATGTGTTTAATACATTGCATGCTCCGTGCAGGGCAATTGTTTTCCCTTGGGCTTGCGCGTTTTTTATAATTTCCACGATTGAATCCAATCCATCCTTAAACTTTTCAGTGGCGTACAACAGTAACTCTTCATCATTTTCAACAGATAGCTGTTTCTTTGGTTCGTTTTCTAGTTCGAGGATATAAAACAACCTATCAAGTTCTTTCTTAAGAGCAACAACACGAAATCCTGCTTGTGTCATGAGACGCGTTGCCGATGCTTCTGAGAAATAATTTAAGTGCTCAAAGCACAGGGCGTTGTAGTCTCCTCTGCGAAATTGCGCTTCTATATCTGGAAATTCCAGTACCAATGTACCTTGTTTTTCTTGTAATTGCCGGTGAGCTTTTACCAGGAATGCGTATGGGTCTTCTACATGCTCCAGAGTATTCAAAGAGATGATCACGTCAGGCTTTTCGTCATCAAGATCAAGCTGATCGCTGAAGTACTCTTTTACAACACGAATTTTTGGATTATCTGTAGCCTCTTTCAGGCTAGGATCTACGATAACATATCGACTTGCAGAGCATTCATTCACAAAGTGGTCAGCCATGTAGAAACTTCCGGCTCCGATCTCCAAAATCTCTTTATCTTTGAATGAGGGAATATGCTCTTTGGCAAATGATATGTTGAGATCACCAAGCCAGTTTGCCCAACGAGAAGCTCCAGGAGGTTGTGTGGGCATGCAGTAATCGGAGGAGTTGTAGGCATCTACAATTTTCGCTATTACTTCTGGATCCGATTTCTGACAAATATACCCTCTTTCATGCATTCCGAGACGGAACGGATAGAAGTGTTGCTTTGTAGGCTTTTTGAACACCCCCTGCCACAAAGGATATTGGTCAAAATTGATTTCTACTCCGGTTTTCTGTGTGGCAATTTTTGAATTCATCTGCGCCAGTATTGCAGATAAGAGCCTTATAGCAAGCTGAAAGCCACTTTTATCACTTTTGAAATGTGCACAAGAATGTATACAAAAGTGATGGGATGTGCGTATGATTTGGTATCATGCGGTAGCAAATTTTATTCTGAAATTATCTCTATGGCAGTGCGCAAAAAAAAGGTATTGGTTATAACCGGAACTCGAGCGGAGTGGGGACTCTTTCAGTCTACAGTGCTACTGTTAAAAAAAAGCTCCAACATCGATCTTAGGGTGCTTGTAACGGGAATGCATACGCAACGTCGTTTTGGGTATACGCTCAATGAAGTCAAAAAAACAGTGAACGTACATCATGTAGTACCGGTGGGGGAACACGATGATCAATTGACTGCTTTGAGTAAAGAATTAGATGGCATTGGTCGTTATCTAAAGAAACATCCTGCAGATGCAATTTTAGTCATCGGAGATCGTGATGAGCCGTTTGCTGCGTCAATTGCGGCGCTGCATCTTGGTATTTCAATCATACATATTGCTGGTGGTGATGTTTCCGGCCCGACAGTTGATCATTATCAGCGCAATGCTATGACAATATTTTCTCGTCTCCATTTGGTTCAAACGGCACGGAGTAAAAAGAATGTACTAGCATTAGGTGCTGATACTCGTTGGACGAAGGTTGTCGGCGCTCCGGGGCTCGATCAGCTTCGGCCTGCTTCGTTACCTCGTAGAAAAAAACTGGCTGATGCTCATGGTTTGGATATGCAGCAGCAGTGGTTTCTTATCAGTATGCATCCGACTGTGTTAGATACTGCACCAATTCCTCAGCAAATTAATTCCGTTCTGTCTGCACTAAAAAAACTTGATGCAAAAGCAGAGAAAATCATTCTGTACCCAAATTCCGATGAAGGAAATGAGCAGTTTATTACGGCAATAGAAAAGCTGAAGGGAAAGAAACATTATCATCTCAAAAGACATCTGATACGTTCTGAGTATCTTGGTTTTATGAAGGAATGTGATGCACTTATTGGTAATACCAGTTCTGGTCTTATGGAAGCGGGATACTTAAAAAGTTCGTTTGTGCATGTTGGCAATCGACAGAAAGGTCGTGAGCATGGAGAGAATCTTATTTTTGTTGATTATGATGAAGCGGCTATTTCAAGGGGAATTAGGAAGGCAGTCTCACCTAAATTTCAAAAAATGCTCGCAAAGAGCACATCTGTGTATCAAGGTGGCGCAGTAGCAAAGCGTATAGTAAAAGAAATCGAGAATTTTCTTCTCACGTTATAACTATGAAGTTACGAAATACTGTCTTTCAAGATAATCATTTTCATTCCACGTACAGTGATGGAAAGTTTACCGTACAAGAAATTATGGAGTATAACTTTTTTCATGATCAATTAGATCTGACGATTTCCGATCATGTGAATAAAGAGACAGATTGGTTTCCTGCGTATGCTGAAGAAATTCAGAAGCTTCGTAAACAGTATCCGCAGTTTGCTCTTCGTATTGGCTGTGAAGTGAAGATTTTAGAGGACGGGACGTTGAATACTACCAAGGAAATACTCGAGGTTGCTGAGGTTGTGATAGGGAGTGTACACCATTTTACAAACATTAAATCTATGAATAGAGAGGAGCTCTTAGAAAAGGAATACGAGTTAACGTTGATGCTTGCTGAACATTCGGATATCGATATTCTGGGACATCCTTTTAGCATGTGTAAGCGACTGTATAATTTGGATCCTCCAAAGGAATATGTAGACAAGGTGCATAAGCTTTGCGTCAAAAACGGAATAAAATTTGAATTAAATGAAAAGCAGTCTCTTAGTACAATTCATAATTTGGTGACTGAGGAAATTGAAAAAGGGAATATCGGACATTTTTCCTTTGGTAGCGATATGCACGAAAATTTAGAAGAACTTGGCGATGCAACTTTCGCACTTGCTGATCCGGTTACTGTGCTAGTAACGGGTGCAGGTGCTGGGATTGGTCAAAGTATTCTCAAATCGCTGAAGCTCTCGAAGGTAAAAACTCGCATTATTGCTGTGGATATGGATCCATTAGCTGCTGGTTTATATCGAAGTGATGCTGCATTCATAATTCCTAGTGCTAAAGATCCCAAATATATTTCTGCCTTGAAAACAATATGCAAAACCGAACAGGTTGATCTTGTACTGATCGGTACAGATGTAGAGTTAGATATATTTGCTCAACAAAAAGAAGCTTTTGAAAAAGAAACAGGAGCTAAAGTTATTGTCAGTTCCCAGGAAACAATTAAGATTGCAGATGATAAATGGAAAACGACGGAATTTCTTCAATCGCATAATTTTCACTTCGTTCGTTCTGCACTATCAGATGATGTTGATGCTTTTCTGCATGAAGCGGAATTTCCTCTGATAGCAAAGCCACGTATTGGTGCACGATCTATAGGCTTTCATATTGTTCCTGATGAAGAAACATTACGATCACTTATTCAAAGTACTCCTGATCTTATTGTTCAGGAATATCTGAATGAAGATGATGAAGAATACACCTGTGGATCATTCTTCTACGAAGGTGAATGTTACGGAGTAATTTCTATGAAGCGCTGGTTGCGTAATGGTGATACATACAAGGCAGTTTCTGTGCATGACAAAGAGTTGGAGCTCTTTATAGAAAAAGTGGGAAGTTCACTCAATATTGTAGGTCCGTGTAATTTTCAACTACGTAAATCGAATGGTGAATATAAAATCTTTGAAATCAATTGCCGATTTTCAGGAACAACAGGAGCGAGAAGTGCGCTAGGTTTTAATGTGGTAAATGCACTACTACAACACATATTTTTTGGCCGTCCGTTATATCGTTTGCAGTTTCATGAATCCCATATTCTGCGCTATTGGAACGAGGTTTTTGTGCCATTGGATGCTGTAGATACAATGGCTCAGGGGCATTTGAAGCAGCCGGAGTCCTTTCGTAGCTTGTTGTAATTATTTAAGTATTTACTGTATCTTGAAGAAAGAATTTGTTAGGCTTAAGCCACAAATCCTACCTTCTTCCTTTTTTCTACATGGCGCTTTCTGCTAAAGCTTGGAGTGAATCTGTCTCATATGGCGAGGTATTTTATGCACGTGCAACTGGAGATGCTCCGGAGATGGAGAGTAGTAAAGCAGCAGCTAGACAGTTAAAAGGATTGGTATCTGCAGATACCAAAATTCTCGATGTTGGTTGTGGAGTGGGGCACTATTTGCGCTCACTTCGAAAAGAATATCCTGTTCCGTTTTCCTACCACGGTGCGGACATTACTCCGGAATATATCACACTAGGGAATAAGGCATTTTCGGATGATTCCAATACAGATTTTACGGTTGCAAGCATTGAAGATCTTCCATTCGATGATAAGTCATTCGATGTCGTTATGTGTTGCAATATGCTTTTGCATCTACCGTATGTTGTAAAGCCTATTCAGGAGCTCTGGCGTGTTACAAAGGGGACACTGCTTATACGTACCCAGGTTGGCAATAGCACCTTTCGTATCAAGCAAGTACCGGAGCCAGATGTATTTGAAGGCATGGAAGATCCTTTGTTTGAAAAAAATGGAGAGCCTAAAACATGTCATTACTACAATATCTATTCCGAACGTTATATACGATGGTTGTTTGGCACCTTCTCCGATGTCGAAGATGTGTCTATTGAACTTGATAAGGATTTTGACCCTAAAGCAATTGGTTCTGATCAGTGGCCTGAAGATAAGAAGCCGGACAATCTCACAGAGATGTGGAATGGTTGGCAGGTACACAGATATATTCTTCAGCCATGGAGTTTTATTCGTGTAACGCGAAAGAGCTAGAGCCAGCCATCAATAAGCTTTGCTACCAGTGGTGTTCCACGTGTGATATTTGCAGTGGCCTGCTTTCCAATTATTGCTTCGAGATGCTTTGGAGCAAGTCCATCTGCAGGACGAATACAGCGAATATTCTTGTGAGTAAATTCCTCACCTTCTTGCATGTCTTCTACGACAAAAAGAGATCTACGGAATTTTGCAGTCGCCTTATCTTTTCCTGATGTGCCATATTGCACTGCGCCAAGGATAGCGGGGTTTAGATCATCAGCCTTAGCAGGATTGCTTTCGACCGTGCGAATAGCATCGACCATTGCTTTGAATTCATCAGGCTCGAGAGAGAAGGCGCTATCCGGACCTTTATCATCTTGCGAAAGTGTAAAATGCTTTTCGATGATGCATGCACCCAGTGCTACTGCTGCCTCTGCAACCTCAGAGCTTAGCGTATGGTCTGACAGACCGATGGGGATGCCAAAGCGTTCTTGCATATCGGGAATAGTAATCAAATGCATTTCTTCTGGCGGAGCAGGATAGGCACTGGTGCACTTTAATATTGCCACTTGCTCGTTTCCTTCTATTGCAATTGTTGCGAGTGCTTCTTCTATTTCTTCTAACGTTGCCATGCCAGTAGACATGATAATCGGCTTACCGACGGCAGCTATTTTTTTGATAAGTGGAATGTCATTTACTTCAAACGAAGCGATTTTGTAGAGAGGGATATCCATCTCTTTCAAAAATTCTACAGATGTATCGTCGTATGGCGTGGAGAAAAAATCCATCCCAAGGTCACGGGCGACCTTCTGGAGCTTTGGTTGCCACTCCCATGGTGTGTACGCCTCTTTGTAGAGGTCATAGAGATTGCGTCCTGCCCAGAGCATATCGTCGCCTATGCGAAAGTATTCGTTATCACAATCAATGGTCATGGTGTCTGCTGTATAGGTTTGGATTTTGACTGCATCTGCACCACAGTCTTTCATGGTCTCTATGATACGTACTGCTGCATCAAAATCCTGATTATGATTCGCAGACATTTCTGCGATGATATAGGTAGGTTCTCCTGAACCTATGTTCCTGCCGTCGACGGTGATAGAAGATGCTATTGGTTCTTATTCTGTCAAAAATCTTGTCGTTCTACCATAGAAATCTGTATATATACGAGAGATTCCTTGTATAGGGTTATCTGCCGTGATATAAGTGTCCCAATCATGACAAAGAACACATCGTTTACTACATCATTTGGCAGAGAGATCCCCTTTGTAGATGGCTATCTAGAGGCACATTCCCGCAATGAATGGGAGGATGATGACTGGTCGGATGATGATAGTAATAGCTTTGTCAATTCTCCTATGTCGTATTCAAGCTTCCGTAAGGATCTTGTTGAGCATGCGGTAGCTCAGGATTTTTTGTCTTCTATTGGAGTCAAAATGGAATGGGAAAATGGTTTGGAGATTGGTGGGCGAGAGGCTGTGGTAGCGAGGCTTCTTCGTGGAGAAGGTAAGGTAAAAAACATTGAGACGATTGACCTTAAACCCTACTACAAGCGTTTGCCAACGAAGTTATTTAAGAAGCGCTTGCGAGAAATTCGTTATCCGAAGAAGTTTGGTATTCCTGTTCCTAGGCGACTCGCAGGAAAGATTAACCCGAAGTACTATAATTGGGCAGAGTCTCAGGCAAAAGAGTTTGGTGTAAAGCCGCACAATAACTGGGGATGGGATATCAAAATGCACGAAGAGCCAGAGCTTGGGGAATACACCATTGGTGATATCAATACGTACGACTTCACAAAGAAATATGATTATGTTTCTTCTATGGGTTGTCTGGATTACTTTAATCCGGAGAAATTGTTTAAAAAGATTTCTTCTATTATGAATCCCGGAGGAGTTTTCGTCTTCTTGTTTGAATACTGGTGGTTCCCGGTAACGACAACCGATGTTGTTGGACACTTCCCGTATGTCACCCAGCGTCTAACACGTGACGACTTCATTCGTTATGCCAACGAGAACTTTGATGCAGAGGAAGCGAAGTGGCTTTTGAATCGTCGTGATTACTATCATCAGAATACGCAACTTGTTCCTAAGGATTACGCCGCTATTGCAGACAAGAACGATCTCCATGTTCTTGGCGAGAAACGCTGTATTGCTTTGCCCGATTATGTACGGCGCACTTCTTTGCCGCCGCGTCTCATGGATCAATATGAAAACTCCAAACTGTCTGATGTCCTCGAGGATATAAAGCAGTTCCGTGATGATGTGAGTTTGATGGATCTTAAGACGAACTTCTTTATGATGGCATTCGAGAAGCGTGATACCCGCAAGCCAAACCTCGAAGAACATATTAAGACCGTACCGGTGTTACGATAGTATTACTTAAAAAGCCTTATTATCCTGTGAAACAGCTCGCCCTCTCCCGGCGGGAGAGGGAAGGGGAGAGGGGATATGATCTCTGCTATAATCAAGTACTATGTTACGTAATACTATTAGTAAAAAGCGTTTCGCTCGTTATCTACGATCCAATCAAACAAATGGTGAAAAAGCACTATGGAGAAAACTTCGAGCCAATCGATTTCATGGTTTGAAATTTCGTAGACAAGTTCCCATTGGACCATACATTGTTGATTTTCTCTGTGTAAACAAGAAATTGATTATTGAAATTGATGGCGATTCCCATTATAAACCTGGTGCAAAAGAGAAAGATCTCATACGAGAGACGTATTTACGAAAAGAAGGATTTGATGTTCTTCGCTTCAGTAATGATGCAGCACTAAATTCTATCGATTGGGTTATCACAGAGATCGCGCAGCATCTCCAATGCACTACCAATTGACCCCCTCTCTCCCAACCCTCTCCCGCCGGGAGAGGGCGGGTCGTTGTGATCGTTTCTTACTCTACCTCGCGAATCAAATGAAACGTTTCTGCAGCATGCAAGCCTGCGATGCTTCCAAAGTACTCTGCTTGTGCACGAAGAGCTTGTGCACTGCGTGGATGTGGGAATGCACGCGCTTCTCCTTCGTAGCTTTCCATCGCGGCGATCTTTTTGTCGAGTGTTGCGGTGATATCCGTAAATACTGTTGGTCGAAATACTGGGTCAAATTGTTCGAAAGCCCACTCGGAGGAAGATCCAACATAATAGGAAAGTACCTTCTTTACAGGAGAGCCTTCCATAGGACGAGTTGCCGTAAGTACTGCTCTAAACGTACAGTTGTGGTCTATATTTAGGTCTCCTCCATGCTGTGTGTACACGATTTCTGGTTTTATGCGGTCTACGTGCTCTTCGATAATCTTTACGATATCGAGCATTGCAATCGTATCAAATCGGTTATCAGGAAGCTTTGCGAGTGATACCTCTGTAGCACCAAGAGATGTTCCTATTGCTACTGCCTGTGCGTGTAGCTTCTCTATTTCTGCACTATCTGCATCTGCTGGGTTTTCGTATCGTGAGGTCACGCCTTCTCCAAGGATCAAAATAGATACAGTGTTTCCTTCTGATGCAAGTCTGGCGATGGTTCCTCCACATCCGAGGACTTCATCATCTGGGTGCGCGGCGATAACGAGGATGTTCATATGAGATAGTATTATGAGATAGATTGAAGGAAGCAACTGAGTCTGCGATTTTATTTCATGGTTATACATCTGCGCCCAGGGATGGGCGCTCTGCGGGTGGTGGTTGATACGTGCTCAATAATATACATCCCGCAGCGCGGGCATCCTTGCCCGCATTTTTAATATCACATTATGTCAAATAATAATATATTGCTATAAAACAGTGGTTTCTACGTCTAATTCTCCATTCATTAGCCTCGCATTATGGTATTCATAACGTTTTCCATCGATATTCTCAAATGCAGCAGGATACCCCTCTCCATCCAGCATTCGGATAAAGTCATACCGTTCCTGGGGGCTTAATCCCTCTGGGATTTCACTCATCTCTGGGGTTCTGCGTTCGAAGAGGACGACTTCTCCTTCTTGCTCCGTTGGCTCGGGGTGTTCGTCGATAATACGTTCAATCATCTGTGCGCTTAGGTTACATGCTCGCTCTAGGATCTCCTGTGCCGTTCCAGCAAGTAATAGATCTTCTTTGTGATACACAGGACCCTCATCAAGTTTCTTGGTCATACGGTGTGCTGTGAACTTCGTGCTTTCGTGTCCGCGCAGGATTAGATTCTGTAATGGGGATCCACCGCGACCATACGGAAGATCCGTCATGTGAAAATTGATACATTCAAACGTATCAACAATCTTACTGGGAACAATCCATGACCAATGTAAAAAGAATACGTAGTGTGGATCAATCTTTTTGAGAACATCTAGAGTGAGCCCTTCTTTGGATTCGATGTAGTGCCATGTTCCAGAAAGAGTAGAGATCGCTTCTTCAAAGACCTGTTTGTTCCAACTTTTGCAGCCGCACACGACGTATGTTTTGCTCACCGTTGAAGTTGTAAGTGTACGAGATCATCCTTCATTCCTACTTCTAAAAACTGTGCTTTGAGGAATGCTTTTTTGGATGCTTCATTATCTTCTTTTACCAACGCATCAATCGTCATGATAGTACTTTCTGCAAAACACTTCTTTACACCTTCTGCAATCAGTAGTGATCCGTACCCTTTCCCTCGTTGATCTGGTGCGAGGTGCACATCAACCTCTGCGCTATCACCCTCTCTATCAAAACGCACTTGTCCAATTGGTGTGCCGCTGTCTTCTGCGATAAAGATGAAACACGAATCATCACTCAGCTTATTGGTAAACCATGTCTCATGCCCTTCCCATTCGATAGGATCTTGCGACATTGCAGAGGCTCGAACAATAGGATCATTCACCCATGCAAATAATAGCTTTGCATCAGCTTCTACTGCTTCCCGAAGTTGAAGAGTAATCTCATTCATCATGATGATTGTAGCATTGCAGAACATACACGCTGAGCACCTTGGCCATCTACCAGTGCTTTTCCTGCTGTGCTCATAGAAGATCTTTTGGCTTTGTCCTGCAGAATATTGGCAATAGATTCAGCGATTGTTTTCCTGGAAAGTTCTGCATGCCAACCAAGATTCATGGTTGCTCCAGTATCTTCTAATCCTTGTGCTACTGGTTTCTGATTTTCGGCAAGAACTATAGTGAGAGCGGGGAGGCCCATGTAACAGAACTCATATCCAGTTGAGCCACCACCTGCGATTGCTACGTCTGCCCACTCCATGAGGCTGCGCATGTCTGATGTGTTTACAACCATCTTCATTCCATGACTATTGCAGTATGTTTCGAGCGTGTCTTTGTTGGGATTTGCTCCTCCAATAACCACGTGTACCTCGATGTCTTTGATCGAAGAAAGAGCATCGAGCACAGTCTGTGTTGCATTGTCTGGATCCGCTCCTCCAAGTGTCACCAAGATCTTCTTTGCGGTATCTGGAATCTCTCGGACAGGACCAGCCGAGGCAAACTCTTGCCTCAGAAGTGTGTACGTTGTTCCGAGGAGTAGTTTGGAGTGTGTTTCAACGTTTGGATACAACTCTTCTGATGCGTAGATATTTTGATTCAGGATGAGATCTGATGCGTATGAATCACACTGCCCGTAGTCATCTATAAAGAGTACAGAGAGCCCGGCACTTTTAAGAGACTGTTGATATGTTTCATCAAATGCATAGCCATCAAGTACTACCCATGCAGCAGAGATCTCTTCTGCTTTCTGTATGGTTTCTCCGATGTCATCATCTCTTACATGGCAGACGGTATATCCTGCATCCTCTAGTCGACTATCGATTGGGGTTTCTTGAGAAAGTAAAAACTGCACATCACAATCTTGCTTTGTACATGCTTCAGAGAGCGCTAAACAACGCATCACATGCCCTGTGCCAATTTCTGAGCTGATGTTTGCACGAATCAAGATTGTAGTCATCTGCTCTATAGTCGCACTGGAAACCCTGCTTCGTCCAGGTATTTCTTGGCTTCTAATGGAGTTTGCTGTGTAAATTGATAGATGCTGGCTGCTGCGACTGCCGAGGCTTTGCTGCCTGCAAGGACATCTACCATATCCTGATAGCTCCCAGCCCCTCCAGATGCGATAACAGGGATAGATACAGCCTCGCTAACAATCTTCGTAAGTTCGATATCGTATCCTTCCATAAATCCATCACGCTCTACGGATGTGATCAGTATTTCTCCTGCGCCTAGCTTCTCTACTTCTTTTGCAACTTCTACGGGGTCTCTTCCTGTTGATTGCTTTCCGGAATGCGAAAAACATTCGTAGTGGTCACCGACTTTTTTTGCATCAATTGATGCCACTATGCACTGTGCACCAAAACGATCTGCGACTGCAGTGATCAAATCAGGATTGGTATAGATTGCAGAGTTGATAGCGACTTTGTCTGCACCTACTTGTAGTAGCTCGCGTACATCATCAACAGATGCAACGCCTCCACCGACAGTAAGTGGCATAAAGCAATCATCAGCAAGATCATCAATAAGAGCAAAGTCGGGTCGGCGATCTTGGCTAGTTGCTGTGATATCGACAAAGATTAACTCATCAACTTCTCTCAGGTTAAATACTTTTATGGATTGCATAGCACTACCGATATTGCGCCACGAATCAAACCCCTTTCCCTTTACGAGTTCGGTATCTTTATAGAGCAGCGTTGGCATAACACGGATTTTTCGTGACATCAGAGGGAGAGGAAATTACGAAGGAGTTGAAAGCCGATCTTCTGACTTTTTTCTGGGTGAAACTGTACGGCAAACATATTGTCTTTTTGGAGAGCGGAAACACTACCATCTGCATATGCGGTATAGCCGATGACAGTGCTTTCATCAGATGGTACAAAGTGAAAGCTGTGTACAAAGTAGAAGTCTTTGCCCTCGGGGATGTTGGCAAACAGTGGAGATTCCCTTTTGTAGTGGACTTCATCCCAACCAATATGTGGGATACGCGTATCTTCTCCTTTTGGTTTTAGGCGAATGATTTCACCATCGATCCACCCAAGACCTGTGCACGGTTTTACTTCGCTTCCCTTTGTTGCAAGTAGTTGCATGCCAAGGCAAATGCCCAAAAAAGGGACGGCGTCATCGACTACGCGTTTCCTGAGTATCACGTCGAGATTTCGCTCTGTTATGTTGCGCATAGCATCGGGAAAAGCGCCAACTCCAGGGAGAATCACGCAGTCAGATGCTTCGATATCTTTTTCATCAGATGTGACAATAGGCTTTCCTCCACACTCTTCAATAGCACGTGCCACACTGTCTAAGTTGCACATGCCGTAGTCAATAATGGCGACTGATCTCATTCGTTGTCGTAGTTGATCTTTGTGAGGTTACCATCACGATCTTTCACCAAATTACCTTTGCTATCACATTCAAAAATCTTCTTATTGGTAAAGCGATCGCAGATTGCAATAAATTCCTCTACGGTCATATCAATATGTTTCATGATGTCTTCGAGTGGGACATCAAGGTATGACCATGGGAATTTCCCATCATGTTTGCGGACGATCTTCATGGAATCTGCTCGTGATAATCTTCCTCTGCGAAGATGCATGCAGGCAAGATCTGTCGCTCGGCCAAAACCAAACTTCAGGAACTTGAAGTAGTCGTGAATCCCCATGTGGATGTTATCGATATTCTCGTAATTTACACAGGAGCCTTCTATGGTTTTGCCAAAGGTTTTTAGTCCATTACATTCTGCAATAAGTGCGTTTGTGAAGCCATCCCATGGAACATAGTGTCCAAGGAAAATACCGGTGACACCGACGCGAGCAAGGTCTTCGTCACTTGGATAGGTGTACGATACGAGGTCTTGTTTTTTAATACCGACTTGTCCTTCGAGGTCTGTAACGCGAAGACCTAGTAGTCCACCAAATTCTTCGAGCCACCTGCGTGTCAGCACATTATTTTCTGCATCTGCAGCTGGGCCACCGTATTCATTTTGAGAATTTTCTCCCCAGACAATCAAAGGAATACCAAATTGCACTGCGACGCGAACGGGGATCGTAAAGATCGTAAGATGTTCGGGCCACGAGATATCTCCAACTTCGCTAAGGGCGAGATTGTTAATACGACGTCGTACGACAGGGTTGGTCGTAAACTCGATGCAATCGACCCCAAGACTCTTGAGGTTCTCGAGGTTTTCTCTTCCGATATCTGCCAGCATATCTGTCGAAGCGTTTACACAGAGAGGGTTCATACCCATCTCGAGCATTCGTATTACTTGATAGGTGCTGTCTTTACCTCCGCTTACTGGGATAACACAGTCATAATTGCTACGATCTTTCGATCGGTACTTTTCAAGGATCCCTTTGAGCTCTGATGTTCGCTGGTCCCAGTCGACCTCTTTTCTATTTAAAAAATTATTACATGCGCCACAGACCCCTTGGTCGTCCATAGGTAAATCTGGCTTCGTAGCCGGCATAACACAGTTTGCACAATAGCGGATCTTTGGCTGATTCATGGGTATACGTTATGAGTACTGGGCTGGGAATGCAATCCTAATCCTTTAGAGATTTTTGCTCGATATTGGCATTTAACTGGTGTATCTCTGGATTATTCTCGATGAGATCTATGATGTCTTTCCAGCCAAATGTGCCGTCCTCTCCTAAGGCTTCGTATATTGCCTGTACAAGAGCAAGATCCTCGGGAGTATCGACGGTCCATCGGTGGGATGAGTAGTCCGCTTCTCCTTCTACAGAAAGCACAGAGAATTTCTCTGGGTTTTCGAGAATGTACGGTGTGACATGTTCCCGCTCGTGTTTCTGCTTTGCCTCTTCCCATACTCTCTGAAGAGCGTTCATCGAAAGCACTTCTGTATCGAGGCCTCGAGGGTAGGTTCGCTTTAGTACGGTACTTGCATAGTCGGGTTTCTCCTCTAAAAATTTGGAGAGTACTACGCTTATGATTTCGGCATCAATAAGCGGACAATCGGCAGTGAAGCGTACGATAATATCAGCCTGCACTGATAGTGCAGCTTGGGTATATCGATCCAGTACATCTTCCTCGGATCCGCGAAAGCACTGTATCCCCATGTGGTCACATTCTGCCACGATGACATCATCAGCATATTGATCTGTTGTTGCTACCATCACCTCTGTGATCTCAGTGCATCGTTGTATACGTTCGATAGTACGTTCGAGCATTGTCTTCCCTGCTATATCAATGAGCACTTTTTTGGGAAGACGTGTACTTCCCATTCGTGCCTGAACAATAGCGACAATCTTCATAGGGTAAGATCAGCAGTAACTTTTTGTAGTGCTTCGATAACATCATTTACATCTTCATCTGTCATCTTCGAAAACATAGGAAGAGAGAGAATTTGTTCGTATGCTTCTTCTGCAACGGGACACTGACCTTTTTGTGTACCAAAGTTCTTTTGGTAAAACGGATGAAGGTGCACAGGAATATAGTGCACGTTAACGCCAATATTCTCCCCGCGCATTGCTTCAAATACCTTAGCTCGATCTTTGTCTACTTTTACGACATACAAGTGATATGTATGTGAGATGTCCTTTCGTGTTGATAGCGGAGTTACTGCATCTATTTGCGCAAACCCTGCGTCGTAGATTTTTGCTATCTCTTGCCTGCGTGCTGTCCACGCGGGAACATTTTTGAGTTGTTCTATTCCGAGCGCACACTGAATATCTGTAAGTCTGTAGTTATATCCTAGATCTGTCATTTCATAAAACCATGATCCTTGCGATTGCCTCTCTCGGTGGTCGCTGTCGATACAGTGGTTTCTAAACTGCCGCATTTTTTTTGCCAGTGCCGCATCATCTGTTGTTTCCATTCCTCCTTCGCCTGTGGCAATAGGTTTTACAGGATGAAAACTGAACGTGCTGATATCAGCAATAGATCCTATAGATTGACCATTATCTGCTCCTCCAAGTGCATGGCATGCATCGGCGACAAGTGGAAGGTTATGTGCAGAGGCAATGGCCTTTAGAGCAGCATAATTACAGGGGTGTCCTGTGTAATCCACAACAACGATTGCCTTGGTTTTAGGCGTAATCGCGGCTTCTACTTTTGCAGGATCGATCAGAAGTGAATCTGCTTCACTATCAACAAACACAGGTGTTCCTTTTTGGAATACCACTGCATTGGCAGTGGCTGCAAAGGTCATAGTAGGGACGATGACTTCATCTCCTTCTTTGATGCCTAAAGCAAACATTGCAGCGTGCAGCGCAGCAGTTCCATTGCTAATTGCGACCGCCTCTTTGGATCCTACGAACGTCGCAAATGCTTTTTCAAATTCTTCTACCTTGGGACCTGTAGTAAGCCAATCCGATTTGAGCACTTTACATACAGCATCGATATCCTCTTGGCTAATTGTCTGACGCCCATATGGAAGGAATGAATCTCGCATAGAAACAGCGTATCTTATTCTTCTTCGTTTTTCAGCGTAAATATCTGAATTCTCCCACTACTATCGGCAACGTAGAGTTTGCCATTATGCACAATAGAATTGATTGTACGGTCAAATCCTCCCTGTTGTCGTATGAATGCACCTTCTGTAGTGAGTAATTGAATACGATGATTGAGACTATCGGTAACGAGCAGATTACCCTTTGGGGTGAGTGTTACAGATATTGGACGATTGAATCCTCCAGCAGTAGCACTTGCTGCAGATACACCTTCTGTCGTCCATCCACTTGTAATACTTCCATCTGCCCTTGCTCCGAGCCAACCAAGAAATGTTCCGTCTTTTGCAAATTTCTGCAGGCGGTGGTTATCCATATCTGCGACGTAGAATGTACCGTTTTGCTCTACGGCAATTTGGTGTGGATAGCGAAAACCTCCGTATGCATTCGAAGATTGCGCTACTCCTTGCATTGTAAAATTCTCTACAACAGTACCGTCTGTACGCTCTCCTTTCCAACCGAGGAGATTCCCGTCTTGATCAAACTTCATAATGCGATGCCCAGCATAATCCGCTACCCATACGATTCCTGCAGAGTCGATGTCGATTGTCGGAGGGCCGCGGAACGCAAGGTCAGTATCTTGGGGATCGTAAAAATTTCCAATGAACGTTCCATTACTTGTATATGTGCGTATGGTTTTTGCGGTGTAGTCAGCAACGAGCAGTGTGCCATTATCAAGTTGAGTCACACTATGTGGAAAATCTAGCGCGCCAGCGACAGGCGACCTTGTAGGATCCCCTGTATCGTGCCAACCATTTGGGTTACCATCGAGCATCCCAAGCCAACCTCGGTATTGGAGATCCTCGGTAAAGCGTAGTACCTGGCCCCTTCCTCCATCGGATACATAGAGCATCCCGTCGATCATATCCAAGCCATATGGATCTTGGAATCCTTCGATACTACGTACCCCTTCTTCTTCCCGCACTGGCCACCGTGATCCGCCGGAGAATTCGCTTGCTTCACAATCCGGGTACTGCAGAGCAGCACCTGCTCGCTTCAGCATCACTACCATTTCAGCTCTATTAATTGTATCTGCTGGTCGTACAGTGTTTGCGTTGTCATCACCTTGTAATATGCACATGCTGGAAGCATTTTGTATGTATAGCGCATACCATGCATCTGGTGGTACATCATCAAACTTCGGTGCATTGCTTTCTGCTTGTAGTGCAAAAGCCCGTATGAGTAGAGCGGCCATCTCTGCTCGATTAATCGGCTGATCAGGTACTGCAAAACATGGATCAGAAATTCCATAGCAATTACCCTGCCCAGTTAACCACCGCTTTGTAGCTGCTTGCACAAAGTATGTATGTAGAGGGTGAGACAAGGGCACGTCATCAAATGCGTTTTCATCTACTGCATCGGAAGCTCCTCCTTGTACATCAATGATCAATTGGATTACCTCTTTGCGCAGCGCATGTTCATTGGGACGAAACCGTTCGTCATCCTCAAAATATTCTAAAGCAGCATCTGTATACCACATGCCACTTGCTACATCTGATGGCATTGCAAATATAGTGACGGGGATGAAGGTAAGCGTCACTAGTATGAGAAGAATATTTTTCATCAGATAAGTGACTGCAACTCTTCTGGAGTTATCCACTCGGTATTCGTATCACTGGAGTACTCAAATCCTTCTGGTAGATCGGTTGTCTTCATCTCTTCATCAGTCCACTCATGATCTTCTGGTACAACAACATACGAATTCTTTCGTTCTTGTGTGTGACGAGCTTCATCTGCAGAGAGCAGCATTTCGTGGAGCTTTTCACCTGCACGAATACCAATGATCTTTTTTTCACATCCAGGAGCGATGGACTCTGCAAGGTCGACCATTTTCATGCTTGCAATCTTTGGGACAAAAATTTCACCTCCCTTCATGTCTTCAATGCAATCAATAACGAATTGCACACCTTGCGTTAAGGTAATCCAAAACCGTGTCATGCGATCGTCAGTAATTGTCACGGTTCCCGATGCTTTTTGCTTTTGAAAGAGCGGAACAACACTCCCACGACTTCCGATGACGTTTCCGTATCGTACACAAGAAAACAGCGTGTTTCCTGTTCCTCTGTATGCATTTCCTTGTACGAATATCTTTTCGGCAACAAGCTTAGTAGCCCCATAGAGGTTTACAGGGTTTACAGCTTTATCTGTACTGAGAGCAAGTACTTTCTTTACACCACAATCGAGTGCAGCTTCTACAATATTCTGTGATCCGTCGATGTTCGTTTTAACAGCTTCGAATGGATTGTACTCACATGCAGGGACATGTTTGAGAGCTGCGGCATGCACGACAATATCTACACCAGTCATTGCTCTATGCAATCGATTGCTATCGCGAATATCGCCAATAAAGTAACGCATGCAGGGGTCATTAAATCCATCGTTTACCATCTCATATTGCTTTAGTTCATCTCGACTAAAGATGATCAATCTTTTGGGCTTGTGCTCTCTAATTACCGTTTCTATGAACTTCTTTCCAAAAGAGCCGGTACCGCCTGTAACAAGAATGGAGCTGTTATCGAGAGTACTCATAGCCGAGATCCTACCATAAATTTGGCATTTTCAATGAAATAACGGCATAAAAGTCGGCTGTTGCGCTGTTAGAGGCAAGCGGCATACAGTAAAATACACCCTATAAGAATTCTATGACGAAAACTGCTCTCATCACTGGTGTCTGTGGACAAGATGGAACGTATCTTTCCGAGCTTCTTCTCTCGAAGGGGTACAAGGTGCATGGGATGGTTCGAGACAAATCTGTTGCTGATTTTTGGCGACTGAACGAACGCGGTATTCAAGATAGCATCATAGTAGAAGAAGCTGATATGCGTGATGAGGATTCGCTGAATACTCTAATCCAGAAAGTACAACCTGATGAAATCTATAATCTCGCGGCGCGTTCATTTGTTGGTGCGAGTTGGGATACATCTGTAGAGACCTCTGATATTAATGGTATGGGTGCACTTCGTTTGTTGAATGCGATGAAGGACCACAGTCCAGAAGCTCGGTACTATCAAGCATCCACTAGTGAAATGTATGGCAATAGTCATGGAGAAATATTTCAAGATGAAGCTACACCATTGCATCCAAGGAGTCCGTATGCTATTTCTAAATTGTTTGCTCATTGGATGACGATCAACTATCGCGAAAGTTATGGACTGTATGCCTGTTCAGGAATTTTGTTTAATCACGAATCACCTCTGCGTGGCATCAATTTTGTTACACGAAAAATCACTGATGGTGTTGCACGTATCAAGTTGGGACTTGCAGATAGTATTGCACTTGGAAATATTGATTCACAACGCGACTGGGGTTTTGCAGGGGATTATGTACAAGCGATGTGGCTCATGTTGCAGCAAGATACGCCAGAAGATTTTGTACTCTCTACAGGGAAGACGCATTCTGTTCGTGATTTTTTGCAGGCAGCCTTCAAAGAGATTGATGTTACAGATTGGGAGTCCTACGTTCAGTTTGATGATAAATTCAAGCGGCCTTTGGATGTGGAAACACTTTGCGGATCGAACGATAAAGCACAGAAGAAACTTGGCTGGGAGCCAACAGTCTCCTTCGATGGTTTGGTACGCATGATGGTGGAGTGGGATCTTAAGCGTCTACAGTCTTCATCATGAGAGTATTAATTATTGCGCAGCACGCAGAGCCAAGTGATGGGTGGGGGACACTTGCGCGTACTACTGCGCTTGGTCTTACTGCTGCAGGGCACGAAGTCGAGATTCTTCTTCAGAAGCGTTCTGCAGATCTTGCTGTGCCACAGGTTACAGGATTACTTCCGCCATTAGAGCTCCTAAGAAATCCGTTATGCATTTTGTTTACTGCGTGGAAGATTGCTCTGCGCATTCGAAATGTTAAGCCTGATATTATTCATGTACTTGCAGAACCGTATGCGCTTGCCTTTCCATTTATTCCTCGAAGGCTTCGGCATCCATGGGTATTCACTGGTTGCGGAACATATACGATATTGCCGTTTGCAAAAACGTTTACCGGTATGCTCATGCGTCGAGTGTACCGCGATACGGATTATGTTCTTGCTATCAGTGATTACACACAACGTCGTATTCTATCCGAGATAGAAACACGTGCTCCGGCTATTTATGATGTGGTAGCGAAGAAAATGTCTGTCTATACCTTGGGAATTGAATGGCCACAAAATTCCCCCGAAAGACGGTCGTACGAAGAGAAGCGTCTTGTGTTTGTAGGAGGAGTAAAAGAGCGCAAGGGTATTCGAGAAATCATTGAAGCGTGTGGTACGTTTAAAGGTTCCTCTTCGGTGCCATTCCATATAGACATCATTGGTTCTATTCCAGACAATGCGTATACGAAAGCGTTGAAGTGTCGTGTGCAAGAGCTTTCATTGGAAACAAATATTACATTCCGCGGCCATATTACGGAGGAAGAACTGTTGCAGTCTTATGCGAATGCTGACTGCTTTCTTATGCTGAGTATTCCCCACGAGATGCATTTTGAAGGCTACGGATTGGTCTTTCTCGAAGCAAATGCATTTGGCGTACCTGTTATCGGGCCCAATGATTCTGGTTGTACCAATGCCATTGCCGATGGACGGTCGGGATTCATCGTGCCGCCGAAAGAACCAGATGCTGTT